>JAEEGL011477649.1_pt1 | contig 11887 bp, 7 predicted proteins | sample 9134231 | NCBI WGS metagenome assembly JAEEGL01 (sample SAMN16246548, study PRJNA631951) | gut metagenome | biome: gut microbiome; feature: rumen; material: fiber-attached | host: Bos | place: Iran: Karaj | collected 2018-10 | reverse complement strand
GTCTGGTAGTCGATGGGGAGGCGTTCCTCGTAGACCTCGCAGCCGCAGTGCGACGCCTTGCAGAGGTGCAGCACTTCGGAGGCCAGACCGTCGCTGACATCGATCATGGCGGTAGGCACCACCTCCTTTTCGGCCAACTGGCGGACAATGTCGAGGCGCGGTTCCGGTTTGAGGAAACGTTCGAGGACATAGTCGTACGACTCGAGGTCCGGCTGGAAATCGGGGTTGGCCTGATAGGTCACCTTCTCGCGTTCGAGGATGAGCAGACCCGAATAGGCGCTGCCCAGGTCGCCGCTGACGCAGACCAGGTCGTGCATTTCCGCACCCGAGCGGTAGGCGATTTTGTCTTCCGCCACCGTGCCGACAGCCGTGACCGTCAGCACCATGCCCGAACGGCTGCTGCCCGTGCTGCCACCCACCAAGTCGACATCGTAGCGGTCGCAGCAGAGGCGAATGCCGGCATAGAGCTCTTCGAGCGCCTCGACTGAATAGCGGTTGGAGACGACCACCGAGACGGTGATTTGGCGCGGGGTGCCGTTCATGGCGGCGATATTGCTGAGCGCCACCGCCACCGCCTTGTAGCCCAAATGCTTGAGCGGCGTGTACATCATGTCGAAATCAATTCCTTCGGCCAACGTGTTGGTGGTGACCAGCGTCTTGAGTGGACCTTCGCCGAGGACGGCACAATCGTCACCCACCCCTTTCACCGTTGTAGGCTGGTGGGTTTCAAACTCGTCGGTGAGTCGTTCGATGAGGGCGAATTCGCCCAAGGCGTCAAGTTCGGTACGGCCTTCCTGGTATTGAAGTTCAGACATTAAAATGAGGTTTAAAAGGTTGGAAAGGTTGAAAAAGGCACAAAAAGGGTCGCACCTTTGAAACTTTCAAGCGACAGACAGGAGCGACCCTTTGATACTTTACAACTTTATTTGATAAACTTGAAGTCTTTGCCGAGGTAGTAGGCCTGGTCGCCGAGGCTTTCCTCGATACGCATGAGCTGGTTGTATTTGCAGATGCGGTCGGTGCGGCTGGCGGAGCCTGTCTTGATAAGACCTGCGTTCATGGCCACCACGAGATCGGCGATGGTGGTGTCCTCCGTCTCGCCCGAGCGGTGGGAGATAATGGCCGTATAGTTGTTGCGCATAGCCAGATTGACCGCGTCGATGGTCTCGGTAAGGGTACCGATCTGGTTGAGCTTGATAAGGATGGAGTTGGCCACCTTTTTTTCGAGACCCATCTTGAGGCGGCTGACATTGGTGACGAAAAGGTCGTCGCCCACCAGCTGGCAGCGGTCGCCGATGGTGTCGGTGTGGAGACGCCAGCCGTCCCAGTCGTCCTCGGCCATACCGTCCTCGATACTGATAACGGGGTATTTTTTCACCCATTCGGCCCAGAAGTCGCTCATCTGGTTGGGCGTGAGTTTGTCGCCGCTGCTCCATTTGAGGTGGTAGACATTCTCTTCGGGCAGATAGAACTCCGAAGCGGCGGCGTCGAGAGCGATATAGACATCTTCGCCGGGACGGTAGCCCGCCTTCTCGATGGCCTGGAGGATGCAGGTGATGGCCTCCTCGTTGGAGCCCAGGTTGGGGGCGAAGCCGCCCTCGTCGCCCACATTGGTCGACATACCCTTGCTCTTGAGCACCGAGCGAAGGTTGTGGAACACTTCGGCACCCATGCGGAGCGCCTCGGTGAAGGTGGGAGCGCCCACCGGCATAATCATAAACTCCTGGAAGTCGATGCTGTTGTCGGCATGCGAGCCCCCGTTGAGGATGTTCATCATGGGAACCGGGAGGGTATAGGCATTGACACCGCCCAGATAGTGGAACAGTTCCAGATTGGCCTCCATGGCAGCCGCCTTGGCACAGGCGAGGCTGACACCCAGGATGGCGTTGGCGCCCAGACGCGACTTGTTGTCCGTGCCGTCCAGTTCAATCATCTTCATATCGATGCTTTTCTGGTCGCCGACATACATGCCGCGGAGCTCTTCGTTAAGTACATTGTTGACATTCTGGACCGCCTGCATGACGCCTTTGCCCAGATACTGCGACTTGTCGCCGTCGCGCAGTTCGCAAGCCTCATGGACACCCGTCGAAGCGCCCGACGGCACGGCGGCGCGACCCATGGCGCCCTGTTCGGTGAAAACCTCGACTTCCACTGTGGGATTGCCGCGCGAGTCGAGAATCTGGCGGCCCCTGATACCTATGATTTGTGACATAATAATTAATAATATTTATAGTTAAAATAACATAACGAATCCCCTGTCACATTATTGTGCCGAAACAAAGTTTTTTAGGCAAAAGTATCAAAAAAAGGCAGTCCACCGGATGAACAAAAAAAGCCCCATTTCAGATTTCTCTAAAATGGGGCCTGTATCCGTCAAGAATCTTTATTTCACCACCAGTTTGCGGACAATATGGGTGTTTTCGCCTTTGACTTGGACGAAATAGGCGCCTTTGGGCAGCGTGGCAGTGTTGATGGTCTGGCTGCAATCGCCATCGCAATAGAAAGAACGGTCGAGCATGGTGTGGCCCATCATGTCGACCACCGTCAGCTGCAGCATACCGCTAAAACCCTTGAGAACGACTGTTGTGGAGGTGTGTGCCGGATTGGGGTGAATCTGCATCTTTTCCGCACCGACCGGCTTGACACCAGCAAGCGGCGTATGGAAAGAGACCGCATTTGACCACTGGCCCGTATTGACGCCGCCACACAGGGCCCGCGCGTAAAGCTCGTAATCGTGGTCGGGCAGGAGACTGTCGATCGTCAACATTGTCGATTCTGTCGTGAACCCACGACCGTCGCCGACACCGAATCCCGGATCGCCGATTTCGACCCTGTAGAAAGGCGCTGAAATGTCAGTCCAGCGGACGGAGACCGACGTAGCGGTAAGGTCGAAAATCTGCACCGGGTCGACGCTGCCGCAGTCGAGCGTGACGAAAGCCACGGAGATAGAGGGCATCGACACCACGATGCCGTTGCCGCAGACCGTGGAAACGGTGACCAAATAACGCGAACTGGAGACCAGTCCTGTCAAGGTGAAGGCGGTGGTGTCAACATCGAAGAGAGTGTCGAAAACAGTGTTCCAAACATGGACCGACCACAACGTGTCGCCCTCGTGAGGATCCCAACTCAAGTCGACAGTGGAAGTCGTCAGGTGGGTAGCCGTCAAGCCCGTAGGACGGTGACAGTCGAGATGGGCAGTGGTGAAACTGCCTTCGTACCATTCCGAACTGCGCAAACTATCGCAAAGGCGGCGCAACCGATAGTGATAAGTGATGTCGGGGTAGAGCTGAGAAAACTGATAGACCGTGTCGGCGGTGAGGATGGTCGGACGCCAGTCGCTCTCATCGTCGGCCCTGTATTGGAGTTCATAAGATCCTTCGCCGCCGTTCCAGCGGAGGGTGGCACGGTCGTACTGCAGATTCTCGACTTGCGCCGCAACGGAGGCACAATGGTAGGTACCGCAAGAGTAGAGCTTCATCTCCGGACGATATTTCTGAACTTGGGAAGCATTGGAGGAATAATAGCTGAGGTTTTGGAGGTTGATGGGCGTGTTGTAATCGACTGCCGTCCAAGTCATATTACTGTCGCATCGGCGCATCCAACATTCATTGTTGAATGCCGTCTGGGAAGGTATTCTGCAATCCGAGAGGTCGTTGACCACCATGATGAGGTTGCCGCTGCCAGAATAGTGGTAATAGGTGTCGAAACCGAAGTAGTTCCATCCTGAGTGGCATTCGAGGCTTCCGGTGTAGACCTTGACGGCGGAAGAGGGAAGGCTGACAGGATCATTGGTGCCGGTGAAATGGTCCTTATCAGTCGGCATGAGATAGATTTCAACAAGCTTTTTCCCCTCCATGGTACGTTGTCCCATAGCCATGAGAGCCAAACCTGTGAGGTCGACCTCCGTGCTGTCGAGCTCATCCTGCGTCACGATGATTTCGGAGACAGAGTAATTGGACAAGAGGTTGACCGGGGTAAAATAGCTCTGGGACAAGGAATGGGCATCATCGCCCATATCGGCCCAGTAGGCGGCGGAGCAAGTATCGGTGGCGAAATAGAGAGGGACAGAGAAGACGCTGGTGTCGACGGAGGAGCAGATGCGGCGGACCCGGCAACGATAGCGATGGGCCTGGAGGAGGTCGGTGAGGGTTGCCGTGGTTCCCTGGACAGTGAGCGTCTGCGGCTGGCTGTTGCCAGCGCGGTCGAATTCATAGACAAGCTGATAGGTGGCATTGGCAGGACCGTTCCAAGAGAGGGTGGCCGCGGTGGAATTCCGGCTGACGAGCGTCAAGTTTTCGGGACGCAAGCAGGTGACCGGCGCAATAGAGACATTGTCGACGGCAGCAGCCAGGTTGATAGTATTGTATTGGCGCGTGATGTTGCCCCAATAGAAGACCAGCCGTTGCGGGCCGGAAATGTTGGGGATATAGATTGAATAGGTGCGCCAGGTGGTGTCGGTACCCAGTTCAAACAGTACGTCGAGGCTGTCGAGGGGTCCCCATGGGGTAGTGTAATTGAGGGCGGAATTGATGACCGTGGCGTTGGGGTCGACGAGGAACACACGCAGGCCGTCGCCCTCATCGTAGCGAGGGCCGCCAGAACGGGCATCGAAGGTAAGGAGATAGTCGGTGGCACCTACAAAATTAATATCGCGGTAAGCCACGGCGTTGACAGTGGCGTTATAGTGGAACGGAGCGTACTGGTTGTCGTCGGCGACATAGAGGCTGTAGCTGCCCGTGTCGGACGGAGGAGGAGGATAAGCGCCCCGCTGCCACTGGCGTCCGGAATAGCTGGTGACAACAGTCCAGTTGAGCCATTCCACCGGATTCTCAAAATCGTAGCTGTAGGGCGTAGGGACGGCTTGCTGCTGGGTGACAAAAGCACCATAGAAGGCAGAGTAGTTGCTGGTGTCGCCAGGGGCGCAGAGAGCACGGACATAGAAATGTCCATTGTAGCCCGAGGGGAGGTTGGTCAGCGTGAACGGGTTGCTGTTGGCCCACACGGAGATGCCGGTGCCAGGAGGGAAGCCCACGGGGCCGTATTCGACAATCCACTGCGAGGCGCCGGCACGGTCGTTCCAAGTCATAGTCGCGGTGTTCTGGGTGGTAGCGATAGTGGCGAGGTTGTTGGGATTGTGGCACGATTCGGCAGGCATAAGCATGATGTCGTCGATGCATAGGGAGTTGCCGGTGGTTTGCGGGAAGCAATACTGCAGGAAGGTGATGTAGCGGCCCGTGCCGGTATAGGTTTCAAGATAGACATCGTAGGGGAGCCACTCATTGTAGACCGTCCAGATGGTGTCGACCGGGACGAAGGTAGTGAGGTCGGCCGAAAACTCGCTGACACCAACCACCAAAGGATAGGGCCCGCCGGAGGTGAGGGATTTGGCGTAGAAATGGAGCTGCGTCTGGTTGACAGCAGCCACCGAGGAGCTGAGTGCCGGGAGGTTGGCATAGGTGTAGCGACCCACGTTGTAGTAGTCGTTGTTGAGGAAATAGAGGGCGGAGCCGCTGCCAGTGCCATAATTCAAGCCGCTGTTGATTTGCGGATAGGAGTTGTTGTAATCAGAACCGTGACCCCAGCAGGAGGGCGGCGGGAACATGCCCGTTCCGTAGTTGTTGAAATCTTCAAAATAGGGCAAAGAATTGATTGTGTTGCAGCCCGAGGTGAAATGGAAAGGCCCATTCCAGTTGGAGATGTGGACGCCGTCGCAGTTGCCGCGGAGATAGACATCGTACTGGGTTTCAAAGGGGAGATTGGTCAAGGTGACATGGTTGGTGGTCGTGTTCACCGTTGTGCCGCTGCCGGGAGTGAAACCCACGGGGCCATACTGGATTTGATAGGAAACCGAGCCATTGTCAGTCCAGCTGAGGGATGCGGTGTGCATGACAACACTGTCGAGCGTAATGTCCAAGGGAGGCTGGCAAGGGTTGTAGTAGTCGACCTCGATGTTTTCGACATATAACGTAGCGTAACCAGTGGAGGGAGTAAGGAGCGTAATGTAGCCATCGTCGACATCGGAGAAAGTGAACTGATGAAGTTCCCACTGGCCAAACGTCCCCTGGGTGGCGACACCCACCTCCTGGAAAGTGCTCATGTCGGAAGGATTGCTGACCACGCCGACACGGAGATTCGGATTGTAGGAATCGTACTCGATGAACATGTAGAAGCTGAGCAGGAGCGTGTCGACAGGAGCTTCCATCTTCGGCAAGACAACATAAGTGTAATAGCCGTCGGAGACATTGCCGTTGGTATAGTGGAACAGCAGCGAGCGGTAGTCGCCCATGTGCTGGAAGTAGGCGCCGTAGGGAGAGTTATTGGTGGAATTGTTGCCTTTGTGCCAGCAAGAGGGCAGATAGTTCTGGTTGCCCGTAGGCCAAGAGGCGAAGGTTTCGGAGAAGGGCAGACTCTGCGGCTGACAAGGGGTATGGACCGTCTTGACGGTGGCGTAGAGGCTGTCGCCACACGTGTGGCTGACGCGGATTTGGTAGGTTTGGTCAGGCTGGAGGCTGGTGAGTGTCATCTGGGTGGCGGTGGTGGCGCCCATGGGCATCCAACCGGCACTGGACGACTGGCAGTAGTCGACGGACCAAACAGTCTCGTCGCCACCCGGTGCCCAGACAACGGTGACCTGTGTGGAGGAAGAGTCGACCACACGCACCAGCGGGGCGGCACAACTGCTGGAAGAATCGCACAGATAGCCTTCGAAGCGCATGTTGTTGCGGACGGCCATCGCCGTACCGTCGCCAAGGGCGGAAAAGGAGCTCTTATAGTCGTAGCGAGAGGTACCCTGGGGAACGGTATGGACATAGTACTGAAGAGCGGAGCCCGTCAAGACAGCATTGTCGTCGAGGATGGTCACCAAAAGGTTGCCCTGACCATTGTAGTGGAAAGGGGTGGAGAGTTGCAAGAGGCTCCACTGGTCGGCGACAATGGTGACGGTGTCGTCGAAGACGAGCGACATGTCGGAGGGTTGGAGATAGCCATCGAGCAAGGTGTCGGTGGTGTGGGCGAGATAGACTTTCAGGTGGCGCGAAGCGCTGGTGGAGGCAGGCATAAAAGCGAGGCGCGTAAGGACACGGGCGTCGCCCAGTTCGGAGGTACGGAACAGTTGCTGGGAGCGGCTGTACTGCGAACCTGAGAAAGCGGGGATGCGGTAGTCGGTGGCGGTGCCATGACCGACAGTGTCGGAATGGAAAGAGGCACTGTCGAACGCCACACAGGGGAGTGCGCGTGTGAAGAAGGAAGTGGCACCCGGCAGACCGTCGCAGGTGTCGCACAAGGCACGAACCTCGACGGCATAGAAAGCAGCAGGCTGCAAGTCTGTGAAGCACATCCAGCGGGTGGTAACCGTGTCGGTGGCGACGGCCTGTCCCGAAGTGTCGGAAAGCGTAACGACAAAGGCGTGGGGCTGGACCGGATAGGGCGAGACACAAGTCCAATCAATAAAGGCCGAGGTGGCGGTGGCATCACGCAAGGTAACGCTGTTGACACGCGGACAGGAGATGCGGTTGACGGTGAGGGCATCGATGTAGACGGTGGCACCGTTGCGTTCCATAAAGGTCAGGAAACCTTGGGGACCCTCGTAGTTTTCAAAGTTGAGGTTGATTTCGGTCCAATTGTTTTGCGACGGCACACTGCAGGTTTTGATTGGAACAAAGGTATTGTAGTCGAGAGGATTGGTCATGACACCTATTTCGAACGAAACGTCCAAGCCGCTGCCTTTCGCCTGCAACTGGATTTCCAGCCGTTGGAGCGAATCGACAAACAGGGGCGCCGACACCCAGCTGCTAAGCGTAGCATTGTTGCTGTATAGCATCAAGGAACGGTTGCCCTCTGCAGGGTTGTTGGTGATGGACATGGGGCGGCCTATGGAGTCGGTATTGTTTTGAGGACTCAACCACCAACAGGGGTTGATAACGGTGCCCAGACCCGGGACATTGGAGTAGTCCTCAAAACCATAGAACCAGGGCAGCAAACCAGCCGGAACAGGGGCACAGGGGGTGCAAAACTGCACAACCGGCGCCGAGTAAGAGGTAATCGAATCGCAAAAAGACTGCAGATATGCGTTGACGATGACTCCGGCGGGCAGCGTGTCGAGCAATAGGCTGACATGGCCTTCGGCATCGGGGGTGAGCTGCAGCGTGTCAACGATAAAACTGTACTGATAATAATTGCTGGTGTTTCTGATCTGCAAGGTGAGAATCCACTGGGACACCCCTTCGGGGGCTGACCAGGTAAGGACGGCATGGCTGTAGCCGTTTTCAGACAATGAGAACTGTGTCGGTGCAGCACACTGCGCCCGAAGGGAGAGCGACGCGAGCATTCCCGTCACCAACAATAATAAAGAGAATAAATGTTTCATTTGAATGTTTGTTTTTTTGTTGTTATTTTGCGAAAAGGGGTATTTTTCTCTTATCAGGTGATAGACACACGAGGGTATGTTTTTGTTGCGTGAAGACCCAAAAATTAAAGAATCCAACGGCCCGACCGAGTCGGGACACGATGCCGTATTTTCGGGCCTTTCTATTTTTGTCCCTAAAGAGTCAAAAAAAACAAAAAAAGACGAGAAAGGATTGTTAAATAAAGTTAAATTAATAATTGGATAACCTACCAATAAAGTACATTATCCAATAAAAAACATCTAAAAAACGCAGTAATTATCTCAAACTACGAATTGTATGGATACCCCGCCGATTCAGTTCCGCTCGAATGGCTTGTAAAGCAACAATGACGACATTATGATCGCTACCAGAATCGACTGTCTTGGTGAAAAGGGCGTGCCCATCATCGCCAGAAAGGATTAATGTGAGACGCGTACCCAGATTGTGGTCAATGGAATCCGTTCCGCGGCCATGCAAAAACTGACTTTTCTCACGCATGGAAACCACATCGGCATAAGAAACCTTTTCACTCGAAATCGTTTCCCCGTTGTGTTTACGTATTTCCCACAAGAATCCTTGTTCGTAAAGGAAAACGAAATCCCGATCACGTAAAAAATGCACTGTCTTGACAATAAGGAAGACTGGCACTATGACACCCAGAAGGGCCAAAGAACCGAACACTCCTCGAATAGCAGCAGATGTAGTAGTCAAACCAATTATCAGGCAGATAATCCATACAACCATTGATACTATCATGGACACAATGGGATTTCCCCTCTTATCACGATAGGCAGCAACAAAACGGCCTAGGGACACTTCTGGAACCAATACCTCACCGGGGGGCATCAAATACTTATTATCTGGAGATGAATTATCCATATCATTTTATTAACGGAGAATGGATTGATTTATTGTAGAATGAGATATAAAAAAGGAGTGCAGGCAAAAAATGCCTGCACTCCTTTTTCTTGTTTTCGAGTGTTGATTACTCAGCCTTGGGCTCTTCAGCGGCAGGAGCCTCAGGTGCAGCTGCTTCAGCAACGGGAGCTTCAGCAACAGGAGCAGCAGTCTCCTCGGCCTTCTTGGTGCCGCGACCACGACGGGTGGTCTTGGCTTTCTTAGCCTTGGGCTCTTTCAACATATTCTCGTTGTAGTCAACCAACTCGATGATAGCCATCTCAGAGTTGTCACCCTTGCGGATACCCGTCTTGAGGATGCGGGTGTAGCCGCCGGGGCGGTTGGCGATCTTCTGGGAGACCTCACGGAACAGCTCGTTGACAGCTTCCTTGCTATGGAGATAGCTGAAAACGATACGGCGGTTGTGGGTCGAATCCTCTTTCGAGCGATTGATCAGCGGTTCAACATATACTCTTAAGGCTTTGGCCTTTGCCAAAGTCGTTTCCACTCTCTTATGCATGATTAAAGACGTGGCCATATTGGAAAGCATCGCAACTCTGTGCGAATGAGTTCTTGACAAATGATTTACTTTGCAACCGTGTCTCATAGTTGTTATTCTTTATCTAATTTATACTTTGAAATGTTCATGCCGAAATCCAGGTTTTTCGAAGCCACAAGGTTTTCGAGTTCGATAAGAGATTTCTTACCGAAGTTTCTGAATTTAAGCAAATCGGCTTTATTGTAAGAAACCAGATCACCCAAGGTTTCCACCTCGGCTGCCTTCAAACAGTTGAGTGCTCTGACGGAGAGATCCAGATCAATCAGCTTCGTCTTCAGCAGTTGACGGATATGCAGGGTATTCTCGTCGAATTCCTCGACCACCTGTTTGGGTTCGAGTTCGAGAGAGATGCGTTCGTCGCTGAAGAGCATGAAATGCTGAATAAGGATAGTGGCAGCCTCTTTGAGGGCCTCTTTCGGATGGATAGAACCATCGGTCTGGATATCGAAGGTCAGTTTTTCATAGTCTGTTTTCTGCTCCACACGGTAGTCGTTGACCTCATACTGGACGTTTTTGATGGGAGTGTGGATCGAGTCGATAGCGATAACACCGATAGGGTCACCCGGTTTTTTGTTCTCGTCGGAGGGAACGTAACCGCGACCTTTTTCGATGTTGAGTTCAATCTTGAGATGTGTGGAAGGTTCCATGTGGCAAATCTCGACATCGGGATTGAGCACTTGGAAGCCTTGAAGATACTCGTTCAGGTCGCCTGCTTTAAGGACGTTTTTCTCGCCGACCTCGAAACTGATTTTTTCGGAGTCAGTATCTTCCACCTGGCGGCGGAAGCGGACCTGTTTGAGATTGAGGATAATATCGGTCATATCCTCTACCACACCGGGCAGAGAGGAGAACTCATGGTCAACGCCGTCGATGCGCACAGATGTAATCGCGAAGCCTTCGAGGGAAGACAGGAGGACACGGCGCAAGGCGTTACCAATAGTGATACCGTAGCCAGGCTCGAGGGGGCGGAATTCGAAAGTCCCTCTGAAGTCATCAGCTTCGAGCATGACGACCTTGTCTGGTTGTTGAAAAGCTAAAATTGACATTTACTGGTTCCTTTCTTTTTTCTTCGAAAATAATTTTGAGTTACTCCTTACAACTTATGACTTGGAGTAGAGTTCGACGATCAACTGTTCGTTGATGGTCTCGGGGATGTCAGCACGTTGGGGGTAGTTAACGAACTTACCGGCCATTGCTGCGCCGTCCCATTCAAGCCAAGGATAGTTGTTGGCGCGAGAGGCCAAGGAGTCGGTGATGACCTCGAGCGATTTGGAGCGCTCGCGGACGGAGACGACGTCACCCTCTTTCAAAGAATAGGAAGGAACACTCACCACATTACCGTTGACAGTGATGTGGCAATGCGACACAAGCTGGCGAGCCTGGGCGCGCGTGCGAGCGATACCCAAGCGGTAGACCACGTTGTCGAGGCGAGACTCGATGAGTTGCAGCAGCACTTCACCGGTGATGCCACCTCTACGAGAAGCCTCGTTATAGATTTTCACAAACTGGCGTTCAAGAATGCCATAGGTATATTTCGCTTTTTGTTTTTCCTGCAGCTGGATGCCATACTCGGAGGTTTTGCCCCGACGTTTGTTCTGACCGTGCATACCAGGAGCATAAGGTTTTCTTTCGTAGTTCTTATCGGGACCGTAAATCGGTTCGTGGAACTTTCTTGCAATTTTGGTTTTCGGACCTGTATATCTTGCCATTGTTTACTAATTTTGAATGTTGAATAATGAATTTGAACAATTCGAAATTCCCAATATCTCCCGAATTAGACGCGACGGCGTTTCGGGGGGCGGCAACCGTTGTGCGGCAGCGGGGTGATATCGACGATTTCAGTTACCTCAATGCCACAGCCGTTGATTGCACGGATTGCAGATTCACGTCCTGAACCAGGTCCTTTCACGAAGACCTTAACTTTTCTTAGGCCCAAATCATAAGCAACTTTACCGCAATCTTCCGCAGCCATTTGAGCGGCATACGGAGTGTTTTTCTTCGATCCGCGGAAGCCCATTTTTCCAGCAGACGACCAAGAAATCACTTG
>JAEEGL011418522.1_pt1 | contig 11887 bp, 12 predicted proteins | sample 9134231 | NCBI WGS metagenome assembly JAEEGL01 (sample SAMN16246548, study PRJNA631951) | gut metagenome | biome: gut microbiome; feature: rumen; material: fiber-attached | host: Bos | place: Iran: Karaj | collected 2018-10 | reverse complement strand
ATGCGAAACAGATGCCCTTTATGTGTTCTTCTTTTTGCTTTGAATCTTTTTCATATAATTGTCGAATCAAAGAAACAGGAGGAAGTTTGTCCAGATTAATTAGCTTCGGGTTCTTCACGAGCCTGAGCATTTTTCCGGCATCCTGTTCAAAACCTTTTGTAAATAAATACTTCATATCACTTTCAGATTTTGGTGCTTCGGTGTTGGCATAAAAAGAATCTCCGCTGTCATAAATAGGAGCTGCACCTATAAACTTCAGGCTGTCGGAATCGCGAAGGAATCCTATATTATTAAAATGCCTGTCACGCTGAGACATGATGTAATCTGTCAATATCTGATATTCCAATTCAGACCGAATCATATCTTCGTCCAAGCCGTTTTTTACGGCAACTTTAATCAGATGTTCGTAATATGAATCCGTGTTTTTTTGCGGTTCTGACAAAATTAAATCATTTGCGGTTATCAGCTCAATATTTTCGGAAGTAAAACATTTGCAACAGCATCCATAATCATATGGCTTGTTTTTTATCCTCACAAGACTGTAATCAGTGTAATTTTTATAACCCTGGCTCTTATGTATTTTTGATGCTATAACCTCATTAATGCTTTCATCGGATCTGTCGGTTTTGTTTCCCTTGATTAAGAATCTTTCACCTTTCTTTATTACCCACGTTTTTTCCAAACCACCGGTTAAAGAGCTGTTGGGTGAATAATAAAGTTTTTCTTTATCCGTATCTCCCTTTTCCCATTCCAAAGTATTATCTTTAAACGAATTAGTAAAAAGATTAACATCCTTCCATTTCAGTCCGGATTCAAAAGGTTTTATCCAGTAGCAGTCATTTAAACTTAACCCGAGATTCTTAAAAAGATATTCTTCCGAAATGTCTATGTTTCGCGCTTTCAACATACTTGTCAGGTTGTTTCGCGTAAGCGGAATTGCACGTTCCTTCCACCACGAATAAAACCATGAATCATTATTCCTGCTGATAATCGGAGCATACTCTGAATTTTTCAATTCTCTGACATACGAAATAACATCTCCTTTTTTCGAAAAGGAAATTAATGTAATCGGAATATCTTTATTCATTAAGATGTAAGAAAGGTATTTTTCCATTTTTTCTCCGCCTCATTTTGCTTCTGGTATTCGTATTCCCATTCTGCCAAAGTCTGTACGTAATCTTTGTTGAATTGATTTACTTTACAAAGATATACAGGCTCCTCTGTTTGATCGCTTTTCAAATAATAACTTTTATTTTTGATAATTATGTCTCCGTAATCACTGTGAATCTGTTCGTCATGAGCAGCTTCCTCCAGTTCTTCAACAGATATTTCAAGCAGTTCGGCTATTTTTTTTACATATCCGAACTGCATTTTATAAATAGATGTCTTTCCGTTTACAAAATCATTCAGCGTACTATAAGGTATCCCTGCCTTTTGAGAAAGACTTTTTATATCAAAATTTTTGTTTTTAATGAGTTGTTTAATCTTCATTTTTATAGCCTTTTTACCACTATGTTTCTTACCCCTTACATTATAACGCTATAGCGGTACAGTTTCAAGAACTAAAAAAGAGCCTCGGCATCGCCGAAGCCCTTTCCAAAAAAAACATTTTATAAAATAATCATTACCCAAAAAACTTATATTGTCTTTATTGCCTTAATACGTAACATAAATCGCAGGTCTGACACCAATGTGATTTTCATCACTCATCTCCAGCCAGTTATCTGCACCGACAAAACCGTTTGAGGAAACGTAACATGCAGAAAATCCGGATCCGCCCTGTGAGCGAAGCCACCAGGCCACAATTATCTTGCCGTCCAGATCATCAAGTTTATCTCCGTAGATATCGATCATCGTGAGATAATCTCCGCCTTCCGGATTAGTATGAGAATCCAATCCGTTATACTCATCGGCTATCTGCCAGTGACTGTAGTGGGATATTCTTTTTGCGTATTCTGACGGAGAACATAAATAACCTATTTTGTAGCCGCTATTATTGGCCTCGGAGTACAAATCATATTCTCCGAAATACATTTGGGCTTCTTCAAGGCTCAGACAGAAAACCGCATCTTCTCCAGCTGAAAATCTGAGTTTGTCCTCATCTGAAAAAGAATTGTCGTAAAACTCTCCATTGAGCCATTTTCTCAAAGAACAGCTTTCCCAGTCGGCTTCCATGGCATCATCTTCGAAAGGTTTATACTCAAGAACGTCCTTGCTTATAAGAAGTGCTTTTCCGTCTTCCTTCGAAAGAATAATCCATTCTATCGCTTCGGCGCCGTTTCCTTCGTTATTGTCCTGTTCAAATGCACCGAATGAAACCGTGTCTCCGATGTTTTTTTCTTCCAGATCCACATCCGCAAGTCTGTCAGCCGATCCGTAAACATAATCACTTTCGGTCTCCGTTACGGTCTCTTCCTCAGCCTCTGATTCGTCTTCTGTTTCGGTCTCAAACCCATCTTCATCTGCGTATTCATCATCATACTCATCTTCATACACGGGTTCATTATCAGCCTCGTAATACGGTTCGATTTCGTTTGTATTTCCGCATGCCGCCAGACCAAGTACCAGGCACATTCCCGAGGCAATCAAACTGAATTTTTTAACGTTCATTAATCTTTTCCCCCTACCAAAAAATATTTTTAAACGTCGGCAATCTTTTGCCTAATAAAAGATAATATACTTGTTCACACAATAATAATATTAACTTAAGGTTACTTTTATAAAATAAACATTATGCAAAGTAAGATATAAGATAATTTAACGTTTCTGTTGGTTAAAAGATATGCTGCGCCGAATACGAAACCGCCGATTGCAGTATAGATTCCAGCGAAGAGCGAACCTTTTGAAAGCCAGTGGCCGAGGCCCCATGTAAGTGCTACGAGAATTCCGCCGAAGGGAATTTTGTTGTTGTTAAACCATTTTTCAAATGCCATCTGTCCGAAGATGATGATTAGAAGAACGAGCATTACTTCGAAAAGATAGTAGATGTACTGAAAAGGGAAAAGGATGGGTCCGCGGCTCTTAAACTCCGAAAGAACCTTGCTTCCGTTCCAGTCAATCCATGTGGATACGAGGCACATAACCGCACCGAGAACGATTAAAATCCACTGCCAAACTTTAATATCCTTTGTGATTACCGGGATTTTTCTGATGTTCTCAAGAAGATCGACGCCGCTTTTCTTCCTGCATTCTTTTACAACGAGTAAAGCTCCGAAGCCCCATGCCGCACAGGTTACAACCCAGTGAACTATCATCTGCCATGTGTTGAAATCATTCACGCCTCTTTTATAAAGAAAAGGTTCAACCACGAATCCCCATAAAAGTTCAAATCCGATAACTCCGAAAACTTCCAGTCCGTATACTAAGAAACGAAATCCTTCTTTTACTCTGCTTGTCTTTTTTTCCATTTTTTTGCTCCTTTAAGTTCTTGTTTTTTCTGATGAACCAACAATACACAAAAAGGAGCAGCCAAACAATAAATCACGTATTAAGTTGCAACTCACGATGTCTAAGTTGCGTTTTTTATAAAAAAATACTGTTTGCAACGCCTTACAAACAGTATTAAGTAATTTAAATTATCCAATCCGACTCATTATTTATCCGGTAACTCAGGACAATCTTTCACGGCCTCATTATAAAGCGCCAAACATTCCTTTGTGAAACAGTACTACTTGATAAAATTCAATATATCAAGCTGCGTGTCCGCATGCTCGAACTCATCAAGTATCGGGCACGGAATGTGCGGTTCGAAGGCCATTTCGTGAAACCACGTGCACTGTACGGGATGCATTCCCGCCTCTGACGCTGCGTAAAGTTCTTTTGAACCGCCGTCTCCGACAAATATGCATTCATCCGGTTCAACACAAAGTTCTTCCGTCATTTTTGAATAAAGTTTAAGGTCCGGTTTGCAGGTTCCCTGCTCATAGGAAATCAGCGCCACATCAAAATACCCGAATAAAACACTGTCTCTTATCATGTCTCGTTCGTCCGAAAAAGTATTAGTAATCAGGCCGATTTTTATTCCTTTTTTCTTGAGTTCCTTAAGCAAATTTATCGTTTCTTCGGGGATTGCACCAAATGTATCATTCAGGCTGTCTATTCTTTTACCGGCAACAAGTTTTACACTTTCTTCTGAATAAATACCCAGTTTTTTTAATACGAGTTCAAGCCCTTCCTCTATCGAGTATTTTCCGATGCTTCTGTCTCTTTCAATCGCATGCCATTCGCGCTGAAAATCCGGCAAATCTACTCCGAGATCGGCTGCGATATCCTCGCTGAAATAGGTGCTTCCTTCGAACAGACTTACAAGGGTTTCAAACATATCAAAAATAACTGCTTTAATCATCATGCCTTCCTTTCAGGTTTAGTTAAAGATTATAAATTGTTAATTATTTCTCTGTATTCGTCATTGAAACTTATCCAGTTGATATAAACGTAGTAAATATCCAGACCGTGCGCTTTCGCGGATTCAACAGTCAGCGATTTCATTTTGTTTATGTTTACGGACTTCGAAAACTCGGACACGGGAATTTCTCCGCTCACTTTCGAAAATGCCTCCGCTATGCACTGAACGCCGACTTCGTTAACCATATTTTCGTCGGGTTTACTGCCCTTGAACTGAAACTCGGTTCTGACCAAAAGCTTAACGTCCATATTTACACCGGGATCGTGATAGGGAATCTGATCTGTGTCAACTTTGATTACGTAAAGTTCGTTATTTACAGGTTCCTGCTTCTTTGCAGGCTCTTCCTTCTTTTCATCTTTTTTCAAAAAATCAAATAAACCCATGCATTCTTCCTTTCTAAAAGTAAAAAACTTCCCCGGTTATTATAACATTATATGACGGTATATCGCCAATCATTATTACAACGCTCATCCGGCAATAATATCCGGCTCATTCCATCAAAAAATATATGTCAAATCAGGATTATCCCGCAGGCACCGTATCCGTCAGGTCCCATTTCCTCACGCTTTCCTCGCCAGCACGGTATATGTCGAGCCCCATTCCTTCAGGATTTCGACATTTGAAAAACCTGCACGTTTTAAAACCTCAACTTCGTGTTCAACGGTAAGCGGCGTATCGTAATGATAAAACTCATCATCCGAAAGTCCCTGTTCTATTCTTAACTGCTTCAGATTCTCGAAATATTCCTTCTCGAGTTCTTCGGACTCTGCAAAATAATCCGTCAAAACAAAATACCCGTTATCCTTAATCGCTTTGCAAAGCTTTGCATAAAGAGTTTCTTTCTGTGCGGCGGGAAAATGATGAAGCGATTCCACCGAAACCGCAGCATCAAATGTTTTTTCGCCAAGCGGTTCCTCAAAATACGAAGCATTGATAAGATTAAGTTTCTTATCGGGAAACTTTTCCTTAAGCTTATTTAACATGGCTTCGGAAAGATCGATACCCGTTACTTTCGCAAGCGGATTTATCTTAAATAATTCTTCGAGTTCAAGGCCCGTTCCGCATCCTAAATCCAGAATGTCCGCCTCGCCATTTGGCAAAATAGACGCCGTATATGCGTAAAAATCCGACGCACCTTCTATGTTACTTCTCATATGTTCATCGTAGCCGGTAACCCTGGCCGCGAAAAAATCATCCATTTTTTCCAGTTTCATTGTTTTTCCTTTTTCTGTTATCTGCTCATTAATTTCAGGTACATTTATCCATTATAGAATCCTTTTCGAATCCCAAAAGCATTGCATGGTTAATCCCAAATCAGCTTACAAACCACGAAATCCCTAAAACGGACACTCAATCGTAATCATTTTCGCAGAAAATCCGTTTCTTTCGTAGAAACGCATTCCTATTCTAACACGAAAAAGAATCGAAGAAACACATTCCTCGACTCTTTCTTGTTTTTAATTATTTATATTCCCAGGGCATCCCCGATTATCGGTTCTGCCCGATTGCTTCGGTATTCGCTATCCATTTATACGAATTAAAGGAGATTTAATTATCCGAATATTGCAGGCTTTATCATCCAAACACGCCAATCGCAAACATAATAGCCAGTATCGAGAAGGCAAAAATAACTGCGCCGGCTATGATAAGCCCGATAACGATTTTCTTATGAACCTTTTTGCTGACTTTTCCGTTGTACTGCATCAGTTTTAATACAGCCATCACTGAATAAACAAGCCCAAGCGTGCTGCAGAACACTCCGAACGTATCAAACATACTGTTTATTCTGCTTAAATGAAATACAACAATCACACCGAGAATTCCGAAGAAGGTTGCCGAAGCGGCTGTCATTGTGATGATATCCTTCATCAGTTTTTCTTTCTCTGCATTTGTATAATCTGCTACTAAATTAAGTGTTTCCTTCATATCTTTATCCATATTCTCACTCTTCCTTTCTCCGTTTAAGATTTCACGGACATCAACTTCATAAAAATCTGCCAGTTCGATAATAATACTTATATCCGGCATCGTGTTTGCGTTTTCCCATCTGGAAACTGATCTTGAAGATACGTTAAATTTTTCTGCAAGCTGTTCCTGTGAGAGTTCTTTTTCCTTTCTTAACTCTCTGAGAAATTCTCCGATTTTGACTTGATCCATCGTGGCCTCCTTTCTGAGAAAAGTGTTGCATAATTCCTTCGGTTTTAATACGACAGAGAGTGAGAACCGCCGTATTTTGGGCACCTGACAGGGCTGTCGGGTATGTGAAAATCCCCGATTTCAGCCTGTTTGGGTAAAAGAAATTTAACACATTTCCAAAAAATATTTATGAATAAAAATATTAAATCTATTAAAAAAAATCAGAAAACGAAATTCAATTAATCAAAAAAAAGAATCAAAAAAAAATCCCAAATAATAAAATCCCCGGAACCGATTCGGATGGAATTCATGTTCCGGGTTCAGATTTTTTATTCTAATATTCTTCTTTGAAATTAAATACCAGAGGGTATTCGTAATCGAATTCCTTGTCAGTCTCGTTGTAGCTGTACAATTTTATCTGTGAAGCCGAATATTCAAGATAAACAAGTTCCATTGAAGGGTTCATGGGGTCCTCGTTGTAATCGAGGATAAAATACTCTCCGTTAATGGGTACGAGGTTATCGGAATCAACCGACATGTAAACGTTGGTTCCGAGATAATCCATTGTAAATGCTACATAATTGCTTTTCTGGTTGTACTCAACGGTGATTGTGGGATAATAGCTTGTTACATCCTCTTTGCCCTGCTGAACATAAACTCTGCACCAGGATTCTTTGGTTTTGTGTTCCTCGCCGCTTTCTTCCTGTGCGGGCTCGCCTGAAGGCTCTTCATCTGCTGCCGTTAAGACATCTGTGTCTTCTGCAGTTGCCTCAGCACCATTGTCCTTATTATCGGAAACTGTATTGTCTTTAACTTCCGAAGCGCTTTCCTTAACGGGATCAGCTGAATTTGAAGCAGTCATTGCTTCATTCTTACCCGAAGAAGCGCATGCAAACAAAGTAAATGCAAAGGTAAATGCCATCAGTCCCATGAGTATTTTTTTGATTGTTCTCTTCATATAAATGTCTCTTCTCTTTCTGTTTTCCATAATGCCCGTCATTTTTGAGGTTTCTTTACCGGCGCCATTCTCTTAATCAAATCTGTTTTGATCTTTTACTTGCGCCGATCACTATATATAGAGCCGACACCCGGCACCCATATTCGCCATCCGAATCATCAATACCTGTTAAGCACCGAACCTATAATACTTCCTGCAAGCAGCAGAACGCCAATACCCATCACTATAATCGAACCGATTTTTCCGTATTTATCAAAAAATGTTTCTTCCGGTTCGGCGATTATGTAGGGAACAATCATTTTTTCGATGTCATCTATTTCCATGTGTCCCCATGAAAGTATGGTATTTCTGCAGTCCACGAACTGTGCCGTACTCATTTTACGTGCATAATTGGTGATTGTAAATGTTTTTACATCCGGATCGTTCAGATTCTTGTCAAAGAAATAATCCCATTTATCGAAATCTTTGACGTCAACCCAGACAGCTATCGCACGCGAATACTTTCTTGTCTCCCTGTTGTAATCGTACACCAAGTAAATTCTTTTGCTGTCATTGCCGTTTTCATGCACGGTATCATAATATCCCATGATGTTATTTACCTCGAGCTTAACGTGCATTCCGTCCGTGATGTCATTCCAGTCGTATCCCGTTGACGGGCTGATATCCACAATATTGTTATCCTCTTCGTGCGGAACCAGAGTAATGTACAAAAACACTCCGAGTCCCGTCAAAGCAAAAACTGCTGCCAGAAGGTATGACCTGAAACTACCCCAAAAATTATCCATTCGTCCTCCCCGTTTATTATCTGCGATTAAGTTAAATCGCAAAACCACTGCTGCCAATCTATCTGCTGATATATCCTTGCCAAATCATCAATTATATCAGTAAACATATAGTCTCTGAATCTGTTCCGTCAGGCACAATATTCTCCCGCATTGCACCTTAGTTTTCTTAACTGTCTTTATTCTCTAAGCTGTCAGGGTTATCCGCATTACCCGGATTCTTCGCCTCTTCCGCCGCCTTCTTCATTTCCCTCTCGTAAGCGGCATAAGGACTTTCCTGAAGAGGTCTCTCTTCAACAACGTATGTCCTGTTGGCATACTGCATGGCCTTCTTCTCGAGAACAAGATTTACGACATTTATAATAACCAGTGCTATTCCGACGAGTCCGACTATAAGCATTGCATATCTGAGGACGCCGTGCTTATCCTTTTCAATCGGAACAATGGTGTAAGGAAGTACCATCTTCTCTGCTTTATCAGGCTGGATACCCATCCTGCTCATGAACTCTTTCAGCTTGTCGGTGTTTTCACGTTCATTTTTCTTTATAATTCCCTCGACTTCAATCATGCCGCCCGAAACACCCTTCGCCAGGTTTGTATCTCTGGAGAGTTTGTCCCAGTCGGGAAATTCCGGTTGTCTGACGTGAACGCCAATGACATAATCATAATTTTTTGTATCTTTGGAATAATCAAGAATAACGTAATTTCTGTACTGACTGCTTATATCACGCGGTTTTTCGCGGTCCTGGAAATAATATCCGAAAGCGTTCTGCACCGTAATCTTAACATGCATATCCTCTTCCAGTCTGTTCCAGTCAAATCCCGAGCCCGGAGTAATATCAACTACATTTCCCTCAGGAAGCACGCCGCCTTCCCTGAATCCGAAGAAAACGGCAAATCCGATAATCGTCAGTATTATTCCAAGAAAAAACGTTTTCCCGATTACACTTGGTTTTTCGTCCCGCATTTTTTCCTCATTTCCAAAAGTCTTTCCCGATCATGTTCGTTAATTTCACATAATCTTAGAAAAAATAATTCCCTAAAAACTTTCCTTCTGCCTAAATCCCGGAAAGTTTAATTTTTCTCTTTTCCCACAAAAACAATTATATCATAGCAAAACGACAAAGGGAACGTTCTGCGGTAAACCTGAATAAGGCATACCCGAACGTTCCCAACGCCTCCCCGGGAACAGAGTTAACGGAAATTCCCGGGAAATGTAGAAAGGGGTGTAAGATGTTTGGAGGTTATCAATTCATAGTGTTCTGGCATCCCAGAAAGATAGGAAGACCTGTCTCGTTTTCAACGATTGCATATACAAAAGGTCTGTCCAGATTTATTACGTAATACTGTTCGGGCATTTCTACTGCAGTGCATTTTGCATCCATTTCAACAAGTGTTACGGCTGCTGCTCTGGTGCCCTTACGGTCTAATTCGATATGTGTCTTATGAAGAATTTTTCCGATCCATACTTCATAAGGCTGGCCTGTTGTAGTTTCTATCATGTTAAAGAAATCAGCTCTTTCTTCATCAAAAGGAATATCCATTCCCATCTCTTTATAAATATCATGAAGCTTAACCGAATAATCCATTGAAAATTCAGGAATGGTTACTCTTACATCTGCGGTCCTTGCTTCACGAATTGCTTTTGAAAAATCTTCATCAGAAGCTGCGATCCGGCTTAAATATTCCTCGGGTGTTACGCCTTCGTTGGGTAAAATACCTACGAATGAATAATCTCCGCCCTTATAAGGTTTGATAAATCCCTGACCTTCACCCAGTGTAAAATATCTGTTCTCCTGACTGTAAAGCATTGTTACTTCTGATTCGGTATTATCTGCATTGAGGAAAGTTCTGTTTTCGATGATATTATTATCCTCGTATTCTTCCAGCCACTCACCGTCAAAAGCAATTGCGTTTATAAGATACATAACCGCATCAGCGGGAATTTCATCAATAATTGTATCAATCATTCCTTTTGTTTCATTATTTACCCATGAATTGATATCATCTACGGTCTGTTCGTTAAAAGGTGCTTTGTAAAGCTCGGGGTCATAATATGAAACAACATCCGTAAGGAATTTATCTTTGATTCTCCAGCGTCCGTCATCCTTAAACCAGATTGAATTTCCGACATTCCAGGTAACATCTTCGCTTGATTCAAGTTCCTGTGTCAGGCGGTTCATTAAGTCGTTCATCTCTCCGAATGAAACACCGCCGTTTACTGTTTCTTCCAGCTGTGTAAGAGTATCGCCGCCGGCTCCGTTTTCGGTCATACCGAGTGCCATGTTTATCGAATACGGTGAAATCAGAATGTTTGTTCCCTGCTGTTTGTCCGCGATTGTTCCGATAAGTTCAAATGCCGCATCCGAAAGTCTTGCCTTACTCTCATCCGGGAAATCACTGAGTTCGCATCTCTCGATCATCAGAGGATCAACATTGTTACTTAAGCATTCTGATTCGTTACTTATTTTCGCCGGTGAAAAGTTCTCCTTAGCAAATACTGTATTGGTAATATTCTGAGGAAGATTTGCACTACATCCGGTAAGCATTGATACCGTTCCCAAAACTCCGATTGTTCTCATAAGATTTTTATTCATAGTCATTCTCCTGTTCTTTTTATATTTACGGGTAAAATTCCTTTGTATACATGTTTTCTTTTCCCTTTTTCTGTGTAATATACGAACCGGGGTAAAAAAATTTATGGTGAAATTTCATTTTTTCAAAAAAATATTCCATGACTTGAAAGTCATACTAAAATCGGCTGTTTTCCCTAATCCAATCAAATAAAAAACTGACTTATTTTATCCTGTGCCTGCAACATGAAAAAAAAAGCCTTTAAGATTTGTTTCTATACCGATACACATTAAATATCCAAAATAAAAACCGCCCTCAGGCATCCAAAAGGATTTGGTTGCCAAAGAGCGGTTATTCATTATAATTCTACTATTTTCGTTGCGATCTTTTCCCTGAATTTAATGTCATGCTCAACAAGAAGCATCGTGGGTTTGAAATCCAGAATTAATTTTTCAATCTGCATTCTCGAAAATACATCGATGTAATTAAGCGGTTCATCCCAGATGTAAAGATGCGCCGGAGTTATAAGGCTCGATGCAACAAGCACCTTTTTCTTCTGTCCCTCGCTGAAGTCTTCCATATTCTTCAGATACTGCGTCTTTTCGAAATCGAGTCTGTGAAGTATCGCATAAAGAAGCGTCTCATCAAGGTTGTTTTCAAGGCAGTATTTCTTTAACGTCCCTTTAAGAAAAGAAGTATCCTGACTTATATAGGAAATCACAAGTCCGCCTGCCACATCCAGAGTTCCGTTTACATTAAGATTCGAAAGCGTTCCGACTTCCATATTTTTATCAGATTCAGAGTTTGCGATAAAGTCACCCTTTCCCGATTCGCGAAGAATCGCCTTTATGATACTCGATTTTCCGCATCCGTTTCTTCCCGATAAAACTACTCTGTCAGACCTCTTTATATCGAAAGTCAGATTTTCGAAAAGCGGCTTTCCGTCTGCATACGAAAGTGACATCCGGTACGCGTTTACAAGTATTTCCTTATGAAAAGTCAGAGGATAGATTTTTAAATCCGTAACCTTTT
>JAEEGL010997172.1_pt1 | contig 11887 bp, 6 predicted proteins | sample 9134231 | NCBI WGS metagenome assembly JAEEGL01 (sample SAMN16246548, study PRJNA631951) | gut metagenome | biome: gut microbiome; feature: rumen; material: fiber-attached | host: Bos | place: Iran: Karaj | collected 2018-10 | reverse complement strand
TCGCTTTCGTGACCAACCTCTGCTCACCGATGGCCGTCATCGTGAAGAACCAATTCGGCGCCAGTAACTTCCTGTCGCAAATCGGCAACTACGGCAACTTCATCGCCTACCTCGTGATGGGCATCCCGTCGGGTATGCTGATTAAGAAATTCGGGTACAAAAAGACCGCACTGATGGCCCTTGCCGTGGGCATCGTCGGCATCCTCGTGCAATGGGCCAGCGGCAGCATGGGCTTCGGTGTCTATCTCATCGGGGCCTTCATCGCCGGCTTCTGCATGTGTATGTTGAACACCGTCGTGAACCCGATGCTGAACCTGCTCGGCGGCGGCGGCAACAAAGGTAACCAACTCATCCAAATCGGCGGCGTGTTCAACTCGGCGGCTGCCGTGGCGGTTTACATCCTTATGGGTGCGCTCATCGGCGAGGCCACAAAAGCCAAAATCTCCGATGCCACCCCTGCCCTGCTGATTGCCTTGGCCATCTTTGTCATCGGCTTCATCGTCATCCTCTTTACCAAGATTGAGGAGCCGCAACAGCCCGTAGAAGTGAAATCGGAAGTGAAGGACAAATACAGTGCCTTCTCGTTCCGCCACTTCAAACTCGGCATTTTGGCCATCTTCCTTTATGGCGGCATCGAAGTGGGTACGCCGACGTACATCCTTCAGTATCTGACTTCTGAGCCTACCGCAGCCACGCCTGGTATCGGCATGAGCGGCACCATTGCGGGCCTCATCGTAGCCGTCTATTGGCTGATGATGCTCATCGGGCGTTTCATCGGTGGTGCCATCGGCGGAAAGGTTTCTTCCAAGGCTATGGTGACCACCGTTTCCATTGCGGCCATTGCGCTTGTGCTGTTCGGTATGCTTGCCCCGCAAACTTGGCAAGTCAAGGTGCCGGGCATCGACTGGGCCAATTTGAAGGTGATTTGGGCTCAGGTTCCCGTCGGCATTTTTGCCTTCATCCTCGTTGGTCTTTGCACTTCGGTGATGTGGGGTGCCATCTTCAACCTCGCTACGGAAGGCTTGGGCAAGTACACCGCCATCGCCTCTGGTGCCTTTATGACTATGGTCTTCGGCTTCGCCATCATGGTCGGTCTGCAAGGCCTTGTCGCCGACTGGACGGGCAGTTACATGACCAGCTATGTGGTCGTGCTGTTCTGCGCCGCCTACATCCTCTTCTACGCCCTCGTGGGTTCGAAGAACGTGAACAAGGACATCCCAGTCGACTGATGTTCAAGAAGATACTTGGAACAGGAGCAACAAGGGTGGTCAATGTGCTGACACAGTTGGCCACCCTCATTATGGGCACCAAATTCCTCGGTGCGGCGGAATGGGGCAAAGCCTTTATCGCCCAAACCGACATTACCTTTTTATTAATAGGTATCGAACTCATTGCAGGTAGTGGATTGGTGTATTTCACGCCGCGAAAGAAACTCGCCACACTGATGAAGATTTCCTACAGTTGGATTGCTTTCGTAATGATGATTTATCTCCTGTTATTCAATATCTTACATTTTTTTCCAAAATTCTATCACACCATCGTTCCCGAAGGTTATGCCCAACTTGTTCTGCTTATGACCTTCGTCTACAGCCTGCATGAATTCAATCTCAACCATTTCCTCGGAAAGGAGAAAGTGGCCACCTATAACTGGCTGTTTATCATACAGATACTCACTCAAGTCACAATCATGGCATTGTTGATCTTTGCTTTCGAATTGAGGACGGCCAAAGCCCTGCTCTACTCTCAACTTTGTGGCTACAGCCTGGCCACGCTCATCGGCTGGATGTTGCTGTTTCCCGGCATGAAACGCGAAGGCGGCGACCCACTCAAAAGCAGTTGGAAAGAGATGCTGCATTATGGGGCTTTCGTCCAGCTCTCTACTTTGGTCAGCACGCTCAACAAGCGCCTGAGCCTCTATCTGCTGAAAACGCATTGCGACGAGAGATCCATCGGCGTGTATGCCTCTGGAACTCAGGTTTCTGAAGGCGTGAGCATCGTGAGCCAAAGCATTGGTTTGGTAGAGTTTTCAGCCCTGAGCAACATCGAAAACGCCCATCGCGCCTCGCAACTCACCTTGCGCTTTATGAAACTCGCCATCCTTTTGACATTCATGGCTTTGCTGGTAATTTGCCTGTTACCCACGAGTTTTTTCGAATGGCTGCTTTCGGGCGAGTTCAGCGACATTCGGACGGTCATCCTACTGATGGCGCCAGGCATCGTTTTCTTCTCTGCCCACACCATTTTGGCCAACTATTTTTCCGGCATCGGGAAGCCCAAATATAACCTTTACGCATCGCTTATCGGATTGACTGTCACACTGATAGCAGCGTTTATCCTGATTCCCGCTTTAGGCATCCGAGGCGCGGCCATCACCACTTCACTGACTTATACGGCGTTGTTCATCTACCAATGGCTTGTTTTCCGCCGTATGACAGGAACACGAATTAAACAATTGATTCCCGATAAAACGGATTTTGAGTGGGTTTGGGGGGAAGTGAGAAGAATTATTGGAAAGGATAAGAACTAAAGGGCGAGGCGCAGGTATATGTACGACAAAGCATTCAATGAGATAGTTTGATTGATTATTATTCTTGAACTCTGAGAAGTGCAATAAATATCAAAAATTGCACTTTGCGAAGTGAGACTCTACGTCACATCATTACAAATCCAACATTTTTCCCATCCCGAAACGGTAGTTTCCCCGAAAACCACTACCTTTGCCGACCAACTTTGGCAACGCCATTCCCCAACATCAAACGAAATGAGCAACTTGGAAAAACTTCTGCCCCTGACTGGAAAACTCAACCAAGAGGAATTCTTCATCCTCGGCCTCATCACCTATCTCGACTCCGGCCTTCAGGATAGCACGATGGACTATATTTGCAGGCAACGCGGCATACCAAAAATGCAGATTCGTGACATCACGAAAAAACTTAACCACCTCGGCCTCATTTCGTTAGGCTCGCGTTATTGGAATCCTTTCGGAAATACCTACCCTCAACACTACTTCGCTGTCGCCCTGCGGCTTTTGGAAAGCCATCCCGAATGGGTTAAATATTTCGAAAGCCTTCGCACCCAGCCATCAGGAATCTATGATTTCCTTTGGCGCATCGCCAAGGCCATCCATACCCAAGACCCAAAAATCATATCCAACATACGCCTGTTTCCTGATTGGACACGAAGCCCCCTTCCCTATTTGGAGCCGCTTTTCGGCCACAAGGAGTTCCTTCCCGCCTATGCGAGCCTCGATCCACAGCAGATGGAGCAACTGCTTCACGACCGACTTGACAATATGCTCCTCCACGAGGCTTGGGACGAAAAACAATTGGGCGACCTGCAAGACATCATTGAGTATTATGGTTCTCTGGAACCTAAAGCAAAAGACAGTCTTTCAGACCTTTTGACAGCATACCAATTCCTTTTTGAAGGCACAAAACCCGTTTGGAAATCCAATGAGCCGAGTTATTTGACGCTGTGCATTGATGCCATCCAATCGGTTTATCGCGGCGATTTGGACGCTGCCGGAAAGCAATTCGAGACCTCGCTGAAACTGCGCAACAAGACCGCCGAAAACAAGAACCTGTACGAGAATCCCTTGCTCGACTTCTTCCTCATCCTCTTTTATGCCAAGGCCAACACACCCGCTACCCTCAAGAAAGCCAACCAGTTCTTCAACAAGAATGTGACTGGCGGCGCCGACTACTACCCTTGCCGCATCATCATCAGCCAAATCATCAATGCGGAAGACGACAAACGGCTCAAAAGCGATATTGAACACAGTCTTTCATCGTACCGTGCGCTCACCATTTCGAGGCATCTTGCCGCGCTGCTCTCCCAGTATTTCGGCTTGGCCGATGTGGTCAAGCAAGGCCTTTTCAAAACCTCTACCGACCCTAAATGCGCCTTGCTGCGCCACGAGCTTTCTCCCTATTATGAAACCACTGACCGCCAACAACTTGAGGAACGTTTCGGCGGCAAACCCATCCTGTTTTCAATCCATAGGAAAGAGCATTGGGAAAGCGTAATCGAGAACCTGACCGCGCAAGTCGCCGTTTCCAAAAAGAGCATCGACCAACCCGTCCAAAGCGACAAGCGAATCATCTATATCATAAGCGATTACGAGTCGATTGAGCCGATGGAGCAACGCCGGCTGAAAAGCGGTGCTTGGAGCGTCGGGACGCACTTATCGACAGACAAGTTTATGCGTCAGGAATTGGATAGTATGGACGAAACCGACAAGAAAATTGCCGCCGCCTCGCGCTCCTACAGTTATTATTCCATCTACGGACGCTACGCCATTCCGCAACTCATCGGCTCCGACCGCGTGTTCATCAACAGCACAAAAGGCCGGCAACCCGTGGAAATCGTCGAAGAAAAGCCCTTCATCGCCATCGAGAAAGCGAAAAACGGCTTCGTGGTCAAGACCAATGTGCCAGAAAAAGACGAATTCTACCGCGAAAAAGCAAGTCCGACCATCATCCGTCGCGACAGCAAGACCCACTTCACCGTGTTTAAACTCACTGATTTCGAGCAGAAAATCATCGAAACACTGATTGGATTGGGTATGTTTCCCAATCAAGCCGAAACCAAACTGCTCCAGTTCATCGAGCAGATTTCCGACAAGGTCGAAATCCACTCCGATTTGTTGGAAGGCGGCTCCACCTTGCAGAAAAAGGAAGGCCTTTCGCGCCTGCTTTTGCGCGTCGTTCCCGACAAAGAGACTTTTTTGGCAAGCATCCTCGCCAATCCGCTCGAAGGCGGCAAACTCCGCCTAATGCCCGGAATGGGACAGGAAACCGTGTTCGACGAAGCCAACGGCGAGCGTTTCCAAGTGTCGCGCAACCTTGTGGCCGAAAAAGACAACCTTATGGAAATCAAAGGGTTTATGCAAGAGGAATTGCTCACTTCGGTTTCAGTGAACCAAGCCGAAATGGAGCCGGAAAGCCTGCTCGGACTGCTCGAATTCGTAAGCGACCATCCCGACCGTTACGAGATGGAATGGCCTGAAGGCAAGAAGCTGAACCTGAAGGCCAAGTTGAGCAAAGATTTGGTCAACATCAACCTTGTTTCGAAGGAAAACTGGTTTGAGGTGGAAGGCAACATCACGATTGGAGGCAACAATATGTCGGCCCTCGATTTCCTCAACCTGATTTCGCAGGGCATCTACCACGAGCGTTTCGTCAAGCTGAACGAGACCGACTACATCGCCATCAGCGAGCAGTTGGCCAAATACCTGCGCCGATTGGAGGGCCTTGCCCAGCAAAGCCACGGCAAGGTACGCATCCCCTTCTATCAGGTGGGAGCTTTGGCCGAAATCGTTCACAACACCGACGGCAGCCTCAAAGCCGACAAGGGTATGGACACCCTCGTCAAGAAAATCGAGAAAGCCGCCAAGATGAAAATCGCCATCCCCAGCGCATTGCAAGCCGAACTGCGTGACTATCAGCACGAAGGCTTCAAGTGGATGGTGAGGCTTTCGGAATGGGGAGCGGGTGCCTGCCTCGCCGACGATATGGGCTTGGGCAAGACCGTTCAGACCATCGCCTTCTTGCTCTACAAGGCCGCCAAAGGACCTTCGTTGGTGGTTTGTCCGGCCTCCGTTATGCTCAATTGGGCCAACGAATTGAACCGTTTCGCACCCTCGTTGGAAGTCAAAATCCTCAACGAATCTTCCGACCGCGACGCCCTTCTCGCCAACGCCAAAGCCTACGACGTGGTACTCACCACCTACGGGCTGCTTGTCCGCGAGGAAGAAGCCCTCACCAAGCTCCAATGGAACATCGTCTGCTTAGACGAAGCCCACACCATCAAGAATCGAGGCACGAAAATGTCGTCGTCAGCGATGAAACTCAAGTCCGAAAGTCGCGTCATCCTCACGGGCACGCCCATCCAGAACTACCTCTCGGAACTCTGGAACCTGTTCCAATTCCTCAATCCGGGGCTGCTCGGCACTTTCGACAGTTTCATGAACAAATACATCTTGCCCATCGAGCGGGATGGCGTGGAAGAACGCCGCTCGCAACTCAAGCGGATGATTACGCCTTTTATGCTGCGTCGCACCAAGGCCGAAGTCGTTGAAGAACTGCCTGAAAAGACCGAAATCACCCACGACATCCAACTGACCGATGCCGAAATCACCGCATACGAAACCCTTCGCGAAGCCACCGAACAAGCCTTGCAATCGGAGGACAAGGTGGATGTGAACATTTTGGCCCAAATCACCAAACTGCGACAAGCCGCCTGCTCCATCGGCCTCATCGAAAAAGGCTGGAAAATGGGTTCGACGAAAATCGCCGCCGCCGTGGATTTGGTGGAGGAAATCGTCAAGTCGAAAAACAGCGTGTTGGTTTTCAGCCAGTTCACCTCATTTCTCGATATGGCCAAAACCCAAATCGAGGCGCGTATCGGCAAGGACAAGATTTTCTATTTGGACGGTTCCACGCCCATCCGCAAGCGCGAGAAGATGGTGACCGACTTCCAGCACGGCTTGGTGCCCGTGTTCCTCATCAGCCTGAAAGCCGGCGGATTGGGCCTCAACCTGACCAACGCCAACTACGTCATCCACTTGGACCCGTGGTGGAATCCCGCCATCGAGCAGCAAGCCACCGACCGTGCCTACCGCATCGGGCAAAACAAGAACGTGACAGTGTATCATCTGATTTCGCGCCACACCATCGAGGAGAAAATCTTGCGCCTCCACAAGACCAAACGCGATTTGGCCGACTCGCTCCTTTCAGGCAGCAACATCAGCCGCGCCATGACCATCGACGACTTGAAGTTTTTGGTGGGACAAAACTAAATCACTCCGCGAACATCCCGTCAATCAGGTCTTTATAATGTTCGGCGATGGCTTTGCGGCGGATTTTCAGGCTCGGGGTCATCTCACCGTCGTCAATGGTCCACTCATGGTCGAGCAACTCGAAACGTTTCACTTTCTCGTAGTCGCCGAAGAACTTGTTGTAACTATCGACTTCCTTGCGGAAACGGTCGTTAACTGCCTTAACCTTAATCATTTCCGTATTTGTAGTATAAGGAATGTGGTTCTCCTCGCACCAAGTCTTCAGATGCTCGAAGTTGGGCACAATCAAGGCGGCAGCAAACTTCTGGTTTTCGCCCACCACCATAATGCTGTTGATGAATGGCGACTCGGTGAACTTGCCTTCAATCAGCGCAGGCGAAATGTACTTGCCCATCGAGTCCTTGAAAATCTCTTTCATACGCCCCGTAATCTTCAGCAAGCCGTCCTCGTCAAACTCGCCGATGTCGCCAGTATGGAAATATCCCTCCTCGTCGATGGCGATTTTGGTTTGTTCCTCGTCCTTGTAGTAGCCTTTCATCACGCTGGAACCTTTCACCAAAATCTCACCCGTTTCCGAATCAATCTTGAAGGTTACGTTTTCGCAAGGCACGCCCACCGTTCCCGCCTTAATGACACCCAACGCGAGGCTGTTGGTGGCAATCACAGGCGAAGTTTCAGTGAGTCCATAACCTTCGATGATTGGGATGTCCATAGCGGCAAACAAACGCACCAAACGAGGCTGCAAACTGGCACCTCCTGAAATAATAAACTCCAAGCGTCCGCCAAAGGCTTTTCTTACCTCATTGAAAACCAATCTATTAGCCAAATACAATTTGAATCGATAAGCCCGCTGAGGTTTCTTTTCCGTTTCATCATAGCGTTCAGCCAGCTTGAAAGCCCAAAGGAAAATGCGTTTCTTCACGCCTGTCAGTTTATCCCCCTTGCGCATAAAGCCATTATACACCTTCTCGACGATACGAGGCACCGTTGTGAAATGCTCAGGCTTCACGTCGGCGATGTCGCGCATAATGGTACCAAAATTCTCCACATAATAGGTGGAATTGCCGAGATAAAGATGGGTGAATAGCACCGAGCGCTCATAAATATGCGACAAAGGCAAGAAACTCACCACTTTATGCGAACTTGGCACGGGATAATGCGGGCCGTAGTGTGCCACGCAACTCATCAAATTATTATGCGTCAGCATCACGCCCTTTGGAGTGCCCAAAGTGCCTGAAGTATAGATAATTGTGGCCACATCTTCAGGGTTGACGGCATCCTTATGGGCTTGCAAGGCAGTTTGGCTTTTCTTGTCGATTTTGACGGAAACCATCAGTCCGCGCAAGGTCATCATTCCTTCCACGGGATTGAAAGCGAACTCTTTAGGCCGCTCTGGCATTTGGTCAAGGATGCTCTTCACCTTTTTATGAATAAGGGAGCCTTCCACGAAAACCACCTTTGGAGCGGCATGGTTGAGGATGTGCTCGTAGTCGGTTTGGCGTGCCGTGGGATAGACGGGAACCAAAATGGCACCAATCTGCTGAACGGCGAAATCCACCATGTTCCATTGCGGGCAGTTGTTGGAAATCAATGCAATACGATCACCTTTGCCCACACCAAGACCTATCAGACCTTGGCTGATGACATCCGTCATTTTCACGAAGTCGCGACCGATGTATTTCTTCCACTCCCCTTCCACTTTGCAGGCAAACATCACCTTCTTCTTGCCGAATTTCTCCACAAATCGCGGCAGCAGGTCGAAAGTGCGAGGCGGGATGTCAGGAAATGCCTGAACCTTTTTTCCTTTGATTGCGTATTTTTCCATAAAACCGAAAATCGGTGCGAAAATAGAGATAATTTCACTCCACCCGTGTTTTTATCCAAACGAGGGGTTATTTTGAAACCAAAATAGGAGATTTTTTCAACGAAATCTAAACGCCTTGCTGCCCATTTTTCCAATAATGACTATTTTTGCGCCCGATTCAATTGCTATGGTGACCATTTTCGACGATATGAGCCAAGTGACCGAAGCCGAGGTGCAACGGATGCTGCCATTGGTGGACGGGCAACGACGCATAGAAGCCCTGCGCTACAAACACCTTTTCGGGCAATTCGCCTGCCTGAAGTCGTGGCTGATGCTGCAAGAATTACTGAAACCATTGGGCATCAGCAACTTGGACTTCGATTTCAACGAACATGGAAAGCCGTTCCTAAAACTTCATCCTGACATCCATTTCAACCTCAGCCATTGCAAAAACGGCATCGCCGTTGTCGTCGATTTTGCTCCTGTAGGCATTGATATTGAGAGTTTTAGGAAAGACAATCTCTCCCTTGTGCGCAAGACGATGAACCCCATCGAGGCCGAATGGATTTACGCATCAATCGAGCCTGTCGAGGTGTTCTCGCAATATTGGACCAAGAAGGAAGCTATAGTGAAACTGCGCGGCACTGGAATCATTGACGACCTGCATCATGTGTTGGACGGCAAAGGCTACCGACTTGAAACACACCTCAATCGCGAAAAACGCTATGCTTGGAGCGTGGCTTACACACTATAAACCAACATTATGAAACCGAAAACGCTCCTTATATTGTTTCTCTTGGCTGCAAGTCATGGCTTTTCGCAAAACTCCGATTTCTGGAACGGAATCGAGAATTTCGACGGCCCAACCAATGAAAACCCCATTTTGGCAGCGCAAATCGATTTTTATTTCGACAAATTCGTTTCTCCCCTACCCGATTCCATCACATTGGAAATCAGCCGTTTGATTGATAGGACAAACGATAATACCGAACTCCGCGATTTCTTCCTTTGGCACCTCTTGGAGCGTTACCGACACCCCGAATACATGAGCCAAGACCAAGTGTTTGTCTGGCTCTATGACCATTACTTTTCCCAACTGGAAATCAAGGATTTGAACGCTACCAATCTTGCCATGATTCAGGAAAAGGCAGAGCGTTTTCGGAAGCTCGCGCTTTTCAACGTCGCACCTGACATCAAGTTGAATGATTCCATTGATTTACAATCTATTGAGAGCGAATACACGGTACTGTTTTTTTACGACCACGACTGCGACCTCTGCCATCAGGAAATGCGGGATTTGGACTCGGTTTGTGCCGAACATCCTGAAATCTCTGTGCTTGCCATCGACTTGAACATGGAAAGTTCGGGCGGATTTGCAATCCGCCCGAAAGGAAACGGGGATTTGAAATCCCCTATTCAATATCGTCGGATTTCAAATCCGTCGGAACTGATAGCGTTGTCCGATGCCTACGACATCGAAACCACACCATTGATTTTCGTTTTGGACAAGGACAAACGCATCATTGCCAAGAAGATACGGGCGCGACAGATTCCGTTGGTGCTATAAATTCCTGTCGCCCCTACGGGGCTAATTGGTCGCAATTGTTTGATTGTCGGCAGGGGTTTACTCCACCTGCCTAAAATCTTTCGCCCTACGGGACTAACCCAACAAAAATGCTCTCATTTCAGGAACACATTTCTCCGCCTCCTCAAACAACTTCCACTGTGCCCGTGTGCGCACCAGATTGTGGGTAGCGTACTTTATCTTATAATAGGTGTTGCCGTTGATATAGTCCGTGAGGAAACGCACCGCCTGCATATAGGGGAACAATGTGGCTGCGTATGGCAAATTCTCCTTCTCAATCGGCAGAAGGAATGGTTTTGTGCCTTCCAAATAGCCTTTCGCAAAGGCCTTGAAAATCTCCATGTTGAAATGGATGTTGTCCAAATTTTGGTCGTCTTCGGCACCTGTGTTGGCCGCCGAGCGCAAGAAGTCACCAAAGTCAGAAAAGATGAAACTTGGCATGACGGTATCCAAATCAATGACACACAGCACATTGCCATCCTTGTCGAAAAGCATGTTGTTCACCTTCGTGTCGCAATGGCAGATGCGTTTGGGCAACTTGCCTTCGCGATAAAGCCGCTCGCCGAGGCACATTTCTTCGGCCTTATCCCTGATTTTGTCCACAAACTTCTTCACCTCAACCTCGCGCATTTGCCCGATGCGGTCCTCGGCCACGGCATCCTCCATCTGTTTCAAGCGAAACTCAATGTTATGGAAATCGGGAATGATTTCGCCAATCGGCGTTTCAAGGTCGGTCAACAGCGACTCGAAATCGCCGAAGGAACGGCCCGCATAATAGGCGTATTCCGGCGTGACGGCCTCGTAAGTAAAACTATCGGCAATGAAATCCATCACGCGCCAATATTTCCCGTCCTCAACAACGTAAGTCTTGCCCGTGTCGGCTTTCAGGAAATGCAACACGCGGCGGTTAATGTCTTTAACGCCTTGATTTTCATATTTTTGCCGAATGTAGCTCGTCACGGCTTCGATGTTGTTTTGCAACATGTCAACATCGGTGAAAACGGCGTTGTTGATGCGTTGGAGCACATATTTCGGTTGGCCGTCCACCAAAATCTTATAGGTGTCGTTGATGAGTCCGTTGCCCAAGGGCGCAATGTTTTCGATGGTTTTCGGGTCGACGAAACGGCCCGCAATGGTGAAAAGTTCGTTCATAAGGATAAAATTTTTGCGAAAATAGGAATTTTGTACCGATATTTGACTGCGTCGAAATATATTTTCCTAATTTTGTCCGCAAATTAATACTCACGCTATGAAAAACAAGTTTTTACACCTCATCATCGGCCTCATTTTGTTGGCCTTCGCCACTTCATGCGGCGAGAAAAAGGAAACCGAAGTCCGCAACTACCGCATCATCGACCACACCATTGTTTTCGACGAACCGCAACGCATTGAAGGACAGAAATCTGTGCTTCAATTCACTGTAGACCCTATCGAGAATGTCCGCCTCGGCTTTATCGGTCTTGGTATGCGTGGCCCTGATGCCGTCGACAGAATGACCTACATCGACGGAGTGACCGTCAACGCCCTGTGCGACATCGAGCCTGACCGCGTGGAAGCCGTACAAACCAAGATTTTGGAAGCCAAAGGCATGCCGCGAGCAGCCGCCTACACGGGCAATGAAGGCTGGAAGGAACTTTGCGAGCGCGACGACATCGACCTCGTTTACATCTGCACCGACTGGAAAAACCATGTCCCGATG
>JAEEGL010953922.1_pt1 | contig 11887 bp, 10 predicted proteins | sample 9134231 | NCBI WGS metagenome assembly JAEEGL01 (sample SAMN16246548, study PRJNA631951) | gut metagenome | biome: gut microbiome; feature: rumen; material: fiber-attached | host: Bos | place: Iran: Karaj | collected 2018-10 | reverse complement strand
GCTTCTCGCCGGAGAATACGACGGACGAGGTGGAAGAGTTCGTGCGGGTGCTGGCGGAGATCAAGGCCAGGTTATATCCAAGCCTGAAATGAGATTTGTATGAGCTGTACAAATTACCGCCCCGTGGCTTGTTCAGTCACAGGGCGGTTTCTTCAACGTGGATCAAAGTTTGATTAGCTTGCCATTCTCTGCTTTATAACTACCGAATTCTATTCTTCCTTTGGTCAAGTGCATTCCAACAACATAACTATCTGAAAGACTATTCAGCCCAATAAAAGTTAGAGGCGTTCCCTGCTCAAGATCATAGATATACTCAGCAATTTGGGGAATCTCGCTATAATCACAGATAATCTCAACGGTATTGGATGAAATACTGTCATGTATGGATAAGCTGTAGTCTGTATGAGGGTATTTCCTTATAAAATCTTTGACCAATGAGGAAAGCCCTCCCAGTACTAACGATTCATCCTCAATTATCCACATATTATCGCCGGTTAAAGGATGAATCATTTCTTTGTATTTACAGTAGCTAATAACAAATCACCTCTCTTTCTACTACATTAATGATTTGCTCGGGAACATCCTTCATATCAAGTAAATACACATCATTTAGTCGAGGATTAAAAATACCTATCTTATCTATCCCGTTAAAAATCTTCTGCCCGGAATGTTGCCCCATTATCCAATACATAAGAAGCTGCAAGGTGTTTTTGCTAGAAGGCTTTGACTTGGAGACTTTGAAATCCCAAAGCGTATCCGCTGTTAAAAAGTCACCGTCCCCGCTGCTGACAACAGTTGAATAGCCTCCATAATTGCCCAACATATATGGCAAATCATTCTTTTCTGCCGGCTCAAATGTAAAGCCTTCCTTCACAATCGGACCGAACTTTTCAAAAAACGCAATACTTCGAGAGACAAGCGTATGGATATTTTGAATCGTTGCTTTATCAGGGTTGGTATCTTTATAGTCTTTCGCAGTATATGCTAACATGACATTTCTTTTCCAAACATCAAAAGTAACAAGTTTGCAGGCATTAATAATGGCAGTATCCGTAATCCCGTCAATTTCAGATAACAACGCAGTAACTATACTGATTGAATCCTTTTTCCCGGCTTTCTCCGCACGCTCTGCACCCATCAAAGAAATCCTAAAGGCTTCTTCTTTATCAGTTCCAATAGCATATCTTGTTAAGTAATCAACAGCCAATCCGATTACGGTTGGATGTATGTTTTCCGTATCATTTAATACGATCCCATCGAAATAATCAGTTTTTTCAAACTGCGACAGTTTAATATAACCGCCATATGGCTGCTTCACAGAAGTGGCCCTCTGTGTAACGTTATACATAAAAAACCCTCCTTCGATTTTATTCTAAGACTTTATCCCACGACACTATGACAAAGAAAAAGGCTTTCAGATGCTCGAAACATATCACTCAAGAAGACCAGTAAAGGAAAAAACGGTTCGATAAGTACAGCAATCTGCAAGCCAATCTGCAATATCATACTGTAATAACGTCTTATTCTAAAAAAGAAGAAGGAAAAGCACAAAAGCACAAATAGCCAATAGCACAGTAATTCTTAGTATGAAAACTCACCTAATATGAAAACACACTCCATGTAAATCTCCAGATAAACCTCCTTTCATGAAAAATGGAAAATAGTCTATAGTAGAATTATATCTCCACTACAGATAAAAGTCAATAGCTTTATTCAAGATATCTCATAACACCTCTGAGGTGAGGGCCGTACAGTTCAGGAACCTGAAAAGCATCCGTGAGGATCGAGATATCAAGCAGCGGGAGGTAGCGGCTAATCTGAATGTGTCGCAAAACACCTATTCGCAATACTAAATCGGCGTGTTCACGCTGACGGCGGAGGTTTTGATCAAGCTGACGGATTTTTACGGGGTAAGCATTGATTATCTGCTGGATCAGACGAATAATCCCGAGAGAGCAAAATGAAAGACGCGGAGGACGGCAAGGTCTTCCGCGTCTTGTGCGTTTTATTCAGCTTTTTCAGCGCCTGCGGCGCTGCGCATCGCTGCGCGATGCGGCGGGCGCCCGAAGGGCGCCCCTACGGCGCGGTGCGCGATTTTTGCCGCGGTCTGTAACGGCGGGCCGCCGGGGCGTCGGCCCCTACAGGACGCGCTGGGTTTTGCCGCGGTGCGAAACGGCGGGACGCCGGGGACGTGACGCTGCTGCGCTGTGGCAGGAGATTCTTCGCTGCGCTCAGGATGACAGAAAATATCTATTATCTCTTATCCCTTATCTTTTATCTTCTATCTTTTTCTCTCCGCTCGCCCCTGAGTACTGAGTACTAAGTATGGAGTTTTGAGTTTTGAGTACTGAGTACTGTTTCCTGTTCCCTGAGCCCTGTTCCCTGAGCCTTGTTCCCTGAGCCCTGTGCCCTGTTCCCTGTTCTCTGCCCCCCCGTTATCTCACCTTCGTCAGGATCGTGGCGAGCTGGGCGCGGGTGACGGGGGCGGCGGGACGGAGGGTGTTGTCCTCATAGCCGTTGATGACGCCGCGGCCCACCAGCTCGCGCAGATAGGTGCGGGACCAGCTCTGCACGCGCCCGGCGTCGGCAAAGGACGAAAGCTCTGCCCGGTAATAGCCCAGAGGCTGGATGCGGCCGATGATGGTCATGGCCTGCTCGCGGCTCAGCGGGTCAAAGGGCGCGAAGTAAACGCCGTCCGCCTCCTGCTTGCCGGTGATGATGCCCCGGTCGTAGACCGCCTTCACGGCGCCCAGCGCCCAGGCGGGGATCACGTTCTTATCCGCGAAGGGAAGCAGCACGTCTTCATAAAGCGAGGTATCCAGCCGCAGCCAGCGGGCGACCATCACGGCGCACTGTGCGCGGGTCACGGGGCTGTTGGGGTCAAAGCGCCCGTCTCCCATGCCGTTGACCACGCCCTGACCGGCCATATAGTCCACGTACTGTGCCGCCCAGTGACCTTCCATATCCGTGAAGCCGCCCTCCGGGGCGGGGGGCACTTCTTCGTGTTCCTCACCCTCATGAGAAAGGAAGGGGTCTTCTTCCTCTGGGGGCTGCTCCGGCTCTTCGGGCTGCTCCGGCTGCTCGGGTTCTTCGGGGTCTTCCGGCTCTTCGGGTTCTTCCGGCTCTTCGGGTTCTTCGGGTTCTTCCGGCTCTTCGGGTTCTTCCGGCTGCTCGGGCTGCTCGGGTTCCTCCGGTTCCACGGGTTCCGGAATTGGGAGCCAGATGGAGGCGGCGGCCAGGTTGCCGCTCTGGTCCCTGGCCGTGACGCTGACCAGGTGCCCCGGCTCCAGAGAGCGGGCGGGAACGCGGACGCGGCCGGTCTCGGCCTCCCAGCCGAACTCGATATCATATCCGTCGTAGGACACTTTGATCTGCCCGCGGGAGAAGCGCTCGTCCCGATCGTCAGAAATCAGGGCGCGGACCTCGTCCTCCTCGTAGAAGGGGATCACGGTGGGGGGCTCCAGGTCCGTATCCGCGCCGGTGGAGCTGACGATCTGGTCGATCCAGCACTGAGCGGCGCCCTCGCCCCGGATGCGGAAGCCTGCCAGCTCCTGCCGGCCATCCAGCCTATCCTCCATCGGGATCACCAGCTGCTGCCACTCGCGGGAGCTCAGCGCGGCAAGGGGGATCTCCTTTTCATTGCCCAGCACCAGGCTCAGGCTGCAGTCGCTCCCATCCCCGGCGACCCAGAGGGACACGAAGGCGGTCATGGGATCGAGGGCGGCGCTGTAGGGATAGAAGCGCTCCTCCCCCTCATAGTCCAAGCGGAGGCTGCGGTGGCCGAAGCGCACGTGGTCCTTCCCCGTCTCCTGGTCCATGCCGTCGGCGGCGGGGAGATAGCTTTCAAAGCTCTCCGTTTCCAGATAGCGGCTCTTCACCGTGACCTCCACGGTCTTCGTGGTGGAGCCTGCGGAAACGACGATGCTGCCGAGGCCGCTGTGCTCCCCGGCGGTGAAAAGGCCGGTCTCGTCGATGCTGCCGATATTGCCGCTCACCTGCCAGTCGTAGGCGGTGGGCTCGCCGAGGACAGCGCAGCCCAGATAGGAACAGCTCGCCTCAAGCTGAAGCTGGTCGCCGTTATAAAGGGTGACGCTTTTCAGGCCGCTGTCCGAGCCCTCCTGTGTGAGCTTGATGCTCTCCGGGTCTTCGATCACCAGGATCTGCGCCGTGTCGGACAGGCCGTCCACCGTGCCGCGCAGCTCCGCGCTGCCCGCGGCGGAAGCCGTATACAGCCCCTCCTCATCCACGGAGCCCGCGCCCGTCAGCCGCCAGGCCGGGGACTCGGGCAGCTCCACGGGATTGCCGGCCTCGTCCGCTCCGCCCATGGTGAAGGAGACCCGCGTGCCCTTGAGCACGATGGGATCGACCGGGTAGACCGCCGCGGCCCGCAGCTCGCCGCTGCCCTCCCCTGTGGCGGCCAGCATGATAAAGTTCGTGACCGAGCGCTCGCCGTAGCAGGGCTGGTTGACCTGGGAGGAAACGTCGTCGCCGATGTAGCGGACGTGCAGGTTCGTGGAGCCGCCGCCGTCCATCAGGCAGGCGTCCGTGCAGCCCAGCTCCAGAAGGCGGCGGGCCACGTCGGGAACGAGGAGACCGCGGCTGTAGCCGGTCTGCCGCCCGTCCACCGTATACATGATGAGCGTCCCGTCCGGCCGGACGCCGAGGGCCGTGCGGGGAGCGCGCTGCGCATCGTCGATCTCCGGCTGGATCACGCCGTTGTCCAGCAGGCGGTAAAGGCCGCCCACCGCGTTCTGCACGTCGTTCCAGCGGCTGTCGCCCCGGATGAGCAGAGGCACCAGATCCCCTGCCTTAAGGCTGCGGATCGGCTCGTGGAAGGACTCGTCGCTGGACCTGGTGAAGGTGAGGACGAATTTGCCGGGCTCTAACTTCACCTCGTTCGAGGTCTCCACCACGTCCTCCACCGTGAGGTCCACGTAGCTGTTGAAGTGCAGCTTATACGAGCCGGGAACGGAAAAGATCACGTTCACGGTGCTCACGCCCGCCCGGGTCGTGGCCGCGTAGTCCTCCGTATAGAGAACGTAGGCGTCCTTGCCCACGCCGGTGTTGATGCCGGCCAGCTCATAGTCCAGCCCGCCGATGCGCAGATAGCCCTTCAGGGCGGGCCTGCCCATGACCACGGACCCGTCCCGCTTGAAGCCGACGGCGTTATACCCCCCGTCGGAGCAGCGGATGACTCCGTCGGATACCACGAGGCCCACAGGCTGATAATTGTCCACGCCGTAGAAATCGCCGTTGACGCCGCCGATCACGTTCCGCCCCGTGCTCTCGATCAGGTCGGCCATGGAATCGAAGCGGCCGTAGTTGACGAGCCGGGAGCCATAGACCATGACGGGGACCACATTCTCGTTCGGGACGTAGGTGATGTAATGCTCTTCCTGGCGGCTGTCTTCATGCTGAAAAACCGTCTCATGCAGCTCTATGCCTTCGCCGATGGGCACGCTGCTCTCAAACTGCTCCGTTCCCAAAGCTGCGGCGCTCTGCATGAGCAGCGCGGCGGACAGCAGCAGGGCCGCGGCCTTTCCGAATTTACGTTTCATACTCGTCACCTCAGATTGAGAAGGTTTTTGGATATTATATCACAGCCCGCCGGATAATACAATACGCCGAAAATTGTCAGTTCCCGCGCGGGAATGAGAAATCGGCTCTTGAAGAACGGCGGCTGTCGTGATATGATGCATTATGGGTGAGATCAGCCGGATCGCCGCCCAAACGACTGAAAGGAGAAGGAATCATGCGGGTTTTGGATATAAAATGCCCTGCCTGCGGGGCAAGCGTCGGCAGCCGAAGCACGGGAGGCGTCGTGGTATGCGAATACTGCGGCACGCGCTTCATGCTCGAGGGCGCGGAGGCGAAGAGCGGAAAGGTCGCGGAGGCCCTGGAGGACGCGGCGAAAAGCGGCCTCTCCATGGAGGATTACGCCGCCGAGCTCTGCAGCGAGCTTCTGCTCCATGCGGGCGAGGGCAGCTTCAAGAGCGCGCCGAAGATTATGAAGGGGCTGAACATCGGCTCTGACGAGACCGTTTATCTCATTCACGACGACACCTTTATGAAAAGCGGCAAGAACGGCTTTGCCATCACGGATAAGGGCCTGCACTGCCGCGGGCAGGGCGAGGAGGCGGCTTTTCTGGATTGGTCCGCCTTCGCCAGGCTGCCCGATCCGGAGGACGCCGGCGCGGGAAACATCAAATGCGGCGCCAGACTGGTCGGCTATTTTACGGACGACAGCGAGATATTCGATCTGCTGCTGCCCATGTATCAGAAGCTGCAGCGCCATGCCAGACAATGCTTCGCCTGAGGCGGGGCCGAAAGAAAAAAGGGGGAGACTGCCGATCCGATGGGGTCGGCAGTCTCCGTATTATTCAATAAAAATGCATCATTCGTGCATCATGGCCTCCAGGTCGATGAGCGTGATCTCCACGCTCCAGACCTCCCGGCCGCGATAGACGCCCAGCGTCAGCGTATCCCCCACGCTGTGCCGGTCCAGCACCGCGTTGAGCTCCTCGATGGAGCTGATATCCGTTCCGTCCGCCGAAACGAGGATGTCCCCGCGGGAAATACCCTTTTCATAGGCGTCCGCCCCGGTGAAGACGCTGTCCACAAAAACGCCGGCGGGCAGGCCGTAGAAGGCGGAGGCGGAGGGCGGAATGTCGCTGAGCATGAGGCCCGTGGAGGGGCGGCCCGCCACGTAGCCCTTTTCCAACAGCTCCTCCGCCACGGGCTTGACCACGCTCATGGGCAGGGCCAGGGCGATGCGGCCCAGGTCGTAGCGTTCCGTCAGCCTCGCGCTGAGGATGCCGATGACCTGGCCGAAGCCGTTGAAGACCGCGCCGCCGGAGAAGCCCGCGCCGCCGTATGCCGTGGTTTCCATCGCCGTGAGGCTGAAGCCCTCCATCCGCACGGCGACCTCTCTGGCGGATACGAGCCCGTCCGACACCGAGAGGCTGCCGGGCAGGGCGCTGCCGATGGCAATGACGGCGCTGCCCGTCTCCACGCTGTTGAGGTCAGCGAATTCCGCTGCCTGCAGGCCCTCGGCCTCCACCTGGAGCACGGCCAGGCCGCTGGCCTCGTCGCTGCCCGCCGGAGTGGCGCTGAGCTCGCTCCCGTCCCAGAGGCGGACGGAGAGGAAAGCCGCATCCCGCAGGACGTGGGCGTTGGTGACGATGCAGCCCTCCGCGCTGACGACGACGCCGCTGCCAAAGCCCATCAGCTCCCCCTCCCCGTCAAAGCAGAGGACGGAAACCACCGAGGGCGCGCATTTCCGCACTAACTCCTCCGCGCCCAGCCGCTCGCCCCGCGGGGCCTCCGCCGCCAGGTCGATACGGGTCTCGCCGCCGCGGAGGGCCGCCCCGGAAGGAGCGGTCTCATCCCGGCCCGTGACCTCCCCGGGCACTTCCCGCGCAAGACCGGCCTCGCTGAGCTCCACCTTCGTGCCCAGCAGATGGCTGAGGCCACGCTCCTCCTCGTCCAGAATGCCGGACAGGCCGATATACAGGATGCCCAGGAGAAGAAGCAGGAAGAGCAGGGTCAGCACCACGCCCAGCACCACGCGCCTGCAGCTCTGCCGCCGGCGCTGAACCTCCTCCGCCGGAGCGGTATACGCCGCGTCGCAGGTGAAACGCCGCGGGTCCTGCTCCCAGGGTTCGTTATTCCATTCGTTTGCCATAGTCGATCACTCGCTTTTGGAAACGGCTGCCGTTCAGCTTTCCGCGTGCTGCGGCGCTGCCGTGAGTGTGAAGACGAATTCCGTCTCCCTGTTCCTGCTCGTTGCCGTGATGGTCTCGCCGTAGCCCGTCAGGATGCTCTTGACGATATAGAGCCCCAGGCCGACGCCCTCCTTGTCCATACTGCGGGACTTATCGGATTTATGAAAGCGGTCGAAGATATAGGGCAGCTCCTCCGGCGGGATCTCCTCGCCCTGATCCTTGATCGCTACGTAAGCCTTCTGCTCCCGCTTCCAGATGCGCAGGGTCAGCGTGGAGCCCTCCTGGGAAAATTTCACGGCGTTGTCCAGCAGATTGTAGCAGATCTGCGTGACGGCGTCCTGCTCGCCCCGCACGAGGATGCCCTCGTCGGGGATCTCCACGTCCACGTCCAGCTTTTTGGCGTTGATGCGGCTCTCCAGGCTGAGAACGGCCATGCGAAGGGTCTCGCAGACGTCGCAGGTTTTCTTCAGGGCCTCCTCCGGGCTGCTCTGCAGGCGGGAAATATCCAGCATCTTCCGCACCAGGCGGGAGAGGCGGCGCGTCTCGTCGGAAATGATCGTGAGATAGCGCTCGCGCTTATCCCAGGGAATGGTCCCGTCCATCAGGCCGTCGGCATAGCCCGTGATGGTGGTCATGGGGGTCTTCAGCTCATGGGAAATATTGGCAATAAACTCCCTGCGCTGCTTTTCGGCGCTTTCCAGGGATTCCGCCATCTGATTGAAGGCCTCCCCCAGCTCGCCCAGCTCATCCCGCCGGTCCTCCACCCGAACGCGGACGCTCAGGTCCCCGCTGCCGAAGGCGCGGGCCGCCTTAGCCAGCTCTTTGAGCGGGGCCACCTGCCGCGCCGCCAGATACCAGGAAATGGCCAGGACCGCCAGCAGGATCACGATGGCGATGAGGGCGAAGATATCCAGAAAGCCGGCCCAGAGACCCGTGATGCTGCTCAGGTCCGCCGCCGCCAGCACGTAGCCCAAAAGCGCGCCGCTCTGCGGGTCCTGCACCGGGGAGACGGCCAGATAGCGCTTGGCGGGGTAAAAGCCCTCCAGGTCCGTCAGCACGGAGCCGCCCTCGACCCCGGCCAGCCGCGCCAGCCGCTGCGCCGGGAGGGTGACGCCCATATGCTCGCAGAAGGCTTCCCCGTCCGAGCAGGAGATCACGACGGCCTCCGCGTCACAGAGGACCACGTGCGTCCCCGACGCTTCGGCGATGGAGGCGATCTGCATGCGCTGCTCCCAATCCCCCAGCTCGCCGTCCATACTCCGGGCGGCGGCGGAATTAGCCACGACCCGGGCGGTGGTGCAGATGGTCTCCCGCTTCTCGGAAAGGGCATAGCGGTAGCTGAAGCCGGAGAAGGCCAGGGCAAAGAGCAGGATCGCCAGCAGGAAGAGGAGGAAGCTGCCGAGGAAGTATTTCAGAAACAGCCTGTTCCGCTTCATCCGTCCATCGTCTCGAACTTATAGCCCACGCCCCACACGGTTTTGAGGCACCACTTGTCGCTGACGCCCTCTAATTTCTCCCGCAGGCGCTTGATGTGCACGTCCACCGTGCGGGAATCACCGAAGTAGTCGAAACCCCAGACCTCGTCCAGAAGCTGATTGCGGGTATAAACGTGATTGGGGGAGGCAGCCAGATGATAGAGCAGCTCCATCTCCTTGGGCGGGGCCTCCACGCGTTTCCCGTCCACGATCAGCTCATAGGAATCGAGGTTGATGACCAGCTTGTCGAAAACCAGCTTTTTTTCCGTCTTGTCCGCCTCCGGGTCTCTCCGGCGGCGGACCGCGTGGATGCGGGCCCTCAGCACCGTGGGCTCGAAGGGCTTGGTGATATAACCGTCGGCCCCCATCTCCAGGCCCGCGACCACGTCGTAGGGCTCGCCCTTCGCCGTGAGGAAAATGATCGGCACGGCGGAAAAGGCGCGGATGGCCTTGCAGACGGCCCAGCCGTCCATGCCCGGGAGCATGATGTCCAGCAGGACGATAGAGGGGTCAAAGATCTTTGCCTCGGCGAGGCCGGTGTTCCCGTCTCCCGCCGTGCGGACGGCGAAGCCGTCCTTTTCCAGGTAGAGGGAGATCAGCTCGGCAATGTTGGGATCGTCCTCCACGATCAGGGCTTTTTTCGACATACGGGTCCCTCCTTCTCTTTATCCTCATTATTATAATACGATTTCCCGGGAATGGATGAATAATTTGAAAATAAAATAGGGCTGCCGCACAAAAAATGCAGCAGCCCCGTTTTTGCCTGTGAAAGAAGAATTACTTCAGCTCGACCTTGGCGCCGACAGCCTCGAGAGCCTTCTTGACTTCCTCGGCCTCGTCCTTGGAGACGGCTTCCTTGATCTTGGCAGGGATGCCCTCGACGAGAGCCTTGGCCTCGGCCAGGCCCAGGCCGGAGACGATCTCACGGACGGCCTTGATGACCTTGATCTTCTCAGCGCCGAAGTCGGTCATAACGACGTCGAACTCGGTCTTCTCCTCAACGGGAGCGGCAGCGGCAGCGGGAGCGGCCACGGCGACGGCAGCGGGAGCAGCGGCGGAGACGCCGAACTCATCCTCAAGAGCGTGGACCAGCTCAGCCAGGTCCAGCACGGTCAGGGTCTTGATCTCTTCGATAAGAGCAGTAACTTTCTCGTTAGCCATTTTTAATTTCCTCCATTTAGTAATAATAGTTTTTTGTTGATTGGGTTCGGCGCGTTACGCGGCGCCTTCTTCGGTCTTCTTGTCCACGATCGCCTGCAGGGCGACGGCCAGACCACGGATGTTCCCGTTGAGGACGTTGGCGAGACCCGTGATGGGCGCGATCATGGTGCCCAGCACCTGCGCCAGCAGGACCTCCTTGGCGGGCAGGGCCGCCAGAGCCTTGACGCCTTCCACGTCAATGATCTTCCCGTCTACGATACCGGCCTTGACCTGGATCTTGGAATCCTTCTTGTCGGCATACTCGCACACGACCTTCGCTGCGGCGACGGGATCGTTCGCGCAGACGGCCAGAGCGGTGGGCCCGTTCAGGATGGGATCCAGAGCTTCAAACCCGATCTGGTTGACGGCAAAGCGGGTCAGCGTGTTCTTGACGACGGCGTAATCAACGCCCGCGGCGCGCATGGCACGGCGCATTTCCGTATCGGTGGCCACGTCCGTGCCGGAGTAGTCCACGAAAACGGCGCCCTGCGCATTCTGCAGCTTCTCGGCCAGAGCGGCGACGATCGCCTGCTTCTCGCTCAGTACCTTCGCATTCGGCATATTCTTCTTTCACCTCCGGTTTTGATTTCTGGGGGCAAAAAAGCCCCCGCGCCGGAAAGACGTGAGGGCATAAAGAAATCATAACTGATTCAAAAGCTCTCCTCGGCAGGACTTACGGATGCCTGCTGTCTTCGGAACGCTTGGTTATATTATCAGAAGGCGCGGCGCTTGTCAAGAGGTTTTTCCATTTTTTTGGCGTTTTATTTGCGTTTGCGCCCCACTTGCGCCGGAAGCGGAAACGTGATATGATATCTATAAGCAAAAGGCCCTGTGAACCCTTTCCCGTAGAACCGGCTTCTTGCTTCGTTCGATGCAGGCCCCTGTGAGGTAGCCCTATGAAAAAGCTGAAAAGAACGATACTGCTCCTGCTGCTGGCCGCCGTGCTGCTGCTGCCTTCGCCCTATGGGCGGGCGGCGGAGGTGACCTTTACCTCCGTGAACAACACGCTGCTGCCGCTCAGCGACGATACGATGCCCATCAGCTACGGCGGCGTCGTCTATCTGCCCTATACGACCTTCAACTCCCTTGAGCTGGGGACCTATGCGGTCTATTCCGTTACCTCGCAGAAGGTCACCGTGTTCACGGACACGCTGCAGGTCATTTTCGACCTGAAATCCGGCGGAGCGGTGGACCAGGACGGCGTGAATTATACGGAATCCGCCATCAGTCTCAATGGGCGTGTTTATCTGCCCGTCAGCTTCACCAGCCGCCGCTTCGGCATCACCTATACCACGATCAGCACCAAGCTCGGCTCCATCCTGCGGCTGAAGACCCGCAGCGGCTATGATGACAAGACCTTTGCGGAGGCCGCCGCGTATCTGCTGCAGAGCCGGCTGGACGAATACAACGCCTCGCTCGCGCCGCCGGAGCCGGAACCCGAGCCGGAGCCCGATCCCGAGCCGGAACCGGAGCCCGACGGGCAGAGCG
>JAEEGL010816682.1_pt1 | contig 11887 bp, 14 predicted proteins | sample 9134231 | NCBI WGS metagenome assembly JAEEGL01 (sample SAMN16246548, study PRJNA631951) | gut metagenome | biome: gut microbiome; feature: rumen; material: fiber-attached | host: Bos | place: Iran: Karaj | collected 2018-10 | reverse complement strand
TCAGGCATTGAAAGGGGAAAGACATGCTTTATTCGGATATAGGAATAGACCTCGGAACAGCAAGTGTTCTCGTATATGTCAGAGGTCGGGGAGTTGTGCTCAAAGAGCCTTCCGTTATCGCTCTTGATACCGATACGAACACGATCAGGGCGATCGGTGAGGAAGCAAGGATGATGCTTGGACGTACGCCCGGAAATATCGTGGCGATAAGACCGCTCCGTCAGGGTGTTATCTCGGATTATACGACAACCGAGAAGATGCTCAAGTATTTCATCCAGAAGGCGGTAGGAAGAAAGAACTTCAGGAAGCCGCGTATCAGCGTATGTGTTCCTTCGGGAGTTACCGAAGTTGAGAAAAAGGCCGTTGAGGATGCAACGTACCAGGCAGGAGCAAGATACGTTGAGATCATAGAAGAGCCGATAGCCGCAGCGATCGGAGCCGGAATAGATATCGGAAGACCGTGTGGAAACATGATAGTCGATATCGGCGGCGGAACAACGGATATAGCTGTAATATCACTCGGAGGAGCGGTTGTTTCAACATCGATCAAGGTTGCGGGAGATGATTTTGACGAGGCGATCGTCAGATACATGAGAAAGAAACACAATCTTCTGATCGGAGATAACACGGCTGAAGAGATCAAGATCAAGATAGGTACGGCGTTCAAACGCCCTGAGATAGAATACCTTGAGGTTACGGGACGAAACCTCGTAACAGGTCTTCCGAGAACGGTCAAAGTTTCATCGGAAGAGACGGAAGAAGCATTAAGAGATACGACCGGACAGGTAGTCGAAGCGATCCATTCGGTACTTGAGAAGACACCGCCCGAACTTGCGGCCGACATAGCGGCAAGGGGAATAGTCTTAACAGGCGGGGGAAGCCTTCTTAGGGGACTTGAGGATCTGATAGCATATAAGACAGGTATCAATACGATGACAGCGGAAGATCCGATGACGGCCGTTGCGATAGGAACAGGTAAGTATGTTGAGTTCCTTGCGGGCTACACGGACAGCTTTAGTTGATGGAGATATCAAGAGGGAGTATATATGGTAAAGGGTCTGTATACAGCTGCAACGGGAATGATCAATGAACAAAGAAGAGTTGATGTTCTGGCGAATAACCTGGCTAACTCGTCAACGACCGGATTCAAGGCGGAGGGGTCTACATCCGAATCGTTCTATGATGTTCTGGCATACAAGATCAAGGACACGTCTGAACCGTTTGAGGCAAGAAAACTCGGGGCAATGAACCTCGGAGTCAAGATAGGCGAGACATATACCGATTATTCGGAAGGCTCGTTTGTAACAACAAACAATGATTATGACATGGCGCTTTCGGGTAAAGGATTTTTTGCCATAGAGTTTACGTCCAAAGCCGGTGAAGTGTCTACCAAATATACGAGAGCCGGAGATTTCATCGTTAACACAAAAGGGGAGCTTGTTAACAAGAACGGCGATTACGTGCTCGACATAAACGGGCAGCATATAATTCTCGATCCGCTCGTAAAGCCCACGATGGGGCTTGACGGAACTATATATCAGAACGGAAACGCGGTCGCAAAGATCCAGGTCCAGGACTTTGAGGATTACAATTATCTGAAGAAGTACGGAGAAACCTACTACGATGCGATCGAAGGCGCAACACTTATCGAGTCCACCGCAACGATATATAACGGAATGCTTGAGGCATCAAACGTACAGACGGTCAAGGAAATGGTCAATCTGATCAATTACCAGAGAGCGTATGATACGAACCAGAAGATGATCCAGGCACATAACGAGACACTTGATGTTGCAGTCAACCAGGTAGGTAAGGTCTGAGCATTTTAACGGTTTGGGATTAATAAGGAGGTATGTATGGTAAGAGCACTTTGGAGCGGCGCGTCGGGAATGATCGCCCAGCAGACTAATGTTGATACTATAGCCAACAACCTGGCTAATGTTAATACAGTCGGATACAAAACAGAGCAGAACGAATTCAAATCACTCCTGTATCAGGAGATCCAGACAAGAACAACAACTGCAAACGGAATTCAGAAGCCTGTCGGAGCACAGGTCGGTTTAGGTGTTCGAAACGCAGCGATCACATCCGAGTTCACGCAGGGTGCATTCCAGGCATCCGAGAGTTCGACGAGCTTCGCGATAAGCGGCGAAGGATTCTTTGCGGTACAGAACAACGGTAAGACGCTTTACACAAGAAACGGTGATTTCCATTTTGCTATAGGCCCCAACAACCAGATGTGGCTGACCACTTCGGAAGGATATCCGGTACTTAATACGACCGGCCAGCCGATCACTATACCTGCGGATTATATTTCGAGCAAGGTTGAGGTTAGCGCAAACGGACAGCTCACATATCCGGATGCAAACAACAACCAGCAGCCGATCCCCGGAATGCAGATAGGTCTGTTCCAGTTCCAGAATGCGAGCGGATTGTTCAAGACGGGCGGAACGCTGTATCAACCTACGGAAGCTTCGGGTGCGGCACTCAATGAAGCGACAAATGCGGCGCTTACAAAGTCCGAGGTCAGACAGGGATATCTCGAGTCATCAAACGTTCAGGTTGCGGATGAGATGGTCAATCTTATCATCGCACAGCGTGCTTATGAGCTTAATTCAAAAGTCATTACAACGTCGGATCAGATGCTCCAGACAGCAAACGAACTTAAGAGGTAATTATGGATATAGGAAGCTTATACAGTGATTATTTAACATCTACGGCAACCAAGGCGAGCAATCTTGAAAGAACGCTTCAGAACACGAACAGGGAAAAGGACGACGATGAACTGTTAGATGCCTGTAAACAGTTTGAAGCATATTTCTATGAGCAGGTCTTTAAAAATATGGAGAAAGCGATGGTGCCCTCCGATGATTCTGATGCCAACCATACGCTGATCGATTACTACAAAGAGAATCTTATTGCCGAGTACAGCAAAGATATAGTCGATCAGAGCGGAAACGGCAGCAATACTCTTGCACAGCAGTTATACGAGCAGATGAAGAGGAACTATTCGCTGTAGGATTTAATGGAAAAACTTTCCGGGTACATCGAACACATCATTTTTTCCGCAAAGGATAACGGATATACGGTGTTTGAACTTACCACCGACACGGGACTTATAACCTGTGTCGGTGCTTTGCATGCGGCCGGAGAAGGAGAGCGGCTCGAACTTACCGGCGAATACGTTATGCACAGCACATACGGCAGACAATTCGCGTTTACGGAGTATGAGATCAGCGAGGCGGGGGATGAAGAGTCGGTACTGCGTTATCTGTCATCCGGTGCCGTAAAGGGGATCGGTCCATCTCTTGCAAAAAAGATAGTTGATGCATTCGGAAGTGACACATTCAGGGTAATGGAAGAAGAGCCGGAAATGCTCGCTGTAATAAAAGGCATATCTTTACGAATGGCTCAGGAGATCGGCTCCCAGGTATCCGAAAAACAGGAGCTTCGCAGAGTCATGGTCTTCCTGCAGAAGTTCGGCATATCAAACAATCTCGCAAATAAGATATACAAAAAATACGGTGATGAAGTTTATACGGTAATGCAGCAGAACCCTTACAGGCTTGCCGAGGAGCTTGAGGGCGTGGGGTTTCATACTGCCGACAGTATTGCACTGCAGTCGGGAATAGATAAATGGTCGGAGTTTCGTGTCAGAAGCGGTATAATATATGCCCTTTCATCTGCTGTATCGGAAGGTCACATTTACCTTCCGAAAGACATTCTTATAGAACGCTCGGCACAGCTTCTTGAGGTGGATGAGGATTATATCCGGACACAGTGCGATAACCTCGGAGTCGAGAAGAAACTCATCATAAAAGTCAAAAACGAAGAGGTCCGGGTATATCTTGCGGGGTTATTTAATACCGAAACTGCCTGCGCAAAAATGCTCCTTGATCTTGATGTTGTAATAGACTCGGATACAGCAAAGATACGTGAGGCTATAGAACGCCTGGATGATCCGGATACGCCTCTTTCCGACAGACAGAAGGAGGCCGTAACGGTCGCTGTATCAAACGGGGTCAGTATCATAACCGGCGGTCCAGGCACAGGAAAGACTACGATAATCAACCTGCTCATCAGGTATTTAAGAGAGCGCAGGGAGGATTTTCTTCTTGCCGCACCTACCGGAAGGGCAGCAAAGAGGATGACCGAGACTACGGGATATGAAAGCTCCACTATCCAGCGGCTTCTCGGGCTTACGCCGGGATCCGGGAGCAGAGGATTTTCATATGAGTATTATGAGGACAACCCTCTTGAGGCGGATGCCGTGATCATAGACGAGATGTCCATGGTAGACCTTCCGCTTCTTAAGGCACTGTTGTCGGCGATAGTTCCCGGAACGAGACTGATCATGGTGGGAGACACCAACCAACTTCCTTCCGTCGGCCCCGGAAGCGTACTTAAAGATATCATTGCTTCGGATTGCTTTCCTGTCGTTAAGCTTGACAGGATATTCAGGCAGAGCGAAGCAAGCGATATAATAATAAACGCTCATAAGATAAATGCCGGCACGGTACCGGTACTTGACAACAAGAGCACTGATTTCTTTATGCTGCGGCGTGATTCGATCGACCTTATACTTAACAATACGGTCGTGCTTGTTGCAGATAAACTCCCTAAATATGTCAAAGCAGATCCGTTTGACATACAGGTACTGACTCCGATGAGAAAAGGTCCGCTCGGAGTTGAAAGCCTCAATCCGATACTTCAGAAATACATCAATCCTCCATCGCCCCAAAAACAGGAAAAGGAATTCGGAGGCTTTAGCTTTAGGGAAGGCGATAAAGTCATGCAGATCCGTAACAATTACCAGCTCGAATGGGAAGTGGTCGGCAGATACGGTATAGTTGCGGATAAGGGACTCGGCGTATTTAACGGGGATATGGGTATCATAAAGAGCATAGATACGTATTCCGAGATAATGGAGGTGGTCTATGAAGAGGACCACCTGATAAGATATCCTTTTTCAAATCTTGACGAGTTGGAACTGGCATATGCCATTACCATCCACAAGTCTCAGGGAAGTGAATACCCTGCGGTAGTCCTTCCTCTTCTTACCGGTCCGAAGCAGCTGTTTAACAGAAACCTGCTGTACACGGCCGTAACGAGGGCGAGAAAGTGCGTCACGATCGTAGGAAGCGCCGATACGGTCGCGTCGATGATCGCAAACGCTGATGAACTTCGCCGATACACAAGTCTTGATGAAATGATAAAAGAGATCGCGATACTGAATGAATTTTAGAAAAATAGCGGGAGGTATTCTTGACTGCATTTACCCGAGGATATGTCCCGTATGCAATGAAATAGTAAGCGTATTAGGACGTGATATATGCCCGGAGTGCGAAAGGAAGCTGTCGTACGTCGGGGATTCGTTTTGCATGCGATGCGGCAAACCTGTTGAGGATGATGAGGAATACTGCACGGACTGTCTTAAAACGGAGCACGTATATGATGAAGGGCGTGCCGCGCTTTTATACGATGAGTATATGAGCATGAGCATATACAGGTTCAAATATAACGGTAAAAGGGAGTTTGCTTCATTTTACGGAAGGGTTATAACGGAGCGGCTCGGAACAAAAATAAAAAGCTGGAAACCGGATGTTATCATACCGGTCCCGGTACATAAAAGTAAATTGAAGAAAAGGGGTTACAATCAGGCATACCTTATTGCAAAAGAGCTGTCACGTGATCTCAAAATACCCATAAATGACAGGCTTGTTTGCAGGACGGCGGCGACGACGGTACAGAAAGAACTGAGCGCGAAAGAGCGCCAAAATAATCTGAAAAAGGCTTTTAAAGTAACCCAAAATGTTGTATCATTAAATACAGTCCTGATCGTGGATGATATATATACCACGGGTGCCACGGTTGATGCAATGGCGAGATGCCTAAGAGGGGCGGGCGTCAGAAAAGTATATTTTGTTTCGCTTTGTATCGGCAGGGGGAATTAAAACACCACAGGATATTTTCGTTTTTTAGGAGGAATCATCAATGGATGTCAAGAATTGCAGAAGATGCAGAAGACTGTTTAACTATATCGGCGGTCAGCCGATCTGCCCCCAGTGCAGGGAAGAACTTGAGAAGAAGTTCCAGGAAGTCAAGAAATACATCTTTGACAATAAGGGAGTTACGATCAAGGATGTTGTGGAAAACTGTGATATAGACGAGCCGACGGTACGTCAGTGGATAAGGGAAGAGAGACTTGAGTTTTCCTCCGGTGTTGATATAGGCGTAACATGTGAGAAGTGCGGTGCACCGATCGTATCCGGACGTTTTTGCGAGAAGTGCAAAGCATCGATGATAAATGAACTATCGGCAGCCGGACGCAGACCTGAGGCAGCCGAACCCGCAGCGCCGGCAAAGAAAGTTTCGGACGGAAACAAGATGAGATTCCTTAATCAGTGATAATATGCTAAATGAAGAGAGAATCAGGCTGATGACCCGAATGGCCGCATACGAAGAGCATGAGGGAAAGAAGGATATTTCCATTTCCGGATACTTTAGGGGCGACTACATCAGCTTTCAATTGTTAAAATCAGCTATCTATGCCACCGTTGGGTTTGCCCTGGCGGTGGCTATGTATGTTTTGTACAATGCTGAGACTTTCCTCGAAGATTTCTACAAAATGGATATCATGGAATTCTTAAAGGATGTGCTGTCTAAGTACTGTCTTGTCCTTGCGATCTACCTCGTGATCTCATATTTTGTTTACAGTTACAGATACTACAAAGCAAAGCGGCATGTTAAGCAATATAACCAGTTGCTTAGGGCGCTGCTGCAGATGCTTAATATTAACCGTAAAGGAAGGAAGCAATAATGGAGTCATTACTGGTCGTCAAACAGCAGTTGACGAGGTTTTATACAAGATTTGAGGCATATATCGTTCCGGCTCTCAAGTTTTTTGCTATGCTGTTTGCACTTATCTTCATAAACAGCAGTGTGGGCTTCATGACCAAGCTTAAGAATCCGGCAATAGTGCTTATACTTTCTTTGCTGTGTTCATTTCTGCCGACAAACGTTATCGTGCTTCTGGCAGGACTCGTAATTGTGGCGCATATGTATGCACTGTCTCTTGAATGCGCCATAGTCGTTCTGTTCATTTTTATCATAATGTATGCCCTGTATTTCAGGTTCACTCCCGATGATGCAATAGCCGTTCTTCTGACACCCGTTTCGTTTGCGCTTCATATACCGTATGTAATGCCGCTCGCGATGGGATTCGTCGGAAACCCCATTTCATGTATCTCGGTCGGATGCGGAACGGCAGTGTATTTTATCCTTCACTATGTGAGCGAACATCAGGATGCTCTTTCGGGAGGCGGTATAGGAGATCTTGATATCGAGAATATGCTCGGAGGATTTAAAACGGTCATAGACGGCATTTTAAAAAACGATGCCATGATCGCGATGATAGTAACGTTTGCTGCAACGATAATCGTTGTTTATCTGATCAGAAGGCTTAAGATCAATTATTCCTGGCAGATAGCACTCGGTGCGGGTGTTATAGTCTGCTTTGTCGTGCTTCTTGTTTCGAGCGCGGTGCTCGATGCAGATATCGGGATAGGAGGTGCGGTAATATCGCTCTTCTTCTCGTCGATCATTGTACTGATCCTTCAGTTCTTTATATTTAACGTAGATTATTCCCGTGCTGAATATGTTCAGTTTGAGGATGACGAATATTATTATTACGTCAAGGCGGTCCCGAAGATCACTTTGGATGCACCCGCCGTCAAAGTAAGACACAGTAAGGTCCGTAGGGATGAGATGGATTTTGACGACGAGGATGATTATTAATGTCGGAAATTATTGAATCCATAACTTCATTTGTTGAGCGCTATGTAACATGGCTTACGATACCGTCCATCAAGTGGACTGATCTTGTGGAAGTGCTTATCATTTCGGTACTTCTGTACAAGGTACTTGCGTGGATCAAAGAGTCAAAAGCATGGTCACTTCTTAAGGGTATTATATTTATCCTTCTTTTTGTCATGGTTGCGGCGATGTTTTCCATGACAACGATACTCTGGATAGCCAAAAACATATTCTCCGTCGCCGTTACGGCGATGGTAGTCGTTTTCCAGCCTGAACTACGTAAAGCACTTGAGCAACTCGGGCGTCGTAAAGTATTGTCCTCGCTTTTCCAGTTCGATAACAGGATTGCAGGTGAGCGATTCTCGGATGAAACGATCAACGAGATCGTAAGAGGCTCGTACGAGATGGGAAGGAGCAAGACGGGAGCTCTTATCGTCATAGCGCAGAATGACTCGCTTACCGATTATGAAAATACGGGTATCATGCTGGACTCGGCAATATCGAGCCAGTTACTGATAAATATATTCGAGCATAACACGCCGCTTCATGACGGTGCTGTTATCGTCGAAGGAAACCGTATCGTGTCCGCGACATGTTACCTTCCTTTGTCCGAAAACAAGGAGCTGTCAAAGGAACTCGGTACAAGACACCGTGCCGGCGTGGGAATATCGGAGGTGACCGATTCGATGACGGTAATCGTTTCCGAGGAGACCGGCAGGGTCTCGGTTGCATATGAAGGGATACTGTCGAGAAATGTCGATCCGGATGATCTTAGGGAAATGCTCCGGGGAATTCAGGGCAAGACATACGAAGAAAAGAAGCAATTCAGATTGTTTAAGAGAAAGGCCGACCAATGAGAGATCTGTTCACAAAAAACCTCGGCCTTAAGATAATCTCCTTCCTTGGTGCATTTATCCTGTGGCTGGTAGTCGTAAATGTTGATGATCCCGTGATCAGCAAGACTTATACGGGTATACAGGTCGAGGTATTAAATGAGGATGTTCTGACCCAGCAGGGGAAGTGCTATGAGATAGCAAATGATTCCGGAACTATAAATGTCGTTGTTTCGGCTCACAGATCCGTTATAGACGGGATGAGCAGGGATTACATCAAAGCAACTGCCGATCTTAAGTCCTTATCCTCGGTTAATACGGTACCGATCGAGGTCAGGAGTACGAGATATTCGGACAGGATCGAGTCGGTAACGACAAGAAGCGCCAATCTTCAGCTTATTGTCGAGAAGATCGTTAATAAGGAAGTTCCGGTTGTAATAGGGCATGAAGGTGAACCCGAAGAAGGTTATCTGCTTGCCAAGATCGAGAATGCGATCGATACGGTAGTCGTAAGCGGACCGGAATCGGTTATTGCCCGCGTATCAAAGGTTATGGCATCTGCAGATATCACAGGAGTTAACCGTGATTACATAGTTACGCAGCCTCTTTACTGCGTGGATGAGAGTAATGAGAGCATAAGCGATGACAGGATCGTGCTGTCGAGAACCGTTACGGAGATCAAGTATCTTATATACGCGACCAAGACGATACCTCTTTCGAGTGGATTTTCGGGCAATCCGGCGCCCGGCTTCGGAACAACCGGAACCGTCATCACGGAGCCTGCGAACGTTCTTATCGCCGGCAGGGGCGAGAACTACGACGATATGGATGTTATATACATTTCGCCCGATCAGGTATCCGTTGAAGGTGCAACGAGCGATGTTACGACTGAAGTTAACGTTTCGGACTACCTTCCGACCGGTGTGATCTTCGCCGATCCGGGATTTGATCCGAATATACGTGTCAAGGTAGGAGTCGAAAAGAACTCTCGTAAGACTATAGATGTACCTCTTGCAAATGTTACGGTTGATAATGTTCCGGAAGGATATACGGTCAGCATTGTCGATATAGGACCGACGTTCCCTGTTGAGATCCAGGGCATAGGCGACGAATTCGAAAGATACAGCGGAGATCTTGCTATATGCAGAATTGATGCGGCATCACTCATTCCGAGAAACGCTCCGACGCCCGAGCAGGAAGGCGCGCCTATAGCTGTCGGTGAAAACGACGGAACAGTTACCTTTGATCTGCCGAACGGAGTATCGCTTGTTGATCAGGTAACGCTGATGGTAGTTGTCGACCATACGGGGACAGGAAATGAGGGCGAATCACCAAGTGTTCTGCCTACGGCCGGAGCGGCCATCGCGGAGTAAAGCCTTGTGATTTTGAGTGATAGATGATATAATTCTTCTGTTAGGGGTCATTATTTTTGGAATGGAGGAAGCAGCTCTTATGGTTAGTCAGAGGGTCGTTATCAAGAACCCTACGGGCCTGCATTTAAGACCGGCCGGAATACTGTGCAAAGAAGCGATGAAGTTCAAATCGCTCATCACATTTTCATTCCGTGAGAGTACCGCAAATGCCAAGAGCGTTCTGAGTGTGCTTGGGGCATGCGTCAAGTGCGGTGACGAGATCGAGTTAGTGTGCGACGGCGATGACGAGGCTGAAGCACTGCAGGCGCTTATCAATGCGGTGGACAGCGGTTTAGGTGAATAAATGACAAAGCTCCGCGGTTGCGGAGCTTTTTTTGGGAGTATATAAGGGAAATAAAATGGATATCTTAAGACAGATAGCAACAAACAAAATACTTGTTACGGCATTTCTCGGATATTTTATAGCACAGATTATTAAAGCCGTGATCGAGGGAATAATGGACCATACATTCAGTTTGAGAAGACTGTTTTCTGGAAACGGCGGTATGCCGAGCTCGCATGCGTCAACCGTATGTGCGCTTGCCACGATGACCGCTTTTACCGCGGGCGTTGGTTCTTATGAGTTCGCACTTACCGTTGTTTTTGCAATAGTGGTAATGGTCGATGCGAGCGGAGTCAGAAGGGAGACCGGAAATCAGGCAGTTATACTCAATGAGCTTATGGAGTATTTTGCAAAGCTTAAAGATAATCCGCCGAGATTCTCACATGACAAACTGAAGGAACTGATAGGACATACACCGCTTCAGGTACAGACGGGAGCGGCGCTCGGTATAATCATTGCTGTGGCGGCCCACTTTATCTGGAAATAGTCACTGCTTCATTTGGGCGATATATTCCGCTATCGCCTTTTCCCAGTCCGCAAACATATAACTTCCGGTAAGCTTTAGCATGTAGTTTTCAAGAACCGAGTAGGCCGGTCTGTCGGCCGACGCCGGATTCATCTCTTTGTATTGTCTGCTCGTTACCGGATTGACGGTAGTATTCTTTCCTGCAAGACGGAATATCTCTTTTGTAAAATCAGCCCATGAACACTGTCCTTCGCAAGTCCCATGGAATATACCGTAGTTGTCGGTAGGAAGAAGGGCCATTATAGCCTTTGCAAGTTCATCGGCACTTGTCGGGGATCCGACCTGATCGTTTACGACACTTATCTCGTCATGTGTCTCCGATAGGCGAAGCATTGTTTTTACGAAGTTTTTGCCGTCGCCATAAAGCCATGCGGTCCTGATAATAAAGAAATGATCGGCAAACTGTTTAACGAAGTTTTCGCCTGCAAGTTTTGTAATGCCGTACATAGCCTTCGGAGCGGGTGTATCAAATTCGGTATACGGCTTTGTTCCGTCACCGGCAAAGACGTAGTCGGTTGATATATGGATGAGCTTTGATCCGGTCTCGGAAGATGCTATCGCAAGATTTCTCGGACCTAAAGCATTTATCTTATGGGCAGCGTCTATCTGGACTTCACATGCGTCGACATTCGTATGTGCCGCGCAGTTTATTATGGCATAGGGCCGGATATCGCGGCAAAGCGCAAGAACCGAGTCAAGATCCGTTATGTCAAGATCGCGAATGCCTTCCACACCGAAATCGGTATTAACAAGTTCATATTCGGTGCTTCCTTCGCATAATGCGTTAACGGCACGCCCGAGTTGTCCGTTGCTTCCTGTCACGATGATCTTTTTCATAAATAATGCCCCTTTCTTTACTTGCAACTACAAAATATAGTATACTTATCATTGATTTTAATTGCAATCTCAAATGAGAAAGACCATACAAAAATGAGGATCAAAACCATACGGGACAAAT
>JAEEGL016337459.1_pt1 | contig 11888 bp, 10 predicted proteins | sample 9134231 | NCBI WGS metagenome assembly JAEEGL01 (sample SAMN16246548, study PRJNA631951) | gut metagenome | biome: gut microbiome; feature: rumen; material: fiber-attached | host: Bos | place: Iran: Karaj | collected 2018-10 | reverse complement strand
CTGTTGTTGATACAGGTTTGGAAACGATGACCGGCGGCAGAATCAAACGAATCAAAGAATATGTCAATAATGAGACTTTTATGATGACGTATGGTGATGGAGTCTGCGATGTCGATATGAAAGATTTGCTCAGCTTCCATCGTTCTCATGGCAAAATAGCGACTTTGACATCGGTTAAACTGGATCAGGAGAAGGGTGTTTTGGATGTAGATGAATTCAATTCTGTTCATTCTTTCCGTGAAAAGAATTCTTCAGACGGGGCTTTGATCAATGCAGGTTATATGGTTTTGGAACCAGGCGTTTTTGATTACATTGAAGGTGACAGCAGCATTTTTGAAAGAGACTGTTTAGAGAAACTGGCAGTTGACGGTCAGCTGATGTCATATAATCATCACGGTTTCTGGCAGTGTATGGATAATGTAAGAGAAAAAGACCTTTTGGAGAGACTGATAGCGTCTGGAAAAGCACCTTGGATAAAGTGGTAAAATGGATCTTTCTTTTTTTAAGAACAAAAAAGTATTGATTACTGGGCATACAGGATTTAAGGGAAGCTGGCTTTGCCGCATTCTTTATAATCTGGGAGCCGAGATATGCGGAATTGCTCTTGAACCGGATGGCAAATCGGCATTATTTAATTTGATAGATATTGGAAACATCGTTCAAAATCATTTTATTGATATCAGGGATTTCAGCAAGGTTAAAGAAGTGTTTGATTCTTTCAGACCTGAAATCGTTTTCCATCTGGCTGCTCAGCCGATTGTGATCAGATCATATGAAGAGCCCAGATATACTTATGATGTCAATGTTATGGGCACGGTCAATATCTGTGAGTGCGTCAGATTGAGCGACAGTGTCAGGTCTTTTGTCAACATTACAACAGATAAGGTATATGAAAACATCGAAAATAATGATCATTATTATGCAGAAGATGAAAAGCTGAATGGATATGATCCGTATTCAAACTCAAAATCCTGTTCCGAATTGGTGACGCAAACTTATATCAGATCTTTTTTTGCTGATAAACAGACAGCTGTTTCAACGTGCAGGGCTGGAAATGTCATAGGCGGCGGGGATTTTGCAGAAAACAGAATAATTCCTGACTGTGTGAGAGCCGCAATGAACGGGAAGCCTATCAAAGTCAGAAATCCGAATTCATATCGTCCTTATCAACATGTTCTTGAAGCCGACATGTTTTATCTGCTGGCGGCTGAAGAACAGTACAAGAATATCGACCTTGCTGGACAATACAATATAGGTCCTAACGACAGCGATTGCATATCAACTGGTGAACTTGTGAATATGTTTATTCAGAATTGGGACGGTGCATCATATGAGTATGCAGATGTCAATGGACCGCACGAAGCAAATTTCCTGAAACTCGATTCATCAAAAGCCAAAAGAACATTTAACTGGTCTCCTAAATGGAATGTAGATACAGCGGTCAAAAAAACTGTTGAATGGTATAAGGTCTTTGCAGAGAAGGGAGATCTCAAGAAGATCACGGATGAGCAGATCAGGGAATACATGGAGATTTAATATGAATTGGAAAAGTGAAGAAGAAGCCAGATTATTCATAAAGCAGCTCGTTGGTGATTATTATCATCAGTTTAAAATGAACAATAAAGAATTTGAACCGGGAGATCGGATTAATTATGCATCCCGGGTTTTTGACGAAAAGGAAATGCAGTCTTTGACAGATGCAATGCTTGATTTCTGGCTGACATCAGGAAGATTCTGTGAAGAATTCGAAAGAGAATTCGCAAAGTGGATCGGAGTCAGATTCGCGCATCTTGTCAACAGCGGTTCCAGTGCAAATCTGCTTGCTTTTATGACGCTGACTGCTCCTGAACTGAAAGACAGACAGATCAGAAAAGGTGATGAAGTCATCACTGTTGCCTGCGGTTTTCCGACAACTGTCAATCAGATTATTCAATATGGCGCTGTTCCGGTATTTGTTGATGTGACGATTCCGCAGTACAATATCGATGTTTCGCTGCTGGAGAAAGCTTACAGTGAAAAAACGAAGGCTGTTATGATAGCCCATACTCTAGGAAATCCATTTGATCTGAAGGTAGTAAAGAGTTTCTGTGATAAACATGATCTGTGGCTCATTGAGGATAACTGTGATGCCTTGGGAAGCAAGTATACGATTGACGGAGAAACAAAATATACCGGAACATGGGGAGATATCGGAACTTCTTCATTCTATCCGCCACATCATATGACTATGGGTGAGGGCGGCTGTGTTTATACAGATAATCCGCTTTTGAACAAACTGATTCTCTCTTATAGAGATTGGGGAAGAGATTGCATCTGCCCTAGCGGAAAAGATAATTTCTGTGGACACAGATTTGATGGCCAGTTTGGTCAACTGCCAAAAGGATATGATCATAAATATGTATATAGTCATTTCGGATACAATCTGAAAGCAACCGACATGCAGGCATCGATTGGCGTTGAACAGTTGAAGAAATTTCCTTCGTTCATCGAAAAGAGAAGACACAACTGGGAAAGACTGTATAAGTCGTTGGAACCAGCAAAGAACTATTTAGTTCTGCCTGAACCTTGTGAGAACTCCGAGCCGTCATGGTTTGGATTCATTGTTACCTGTAAAAATGGCATCGATCGAAACAGGGTTACTTCCTATATGGAAAAGTACAACATCCAAACCAGATTGTTATTCAGCGGAAATCTGATCAAACACCCTTGTTTTGACCAGATCAGAGGAAGTGACAATTATCGTGTTGTCGGCAATCTTGAAATGACTGACAGAATCATGAATAACTCTTTCTGGGTAGGCATTTATCCGGGAATGAGTGATGGGATGATTGATTATATGGCAGAAACAATGATTGAGGCATTAAAGCAGTGAAAAAAGCATTAGTTACAGGAGCAAATGGTTTTTTAGGTACTGCCGTCTGCAAGGAACTGGATAGGCTTGATGTAGAGACGATTGCGATTATCAGGGACAGACAAGAGAATATTACTGAACTTGAGAATCTGAAGAACATTCGTATCGTATACCTGGATATGTCTCAATTTCGGAATCTGGCAGACTTTGTTCCTGACAGAAATATAGATGTGGTCTACCATTTTGCCTGGGTTGGAACATCCGGACCGCTTCGGGGAGATCATGAAATCCAGCTGAATAATGTTCGTTATGCTTGCGATACAGTGAATGCATGCAGGAAGCTGGAAAGCAGACGCTTTGTTTTTGCATCCAGTATTATGGAATATGAGATCGAAGAACTGATGAAAACAGAGAAGGAACCGGGTATCAATACCTTGTACAGCAGTGCCAAAGTGGCAGCTGATTATATGGCTAGAACATTGTGTGCTTCATTGAATATTGAATATATCAAAGCAATGATCACGAATATCTATGGGCCAGGGGAGAACAGCCCTCGGCTTATCAACAGCAGCATCAGAAAAATGCTGAACAATGAACATTGTGCCTTTTCATCAGGAGAACAGATGTACGACTTTGTTTACATTGATGATGCAGCAGGAATGTTTGCTGCTTTGGGTGAGTCGGGTGTATCAAACAGATCATACTATATTGGAAGTCAGCCAAAACCTTTGAAGGACTTCCTGCTTGCGATGCGCGATCAGATTGACAGAAATATAGAAATCGGTTTGGGTGAACTTGGCTTTGATGGCGTATCTGTCGATTACGGCGTTTTTGATATTGAATCTGTGAAAAAAGATACCGGGTATGAATCCAGGGTGCCTTTTGATGAGGGTATACGCAGAACAGTTCAATGGATAAAAAAGGAGAACTTCTAATGGGCGGAATAACTGCGACCAGTCTTGAACTCAAGGATGCTTTTCTGATTGAGACTATCTATTCTGAAGACAGCAGAGGCAGCTTCTGCAAGACGTTTGAAGAAAATCTATATAAAGAAGCGGGGATCAGTTTTCACGTTACGGAGTCATTTGTTTCCAGATCCAGAAAGAACGTGATAAGGGGTTTGCATTTTCAGACTGAGAATCCGCAGGCAAAACTCGTGAGTGTGCTGTACGGACGGGTCTGGGATGTGATTGTAGATCTGAGAAAGAACAGCGAGACATACAAGAAATGGTATTCTTGTGAATTGAGCGCAGACAATCATCTCTGTTTTTATATTCCTAAAGGATTCGCTCATGGGTTTGTAAGCCTGGCAGATGGTTCTGTTATGCTTTATCAGTGCGACGGGGCATATAATAGCAGGACGGATACAGGCATCATATATAATGACCCTGATCTGGCAATCGAATGGCCTATTGATCTGGCATTATCCGTTCACAGCGAAAGAGACCTAAAACTTCAGACAATAGAAGAATTTGAGAGAGTTAATGAATTATAAACATTTCAAAGATGATATTTTTAATCTGGAAGATCACCTGAGAGATCATCAGAACATTGGATTCAAATTATCCGATGATAGAGTAGATAATCCGGATATTTCTGTAATGATCCCGACATACAAAAGACCGGAATTATTAAAAAAGGCGATAGCCAGTGTTTTGAATCAGAAAACGTCTTTCAGATATGAAATAGTTGTTGTGGATAATGATCCATTGCATGATAACGAGAATGATTCCCTTGTTTTATCTCTTGAGGATTCCAGGATCAGATATTGTCAAAACGAAGATAACATCGGGATGTTCGGCAACTGGAATAGGTGCCTGTCTCTGGCAGGTGCAGAATGGGTGCTCATTCTGAGTGATGACGATGAATTGAAAGAAGACTATATTCAGAAGATGATGAGCATTGCTCTGAAACAAAAGGAATGTGCCGCCGTTTCATGTGATCATGATCTTATCGATGAAAACGGAAACGTTATCGGAAGAAGAGAAGGCTTCCTGGACAGACTCAACAGAAACAGGCTTGTGATGATAAGACCTATTGATTTCTACTTCAGGCATCCGATCATGATGTATGGCTGTCTGATTAATAAGCGGATCGCTGTGGAAGTCGGGGGATTTGACGAAAAGTTCTATCCTTGCAGTGATGCTTCTTTTCTTTTGAACGCTTCGATAGTATCTAAAACATATGTTTATGGAGAGCATCTGTTCAGATATCGTTGGGCAGAAAATGAATCAACAAAAACAGATACGCAGATCACTTATCTGTATTTCAACAACAGCAAGTCCTTTCAGATAAACAGGAGGTTCCGTTATTTCAATAAGAGAACTGATCTGTTTTTAAGAAATGCGATTGCGGATTCATCCCTTCAGGTTTTACTGCAAACAAATATGCTTAACGAGGAAGATGCTAAAGCAATAAAGAAGGATATGGGCTTGTCTGAAAGCCTTAATCAAATTGGCAACAGGGTTCTTCGTTTTTGCATAAGGCTCTGTAAACTGACGTCATATCTGTCTGGAAAGAGGATCACATTCAGATGAGAAAAAGAAGTACGTTGCTGAACAGCGTTGCAGGTTTATTGAACAGATTGGTTTCTGTTGCTTTTGTTTTTATCGTAAGGCGTTTCTTCATGAACAGTCTGGATGTTGAGTATTTGGGCTATGAAGGTCTGTTTCTTAATATTCTCGGTATTTTCTCTTTGGTAGATCTGGGTTTAGGTACAGCCATAGCTTTCGATCTTTATGAGCCAATTTATAACAACGATAGGGAACAAGTTTCTTCGATCATGCACCTGTTCAAAACCTTTTATGTTGCAACCGGTATTCTGATTTTCTTTTTATCTTTGTGTTTTACTCCGTTTCTTTTGAATTTTATCAAGGATTATACAATCAACGGAAGGGACATTCAGTTGTATTTTCTGATATATGCTTTTGGCGTCTCTCTATCATATTTCTTTTCATATAAAAGAACACTTGTTTTTGCTTTGCAGAAGAATCGGGTAGTTCTGAATATTGATTCTGCCGCAAAGATTATTCAGTCCCTGGTTCAGATATGGCTTTTGGTCAGATATCAGAATTACGCTTTGTATCTTTCAACAATAGCGATCACCAACGTGCTGTCCAATGTCGCTGTTTCGATTGTATGTGATAAAGGTGACTATTATGATAAAAAAGATGTAAAACCTTTATCTTCTGAATATAAAAAGAAGCTGAAAGACCACGTTAAAACACTTGCCATAACCAATATTGCATGGCAAGGTTTAGCTTCAACGGATAACATCATCATTTCTTCTTTGGTAGGTGCACTTGAGCTCGCTAAAAACGCAAACTATTCTTCGATTTTTAACAACATCAGTGGTATAGTCTCTTCGATGCTGGGGAGCGTTTCGGCATCTATTGGAGACCTTCTTGCCGAAAAAGATGAGGTAAAGATCAAAAACTATTTTGATCGATACTGTTTTATTTATTGGCTTACCGCTTCTTACGCGATGTTAGGCATCATGTTTGTTTCGGATGATGTCATATCTGTATGGCTCAACGAGAGCCTCTTATTCAACAAGGCTACTGTTTTTCTGGTATCGTTCAATCTGTATCTGTCTCTGGTTTTCAAACCGGTAGTGGACTATCAGAATTATTCCGGATGTTTTGTTTACTATAAACCATATTCCATAATCGTTCTTGTGATCAATATAGTCTCTTCTACTGTATTGGCTAAGATGATCGGTATCAGCGGTGTTTTCCTGGGAACTGCATTAAGCTATTCTTTTATGATTACTGTTGTAGTAAAGATTGTATACAGATACGTCTTCAAGGAGAATCCCAATGATTATTTAAAACAGATGGTCAGATGCAATATTCCTTTATTGGTTTCTTTCATTGTTTTATTTGCGCTTAGCAGTTTCCTCAGATACGATTACTCATTACTGTCAATCGTTTTAAAGATCATTCTGGTCACCATTGTATATGGAAGCTGTGTTTTGGTTTTTCTGAGAAATGATGACTGTTTCCATTTCTTTTTAGAACTGATAAAGTCGATCGTTTTGCGAAAGAAGGATTTATGATGAAAAAAACAAAGATTTTGTGGATTTCGCAGTATGCACCAATCAGCAATGATTATTCTGCAGGAGGCAGAACATTTTATTATTATTTCAATCAATTCAAGAATGATGAAAGGTTCGAAGTCAGGCTGATCTCCTGCGTCATGGGAAATAAAAAAGAGGTTGCTAATAAGGAAAATAAAGATATCGATCATGATTTTATATACTGGTCTTCCTCTTTCAAAGAGCGTTTGTTTAAATTCGTGAATATTGAATCAAGGTATAATGTTTTCAACAAATTTGCCGGAATGGTAAACAATACCGATTTATTGAAGATCAGAAGAATCCTGGCCAGGTATAAGCAGGAAAGCTATGCCCCCGATGTGATCATTCTGGAATGGACCAATATGGTCTTTTTGGCTGAAGAAATCAGGCGTTATTATCCTCAGGCGAAGATTATTGCTTCTGAAGCGGATGTTTCTTTTGTGGGGTTCGAAAGAAAGAAAGAGTATTATAAGGGGATAAATAGGTTGATATGGAAAATCAGGTCGGGTATTGAAAAAGAGAGGGAACTATACAGTCTCTCTTTGTGTGATATCGTAATGTCTCATAACCCGGATAATGTTGATCTGCTTGTAAAAGAAGGCGTAGATGAGAAGAAAGTCAAATGGCTGGTTCCTTATTACGAAGACTTTTCTTCTAATGCTAGAAACAAAGTGGGAAATGACGTTGTTTTTTATGGAGCTATGGCCAGGAAAGAGAATTATCTGAGTGCTATGTGGTTCATTAATCAGGTCATGCCTTTACTGAAAGATATCAGTATTAGATTTGTGGTGGCAGGGAATAATCCACCTCCACAATTGAAACAATTATCAGATGACAAGGTCGTTGTTACTGGTTTTGTTGAATCGATTAAACCTTATTTTTCAGAAGGATTATGTTTTGTTGCGCCACTTGTATTAGGTGCAGGAATAAAAGTAAAAGTCCTGGAGGCTCTTTCTTCTGGAATACCGGTTTTGACTAATTCCATAGGCATAGAAGGAATAAGGGTTGATCCAGGGAAGGATTATTACCATTGCGAAACGCCTGAGAAATACGCAGAGATCATCAGGAAACTGTCTGCCAAAAAAGAGAATCTGTCCAATTCATCCGCGAAGGAAACTCTAAAAAATAAGTATTCTTATGAAAGGTGCGCAAACAGTTATAAGAGAATGATTCTAGGCGGCTCTCTTTGAGGTAAAAGAGTTATGACAAGAAAAATTAGTGTGGTGATAGTTGCATATAAGGATGGTGAAACGCTTCGGAATACTTTAGACAGTATAGCTGAATGCAACGATATCGGCGACTCTTTAGAAGTGATTGTTGTTGATAACAGTCCTGAAGGTGAAAGGGTAGATCGTTTTGTTTCTGATTCGAGAGTCAGAGATGTTATCTACGTAAAAGGAGATAATTTTGGCTTTGGTGAAGGGAACAACAGGGGTGCATCGCAATCATCCGGAGAGATTCTGGCGTTTCTGAATCCTGATATCATTCTGGTTGAGCCTTTATTCAAGGATATTTATGAGAGGTTTAAGAATAATAAAGATCTGATGATGCTGGGGTGTCAACTTTTAGATAGAGATTGCAACAAGACTTATTCATTTTTCTATGATTTTGAGGATTCTCAATTTAAGAAGATCATGACAAAGGTCAGGAACCGTTACGGTCTGTACAATCAGAAAGATATGTTTACCTCCGGCTGCAATATGTTCATTAGAAAAGAGGCGTTTTTAAAAGCAGGATGTTTTGATGAAAACATCTTTATGTATAACGAAGAGGCCGATATCCGAAGAAGGATCATGAGGACGTTTCCACAGTGTAAAGTGGTTTTTGATAAGGACCATTCACTCATTCATATCGGAGGAAGCAGACTTTTCTCAGAGCAAAGATTCAAACTGCTGAAGAATTCACTGATCTGTTTCAGTAACAAATATGGTCTGAATTACAGGAAAAAGTTCCTGTATGAATATCGTATAGATAAATTCAAACATTTTGTTTTTTCAGTTCTGAACAAGGCGGATAAGATTGACGATCTAAAGAAGGAAATAGCGGCTTTTGAGAAGTATTATCCAGAGATTGTTTTAAGGAAAGCGGGTGAATAGAAATGAAATATCAGATAATCGTTTCTACGATGCATCAGAAAGATCACAGCATCTGTGAAAGAATGAATCTGAATTCAGATGCGATCATCATCAACCAGTGTGACAGGTTTGAAAAGGAAAGTTTTGAGTTCAGAGGACATAGGGTAGATTTTTATTCGTTTGATGAAAGAGGCGTCGGATTAAGCAGGAACAGCGGACTGATGAGAGCAGAAGCGGATATCATCCAATTTGCGGATGATGATATGATCTTTTCTGATACCTATGTTGAAGATGTTTTGGGAGAGTATGAAAGACACCCGGAAGCAGATGTCATACTGTTCGCAATCAACAGTCTGAATGAAGAAAGACCTGTATATTATATTGATAAGTTTTCCAGGATCGGCAGAAAAGAGGGTGTTGAATTCGGAGGTGCCAGGATCACGGCAAGAAGAGAGAGGATCGTGTACAACAATATCTTCTATTCACTTCTCTTTGGAGGCGGTGCCAGATACAGCGCAGGGGAGGATACTACATTCATTCAGGACTGTCTAAAGGCAGGCTTGAAAGTATATAAGTCACCGATCGTTATTGCGGATGTCAAGCAGGACGGATCGACGTGGTTCAACGGTTATACAGAGAAATTCTATACCGATAAGGGTGCTTTGTTCTACAAGAATTTTCCGCTCTTAAGTCATGTGGGCATTATCATGAATTCTGTGAAGCACAAGAAAGATGGCAACTACAGTTTTTCTGAATTGTATCGTTTCTATAAGTCGGGATTAGAGGACTACAGAAAGCATCAGGGCAAATAGCGTTTATGGCCTTAAAACCTGGCAAATGATGGGTTTCGATGTTAAAATAAGACATGTATGAAGAACAAACACATTGATTTTTTGGTACTTGATATAATATGCCTTCTCTTGTCTTTTATTCTGGCATACCTGATCAGGCATGGAGATCTGTTTTTTATTTATGCCAATCTTTATAAAGAAATGCTGTTTGTTTTTGTTGCTTTGGACCTGATCCTCTTCTTTTTCAGCAATCCGTTCAGCGGGATTCTCAGAAGGGGATATCTGGTCGAGTTTCAGAAGACACTGACATTTGATCTGCTGTCTTTGTTGATTTCTGTCACTTATCTGTTTGTGATCAAGAGCGGAAATGAATATTCAAGGATCATTCTTTTCTTGACTTACATCCTTTATTTTGTCACTTCATATCTGACAAGGATCATCTGGAAAAACGTTCTGATCGCCAAGGCAAAGGACGCCAGTACGAAGGGAGATAAGTCTCTTCTGATCATCTGCAGCAGCAAGGAAGCTGAATCGGTCATAGAACAGATCACAAGCGAGAACTACGGTTTCTATAACTTGACAGGCCTTTGTGTCATCGATAAGAATCTCAATGGAGAGACGATATCGGGTTATCGAGTCGTGGCAGATAAGAAGAGTATTCTTGACTATATTTCGACAAACTGGATCGATGAGATCTTTGTTACCGTGGATCCTGCAAAGATATCCAAGGAAATCGTTGATGGACTTCTGGTGACCGGAATTCCGATCCATTTCAGGATCAGTGAGATCCCTGGCCTTGAGGGCAGAACACAGGTCGTTGAGAAACTCGGTCCTTACAACACGATCACAACTGCCAACAGGACTTATTCCGATTCCGAACTTTTCATTAAGAGAATGATGGACATCGCCGGTGGTCTGGTTGGATGTTTCTTTACCCTTCTGATCGCACTTGTGATCGGTCCGATCATCTATCTGAAGTCCCCAGGTCCGATTATCTACGTTTCTGACCGTGTCGGAAAAAATGGTAAAGTCTTCAAATTCTATAAGTTCAGATCAATGATCCTGAATGCAGACGATCTTAAGGATGACTTGAGAAAACAGAACCGGAGCAAGGATGGGATGATGTTCAAGATCAAAGATGATCCCAGGATCATTCCGGGCATCGGCAGTTTCATCAGGAAGACGAGTCTAGATGAATTCCCGCAGTTCTTCAATGTTCTGAAAGGTGATATGTCTCTTGTCGGTACCAGGCCTCCGACACTGGATGAATGGAGCAAATATTCACCTTACTACAGATCCAGACTGTCAGTAAAACCGGGTATTACCGGTATGTGGCAGATCAGCGGCAGAAGCAATATCACGGATTTTGACGAAGTTGTCAAGCTGGACAACGAATATATCAGCAACTGGTCCATCAGTCTGGATATCAAGATCCTTTTCAAAACTGTACTGTACCTGTTCAAAGGAGGAGATGATGCAATGTAATTTGCATCTTTTTACTTGATATGAGGGACGTATATATCATCGGTGCAAAAGGGATCGGACAGTACGGGGGGTATGAGACTTTCGTTCAGAATCTGATCGATCATAACAGAGGAGACATCAGATTCCATGTTGCCTGTAAAGCAAATGGTGAAGGCGCAATGGATCTTAATAAGCTGCCGGAGATAAAGAACGTTACTGAAGACAGTTTTGAGTATAAGGATGCAAAGTGTTTTCTGATCAGAATTCCTGAGTTGGGTCCGGCCCAGGCGATCATCTATGATCTGATGGCACTTGGAAGATGTATCAGGGATATTCAGGAAAACGAAGTAAAGGATCCCGTTGTCTATGTTCTGGCCTGCCGGATCGGACCGTTCTTTCAGCCTTATGTCAGGAAGATCCATAGTCTGAAAGGAACGGTACAGATCAATCCGGACGGTCATGAATGGAAGAGAGCGAAATGGTCCAAGCCGATCAGGAAATACTGGAAACTTTCGGAGAAACTGATGGTGAAGAACGCTGATCTTGTGATCTGTGATTCTGTGAATATCGAAAAGTACATCAAAGAGGAATACAGTCTGTATCGACCTGAAACAGCATATATCTCATAT
>JAEEGL016056348.1_pt1 | contig 11888 bp, 13 predicted proteins | sample 9134231 | NCBI WGS metagenome assembly JAEEGL01 (sample SAMN16246548, study PRJNA631951) | gut metagenome | biome: gut microbiome; feature: rumen; material: fiber-attached | host: Bos | place: Iran: Karaj | collected 2018-10 | reverse complement strand
CATTTCGTTAAAGTCACTGACGAACTTCTGAGTCATGGGGAACCCTAATCGGATAATGTTCGTACATAGATTGTCACCACGCTCCAAACCTAAAGTAGTCGTTGTAAAATCCTTGAACTGAGTATAGGCATACTCGTCATTAGGGGCATTCTTAATGGTCAACAATTCATACATGCCTCCATCGGTGATGTTGGTCTTAAAACGAACCTTCCGGCGAATCCAGTCTGCACATTCACGGGCGATGGCTTTTTGAGATAGTTGGTTGCGAAGACGTATTTCATAGTCGGAGCCATAGAGATTGCGCTCACGATTAAGTTTGGGGATAAAGAACTCACGCTTTTCCTTCTTACCCGTCTCAGAACTGTTGAATGTAGGCGAAGTGAAGATAAACTGCAATTCTTTTACTTGCTCCAGTTCTTTCTTCAGTGCCTCATAGGCATAGATAGAGAAGCTGGCAGCAGCTATCTGTAGCTTACAGCCTTCACGCAACTGCACCTTCAAATCATCTATCAACTTGTGATTGATATTGTCAAAAGTTGCAAATCCACCTATTTCGTTATTCATATCCAACCGTCTTTAGTTATTACTTGACTCTTGCCTCTAGCTTCTGTCTTGCCACTGTCTCCTTTCCGGTTTTCATCTCCGAACCATCATCGATGGTAAAAGGTACGCCTATGCTCGGCCTACGCTAAATCCGCACCAAATCATTGAGATCAACCTCCGGACATTTGGCGATATCCATTCTTAGATGTTCATTGAGAAATTGTTCTTCCATCTTTTGAGTTTGCTTTATAGCTTTGTTATATTAAGGGACAAAGATAATAAAAAAAATACTTAATTAGATAGATAAGTTGGATTTTTTTAATTCTTTAGCATTTAAAGGCGTAAAGAACGGTATTTCTCTATTGCTTCTTTGTGAATCCTGATGACATCGTCAGCAAGGGATTTTGGAGAAAGGGCGATTAGCCACTGGCCTTTTGAGGCGAGGAAAGCTTTGAAGTCAGCGGTGGGCCGCAAGAAGACTTCAAAGTCGAAGGAATCCGGGGATTCTGCGACGAGCACCTGCGAGTGATGGATGGGAAGATCACGCATGGCGAAGCGTTCACGGCCGAAGGCTCGTAATCGGATGTGAGTGGGAGGAGTCCCGTCGCCAACCACCACACCGAAGCATTCGCTGAAGAACTCTTCAGCGCTGAACTCTTTCGGCATTTTGAAATGCTCGGGCAGCAGCTGGAGGGACACGATACGGTCCAGGGAGAATACTCGCAGATTCTCTTGGATGGGTTTAGTGGACTCTTGTGAGTCAGACGTGATGTCCTGGGATTCTTCAACTTTCATCACGACGTACCATCGGCGGTTGAAGAGTTTCAGGCAATATGGGCAAGCATTGTACGCCTTAGCTTGTTCGAACAAGTAGCGATGGTAGTTCATCGATACCTTGTTATTGTCATACATCGCCTTTAAGAGCTGCTGTAGATACAGTCCTGCAGAAGGGATGGATTCCAGCTGTATTCTGTTGAATAAGCGTTTTCGCTCGCTCAGCATTCCATTGATGGAGATCGAAGAATACATCCAGTTTTGTACGGAGTTTTTATTCAGTTCACTCTCATTATAGAGATAATACAAGTAGCCACCAGGCCGTTTACATTCAATGACCAGTCCGAACATATCCAGCACTGCGTCCCGTTGTCGATTGAATGTTGCACGTGAGAGCGGAAGTCCTTCGGACATTTCCGTCTCTTTCCATTTCTCGTTAAGCGACTGGAAAGAGATCTCTCGAGCTTTGCGTATTGTCTCTACCAGCCATGTGTATCGTTTGAAAATAAAAGCAGGTTTCATATCTATAAAACGCAGAAGAGTTGGTAAATGTTTTATTCTTTCATATCTTCCTTCAGTATCTTGTAGAATTCCTCCATATTGAAGATGGTGTTCGGAACGAACTCAACGTTATCCGCCTCTTCAACAGAAACTATCTTGCAGGTAGGGATGCGCACCGGTTTTCGGGTATGTTCATCACAACCCATCAGATGCCACTGCATACGTTCCTGACGCAGGAAATACGGATGCACGGTGACAGAGTTCAGCGTTGAAGCCTTATCTTTGTACACCAAGTGGACCGGTTGTTTATACCCCATACATTCACAAAGACTGAGTATGTTCCGCTGTTCCTCCAGCGTCATCGTATTCTCGTAGATAAGAATAGGTTGCTCATAACAGTCGAGATACACCTGGTCTTTTATTCTCTCCATCAAGTGTGTACATAGTTCGCTTCCCTGAAACTGATCCATAAACTTCAAGTTCTGAAGGATTCTATATAACTGTCGCATTTCACCGGTTGTCAGCTGGCCGTTAAAGATAGAAAAAGAAGCGTCTTTATATCGATAGCAAATAGCATGCCCACGCTTAAATTTCTCAAGCGCTTGTTTGTGGCGGTTGCCAATGTTTTCCAAGTCGTTGCGAATCGTATTGCCCGATGTCACAAGAGGCAAGCCCTCAAATTCGAGGGTCTCATTGACACGATCCTTCAACTCGTTGATGGTATAACCGCGTCTTTTCTGTAAACATTGGTCAATAATGATTTCGCGCACGCCTGCGTTCTTTACGTTTGCCATCGATCATTATCTTACATGATGAAAAACGCAAAGATATCGGAAAGTTGTACCAAATAGTGATACAAGTTTTAGTAATATGAAATAAGCTACATGATTCCGCCGAGCGCGATGGGGTAAGTGTCATGCTGTGGGAATTTCTCACAGCCGATATAGAGGGTATCGAAAGCGTCGGTACCATCCGTACGATGCTCCAGCAAGTCCTCCTCCGATTCCGGTTGCTTCTCCATTGACTTGTTCTTTCGAAAGCCGTTTCTTCCCCGCTCTACCCCAGCCGATTGAACAGCTAAGATGAGGTCGTCATTGTTCTGGCGGTTGAAGAACGGCATCAGGCGCTGCTTGCCAGCAAAGCCCTGGTTGATGAGCAGATACTTCTCATCGTGTCGCATGGGGTTGCCCAAGTACACATCCTGTACCTGCCATCCGTGCCGTTCGAATTCGTGGATGACCACATAACGGAAGTCCTGGTCGTTCACTGCATAGTTCGAGCCCAGAGCCGTTGCGTCATAATAGAAAATCACCGTCTTATTCTGGTGGTAAGCATAATAAGCGCAGAAGTCGTCGACTAATGCCGGGATTTTCCTCTCGAACTTCACATAGAACGATTTCAGGATGTTCAGGCGGTTGCCTGACGGCTGGCCAGCCACTATCCAGTTGATATTCGCATTGTAGTCCATACCAATGCAAATGGGAGCCAAGGGATTGACGTCCTCATCAGCACGGGAATCGAGTTGAGAGTTGACAGTTGAAAATTGACAGTTGCTCCTGATGGAATAGTTTGTCTGCTGCGCCTCCGAGATGATACGGTCATATCCCAATTCGTCCAAGTATGCAAAGTTGCTGGCGTCATACTTGTGATACTCCTGCATCGAAGAATAGAAACCGTCGTGCGATATTCCGATGCGCTGACACAGGATACTTGTCTGGAACGTCTTCGGCGTGAGGTCGCGCTTCATCTGGCGAAGGTACTCCTCGCCCAGGAGCTGTAGGTTTTCAATGGTGCTGTATTCCTTGTAATACACCGCCACTGACCGCATTTTGTTCAGCGACTGGTCGAGCCACTTCAAGTAGCCTCGCAAGTATTCAGGAACCTGCTTATGCTGCGCCTTCAGGTCAGCGATATGCTGTTTTGTCTGCCAAATCTTGAAGATGGTACCTTGAATCATTTCAATCAGCTCCGGATCCATCTTCTCCCGATAGTGCAAGAACCAGGAGCCCTTCTGCGTCTGGGGCATGTCACTGAGCACCATCATCGAGTGGTTGAACGAGTGATGGCCGAAGAACGAGCGTATGCCACCGTTGGCCGGGAGTGTCTCGTCCTTCAGTTTATTATAATCGATGAACTTCGCCTCGTCGATCAGCAGCCAGCTCAGGGTTAGCGAGTTACTGGAGCCCGGGCGGTCTTGGGAGATAATGATAGCTACCGAGCCGTTGTAGAACGTGATTACATGTTCGTAGTCAGCTGGCTCCGTGATTGGTTTTCCGAAGGACTTCGGCGGTTTCCGCCCCACCACATAATGTATGCCATTGATATATCCCCATCGTTTCCAAGCTGCCAACAAGCCTGGTATGGTGTTTGTCAGACCATGTTTGAATGTCGGAACCACGATGCCACCTGTGCTGCCGGGCATGCGTTGCATGTTACGCAGCACGAACGGGGAAGCTATAGAGTCCGTCTTTCCTGTTCGTCGGCCAGCTACAATGACCGTTGTCTTGGCACCGATGTATTGGGCCAGTAGCTGGGGCTTGTTGAAGTATACACGTTTCTCGTGCAGCTTGGCTTCAATGTCCCATTCCTTTATTTTTGTGGTCGCTTCGCTCAAAATTGTTAGAAAATTGGTTCGAAAATTGAAATACTATGTTTGCGGCTCATCTTTGGGCTCGTCAAAAATCTCTTCGAAGTTCAGGTCGGCATCCTCGGCCTCGATGTTCAGCGTGTCCGGGTGAGAAGCACCCAGCTCCTTGGTGAGCTTACGGATTCGCTCGTCGATATTCGGAACAGGGTTGATGCCCACAACACGCGGGTCAGTCGTTGGAAAGAAGGGTTGCACAACAATCATGTGATACGGTACTGATTGTTCGTCTTCCACGTCAATACGGTTGTATTTGGCGTAGGAAGTTGCAGCCTTTTCCATCGTCTTTGTATCCTTACGTTTCTTCGCCATTTGATACGTCTCGAGAATCATCTCGTTGTATCGCCATCGATGGTAGTCGCGTGAAGCCTCTCCCAGATTGGGCAGCAGCGCCTTCACGATTTTCAGGTCAGCATAAGCCGTCACCTTGCTGATACCATATCGCTGCATGATTTCCTCCACGAACTGTCGGTCCTTAGCATCGCAGTTGGCGATACACCATGTCACCATGTCACGCAAGCGGATGATGTGTTCCACTTGTGTGATGGCATACTTTACCTCTAGGTCCTCTTTTGAGGTATAGAGGTCAGCTCGGGCGATATCTATGATACTAGGTAATGGCATTACTCGTCGTCTTCCATATCCATGAGGTTTTTCTGGGCGTTCTCCAAGGCGAGCGGGCTACCGACGTATGCCAGCTGCATTTCCTGATGCAGCAGTTTCACCTTGGAAGCAGCCTTTCCCTTACGGTATCTTTTGCTGACCTCTGTGGTGCGGTCAGCTATATCCTCGCGTAGCTGTTCAGCGGGAACGTCGAGGATCACTGCGATATCCGATATTTTCAGATAGATTGAAGCAAACTGTTCAATTTGGCTCAGGACTTCTTCAGAATAGTTAATTTTCGACATTTTCTTTGGTTTATTGGTGATTAATACTTACCTTTGCAGTCTCGGATTAATATAAAAAATTACCATTTGCGGGAACTTTTTCGTGAGAAAAGGATCCCGCTTTTTTTATGCACCAGAGCTACCTATTCTTTGCCTGAACAAGTCATTGAGCGGTACGGAATGATTATTGATCAAGTCCGTCACCTGCGCATGCAGTGTGTCGAAAATGACGGGTTCCGTAGAGATGAACGCTGACTCATGGCGGTTGCCACGTGTCAGATTCTGGGAGGTCACGACGGCGACCTTCTGTCCGCTGTCTGCCTCCACCAGTAGAATCTTCGAGTGATTGTCCGTCAGGTAAGTTCGTTCGATAACCTGTGTCATAAACGACCAGAGCTTTAGCGTCTTGTTCGTTGCCTTATGGTCCAGTACCAAGTTGAACTCACTCACCCTACCCGACTTTTCGATGAAGAACAGTCGTCGGAGGAATTCCTCGGAGATCGAGAACGACGTCTGCCACACCCTGGCTGAGCCCACCTGTTCCAGGATCCATTCCAGCAGGTCAGCCACCTGAACGGCGTTGGATAGGTAGGCTTGTGAAGCGCACTCCGAGAGCGGTTTCACAACGTCAGCCATTGTTGTGGTACGTTTCATGATTCATGTGCTGCGGTACTACCACAGCTTACTGGACTTTTTTTGTTGACTTTGAGCTCTTTCGAGGAGACTTCTTTGCGGCCTTTTTCTTCGTTGTTGCTTTGGTAGCAGGAGCCGCATCCACTTCTGGAACTGTAGACACACCGAGAACGAAGTGGTCGTACGTATCCCAGTTGGCATGGAGCTTTTTATCCAGGGCAATGATTTCCTTCAGGAAAGGATACCGTTCGCTGTCCGGACACGAAGCATTCTCCAGGCTGAGAGAACGGAGTTTCAGATGCAGCTCACGCATGCGGTGTACGACATCGAGGTTTTCGACGTACAACGCCTTGATCTCGTCAGGCAGCTGGTCGTGATCAGCACGTTTTCCAGCCTTGAAGTCAGCAAACTCTTCCGATTTGCCGTTCTGGTCATTCGGTTTAATGACTTTCTTCACGATTTCGTCCACCTTAGACTGCATCTCCTGCACCTGGCTGCTAGTCAGTTGCTGTAGACGGAAGTTCAGATACTTCTTCAGTTGCCCTTTGATGAATTCCGCCTTACCTTTCGGGTTTACCGAAATGTTGCGGTACATAATCTTATTACCCGACAACTGGAGAAGCATAATAGCACCCTCGGCCCAGTTTTTCTGGTCGTCAGGCGTATTCATCCAAGTCTGCAGCTTTTCCGTAAATTTAGCGTTTTGTTTCATAACCATATCTTATTAAAGTTTGTTGTTTATTCCACAGAGAAACAATAAGTTCTTTTTGAACGGTTCCAGCGCTCTAGCCATTGCTTGTAGCGTCTGTCCAGTGGTGACAAAATCATCAAAGCAGATGATGTTTTGTTCGTCCGGAACGATATTCACATCGAAAATGGCGTTCACTCGCTGTTTCGTTCTGCAACTGCATACATCCTCGTAGAAGGGAATATTCAGATGAGTAGCTATCTTTTCCGAAATGCGCGTGGCGAAGTTCTTCACCAAGTGTCGTCGTTTCGGTGTCGTGATGATGCACCAGTCACCCTTGGAGAGCGCAGGGCCTATCACATCCGTGATGTACGATGCAATCGTACTGGCAAAGAACGGGACCATGGAGTCGTCCGACTTTATCTCTGTCAGTGTCCGTCCGAACACGGACTTCTGCCAATACGAGAGGAAGAACAACCCAGACCGTCGTGTCAGTCGAGGCCGCGGGGTGAAGTCGCATCGCGCTTCCACCGTTTTGTCCCATCCTTTTCGCTTTTTCTCAGCGAACAAGTCCTGTTCTTCCCTTTCCTTTGGCGGTTTCAGAGAAAAGTCGAGCACGCAGTCCCAGTCAGGAGTCTGAATCTCAGAGAGAATATCCCCCATATCCAAGGCTGCGTGCTCCAGACGTTTCATCATAAGAACAATCTTCTATGATTATCCACCAGTTTCAAATCCTGCGCTGCCACCGGAGCCGTTATTGCTCGAGATGTTAATGGTGAACCAATTAACACTTACCGGGTCTTCAGCGGTACCAGACATCTTTACGATTTGTACTGATCCCGATGAAATGTTTCCGGTCCATGTAGCCTGGTTTCTTGCGCTGTTGATTTCCGCTTCTTCCTCCTCATTGGTGCTGGTGTTCCTAATGAAGATCGCTAACATGTTCGAACCGGTGAATTGCAATGACGTCAACGGGCCATTGAGCGTCAAAGGACTTGATGACACATTTGAAGAACCGCCATTAATAGATACGGTATTGTTATATGAGGCAATAGCAGTGGAGCTACCGCCAGAGCTTGAGCCACCCGAACTGCTGCCTCCTGAATTACCAGACGATGTGCCACTTGTGGTACCATCATCTGTGACGATCTCGCCATTGTAGAACGGAGCCGGGCACTCGTCCGAAGCCTCTACGTTTATCGTGGTACTTGCCGTACCCGTTGCACCCTGTCCCAGGTCCTGGTTTACCGTAGTCTTAGTCAGCCACTTGTCGCTGCCTATCACACGGAAAGCACCGCGCATATCCTCGACGAGGAATACGTTATCATTGTTATTCAAGTACGCAGCAGCTTCTGTGCCTTGAGCATCCACAGCAGGATGAACCGCCACCAGCTTGTTCAGTTGAGTCTGTGAAGGATACTCACCCTGAGGATCCGATGTCAGCTGAGACTTATCGGGAATGATATCAATGAACTTCCAAGTCGAATCAGAACGAAGCACGAAGTTGCCCGAGTAAGCAACACCCGTCAGTCGTCCGTTCGCATCATGCGGCAGCGTGGGCCACTGCAGGATTTCAGACTTGGATATGTAATATACGCGCCGCTTCACACCAGGGAGTTCTGGACGTCCCTGACACCAAGCGAGCGATTTTTGTATAGATAAACAATCTGCCATATTTTTTTAGAGTTTAGGGGTTAGAGCTATTAGGGAGCCAGCAGATACTGACTCCCTTTACCTTTTAAGGATTCGTTGTCTCAGGAGGAGTCTGCGAGGAAGGCTCATCTGAAGACTCAGAAGAAGACTCAGATGAAGAGCTAGACGAAGAGCTAGACGAAGAGCTAGACGAAGAGTCAGCCAGCTCAATCACCTTCATGCGTCGCTTGTCGATAGACTCGAACTGCACGCCGAAGAACATCGTTGCGATGTACGAGAGGATGAACGGCTCATACTCCTTGACCATGACGTTCTCGGTATCGCCCATCTGGTCGTAGCCGACCAACATGTTGATCTTAGGAGAAACGTGTATGAACTTCGAGTCGGCCTTGTTCGCCAATGGGCATAGAATCAGCTTGCCGTTCGAGCCCTCTACAGCCACCTGGTTGTACTGGTTGTTGTAGTTGATACCTGCATGAGTCAGCAGATATGCCTCGTTGTACTTGTCCGCAAAGTCCTGCGAGCAGTACATATAGCAAGTCTGTCCCCGCAAGTGAGAATCCAGAGAGAAGAGCACCTCCTTAGCAATATCCACCGCGTTGGCAGTGGTAATTGCTTCCGTCAGTTTCATATAGTTGCCATGTTCAGCGGCGATGGTACCAGCAGTTACCTCGGCATCCGTAATGGTGTCGAAGCCGTCGAACAGATCCATCGTGGTATCACCCGATGCGTTACGTTTACCAGCCCATATTGCGTTGTTCAAGTTCTCTGAAAGAGACTTGGCAATGAGCGCCAGCACGTGCTTAGCCGTTGGAGCCTTCATCTGCCCGTCGCCCTTTGTGTCGCCGATGGCGCCTAGCAGCGTACTGATGGCACTGTTTGGTTCAAACTGAGCCACTACAGAACCGAAGAACGTCTCGAGCGTACGGAAGTCCAGATCGAGATTGAAGTTCGTACGACGCGAAGGTTTGTATGGAGCAAACTGAGCGTTGCCACTCATTGCAGCCACACTTTCCTTGTAACGGATGCCCGGTCGGCCAGTCATGAACTTCATGGTGTCCTGAATACCGATGATGGGCAGCATGAGGAGGTCTTTGCGGTACTTACGAGCCGCGTCCTGATACTCCTCCAGCGTAAATTGAAGTTTTCCTGCCATATTGGTTTAGAGTTTAGAGTTGAGATTTTAGAGAATACTTTTAAGGAAGCTCGTCATACAATGACTGAGCGTTGGCACGCGACTCAAAATACATCTCAGCCTCTGACTTTTCAGTGTGCTGCTGGTGCTGGTCGTTGACCACATGAGCCGTCGTGTCGCCAGGTTTCTGTTTCAGCGTGTTAACCTCATTCTGCAGCTGCGTGTTAGCATCAGAAAGCGTCTGCTTCTCAGTCGTCAGCTGCTGTTTTTCGCTCTGAAGCGTTGCAATCTGAGCGTTCAGGTCGTTGATAGTCTGCTTATCAGCAGCCATCGCCGTTTCCAGCGCATCAAACTGAGCGTCGTCCAGTGTGATTTTGCCGTTCTCGCTGAGCAGATGCTCGCAAGCGAGTATGGCACAGATGGAAGTGAAGATCTTTTTCATTGGTGTAATGGAATTAGTTGATAGAGAAATAGCATTTTCGTGTTGGTTGCCACTAAAGAACGCAGCCAGAGAATTCAGGAAGCGCATGAATGCCGACTGTTCGTTAGTTGTCATCTTGGGCATATCAGGAATCGGTATGCCCGCTGAAGCCATTGCGTTAGCCACTGCATCGGTCAGTACCGGAGCATTTTCATCCTCATAGTCCGTCAGCTCGTCGACGAACCCCCAAGCCAGTGCCTCCTGTGCTGTGAGCCAGCCACCGGCTTTCATCAGCTCCAACAGCTCTGTAGGCTCTTTCTTGCAACGTGCCGCATACATCTGAGCGATGTTTGCGTCCAGTTTATCCAGGTCAGCCTTCTGGTGCTCAATGTTCTCTATGAGCGCCTGTAGGCCGTCGCTGTTCAGTTGTCCCCATTCGAAGAATCCGATGCTGCACTTATGTACCAGGTACATAGCCGAGGAGTCCATGGAGATGTGTTTGGCTCCGAGAGAAGCGATAGTGGCAGCACTGGCGTTCATGCCCACAAAGTGAACATGAACGTTGCCGTGCCTTTTGAACGCAGAGAATATGGAAAGAGCTGTGTTGGATCTACCTCCGAGACTGTCAATCAGAACATGGACCTCGTTGTCCTTGTTCTTCGAGAGGATGTAGTCCACGTAGTCCGAATCGAAGTCGTATCCACCTACGAACCCTTTCAGGTGAAGTTGATAATTAGTTTTTGTGTTCGTTGCCATAACTGTTGAATTATGGCACAAAGATATATCCTATATATAATAGGTAAAAAGACGTGAGATGCCCATAAATAGGCTAATTCTCACGGTTTTTATGGTTTGCAAGGAATCAGCGCCTTTCTAGCAGAGAATGTCACTTCATATTTCATGATGGCAGCGTCGCCGTCAGTTTTACCTGTCGTCGCGCTCATCTTGACTGTTGGGAAAGGTCGCTCCTTGGCCCCTATCAGATACAACTGGTTATCTACTGTTCTAATCACAAAAGCGATATCCCTTTCTGTCGGAAGCAGTCTTAGCGTGTAGAAAGTCAAAGTCGCCTTTTGTATCTGACTATTATTATCATCCTGTTCGTCCACCTCACCTATCGCCTCGCCTATGAATGGAATGGAGATAGGCTGTACCCCGAGTGAAAACTGGATGCCAGCTACCCCTTTAAAGATGACATCATCTGGGAGGTAGTTAGTATCGACATACCAAACGTTTATTATTCCAGGAATCGATATGCACTTGTCCATGGTTGATTTCTTCCCTTTCTACCTTTTCTGCTTTTTTCCGAAAAGTTTAACTTTGCTTTTTAAGTCGTGAAGATTTTTTCGAAATATTTGAGAGATAATTCTTCCGCTGTCGCTGGTATATCTTCGCGATGGAGTCCCAGCACGATCCGTCTTCATGAATGCCATGCTGCTCCATGAAGAGGTAGATCAGGTCTTTCTGCTGTTTACCGATATTGCCGAAGTCATGCAAGAACTCCCACACGTTCACATCGAAATCATCCTTGATAAGATTCACGAGCGCGCGTTTTCCCGTCTCGGTGATGTAGTTGTACGTACGTGGATCGTGGTACTTGTTGTACGGGATGTTCACTGCCACCTCGTCCTCCTGCTGACGCGGCGGGATGATGCCATGAGGCAATGGTACAGTGGCCCTGGTGAGCAGTTTGCTCTCTACTGAGCCGCGAATCAAGTTAACTGGATTGCTACCGCCATGCCGGTGAATGAACCACTGGCGGAGGTACGAAGGCATTTTCAGGTAAACGCAATATTCACTCATGTTGTTTAGATTTGTCTGTTGCAAAGGTAATAAATTCCGAGCAATTACAAAAGAAAACTTTTGGACAATTTCAGCATGATTATCAAATAGCAAAAATCATTAATAGGACTTTTCTTTTGTTGGTTTCAAAAATAATGCCTATATTTGCAGTAGAAACAGAAGGAGTTCGCTATGTTAGAAATACTTGCCAGTATTATAGTTGCGAT
>JAEEGL015442958.1_pt1 | contig 11888 bp, 8 predicted proteins | sample 9134231 | NCBI WGS metagenome assembly JAEEGL01 (sample SAMN16246548, study PRJNA631951) | gut metagenome | biome: gut microbiome; feature: rumen; material: fiber-attached | host: Bos | place: Iran: Karaj | collected 2018-10 | reverse complement strand
CCTTCGCAGACTTCGTTGACATGGAACATGGAGCTGTCGGTCCTGAAGAGGGCGGAGTAGACGCCGTCGGGCAGGGCGGGCTCAGACGGAGCCGCTTCTTTCTTCTCCGCCCCGCAGGCCGAAAAAAACGACAGCGCCAGGGCCAGCAGGGCCGAAAAACCGGCTTTGCTCATGGCAGATATCCTCCTTTTGGGATCTCGGAAAACATTTCTTTTCAACACGGCGTATCTCCAAAGCCTTTAAGGGCTTTTCTCTTACTGAATGCTGTCTATTACTGAATGCTGTCTATGGCGGCTCCCGCGTGCTCTGCGTAGAGCTGCTGCACGGCTTCTATCCTTCCGAGGCCTTCGATCTGGCAGTCTACGGTGTCAAACCTGCCCGAAGCCTTGAAAAGACTGAGCCAGGAATCCCCGTCGTCTCCCGCCATGTCGTTGTTGGCATGGTCTCCCGCGACGACCATGAGGGGACGGAGCACCACCTTTTTGTACCCGGCTTCGGCGGCCTTTTTGATGACCTCTTCGCAGGCGGTCTCCTCGGGCTCGCCCTCGACGGTGCCTATGAATACGTTGGAATATCCCAGCTCTTCCATCTGGGTCTGCATCTGGGTGTAGCTGACCTTTGCGGTGTGGGATGTGCCGTGGCCCATGAACACGAAGGCGGTTGAGGCTGCTTCGGCGTCTTTATGGCTTGAAAAACCGGCGGATCTTACGGCTTCGGCGGTCACGGCGATAGCGACAGCCTCCTTGTCGGGGTTGATGACGCCGGCATCGGACCCGACTTCTCCCAGCAGGGGCTCCGCTATGACAACGTTTTTAAAGTTGCCTTTGAGTTCGGCAACGGTCCCGGCCAGCTCGTCGTACTCGGCCCCGCGCATCAGGTGGGTTGGCTGGATCACCAGGTTCTCGACCCCGCTTGCCGCAGCCCTTTCCAGAGCCATCTTAACGTTGTCGATCTTCTCCCCGTCTCTGGCGCTGATGTGGTTGATTATGATCTGGGAGGTGAAGGCCCTCCTGACGCTCCAGTCGGGGAAGGCTGCCTGAAGGGCGTCCTCTATGCCTTTGATATCGGCTGCCCGGCTGTCATTGAAAGAGGTCCCGAAGCTGACGACGAGAAGCTCGTTCTTCCCTATGCCGTCGGAGTTGCGGGGATCGTCCTTCGAGGCGTCGCCGGTGTCCCTTCCGAAGTAGTCGGGATCGGCATTTTCGCCTTCGACCAGCTCTTTCTGGGCGTCGGTAAGGGCATCCCAGGCTTTTTTTGCCGCCGCGCACTGTTCGTCGGTCTTGTTTGTCCACTGCTGCACGTAGATGGCGTCGATGAGGGCGGCGGCCTTGTCGGCAGCCTCCCGGTCCTTTTTGTCGCTGTTTCCGCAGCCGGTCATGGCGAATATCACGCAGGCCGCAAGCAGCAGTGCGGCGATGATCACAGGGGTCTTCATTTTGTTCCTCCATATGTTCTGAGATCTTATCCTAAGGGACGGCGGGAAATAAAAAGCCGCCCGGGATATCCGGCAGGACGGCCCCGGGCAGCTTAAGACCGCAAAAACAACGCCGCGGGGACAGTATGTCCCCGCAGCCGTTTTTGTGCGTTTCTTCCGCTGCCTTTATGTCGAAGGCCGTCGGCAGTAAAATTCAAGCAGGTCTCCTGGCTCGCGCATCGACAGCCTGCGCAGGGTCTTCTCGGGGCTTCCCAATGACCGGCTTTCGCCTTCTGCGCGGCCTCCGCGCTTACAGTGGCGGTACCGCTCCGGTCTTTCACCGGATTCACTATTCCCCGAAGGTCCCTTAAGCGGCGGCCCCGGCACTTGAACTTTTTTTATATCGTTTTATTCCGGCAAAGACCGGCGCCTTTATTCTAAGCCTTTTTAAAGCCATCAACAAGCCTGTCGACGACGGCCCGCCTGGCCTTGTAGACCTCAATGCAGTGCTCCCGGCTGTTTCCTCTGACCGAGTAGTAGAACTTGATCTTGGGCTCGGTGCCGCTGGGCCTGCAGGATATCCACGACCCGTCCTCAAAGATGAAGCGGAGCAGGTTTTCGGGGGGAAGGCCGTTGAGTCCCGGCCCGTAGTCCTCGACCCTGACCACTCCGTCCATGAAGGATGTGCCCAGCTCTCTCAGCCTCTCGCTGATGGCTTTGATGGTCTTCGCTCCCTCGAGGCCCGGCAGGGTGTAGGAGCTGGAAAGGTCGAAATAGAAGCCCAGCTCTTCGTACAGTTCGGCTAAAACTCCGGGAAGGGTCTTGCCCTGAGCCTTGTACCAGGCGCACATCTCGGCGGTCTTGAGGGCTGCCGAGACTCCGTCCTTGTCGCGGCAGTGGTCCGCGACAAGGTAGCCGAAGCTTTCCTCGTATGCGAAGAAGAAGCTTCCGCTGCCTTCCTCGTACATGCGGTTTATGGCGGCTCCGATGTGCTTGAAGCCGGTCAGAGTGAGCCTGACCTCAAGGCCTCTTGCTCTCGCCAGAGCCGGTCCCATCTCTCCTGTGACCACGGTGGTGAAGAGCACCGGCCTTTCGGGCATGGCGTCTTTTTTCCTCTCGATCAGGTAGTTGAGCAGCAGGACTCCGATCTGGTTGCCGTCGAAGCGCACCAGCCGGCCGTCCTTGTCTCTCGCCGCGAAGCCCAGCCTGTCGCTGTCGGGGTCGGTGGCTATCATCAGATCGGCCCCTTCCTCTTCGGCCTGCTCCATAGCGAGCTTTACAGCGCTTTCGATCTCCGGGTTGGGGAATTCCACGGTGGGGAAGTCTCCGTCGGGGAGCTCCTGGGCTTTTACAACGCTGACGTTTTTGAAGCCGGCCCTCGAAAGGGTCTCGCGGACCGGAATGTTTCCCGCCCCGTGAAGGGGAGTATATACGATCTTGATCGCTTTTTGAGCTTCATCGCCGACGGGGCAGTTCTCTTCAAGGCATCTGTCTTCGAAGGACTTGAGCAGGCCGCCGCCGATGATCCTGAGAAGGCCTTTTTCAAGCGCTTCGGCGCGATCAAGGGGCTTTGCGTCCTCAAGCCCGACGGAAGAAGCTTCTTCGATGACAGAAGCGGCGTCTTCGGCGCCCAGCTGGCATCCCGTTTCGTCGTATGCCTTGTAGCCGTTGTATTCTTTCGCGTTGTGGGAAGCCGTGACGACGACCCCTCCGCAGCAGCCCAGCTCCCTTACCGTGTATGAGAGGAGCGGGGTGGGGGAGATGATGTCGTAAAGATATGCCCTGATCCCGAAGGACGCCATGGTGAGGGCGGTCTCACCGGCGAATTCCCGCGAGAAATGGCGGGAATCCCAGGCGACGGCGACGCCGCGCCTTTTGGCTTCGTCTCCGTATTTTTTGAGCAGATGGCGGGCGAAGCCGGCGGTCGCTTTTCTCACGTTGTAGCGGTTCATCCTGCTGCTGCCCAGGCCCAGCTTGCCTCTCAGGCCTCCGGTTCCGAAGCTGAGCTCGGCCGCGAAGCGCTCTTCAATGTCTTTCCCGTCGCTCAGGGCGGCCAGTTCCTTTCTGTCCTCTTCGTCTATGGCGGGACAGTTCAGCCAATACTCGTATGCCTGTCTGTAGTCTCTCATCATGTTGGTGATACCGCTCTTTCTGAATTCCTCGCTTAGAGCTTCGAGAGCTCTGGCTCTGTGGCTCATGCTGTTCTTGGTCTCTGGGTCCATCTGGGCGAAGGTGACGTCAAAGCCTTCGGGCACGAAGATGCTGTCGTAGCCGAAGCCCCGGTCTCCCCGCTCTTCTTCGGTGATGTGACCCTCGACTGCGCCTTTGGCAACGATCTTCCTTCCGCCGGGCTCCAGGTAGGTGATGACGCAGCGGAAACGGGCGGTGCGCTTTTCAAAGGGGACGCCCTCCATGAGCCTGAGCACCTTGGCCCTGTTGGCCGCGTCGTTGCCGTGCTCGCCCGAGAATCTGGCGGAGAGGACTCCGGGGGCTCCGCCCAGGGCGTCTATCATCAGTCCCGTATCGTCGGCGACGGCGGGGCAGCCGCTGAGCTTTACTATGGCGTCGGCCTTGATGAATGAATTCTCTTCGAAGGTGCTGCCGTTCTCCTCTATATCGAGTTCTCCCAGTCCCGCGTCCTTCATTGAGCAGAGCTTCATGCCGAAGCGGGCGGTGATGGCGTCGATCTCATTTATCTTGTGCGGATTCTGCGTCGCCGCGATTATCCTCATGCTATCCTCCCCGATCATATATGCTTCCGGCCATGTCTTACAAGGTCAGCCACAGTATATCATCACGCGGGGCTGCTCGGGCTGATTTTGGCACACAGTATCGCTTCGGGGTCCTGCCGCTCGGTTTCCCCACCCTGCGGTCTATAGTCCTCGGGCGGGGAGACCTCTCCTCGCGCCACCCCTCCGCTCCGTGAATACCTTAAGCGGCCGGACAGATCTCTCGACCCGATCCCTCCGCTTCACAGCATCTTCATTTGCCGGAGCATCACATATATGTAAATATGCTTTTTGAATACCCCATGATGTGGTATACTGCATTTAAGTATAATGTTTTTTTACGACGATTTCAATACAGGGGGTAATCTATGAAAAGAGTGCTCATTACAGGAGGACCCACCAACGAATATATCGACGAAGTAATGAAGATAACCAACATGTCCACGGGCAGCCTGAGCCTCAGCCTGGCGGACCGCGCCCTGAAAAAGGGCGATGAAGTGACCCTGGTGCTGACCAACAGCGTGCTCAAATCAGCCCTCTTTGCCGACTACGGCTTTAAGGAATGGGTCCCGGGCCTGAAGGTCATACCTATAGAGACCACTCAGGACATGTACGAAGCTCTGGAAAGCGAAGCTCTCCATTCCACACCCTACGACGTGATCATCCACGCCTCCGCCGTGGGCGACTACAAGCCCCAGTTCAGCTTCCGCATGGAGGATATGGCGGCGGAGCTGGCTGAGGAGATCATGGACACCGAGGCCCTCGACAAGGAGGAGCTTTACGAACTCATACTGAACACCATGACCGATCCCCATTGCAAGGTCAACGACGACAGCAAGATCAGCAGCTACGAGCCCCATCTGACCGTTAAACTGACCCTGACCGTCAAGATAATAGCGAGCCTGAGGAAGTGGTTCCCGAACGCCCTGCTCATAGGCTGCAAGCTCCTTGAGAACGTGCCCAGGGAACACCTCATCGACGTTGCTCACAAGCTCTGCCTGAAGAACGACATGGATTACATAATGGCCAACGATCTGGCCCAGCTCAGAGCCGGGGAACCGGTGCGCTACCTGGTCGACAGGGACGGCTTTACCGGACAGGTGCTCAACGGGGAGGAAGGCCCGGCCCTGCTGGACTACGCCTCCGAGAACTGGTTTTAGAAAGGAGGACTGCCTGTGAAAAGATTTTTATCGGTATTCCTCAGCGTACTGGTGCTGATCGCCGTCCTGCCCGCGGGCAGCGCCTTCGCGGCGTCGGACGTTCCCAAGCTCGAAGCCGAGTCGGCCATGGTGATAGACCTGACCACCGGCGACGTGCTGTACAAGCTCAACGAGAACGAGACCCGGTATCCCGCCAGCACGACAAAGATGATAACGGGCATACTGGCTATAGAAAAGCTTGATTTCAAGGCCACCCTCACCGCCGACCAGGAGGTGGCGGCAACTCTGGGCACCTCCCTTAAGCTCAAGGACGGGGAGGAGATCAACGCCTGGGACGCCCTCAACGCCATGATGGTGGGCTCCTGCAACGACTGCGCCGTACTCATCGCCAAGGCCGTAGCCGGCAGCACCTACGAGTTCGTCAACATGATGAACGCCAAGCTGGCCGAGATAGGGGTGACCAAGACTCACTTCACCAATCCCCACGGCCTCCACGAGGACGATCATTATTCCTGCGCTTCGGACCTGGCCAGGATCGCCGTGTACTGCATGGAGAACGAGACCTTCCGCCAGATCGTAAGGCAGGGCGATTACACGGTCCCCGCGACCAACAAGACCGACCAGAGGGTGGTGGACAGCACCAACCTGCTGATAAAGGACGAGAACGACACCAACCGCATCTACGTTGACAACGTGCTCAGATACTGCAAGTATCCCGGAGTCTTCGGCATCAAGACCGGCTACACCAAAGCCGCGGGCGGCTGCCTCATCTCCGCCGCCGAGAAGGACGGGACCAAGGTCATGTGCCTGGTTCTCAAGTCCTCAAGCATGGGCCGCTTCGCCGACAGCATCAAGCTGCTCGACTGGGCCTTCGCCAACTTCCGCACGGTACAGTGCACCCACAAGGATGCGGTGCTCGAGGATACGGTCACCGTCAAGAGGGGAGCCTTCAACAAGGTGGGAGTCAAGGTGGCTGAGGACATCTTCTATACCATTCCCTCGGAAGCCGCCGATTCCATCATAACCACCAGGCTGGTGCTCCAGGAGAGCGTCAAGGCCCCAGTTGAAGCGGGCGCGGTGCTGGGTACCCTCGAGGTCTACGAGAGCGGCCTTAAAGTCGGGGAGACCGACGTTTTGGCCGTGGAGGATATCGCCAAGGGCGGAATACTCTCCGTCTTCGGCATAGAGGACGCGACCGCAAAGAAGATATGGATGGGCATCACCCTGTTTTTCGTCCTCCTCTTCGCCCTCCTCGCAACCTACGTCATAGTCAAGAGAAGGCAGATCGCGAAGAAAAAGGCCGCGAAGGCAGCCAGGATAAAGGCCCGCCAGGAGGAAGAGGAGTGCAGGCGCCAGATGTGGAGCCGCAATTACGACCAGGCCCGTTACGGCAAGCCCCCCGAAGACGAGGAGCGCTGAGCAAAAGGCCGCAGAACCTAAGGAATGTTCGACATCAAGGAAGAACTGAAAAAACTGCCCGACAGCCCCGGTGTTTACATGCACAAGGACGCTTTCGGGCAGATCATATATGTGGGCAAAGCGGTGTCTTTGAAGAACAGAGTGCGCCAGTACTTTCAGTCGTCCAAAAATCAGACACCCAAGGTGCGCCGCATGGTGGAAGACATTGCGGAGTTCGAGTACATCACCTGCGGCAGCGAGATGGAGGCCCTGATACTGGAGTGCAATCTGATCAAGAAGTACTCCCCCTATTACAATATACTCCTTCGGGATGACAAGACCTACCCTTACATCAGGATCACCATGGCCGAGGACTACCCCCGCATACTCAAGACCCGCCGCATAGTCAACGACGGGTCCCGCTATTACGGCCCCTATGCCGACGCGGGGGCGGTCAGCACCATCATAGACCTGCTCAACGACTTTTACTGCCTCAAGCGCTGCGCCGCGGAGAGCTTTTCGGAAGGCTTCACCCCCTGCCTCAACTTCCACATAAAGCGGTGCAGGGGAGTCTGCCAGGGCAATGTGGACAAGGACGAGTACAGGGGGCTGATAGAAAAGGTCTGCGATTTTCTGCAGGGCAGGGACAGGAGCCTTGAGACCGAGATGAAGAAGCGCATGGAAAGGGCGGCCGAAGACATGAACTTCGAGGAAGCCGCTGTCTGGCGCGACTATCTGGCCGCCTGGGAATCCATCAATCAGAAGCAGAGAGTGGTGCTCTCAAGGCCCGAAAACATAGACATAGTGCTTATGACCCAGGGCCTTTCCGGCATACACGCCGTGCTCTTCACAGTTAGGGAGGGCAAGCTCTCGGGCCGCGAGAGCTTTTACCTGGGAAACGACGTTCCCGGCACAAGGGAGGAGATCTGCTCCCAGTTCATACGGCAGTACTATTTCGACAACGTGATGATACCGAAGGAGATCATGGTCTCCTCTATGCCCTCGGACGGGCCGCTGCTGGAGGAGTGGCTCTCGTCGCGCAGGGGCTCCAGGGTGAACCTGCTGGTCCCCGCCAGGGGCGAAAAGAAGGCCCTGATGGACCTGGTGCGACAAGACGTCAACGAGATGCTCAAGGACATAGACGCCAGGACCCGCCGAACCCTGGAAGCGGAGCAGGCGGTGAGATCGGGGCTCTCCAGCCTCCTGGGCGAGCAGCAGGCCGAGCTCACTCACAGGATAGAGTCCTACGACATCTCCAACATCAACGGGGTCGATTCGGTGGGCGGCATGGTGGTCTTTAACGACGGAAAGCCGATGAAGCAGGCCTACAGGCGCTTTAAGATAAAGACGGTGGAAGGGCCCGACGACACCGGAAGCCTTATGGAGGTGTTATTCCGCCGCTTTAAGAACGCTGTGGACGGGACTCCGGGCTTTACGGAATTGCCCGACCTTATACTGATGGACGGCGGGGCGGGGCAGGTCCACGCGGCCCAGGCAGTCCTGAACGCCCTTAAGCTGGATATCCCGGTCGCCGGAATGGTAAAGGACGACAAGCACCGCACGCGGGCGATACTGTACAACGGCGAGGAGTTCGATCTGAAGAGCAGAAAGGAACTCTACGCCTATGTGGGCACCATACAGGAGGAGGTGCACCGCTTCGCCATCGACTACCACCACAGGCTCAGGGGCAAGCAGATGAGCCGCTCGGTGCTGGACGGCATACCGGGCATAGGCGAAAAGAGAAAGCTCAGCCTGCTATCGTATTTCGGCAGCGTCGACGCCATAAAGGAAGCCGGCGCCGAGAAGCTGGCCGAAGCCCCGGGCATGAACCCGGCCGTGGCCGAGAACGTAGTCAGGTACTTCGCTGAGAAGGAAGGGACCGCAGGCAAAGGCGGGGGAGAGGACAGCAGCCCGCAGCAAGGCTCCTGAGCGATCGATCCGATGCGGGCTTTCTGCCGTTGAGAAGCCGGCAGGCAGCCTGCGCGCGGTGCAGGGTCCCCGGTTCGGAGGCAATGATCCGCCCGGTTGACGTTTTTGAAACATTTCGTTACATATGGAAGCGATCTGTTTCAAACAAATTGGTATTTTAAACCGTAAACCATGGTATTTATCTGCCAAACGCTTAAAAATGCCGCGTATCCGGCGCTGAAGCGGGATCGAAACGGAATAACGGACGCGTTTTTGAAACATTTTTCAGTATGATCAGACAAAGTGTTTCAAAACCGGGCCATTGCCGGGCCGTTCCCCCGCTGAAATGAGCGAGAACGCCCGAAAATAAAACATAACATACGATATTGTCAAAAAGATGTGGTAAACAGCGCAGCGTCGCCGAAGGACACGATTAGCGGCAGCTTTCACAGCCGGCTGCAGTCAACACGATTAAGCGTGTTTCAATAAACAGCGTACTGCCGAAACGATCAAAAGGAGGCCGAAATGCGTAAAGATCTCGGAAACAAACCATGGATATACCCCCAGCCCGTGCTCATAGTGGGCACCTATGACGAGGACGGAGTCCCCGACCTGATGAATGCCGCCTGGGGGGGAGTGGGGGACGACCACCAGGTCTTCCTCTGCCTGTCCCCCGAGCACAGGACCGTAAAGAACATGCTGAAGACCAAAGCCTTCACCGTGAGCCTGGCTGTGGCAGAACAGCTGGTGCCCTGCGACTACGTCGGCATAGCCTCGGGCAACGATGTCCCCGACAAGGTGGAAAGATCGGGCCTGCACGTCGAAAAGGCCCCCCATGTAAACGCGCCTCTGGTTAAGGAGCTGCCGGTATGCCTGGAGTGCGAGCTCATATCCTACGAGCCGGTGCACTGTCACACCTTCGGCGAGATAATAAATGTGTCGGTGGATGAGTCGGTCCTGAGCGGGGGAAAGATAGACCCGAAGAAGCTGGATCCCCTGATCTACAGCATATGCACCGGAGAGTACTTCCGCCTGGGCGAAGCCGCGGGCAAGGCTCATTCCGCAGGCAGGGAGCTTATGTAAGGGCATACAGTATCGAAGTATAGCGAAAGGAGCGGCTGCAAACAGCCGGCGCAGAGTAATAATGAAACTTGTTGAAATGAAAATAAACGATTATCTCGGTGTAGTGGCGTCGGAGGCTCCCGCTCCCGGCGGAGGTTCGGCCTCGGCTCTCTGCGGAGCGCAGGGCATAGGCCTGGTCGGCATGGTGGCGAAGCTCACCCTGGGCAAGGCTAAATTCGAAGCCTTTCATCCGGTCTGCAAAGAAGCCGCTGAAGAGGCGGACGCCCTCTGCAATGCACTGACGGTCCAGATCGATGCGGATACCGAGGCCTACGCAGGGCTTGCCGCCGCTTTCAAGCTGCCTAAAGACAGCGATGAAAACAAAAAACTCCGCAAGGCCGCCGTTAAAGACGCTACGGAGTTCGCGACTCAGGTCCCCCTCGAGACCATGAGGCTGGCTTATAAAGGACTCCTGACCGCTGAAAAGCTGATGGGAAGCTTCAACACCGCCTGCGCCAGCGACGTGGGCTGCGGGGTGCTGGGCCTTAAGGCCTGCATGGAAGGAGCCTGCATGAACGTGATGATCAACGCTCCCGGCCTGGATGGGGAAAAGCGCGAAAAGTACATATCCGAGGCCGCGCAGCTCTCGGCCGATGCCGGGAAGCTGGCGGCAAAGCTTACCGAAGATATAATCGCTTTGCTTTAGAGCAAAGCGGCCGGGGCTCCGATTTAAGCAGAAGAGACCGGTCTCTGTTCCGATCTGCGGGCCCGGGGCTTCGGAACGGAGCAAAGGGATCAGAGCTCATCGCCGGGTCAGAACTCATATTCCGGCCTGCCGGATCAGAGCTTCGCTGCGGACGGGCAGTTTCTCAGGGCTTTGAGCTCTTCGGCCGTAAGCTCCCTGTATTCGCCCGGCTCAAGGGAAGGGTCGAGCTCGAGGGGTCCGAAGCTCTTCCTGCTCAGCGACAGCACCGGCTTTCCCACTGCCGCGAACATGCGCTTGACCTGGTGATAGCGTCCTTCGGTGATCGTAAGAAGCACCCTCTGGGGGGCTTCTTTTCTTATGATCTCAAGCCGCGCGGGCAGGGTGGGCCTGTCGTCTCCGATGTCGAGGCCGAAGGTGAGAGCTGCGATGTCTGTGTCGCTCAAGACCCCGTCGATCAGGGCGCTGTAGGTCTTTTCCACGTGGTATTTGGGGGAGAGAAGTCTGTGGTTGAGCTGTCCGTCGTTGGTGATCAGTATGATGCCCGACGTGTCTTTGTCGAGCCTTCCCACCGCAGACAGGTCTGCGCGGCTGTCTTTTATCAGTTCGAATATGACGGGAAAGCGTCGGTCGTCGTTGGCCGTGATGTAGCCTTCGGGCTTGTTCAGCATGTAGTAGACCAGCCTCCTGCTGTCCACGGGCTCTCCGTTAAGGCAGATCATGTCAAGGTCGGGGTCCAGCTTCTCGCTCTCGGATGAACAGACCCTCCCGTTCACCGTTATTTCGCCCGCCCTTACGGCCTTTTTGCACCGGCTCCTGGTCATGAGCCCCAGATTCGAAAAGAGCTTGTCGACTCTCGTGTCCTTCGCCATTTTCCGGCCTCCTTATGACACCATTGTACCATGAACACGGCGCAAGGGTATGCGTCTTTGAACAATGAATTGCCTGTGTTTCAGTGTAGAAAAAGAGTTTTGGCAAGACCCGCCCGGAGCATACGCGCTGAGCGAAAGCGCGCTCCCGAAGCGATGCACAGCCTCGTTGGAATATTAAAGGCTCACCGGCCTTAAGCACCGGTGAGCCTTTTGCCTTTAAGCTTTGAGCGCGTCCGCTCTTAATCCTGAGCCACGCAGAAGTCGCAGGGATCGTGCCTGTTGGCTTCGAAGGCGTCCTCGATGGTGCCTTCGTAGATCGTGGAGCTGCGGCTGAGGGAGGGGCACTCCAGAGTGGTGTGATAGGACTTGCCGTAGCGGGTCCAGTAAATGGTCTGTCCCGAATACTCCACCTGGGCTTCCTCGTACTCCTCCTGGGAGACGGGATTGTAGTCGATGGAGAAGGCGGATGCCAGCACCAGGGCCGCAATGGCAACTATGCTGACGATCTTCTTGGTCCTGGGATCAAGATCCTTGTCGCGCAGCAGCAGTATCACCAGGGGGAAGAAGGCGATGACGCTGACTATGAGGCCCATCTGGTTCCAGAGGAAGAACTTGACCTTGTTCTCCTTGCTGACCGGGTCT
>JAEEGL013970245.1_pt1 | contig 11888 bp, 11 predicted proteins | sample 9134231 | NCBI WGS metagenome assembly JAEEGL01 (sample SAMN16246548, study PRJNA631951) | gut metagenome | biome: gut microbiome; feature: rumen; material: fiber-attached | host: Bos | place: Iran: Karaj | collected 2018-10 | reverse complement strand
CGCGATCACCCGTGAGTACGGCGCGGATCACGTCATGTTCGGGACGGATTTCCCGATGTGGGGTCCGAAGAGCGAGATCGAAACTGTCCTTTCCCTTGGGTTGACGGATGACGAACTCACACAGATCTTCAGCCTGACCGCTGAAAAAGTTTTCGGAATAATGCCTTAACAGAATAATCCCTTGTCCTGCCCCATGGCAGTACAAGGGATTTTGTTTTGCTTTTGCTCCCGCAGATCCGCGGTCCGGCCGTTTTATTTGAATTTGGCCTTCGTGCAGCGCTCGGTAATAAACTTCTCGACGAAATCAAAGTCCGCGTCCTCTGCGTAGACCTGATTCTTATCAAGCAGCTGGTTCACGTGAATGGTATTCCTCTTGCGGCGTACCTTAACGAACTCTACGCTCTTGAACTCGGACGTACTCGAATTCTTTGCGGCAACGTTCAGTCCCAGTCCGACCATAGACGGCTTCTTTGCCACTATGCCTGCAAGCATCGTAAGCCAGCCGATTGCCTCGGCCTTCTTGAACTGCTTCGGCATCTGGATATGCGTCACGGAAGTATCCGTCATCTCAAACAACACCTGGTATTTCCATCCGTAAAGCGCTGCCAGGATCACATAGGAGACAAGGCTGAGCACAAGGACAATACCTGCCATTATCACAAAGAGCTTGGATGAATTCCAGAAATCCCCCAAACTGTGAATATTTCCGCTAAAAAGGTCAATAGCCAGCGTAAACAGATATACGACGCTCCAGGCTATCGCCATGACTTTCAGCACGGTAAACAGGATCATAGGATTGCGCCGCATATCAAACTCATACGTCCAGCGGTACACGCCGTCCGGGCAAAGCCAGATATTCTCCGTGACTTTTTCCCCCTTCAGAACGACATCGTTGTTTTCGTTTTCCATAATCTATCCTCTCTGTGTCAGTTGTATTTTGGAAGAGCTTCATTCATCTATCAGCATTATAACAAAACGTCTGAATAAAAACAATACAACATATAAGAAAATAATGCTTGACAGGCTGCTGCACCCGTGATATAATTAACCTACTACTTTGGTAGGTAGAATATAAAGAGGAGGAAACAAACATGAAAAAAGTGTATACATCCGCGGATCAGCTGATCGGCAACACTCCTCTGCTTGAACTCTCACATATCGAGCAGAGCGAGAAACTGGAGGCAACTCTTCTGGCAAAACTGGAGTATTTCAACCCGGCCGGATCCGTTAAGGACCGTATCGCTAAGGCCATGATCGATGACGCGGAGGCCAAGGGCCTGCTGAAGCCTGATTCCGTCATTATCGAGCCGACCTCCGGTAATACCGGTATCGGTCTTGCTTCCGTCGCGGCAGCCAGAGGCTACAGGATCATCATTACCATGCCCGAGACCATGAGTGTTGAGCGCCGTCAGCTGATGAAGGCCTACGGCGCAGAGCTTGTCCTTTCTGACGGCACGGCCGGTATGAAAGGCGCGATCGCCAAGGCGAACGAGCTTGCAGCACAGATCCCGAACAGCTTTATCCCCGGCCAGTTTGTCAACCCCGCAAATCCGGCTGTTCACAGGAGCACCACCGGTCCCGAGATCTGGCAGGATACGGACGGTGAAGTCGATATCTTCGTCGCCGGAGTCGGTACCGGCGGTACCATTACAGGTGTCGGGGAATACCTCAAAAGCCGGAATCCGGCTGTAAAGGTCGTAGCTGTCGAGCCGGCCTCCTCTGCCGTACTCTCTACAGGCGTCCCGGGAGCGCATAAGATCCAGGGCATCGGCGCAGGATTTGTCCCTGAAGTGCTCAATACAAAAGTCTACGACGAAGTCATCGCGGTTTCCAATGAAGATGCTTTCGCTGTGGGCAAGCGCATCGGACAGCTTGAGGGCATCCTCGTCGGAATCTCTTCCGGCGCTGCTGCCTATGCCGCGATCGAGCTCGCAAAACGTCCGGAGAACAAGGGCAAGACCATCGTCGTGCTGCTGCCGGATACAGGCGACCGCTATCTGTCCACTCCGCTTTTCGCGGACTGATCTGTCCCTTATGGTATCCTCAACAAAGGGCCGTTACGCACTGCGGGTCCTGATCGATATCGCTGAGAACAGCCATGGTGAGTATATCGCCATGAAAGACGTCGCGGCCCGTCAGGAGATCTCTCTGAAATATATGGAGAAGATCATGCCCGTCCTGGTCTCTCACGATCTCGTCGAGAGCAGTCACGGAAAAGGCGGCGGTTACCGGCTCTCCCATGATCCGTCTGAATACAGGGTCGGGGAGATCCTGCGACTTACAGAAGGCGATATCGCTCCGGTAGCCTGTCTCCAGTACGACGCGGCGGAATGCAGCCGCAATGCGTACTGCCGCACGCTGCCGATGTGGACGGAGCTGAACCGCCGGATCAGCGAATACCTTGACAGCGTGACCATCGCGGATCTGATGCAGACTCCGGATACAAAGCAGCCGCCGGTCACAGAATAAATCAGCCTAAACTGCAGGAAACCTTGTCCATTGCTGAACAAGGTTTCTTTTTATGTCTGAATGTTTTATCTGTTAATACAGCAGAGTCAATACAGCAGGCTCCGCAGCAGCGGTTCCAGATGATCCGCCATCCGCAGAAAGCCGAGATCATTCGGATGTGTGCCGTCCACCGTACACATATCGCGGTCCGTCTCGCCGAAGAGTATTTCGCCGTCGACGAAATAGACGTTTTTGTCGCCGGATTGCAAAGCTTCTTCGTAAGTTTGCCGGATAATCGCGCGGCGCGCCATGCTGTCCTCCGGAAACTTATCAAAATCCGGTTTACTGACCATCACGATGGGCAGATCCGGCTGCGCCTCGCGGATAATGCGGTAGAACGGCGCATGTGTCTGCCGCAGATGCTCCGGAGTCGGAGCGTTATGGTCATAATCCATCACGAAAACGCTCATCGGAAGCGATGCGATATACTGTGCCACAGCCGTTTCGCCTTTTGCGTTGCCGGAGAAACCCAGATTCAGCTCTGCGGCATCCAGGCGGCGGCACAGGAGCGTCGTATAGCAGGAACCGGCTTTGCTGACGCATCCCCCCTGCGTTATGGACGACCCGTAGAAAACGACAGGCTTTGTGATCCTGGGCGTCCGCCCCGGCAGCAGGGCCGCGCCTTCAGGGAGACCGATTCTAAGGTCCGTAAGGCCGTTATACAGGGGCAGATACAGCACATAATGCCGCATTCCGCCGGGGAGATCGACCGGAGTGCTCTGCCCGGCAAGACATCCATGCCCCTGGTCCATCGCGGGAATGATGGTCTTAATCTGCCGGGTTCCGCTATCTGTTTCTTCAAACAGTTCCATCCCGCTCTGCCCGCTTGCCGCGAAATGCGGCATATTGCCGGTCTCCCGCAGTGTCCAGAGGATACAAAGCTTCCCGGCGTCCGTTGAGAACCGTACACAGGCACCGGCGAGATGCCAGGCAAGATACTGCAGGCCTTCGCTCATCGACGGCAAAAGAGACAGCGGCAGGCGGCTCAGCACACCTTCTTCATTCGGTGCGATGCCGTATACGCTAAAAGGCGGCTGATAGGCATGGCAGAAACGCATACCCGCCGGAACGTCTTTCGGCAGCCGGAAATTCGGATCAACATTCGACATGATCTTTCGCTCCTTTATCGTTAATCTGTCCGTAAACAAGAATACCGCCGGCCGGATATCCGGCTGGCGGTACGATTGATAGTGGACGGGAAGGGATTCGAACCCTCGACCTCCGCGATGCGAACGCGGCGCTCTCCCAGCTGAGCCACTCGCCCATCCGATTTCCCGAGATGTCGACGCCTGTAATTTGATCCCTAGCAATTATGCCAGGTGGGTGTTCGCAGTAACCAGTCTGCCCTCCCTTGCCTGTTTCCAGGAATTAGCTTAGGGCCCGGCATCGTGGGCTAGCATATTAAACTCCCGTTAAAAAGGTGTAGGTTCAAATACATAGGCTATCGGGCACCTCAGGAATTGCCTATATTATACCGCAGCAGCAGATAGAATGCAAGCTTTTTTTCAAATTTTCCGTTTCCAGCCGGACGCCTGCTCTTTCATATCCCGGGCATTCGCGACCGCTGTATCGGTCATTTCCGCGCCTCCGAGCATCCTCGCAAGCTCTGCAACGCTTTCCTCCGCGGAGAGCTCCCGTACGTCCGTGACGGCATGCCCGTCCCGGACCGTTTTCTCGATGCAGAAATGCGTGTCCGCCATCGCAGCGATCTGCGGGGAGTGCGTAACGCAGATGATCTGATGATAGCGTCCGATCAGCGAAAGCTTCTCTGCGACGCGCTGTGCCGTACGTCCGCTGATACCGGTGTCGATCTCGTCGAAGATCAATGTCGGGATATCGTCCCGGTCCGCGAGTACCGTCTTAACAGCCAGCATGATTCTCGAGATTTCGCCGCCGGAAGCGATCTTGTCAAGCGGCCGCAGACTGTCCCCGACATTTGTGCGGATCATGAACCGGACCTGATCCCGACCTTTCGATCCGACTTCATCCCGGGGAGTGATAGATACGGCAAATTCCGGATCCTGAAACTGCAGCGTTTTCAGATTGTCCGTGACAGCCTTTGCGACCTCTGCAGCGGCCTTGGTCCGCAGCGCGGTCAGCGCGTCAGCTTCCGCATCCAGCTTTTTGTGTACGGCAACGAGTTTTGTTTCGATTGCGGCTAGTGTATCATTGATATTCTCGATCTTCCGGATCGACTCCGCAAGCTCTTCCCGGTAAGCCATGATCTTCTCATAAGAAGAACCGTATTTGCGCTTCAGTCTGTCCCAGAGATCCAGTCTTGATTCGAGTTCAGACAGCGTTTCCGGATCCGTCTCCGTGTCCTCCCCGTAGCGTCGGATATCCGATGCTGTCTGCTCGGCAAGACTGATCGCTTCTGAGAGTGTCGCAATCATCGGCCCGATCTGCTCCGGGTCCAGATTCTCGATCTGCTGCAGCCGGCCAAGGGCCGTCTCAAGCAGACCTGTACCGGAACTGTCGTACCCCGAATCCCCGGAGAGCGACTGATACGCTTCTGCGCAGGCCTGCTGGATCTGCACGGCAGACCGGGCTTTACGCGCGTCAGCCTGCAGTTCCTTCTCCTCACCCGGCTTAAGATGCGCGTCATCAATCTCCTGCGCTTCATACTGCATCAGGGAAAGGATCCTGTCCTTGTCTCCGGCCTGATCCAGCCATTTCTTCCGTTCGGCCTCCAGAGCGTTTTTCTCGGCAAGCAAACGGCCGATCGCATCGAGTTTCTGCCCTGTCCGCTCGTCAAAACGGTCCAGCAGGTCGATATGCCGCTTTGAATCCAGCAGCGACTGGTGCTCATGCTGTCCGTGTACGTCGATCAGGATCGCTGCCGCCTGCTGCATATAGGCTGCCGTTACGATCTGGTCATTCATCCGGTTGACGGACCGTCCGTTCGGCAGGACCCTGCGCGAAAGCAGCAGTTCCTGTGAATTTTCAGACAAAAAGCCGGCCTCGGACAGTGCTTTCCGGGCACGGGGCTCGGCAACGTCAAACAGCAGATCCACCTGGACCGGCCGCTCGGGATCAACGGTGAGCTCACGCGACACCCGTCCGCCCAGAGCTAAATTGACGGCTCCGAGAATCAGGCTTTTACCTGCGCCTGTCTCACCGGAAAGCACGTTCAGACCTTCCTCGAGATCAAATTCCACATCTTCGATCAGCGCAAAATTCTGCACCCGCAAATGTGTAAGCATCGGTCTCCTTTATCCTTCAATCATCTCGCGGATCTTCTCATGCAGTCTGCGGCAGTCCGCTTCTGTCCGCACCGCGGCAAAGATCGTATCGTCTCCGGCTACACAGCCGATGATTTCGGGATATTCCAGATTGTCCAGCGCAGTGGCAACAGCCATGGCCATTCCGATTACGGTCTTAATGACCAGGATATTGCCTGCAGGCTCCGATGAAGAATACCCGTCCTGCAGAACGCGGACGAATTTCTGATAATACATAGGATCCTGCGGAGAAAGAACCTGATAATACTGGTGTCCGTCCGCCTTTGTCACTTTTGTCAGGCGGAGTTCCCGGATATCCCTGGAAACGGTCGCCTGTGTTACCTTAAATCCGGACTCAACTAGTTTCTGCGCAAGTTCCTCCTGCGTTTCGATGGAACATTCCTCGACCAAAGACAGAATCTTGGCCTGACGGTCTGCTTTCATCTCAGTTCCTCCTTTGTAAATGGTTATTTTAAAAGGCCCAAGCCTTATACATCCTCACGAAACATCTTCCTGCGGAGCGTATCGTAGTAATCCGCGTCCTCAAGCTGCACCAGTCCTACCGCGTCCGGCTCCATCTCCGCCTCCACGATGTCACCGGGCTGTACGGGGAGCTCTTCCTGACCGTCGACAACAAGCCTGAACTGAGGCTGCTCCTGCTCCGTCCCGTCAAACAGGATCCGGAAACTGACTTTATCCTGTCCGGACATTACGATCGACGGCATCGTCAGCGTTTTGGGGCAGATCGGTGTGAGTACAAGCGCCTGCGCGTCCGGCACAATAATCGGCCCGCCGGCGGCAAGCGTATAGCCGGTACTGCCTGTCGGAGTCGCGATGATCATACCGTCAGCCTGCAGTATATCCATCAATGTCCCGTTGATCCTGACCTCCACCCGAAGCATCCGCAGCCAGCTGCCGCGTGTGAGTGAGATATCGTTCAGTCCACAGTACGGGATAATCTCTTTACTGTTCCCGGAACGGATCTGTCCCCGGATCATGACGCGGGATTCAACCGTATAACGTCCTTCCAGGACCTCTCCGAGCCTCTCCAGACAATTGTCCTTCTCGCAGGCGGTAATAAACCCAAGATGTCCGAGATTGATTCCGAAAAGCGGTACATCGCTGCCGTGCAGGTACCGTGCTCCGGACAGGATCGTACCGTCCCCTCCGAGAATGATCGCCATATCCGCCTGTGCGGCCTGTTCACGCGTAATTACAGGTATACCCCGGAATCCTTCCCCATATTCTGTCCCATCCGGATCCGGCAGCAGTCCGGCCCTGCAGCCATGCGCCTCCAGAAAACGCACGATCGATCGTGTTTCCTGCCCGTCAGGATCTTTGGACGCATTCACAAAAACAGCAAAATCAGAGGGTTTCATGCGATTCCTGCACCACCTTTCCGATCAGATCCTCAAGAGGATCCGCAAGTGTCAGTCCGCTCTTATCCAGATACAGCAGATATTCGATATTGCCCTCGGGTCCGCGCACCGGTGAATAGGTCAGTCCCCGGACAGTCAGTCCGTTTTCGCCCGACCAGGCAATGATGGAACGCAGTACTTCGCGGTGCACCTCTGGATCCCGTACGACGCCTTTTTTACCGACTTTCTCGCGGCCAGCCTCAAACTGCGGCTTGACAAGACAGACCATCCGGCCGTCCGGTTTCATCCGGCTCCAGATTGCGGGCAGAACCTTGTTCAGTGAGATAAAAGACAGGTCAGCGGACGCGAAATCGCAGAGTTCCGGGATAATCTCCTCGTTCAGGAAGCGTACGTTTGTCTTTTCCAACACGACGACACGGGGATCCTCCCGCAGTTTCCAGGCAAGCTGTCCATATCCGACGTCAACAGCATAGACTCGCTCGGCCCCGTTCTGCAGCATACAGTCCGTAAAGCCGCCGGTAGAGGCTCCTGCATCGATGCAGACGCAGCCTGTAAGTTCCAGTCCGAAGGCCTCAACAGCCTTGGCAAGTTTCAACCCGCCGCGGCTTACATACGGCAGCGCTTTGCCGCGCACCTCGACCGCCGCGTCCACAGAAATCATTGTGCCGGCTTTATCCTCCCGGACACCGTCTACATATACTTCACCGGCCATGATGAAAGCCTTCGCTTTCTCCCGGGACGGCGCGAGGCCGTCCGCCACAAGCCGTATATCCAGTCTTTCTTTAGTCTTTTTCTGTTCCATGACTCTCCGCGGTCCATTGTCTGACCGTCCGGACGATCCCGTCCGCACTGATACCGTATTTGCGCAGGAGTTCCGCTCTGCCGCCCTGCTCAATAAACCTGTCGGGCAGCGCGATGATACGGACTTCAGCTCTCTCCTGAAGGTCTGTATGATCCGCCGCGTACTGTTCCGCCAGCAGATCCCGCACACGCATACCATAACCGCCTTGATGAACCGCGTCCTCTATGGTCACGATCCGTTTATAACGCTTTGCAAGTCCCCGGTACCACTCTGCGGAAAGCTCTGTGCAGAACCTGGCATCGGCGACCGCTGCAAGGATTCCTTCCTTCTGAAGCTGCTCTGCTGCTTTCAGAACTTCCGCAAGACACGGCCCTAAGGAAAGGATCAGGACCCCGGCGCCGGCCGGTTCTTTCACGAAACAGCCTTCACCGCGTACGACCGGCGGATGAGGATGCGTCCCTGTATCTCCGGTAAAATCACCCTTCGGATAACGAAGCGCCGTCGGCCCGTTGACTCCGGCCATATACTGCATCAGCAGACGCAGCTCTTCCCGATCCGCGGGCGCTGCCTCCAGCATCCCCGGGATGCTGCCGAGATACGCGATATCAAAAGTACCCTGATGGGTCTCGCCGTCATTACCGACAATACCGGCATGATCCAGCATCAGATGCACCGGCAGATTCTGCAGACAGACGTCGTGCAGGATCTCGTCATAAGCCCGCTGCAGGAAACTTGAATAGACAAAGAACCACGGATGTGCCCCGCCCTTTGCAAGTCCCGCGGCAAATGTTACGGCATGCTCTTCGGCAATTCCTACATCATACATCCGTTTCGGGAAGCGCTTGCTGTATGCTCCAAGTCCTGTCCCCTGTGGCATCGCGGCTGTGATCGCCACAATCCTGGGATCTGCTTCCGCCATCCCGATGATATTGTCGCCGGCGGCCGCCGCCCACTCCCCGCAGGGAAGCCCGGAACGGCCTTTGCTCGGGTCAAATTTGCCGACGCCGTGGAAGCCCGCCGCGTCTTTCTCAGCCGGCTTATAGCCTTTGCCCTTTACGGTCCGCACGTGCAGAAGCACAGGACCCGCAATATTTTTGGCCTGTTCAAGGGCCTCTTCTGTCTCTTTCAGATTATGACCGTCCACCGGCCCCAGATATGTGAATCCGAGCTCCTCAAAGAGCGGTCCCAGCAGGAAGAAATACTTGATTCTCTGCTTCAGTCTGCGTATCCTGCGCGTCAGGAAACTCTGGGTATCATCATGATCCAGAAAAAGATGCATGGCCTTCTTCAGCTTCAGGTAAGCCCTGCGGGTACGCATCCGGCCAAGTGCCCGCGACATCGCTCCGACGTTCGGACCGATCGACATCTGATTGTCGTTCAGGACAACCAATAGCTGCGTCTTCTCACGTCCCGCCTGATTCATCGCTTCGTAGCTCAGTCCGCCCGTAAGCGCGCCGTCGCCGATCACAGCGACGACATAATGCTTCTCCCCCGCAAGATCTCTTGCTTCGGCAAGACCGAGAGCCGCAGAGATCGAGGTCGAAGCATGTCCCGTATTAAACGCGTCATGCGCGCTCTCTTCGGATTTGGGGAAGCCGCTCAGGCCCCCTTCCTGCCGCAGCGAGGAGAATCTGTCTTTCCGCCCGGTCAGGATTTTATGTGTATAGGACTGATGTCCTACATCAAATACGATTTTGTCTTCCGGCGTATGAAAACATCTGTGCAGCGCGAGCGTCAGCTTAACGGCTCCCAGATTCGCGGACAGATGCCCGCCGGTCTGCGATACGTTTTCCACAAGAAAACCGCGGATCTCATCCGCGAGCTTCACCGTGTCCTGATCTGACAGTCTGCGCAGATCCTCGGGACTGTGGATCGTATCGAGTAAAGGGTACATTACCTCACCTGCTTATCTGTTTCTGTTAATCAGCCGGAGGATCCATTCCCGCAAAAGCGCCGCCGGCGCACCGGGAACTGTCCCCACAAGCTCCGCAGCCTGTCCGGAGAGCTCCCTGACCTGTCTGCGTGATTCTTTCAGGCCGTATAGTGAGAAAAACGTCGCTTTGCAGTTTGCCTCGTTGTCCCCGGTCGATTTGCCGAGCTCTTCCGCGCTGCCGGTCGCGTCCAGAATATCATCCCGGATCTGGAACGCGCGTCCGAACAGGAAGCCCGCGTCCTCGAGCGTCTGTCTCATAACGCTGCTTCCGCCGGCAAGATCGCAGCCTGCCGCAAGGGATACCGCAAGAAGCTGCCCGGTTTTATTATGTTCGATAAACTGAATATGTTCTTCCGTAATCTCCTGCTTCTGTTCCGCCAGCAGATCCGCGGTCTGTCCCGCAATCATGCCGTGCGGACCTGCCGCATGCGCGATCGCAGCGGCTGCCCAGATCCTGCCCGGCGCAGGATCGGCCTCTATGGCATCCAGCATAGTCTCAAAAGCCAGGTTCAGCAATCCGTCCCCTGCAAGTGTCGCGATACCGCTGCCGTACAGAACATGATTGGTCGGCTTGCCTCTGCGCAGATCATCATTGTCCATCGCGGGCAGATCGTCATGAATCAGTGAATAGGTATGAATCATCTCCAGCGCACAGGCAAAAGGCAGCGCGCACTGCAGTGTTTCTTCGTCATAACTGCCCTTTACGGCGAAAGCGGCCAGCAGGAGAAGCAGCGGACGCAGCCTCTTCCCTCCGGCAAGCAGGCTGTATTCCATGGCCTCCCATACGCGCCCGTCATACGGTCCGCGGTAGGAAACGGCTTCAGCCAGCGCTTTTTCCACAACAGGCTTATATGTCTCGATAAATTCCTCAGGACTGTGCATCAGTTGTTTCCTTCTCGGCGGCGTTTGCGCCTGTACCGGCTGCAAGGACCTGGAGCTCTTTCTCCGTCATATCGAGCGTCTTACGGCAGAAAGATCCCAGTTTCACGCCTTCTTTATACAATTCCGCGAGTTTATCAAGCGGCAGACTGCCGTCCTCCATCTGGCGGGTGATCTCCTCCAGTCTGGCAAAAGCCTGTTCAAACGTCATCTCTGCCATAACTCTTCTCCTTCTTGCGTACGCTCTCCGCTCTTGCGAGCATCTCGCCGTCGGACAGGCGCACTTTATACAGATCCTGCAGAGAAACACCGGCCGTAGAGCTGACTGTCTCTCCACTCATAGTGTATACAATACTGTATCCTCTGGACAGCGGTTCCTCCGGGTCCAGATACTGAAAACGCAGCAGTGCTTTGTCGAGCTCGTGTCTGCGGTTATCGAGCTGCCTGTGCAGTGCATGCGCGAGCGCCGTCTCCACCGTGTCCAGATCCTGTTTCCTCGTCACAAGCAGATCCTGCGGCCGCCGGTAAAAAGGCCTGGCAGCTATTGCGTCGAGCATCTGCCGTGCCGAACGGATCCGTCCTGATACCGCAAGCATCATACGCCTCTCGAGCGCGTCAACCGAGGCAAGCACCTCCGACGCCACCGGTACCGCGAGCTCCGCGGCCATCGACGGCGTAGCGGCTCTTGCGTCCGCAGCAAAATCCGCAATCGTAAAGTCCGTCTCATGTCCGACTGCCGAGATTACCGGGATCCCGGATGCCGCGATTGCCCTTGCAACCGTTTCCTCATTAAACGGCCACAGATCCTCGATCGATCCGCCTCCGCGTCCGACAATCAGCACATCCGCTCCTGAAGCCTGTGCTGCCCGGATCCCCTGAACGATCGACGCGGCAGCGGATTCCCCCTGTACCAGGACCGGAACCAGCACCAGCTGTATTCCCGGGTTCCGCCTCCTGGAGACACGGATCATATCCTGTACCGCAGCGCCTGTCGGTGACGTGACCAGCCCGACTTTGCGGGGAAAAGCAGGCAGAGGCCTCTTGTGCTCTTCGTCGAAAAGGCCCTCTTTCTGCAGTTTGTTTTTCAGTTCTTCAAATGCCTGATACAGCGCTCCGACACCGTCCGGCGCCATCGCGTGCACATACAGCTGATACTGGCCTGTCTT
>JAEEGL012708946.1_pt1 | contig 11888 bp, 7 predicted proteins | sample 9134231 | NCBI WGS metagenome assembly JAEEGL01 (sample SAMN16246548, study PRJNA631951) | gut metagenome | biome: gut microbiome; feature: rumen; material: fiber-attached | host: Bos | place: Iran: Karaj | collected 2018-10 | reverse complement strand
GACTGCAGGTCAAATAATCTGGAAGACCTGCGTAAGGCTGAAACAGCTTCCGAGGACTAATCCAATAAATCTTAAAAACTCACTGTGGTAGTAGCACAGTGAGCTTCAATTTTAAATAACCCTATTTGCTTACACGCATACGATTCATATATTACAGCAAGCAACAATTCTGTTTCTGAATTTCGCAAATTCATCTCGTCTGTGTTGAATATTGATGCAATCAATCATTTGGTGAAGATTAAATATATCTCCATTATTGAGTGCGTACCTGTAGCTAGCAAGAAAATAACTTCAGAAGCTGATGTTGAAAAGGTACTAGATGCAATTCGAACTAGACTGCTGGCAGAACTTAAGAATAACGCTGAAGTAGAGTTGCTTTGAGGAATGTGTGAATGGATAAAAGAGTGTTACAGGCATTTGCCGTTTGGGCAAAAGATAATCTTGAACAGCAGGTCGAGGTGTCGCTAAAAACTCTGGGCATTAACGGCGATAATGATTTCTGCAAAGCTCAGAGAAGAGGGGAATACACAATCATCGATGGAGACCCAAATTCCTATTCCTATGATCTGTTTGATAGTCGAAATCAAATTATCAATCAAGTAATGCAAAAGGGTTATAAGAACCTCATTGAAGAAGTGGCATATACATGGTTTAACCGTCTAGTAGCATTACGTTTTATAGAACTCCACAATTTTCTTCCTCACGGCTTTCGTGTGTTGTCTAGCACCAGTGGGAGTGCTGAGCCAGATATTCTTAAAAACATCAATCATGTTAAAGATGATTTACGACTAGACATTGACAAATGTGATCAGTTCAAGGCGAAAAACAAGATTGAAGAACTCTTTCGTTATGTGCTTATACAACAGTGTAATGCATTGTCAGATATCCTGCCAATGTTGTTTTCATGGGAGCTTGGCTACATGGAGTTATTGCTCCCGAAATCAATGCTGATTGGAGATACAATTTTAACAAGGCTTATTGAAATTCCTGAAGATAATTTCATGAACGATGTGGAGATAATTGGTTGGATGTACCAATTCTATATTTCTGCAAAAAAAGATGCCGTAAATGCCGCAAAGAAAACAATTACAAAGGACACGCTCCCAGCTATAACACAGCTTTTTACACCAGATTGGATAGTCCGTTACATGGCAGAAAATTCTGTTGGTCGTATATGGATGGAGAGCTATCCAAAGTCACAACTACGTTGTTTTATGAAATACTATGTTGACGATCCAGAACAAACGAAAGAAGTACAAAAAAAACTCGAAGAAATAAAATATAAGAATGTCGATCCAATTAACATTCATATCATTGAACCCTGCTCTGGTTCAGGGCATATCCTCGTTTATGTTATGGATCTTCTCTATAAGATGTATGAGGAAAAAGGTTATAGCAAGCGAGATATACCAACTCTTATTTTAAAGAACAACTTAGTTGGTCTTGACGTAGATAAGAGAGCTGCTCAACTTGCATCTTTTGCCTTGATCATGAAGGCTCGTACATTAAATAACCGTTTCTTTCGACAAGAGTATTACACTCTTCCTCAAGTATATGAGATTCAAGATTCCCATATTATGGAAACTATAGATTATAAGACATACATGAAAGATTTGAGGGAGTTCTCTGATGTTGAAATAAGTACTGTTTCCAAACTTGTAGATACCTTTGAGAATGGTAAAACAATAGGTTCTTTAATTAAAATTCCTAAATTAGATTGTACTATTATTGAATGTATAATAGAAAAACTAGAAAAAAATGAAGTACCGACTATGTTTGGTGCTAACTTTGTAGAGCAACTGAAAATTCTTTTGAATCAAGCAAATATTCTTTCAGCGAAATACGACGTAATGATCACCAATCCTCCATATATCAGTCCTACAACGATGGATTCTTGCGTAAAGAATTATGTAAACAAAATATATCCAAATAGTAAAACAGATATGTTTGCTATGTTTATGGAAACTGGGTTCGTTAAATCTAATGGTTTTACTGCAATGATTAATATGCATAATTGGATGACATTATCAAGTTATGAAGAACTAAGGAAGCATTTTATCCAAAACAATGAAATTGTGGTAATGTCCCACCTTGGAGCTCATGCATTTGAAGCAATTGGAGGAGAAATTGTTCAGACAACAGCTTTCATAGCGAGAAAATGTGTTTTTGATGCAAAAGGCGTTTACTTTAATCTTGTGGAAAGTACAGATAAAGAAAATGATTTTTTACTTGTCAATAATAACATTGGAAAAGCAAATTTACGATTTCTTGTATCACCTGTTAATTTCAAAGAATTACCAGGATACCAATATGCATATTGGGTTTCTACAGCTTTGGCAAAAGCATTTGAGAAAGGGGAAAGTATTACCAAATATATAGATACCTTTCAAGGAATTATTACGGGTGATAATCCCAAATTTCTCAGATTATGGCATGAGGTGCCTGCTCCTAAGATACCTTTCCATCAAACAAAAATAGAAAACGTAGATTTATCTAATCAATATTGGATCCCTTACAATAAAGGTGGAGAAATTAGAAAATGGTATGGTGTTCAAGATTATGTAGTCTATTGGAAAAAAGGACCAGACGATAAAACAAGGGGCAAAAAAGCTTTTTCGAATTACTATTTGCGAGAATATGTTGCATGGTCTTATACAGTCTCTAATACTATTGCAACACGTTATTATCCTAGTGGATTCCTTTGGGATGTTCGAGGCTCGGGGTTATTCGACAAAACGAATATGCTTTATTATCTTGAAGGTCTTATATCAAGTAAGGTAGGTATTAAACTATTGCGTGTCAATAATTCTACACCGAGTTGTCAAGTAGAAAATATAATTCAATTTCCTATAATTTTGGATTCTGCACGCAAAAAACAAATTGATGAGTTAGTTATTGCAAATAATAATCATTCGCGTGATGACTGGGATTCATTTGAAACTTCGTGGGACTTTAAGTATCACCCATTACTTCCTGCCATGAGAGAAAGAGGTAATGTTAAAAATACGCAATATCAAAACGTGAATTATGGAACCATAGCATCATGTTATGAATGTTGGGCAAAGGAATGTCAAGATCGGTTCGATATACTCAAGGCTAATGAGGAAGAACTGAACCATATTTTTATAGACATTTATGGTTTGCATGATGAGTTGACACCTGAGATTGAAAATAAGGATATTACTGTAAGTTTGGCGGTCAAAGAGCGAGACGTAAAGTCTTTGATCTCATACCTTATAGGTATAGTTATGGGGCGTTATTCTTTGGACAAATCAGGGGTGGTTTATGCTGGAGGAAAGTGGGATGACACTCAGTATCAAACATATCATCCCGACGATGATGGTATTGTTCCTATTTACCGAGGTATTGGAATGAAGAATGGTCTTACAGCACAATTACTTGGACTGCTTAAATTGATTTATGGTGAGGATTCGTATCGACAGAATATTGATTTCATGGCTGATGCCATTGGTCGAAAAAATAATGAGTCCTCTGAAGAGGCACTGAATCGTTACCTTAATGATGGATTTTTCTCTGATCATCTTAAAACTTATCAGAAACGCCCGATTTATTGGCTATTCTCAAGTGGAAAGAACGGCGGATTTAAGTGTCTTGTTTATATGCACCGTTATACCAACGAGACTCTTGCGAGGATCAATAGTCGTTACTTTCTTCCTGAATCAACTAGGTTAAAGAATGACTTGGAAGAACTTGCTGGTAGACTCTCGAAAGCTGAAGGTCGCGAACAGGTCCGTTTAGAAAAAGAACGCCAGAAACTGGTGGCGACATACAACGAAGCCATAGAGTACGGACAACTGCTTGACCACATGGCAAACCAATACGTAGAGCTCAATTTTGATGACGGAGTAAAAGTCAACTATGAAAAATTCCAAAACATTGAGATGGTAACTGACAGCGGAAATCGAATTAAGAAAAATCTTCTAGCTGCGATATAGAGAGGTATGTATGGCAAGTATAGATTATAGTGAGGCTAGAAAAGAGATTGTCAAGCTATTCCAGTCCAAGACGAGTAACGAAAGAAAAATTCTTTTTTGGTATGACGGTTCTGTGATTTTTAAGGAAGATGTAATTGATGACAAATTGGACTGTTGCCGAGTATTGGTTTGCGATAGAAATGAATTCAGTATTAAGAAGACTATAGAGCACGATGATCTAGATAGTAATTTTCTTGTGTACATTCCTTATGATAAGCCAGTTGATACAGAGAATTGGTTGCTGGATATATTATGCTACAGTGAAGAATATTATGCAGATACTGTAGCGTTGATCATGCGTAGACTTGAATTAACAAATACAGATCTTCGACGAGTTGTTGAGAGATACTCCAAGTTTTTTGATAGTGAATCACGCCTTAATCGCCTAAGTAACTATGTTCAAGTAAACGATCAAATGACTGGCGATGATTTGAAGATGGCCATGCTATGTGTGTTAACAAAAGCGTCCTCTCGTTCTATAGAGAGTGTGTTGACAGAGTTGATATTCGATAATGGAGTTAAGTACACTGACGTTTCAAAATTTGATTTTGAGGAATATTTGTGGGACGAGATCTCTCGGTATTATAACTACGAAGGTAGCCAACAGATTAGTGTTCTAACACGTAAGTTCCTGTTTACTGCTCTTCTGGATCAAAAAGCTGATTTTGGTGAGCTTCCATCATTCTACCAGCAATACATAATCACTAATTCTGGCAGGATTGATGCCAAGTTTTTAGTAGATAAAATCAAAATTGATAAAAGGTATGTGCACCTACAGGAAAGTATTGCAAATGATTTAAAAATTGCAGGTATTCTTGCATCCCGGAACATTTCTTGTGTTCAGGAAGCTGATATATTTGAATGTATAGATGCACACATCGTGTTAAAAATTGGAGAATGTTTAAAGAATGGGAGTTTGGACTACGACATCTTTGATCGAGTGATTGCTCTTCGACGGAATTCAATCTGGTACAACAATTATCAGTCGGAATATGAGTTTCTATCATCTTCAATAGCGTTATTTAAACTGTTGGAGAAGCAAATACCAAAACAATTGATGGCGACAGACTATGTACAGCAATACGTTAATGAATATTACCTAGTCGATTATGAGTTCCGTCATGCATGTGTGGCTTTTAATAAAATTGAAGCCCCTAACGATTCTATCGAATGGATCATGGAACGAGTTGAACTCTTATACCAAAATAAGTTTCTTGATATTCTCGGAAAAGAGTTCAGTGATGCATTGATCCGGCAGAATGAATGGAGATTTTCTGGTATTCCAATGACTAATGACTTTTATCATGGAATTCAAGGTAAGAATTATAAGAAATGTATCGTCATTATATCTGACGGTTTTCGTTACGAAATGGCCCATGAACTGTACGAAATGATTCAAGCAGACACGGTTCTCAGGGGGAGTGAGAAAATAACATATGCTATATCTCCACTACCTTCAGAGACTCGTTTTGGTATGGCTTCACTGTTACCACACAACAGCATTTGTTACCAAAATGGCGACGTATATGTAGATGGACAGCCAACGAATAGCACCATTTCTCGGAATGCAATTATGAAGGCTAAAAATAAGAGCTACGCCGCTATCCAGTACGATGAAATTGTAGGAATGAAAAGACAGGATCTTCGCAACTATATGTCTGATAAATCGCTAGTGTACATATACCACAATGTGATTGATAACACTGGTGAAAGTAAAGAAAATAAGGTTTTCGATGTAGCTGCTACAGCTATCAAAGAAATTCTCGATCTTACTAAAAAGATATACAACGATTTACAAATTTCCAACTTTTTCATAACAGCAGATCACGGTTTTGTTTACAGACGAAACGTAGTTGTGGATTCTGACAAGTACAGCAATGTTATTTCTATGCATCCTTCAGAGGCATCAAAGCGGTATGTGATTTTTAGCGATCCATCTATGAAAATTCCTTATACACTGGAATACCCACTTGCAACCTCTGACGATAAGTATAAAGTAGTTTTGCCTTATAGTTACGACTTATTCAAAACTCCAGGACCAGGACTGCAATACGTTCATGGTGGGGCTACCTTGCAGGAGATTGTAGTACCGATCATACAGATTAGTGAACTGAGTTCTGCTAAAAATCGTGATGTCGCAACTCCTGTTGGAGTGCGTCTGAAGAGTGTTACTAGGAAAATAACAAATCGCAGTTTTTCATTGGACTTCGAACAGACTGAAAAAGTTGAAGGAGCTAAGCTAGCGGTTAGTTGTGAAACCTATATCGTGGATGAGAATGGAAATAAAGTTTCCGGCACTTATCAATTCGTGGTTGCCTCCACAAGTGATGATGTTTCAACTCGTGTTACTAGCATACGTTTCACGTTAATGAATATTCAGTTTGACCGGAATAAAAGGTACTATCTGATCCTACGAAATATCGATAAGAAGGACGAAGCGTTCATAGAAAAGGAACAGTTTGTGATTGATATTCTGGCTTTCAAGATGTTTTGAGGATGGTGAAGTATGGATTCTCTCGATAAAAAAGTATTTGAAATTTTTTCTGGTAGAGTTGTACCAAAAGGTGCAACAAAAAAAATCAAGGATAGTTCAAATGTACCAACCTACGTTTTGGAGTATTTATTGGGTACCTACTGCACGTCTGATGACGAGAAAGAAATAGAAGCAGGAATTGAACAGGTAAAACGTATCTTATCGGATAATTATGTGAGACCAGACGAGGCGGAGAAAATAAAGGCTAAGATTAAAGAACATGGTTCATATACTGTCATTGACAAGATATCAGTAAAGCTGAATGAGCGCATTGACCAATACGAAGCTGATTTTCTTTTTCTTGGTATCAAGAGCATTTATATTAATCCTAAGTATATTCGAGAATACGATAAGTTGTTGGCTGGAGGTATATGGTGTATTGTTGATTTATCCTACTTCTACGATGAAGACGAGAAAAAGCAAAGCCCCTTTGTTATTGGTGACATTACACCGATTCAGATGCCTAATCTTGATAAGACTGAAATCATTAATGCCAGAAAAAGTTTTTCGAAAGAAGAATGGATAGACATGCTTCTTCGTTCTTGTGGCATGGAGCCTACTCAATTTGAGTACCGTGTTAAATGGCATCTGCTTACGCGTCTTGTCCCCCTGATTGAAAATAACGTAAATATTTGCGAACTCGGCCCTCGAGGAACTGGTAAATCGCATATCTATAAGGAAATCTCCCCAAACTCAATACTTGTTTCTGGCGGACAGACCACAGTTGCAAATTTGTTCTACAACATGAGTCGCCGTCAGATTGGTCTCGTGGGACTGTGGGATTGTGTTGCATTCGATGAAGTGGCAGGCATCAATTTTAAGGATAAAGATGGTGTCCAGATCATGAAGGATTACATGGCTTCAGGTTCTTTTGCACGAGGCAAAGAAGCAATTCAGGCAAATGCTTCTATGGTATTTGTTGGCAACATCAATCAGAGTGTGGACTATTTGCTGAAGACATCGCACCTATTTGAGCCATTCCCAGAGGCAATGATCGATAGTGCATTCTTTGACCGTATGCATTGCTACATTCCAGGATGGGAAATTCCAAAGATGCGCCCAGAGTTTTTCACTGATAACTACGGTTTCATCTCTGATTACTTCGCAGAGTTTATGCGAGAAATGCGCAAAATTCCAGAAACGGATGCCTTTGATAAGTATTTTCGCTTAGGTCGTTGTTTGAATCAACGCGATACAATCGCTGTGCGTAAAATGGTATCTGGCTTGACAAAGCTACTTTACCCAGATGGAAATTACACTGAATCAGAAGTCGAAGAAATTCTAAAGTATGCTCTTGAAGGTCGACGCCGTGTTAAGGAACAGTTAAAGAAAATTGGAGGTATGGAATTCTATGACGTTCAGTTTTCCTATATTCGTCTTGATAATATGGAAGAGGTCTTTGTACCCGTTTTAGAGCAAGGTGGAGGCAAATTGATTCCTGAAGGTAACTGCAAGCCGGGTCATGTTTATACGGTTGCTGATGGTGCAAACGGTATTAAGGGGCTTTTTAAGTTTGAGTCAACAATGACTGAAGGTTTGGGAAAATTCGATGTTACCGGAATGCAGAGTGCAAAGGAAACTAAGGAATCAGTAAAAACAGCACAGAACTATTTTAGAGCTAACGCAAAGCATATCAGTGCATCCATTTCTGTTGACTCTAAAGATTACCTTATGCATATAGAGGACTGTCAGGGCGTTGGTCTGGACAGCAATATATCACTTGCGGCAATGACATCGTATTGCAGTTGTGCCCTTGATCGACCTGTACAGGCACAACTATGTGTACTTGGATCAATGTCTATAGGGGGAACTATTAACAAAGTTGAGGATTTGGCGTCAACTATGCAAGTGGCCTTTGATGCGGGAGCTAAGAGGATTCTCATTCCGATGAGTAATGCGGTAGATATTCCTACAGTTCCTGCTGACTTATTTGCAAAGTTTCAGATTTCTTTTTATAGCAGCCCCGAAGATGCCATAGTTAAGGCGCTTGGAATGGAGTGATGCATATTGAAAGTGATATGAAATAGAACACAAAAACTTGCTCAGCATACAAGGAATATTGAATTTTGTAGAAATTGACTTCATTCATTGAACTCATATAAATCCAATTAATAATATAAATTTAACATGTTTAACTGTATGGTATGGATTATAAAATAAATAGAGCGAGGTAAAATATTGTTTTCTTAAATTAAAAACATTTTTAAGATGTTTGATTTTTATTTGTAGTAATTGATAATAATTATTCTGTAATAAAATTGCTGAGTAGGAATTTAAATTTATGGACGAATGGGTTATGTATGGAGCGTACTTGATTGCGGCTTTTATAATTGTGTTACTTATCAGTGTTATATTATATTTGATTAAGCGCAAATTCTCTAATGACCCTGCTACAAGTGTTTCAGATTTAATGATAACCACTGGGATCTCATTGGTTGGTTCTACTTTTACTATTCCTAGTGTTAAGAACTGTATTTTGAGGTTTTATTATGAAGAACAAAAAATTATGGAGTTTCTTGCATCTAATTCCGAAAAATCAATAAGTACTGAACCAGAAACCATAATGGCTATTATTTGTGGTTTTGCTCTTATAGGTCTTGGTTTGTATTACCATCACTCAATACGTGACAGGATTTTTATTTTGAATATGCTAGGAATATCAGCTCAGATTGAAATAAGTGAAAAGAATCACATCAAGGAATTGAATTTGCCAGATTTCAAGGTTAAGGAAAATATTATTGATTTTGTGGATTTGTTTCAGAATGGAAAGATGACACCTAACAAGAATTCTATTATCGTAGAAAAGATTAAGAAGAAGTGTAATGATTTTCGAAATAGGAGCATGGATACAGACGCTTGTTTTACAAGCATGTCTCCAGTTCCCTATACTATGTTGGCAGGCACATTTTTATCTGCCAGTAATATTAAACGATATTTTGAATATGTTAATAAAAAGAAATGCTTTATAGAATTAAGTCATAAAAAAGACAAAAAAGATTTTCCCGAATTACAGATTGACTACCAAACTTCAAGAAAAGATGATTCAACTGAAATAGTGTTAGCTCTTTCAATTACGTTTCCTGTGCAAGACATAGACTTAGCTCAGTTTAATTGCGATATTGTACGTATAGAATTAGATAGCCCGAAAGATAATGTTATAACAAGAATGGATCAATTGGAGAAATACTGTAATTATGTGATAACTAAAATTGAAACTATGCGTACTAAATACGATAAGTTGAATACTGTTCACCTAGTAGCTTCTGTGCCAAGTTGTTTTTCCGAAAAATTAGGTGAGTTACTCAAAACAAAAGAAAACAGGCTACCAAAAATTATTGCATATCATTTTGCACATACAAACCAACCTAAATACCCTTTTGGAATAGTAGTATGCAGTCATAAAGCGAAAGAATATGGTCATTACTACCAGTATGTAGAAAGGAACGCTGATGTATAACTGTTCAAAACAATTCGAAAAATTTATCAAAGACTATGTTGTATTACAAGGTGATAAACAGCAAGAATTAAGGGATAAGAAAAACAAGAACCTTGAAAGATTAAAGAATGGTTTAGCCCAATATAACCAAGTGCATAATACAAACTACGCCTTTGCAGAATTTAGAGTTCAGGGTAGTATGGCAATGAATACTGTTGTTCAGAGTAATTTAAACGATTACGATATTGATGTTGCTATCGTTTTTGACAGTTTAACAATTGAAAATATGGGGGCATATGCAGCCAGGGCTTTAGTTTATGAGGCTCTTAAGTATAAGATGGGACAGTTTAAGGAAGCCCCTGAACTTAAGACCAATTGTGTGAGAATTAAGTATTCAGATGGTTATCACATAGATTTTGCTGTTTATAGACGCTATAGGGAGAATGGCAGTTCGGAATATACTTATGAGCATGCAGGTGGATACAGTTGGACAAGAAGAGATCCTAAAGCAATAACATCATGGTTTCAATCAGAAGTAAGATCCAAGGGAAAAGAACTGCGTAAAGTAGTTCGACTTTCTAAGATGTTCTGCAAGTCAAGATCTTACTGGGTAAATATGCCGGGTGGTCTATTACAATCTGTCATATGTGATGAAGTGTATGAGATTAATAGTGCACGGATAGATGAAATTTTTTATAACACTATTGTAAAAATTACAAATAGGCTTCAGAAAAACCTCAATGTAAATAATCCTACTGATGCTAGTATCTCTTTGTTATCTGCACGGAATCATTATGATAAGATGCAAAATTGGCTAAATCGTTTATCAGATAAAATTGGCAAACTTGATGTCCTTTTTAAGGAAGATTGCACTCAGAAAGACGCTTACAAAGCATGGTTTGATTTTTTTAATCATGACTTTTGGCAAAACATTTCATTACCAGTTACCGAATCTTTATCTTTGGTGAGAGCACCAATGGCTAACGACTGCATCAACTATTTTGATACTGAGGAATACATCGAAGATTATGTAAATTGCATTAACGATAATCATTATAGCGTTAAAGATAATCATTATAGCGTTAAAGTTACAGTCAAAATTGAAGCCAACGGGATCCATCAGCAGTTACTTAGTGTTTTTTTACGTAAGTTCCAATCTTTTCAAGGTCGAATACCAAAAGGATTGCATATTGACTTTTATGCAGAAACGGATTGTCCAAATCCATATGCAATATGGTGGAAAGTAAGAAATGTAGGAGAATATGCAGAAAACAACAACCAAATTAGAGGTCAGATAATTAAAGACTCTGGGAAGCATAGAAGAGAAGAATCTAAATTTCCAGGGCCTCATTTTGTAGAATGTTACGTTATTAAGAATGATGAATGTGTTGCTCTGACAAGGCTTTCTGTAAACATCGGAAAGGATTGTGTTTAGGGATGTCCTAAGCGGACATTCTGCAGTTGAATTTTGGGTTCTCCACGTGCTGGAGGTGTTTCAGATAGGCCGTTATCTGAACCTAGATATGGTTTTACTGAGGATAAAATATTTGGCTAGGTGCAGTTTAAAGAGGTCTTTATTAAGAATACAGAGAAATACATCAATAACCTGAAGAGTGAAATGTTGTCGCTGTGACTTTTGAGATTATTTAAATAAACGTTGGAAAGAAAGTAAAATCTGAGAAAGATAAATTAATTACAAATAGTTTTTTGGACTGTATTAGGAACGTTTTTTGATTACAAATAGTCTAGCAAAGTTATGTTGGATACAATGAGAGTGAACGCGATTCCGTGTAAACCCTTGTTAAGCCCCTTTTGAAAAATTATCTAATGTATCTAGCTATCCTTGTGCTGGTTTCATCAAGACAGGATAGCTGGTTCAGAACCTTTGCCCAATTCTGTATTTTAGCATTGTTCCATTTCTTGG
>JAEEGL011567514.1_pt1 | contig 11888 bp, 7 predicted proteins | sample 9134231 | NCBI WGS metagenome assembly JAEEGL01 (sample SAMN16246548, study PRJNA631951) | gut metagenome | biome: gut microbiome; feature: rumen; material: fiber-attached | host: Bos | place: Iran: Karaj | collected 2018-10 | reverse complement strand
TTCTGTAGCAGCCTGAGAGAAAACAACTTCATTAGTTTGAGGAACAACAGCTTTTGCAAGTGAATATGGAGCTTCTATTATTGTGTCTATCTTTTTCGAGCCAATTTTTACGGGTTTATCAAGATGATGTTTTTGTAAATATCCTGTTTTTATGGTTGATTTTGGTTTAGAACTGCTTGGATAATTCCATATTTCAAGCATTTCTTCTATGGGAGTTACAAGACCAACTGTGTGGTCTGTCATCAACCAACCAGAGCTTATACCGCCTACAAGCTTATTATCTATATAAACTGGGCTTCCGCTCATTCCTGCAGCAATACCGCCAGCTTTTTTTATAACATCTCCACTTACTTTAACCAGAATTGATTTCCCGTTAATGAGAGCATTTTCGTTTATCTTGTTGTTTGAACAGATTCCCAGAATTTCGACATCAAATTTTTCAATTTTGCGTCCAGAAATAACTGTTTTACCGTAGCCTTTCATACCAGCTTGAAGTTCTTTTACTGGGTAAAATTCTACTTCAGCAGCTAAAGCAGGAATAGCATTCCAAATCAGGAATGCTATGAAAAATACATTTATAAGCTTAAAAGTCTTTTTATCTCTTTGTAACAAGAATCCCATTAGAAATTCTTCGCTCCGATCCATCAGAAGGTCTGTTAATTATTTTACCATTTAGATACATTGCTGTCGAACCCCCACCATCAAGATTTATTGCATGCATGCAACCTAATCTCTGAAGGTATTCTGCCAGTTCTTGAAGTTTCATTCCAATACTGTCTTTTTTTCTACCATCAACTGCTATTAATAGCAAGTCACCGTCAAAGGTCATTGCAACCGCTGTTCTTGGATGTCTACCATTGATAATTGAATTATCAAATTTTTCTTCTATACCGTTTATGCTTACTTTACCATTTGCCAAGAGTCTTGGTCCACCGCAAAGAGCATGTTTTATACTATTCCAAGGTTTATCTATAGAATAATCTAATTCTACAGAATTTCCAAGACTTAGAGAACTAAGCATAGAAGCTTTTACACCACCAGCAGAAACCACAACTCCATCGGGAGGAATCAGGGCATCTTTTTTATGAATACCTACGATTTTTCCTTTAACTATAACGAATTCTTTTCCTAATTCAGCAGTTAAAGTGCTTCTTGCGTATTCAGGAGTAAATACAACAAGTGAGCTGCCACGACGAGGTTGGTTAACAGCATCTATTTTCAGTGTTATTTTACCAGACCTTAGAGTTCCTGAAAAGTCTGGATTACCAAAAATAAGTTTATCATCTTCTGTTATACCAAAAACTGACCTTTTGTACAAAGGGGAACTTATTAATTTTCTATTAATTATTAAAGTGCCGATTGGATCGCCTCTCCAGGTGAAGTAACTCCCATTTATACCAGCAACAGCATTATATCTTTTTGCCATAGAAGAAAGATTTTCTCTTTGAGCAATACCTTCATTTGCTAATATTGGTAGCACTTGTATTTTGTCGGAAAGGGCTTCTATACGCAATATATGAACATCAGACCAACCTGAACCAGACTTGCCTCTGTCGTGGTAGTAGGTCAAACCTTCAGCTATTTCTTCGCCTTTTCTTAAGGAAAAACGGCTCTTTCTACTTTGATAAGGAACGCAGAGTTTGAATATGCCTGTTGTATCAGAAGCAGTGTATGGATTGCCTATTTTACCTTTTGAACTGAAAAGTATTTCAGTATAGTATTCTGTTTCGTAAACAGCAGTTTTTTCGAAACTCTGATTTAATTTTTCTTTATTTTTTTTATCAGTAAACTTTACCGGTGGAATAATTCTTAGTTTTAAAAGTTGTCCGCCTTGATTTTTTCTCATTATTTTGACAGGTTTTGATATTGTAAGTTCTGCTATATCATAACTTGCTTCTCTTCTAATTTTAACATCAGTAATTTTTATATTATCTTCTTTGGCGGTTGATTTGTTTTGCTTAGAAGATTTCTTTTCTTTGGGGGGATTGTTAGTTACTGTGTTTTCTTTTTTTATTTTTGAGGTAGGGAGACTTTCTTTTTCAGAAAGGCTATCATCTTCACAGTTTTCAGGAATAGGCATTTCATCTTCTGTCATCTGGTCATAAAGCATGCTTGAATCATTGGTTTCAGAAGTTTTCATGTCAAAAAAGACTTCTTCAGAGCTATTATCGTAATCAGAAAGATTAGAATAATTGCTCTCATTGGTTTGCATGTAGGCACCTATGAGAAATAGCTGTCCAATAACAAGCGAGATGATTAAGATTTTAGCGAATCGATTAATTTGTTTGCCTCTGTTTTTGTTTATTTTTATTTATCGACATAAAATAGCATAATTTTAATCTCTTAGCTTTTCAAGAAGCAAAAGAATTTGTTAACTTGCTTTTGCAATATTTTTTTTTTACATGTATAATTTAAACACTTTCGTAGTTTAAGGATAATATTATGGCAGAGTGTATTACTGAAGGAAAAGAATCTTTTAAATTCTGGGAAGCAATAGAAAAGATAATAAAGAATAGAGAATCGGCAATACTACTGTTGTTAATTATTGGTGTACTGGTATTTATTCCATTTAAGATTCTTAGCTATGGTTGGACACCTTCAGATGATGCAAGCAGACATGTTGCTTTTTCAACAATTGATACTAAGTGGTCAGATATTTTGGTAATAGATGAAAAATATGATACAGACCATAATGCCGGCTGGCATCAAGTATTAAAGTTTTTATATAAATACTGTGGTCTAGACAAACAGGATTTAATGTTTTTTTCTGTTGCTGGCTTGTTTCTACTTGTAAATATTTGCGGACTATTATCTGCTCCATCAGCAATAAGTTGGTGTGTTGCGCTTCTATTAGTTTTGAATACTGATTATAGTATTTTCTTTAGATTATTATCTGGTCGACCTTACTTAGTTTCTTGTGCATCGACATTAATCGTTTTGTTTTTGTGGTCTTTTGATTCAGATGAGAAAGCACCACAGTTCTTGAAAAAAAAATGGCTAAAGTATTTGTTGACTATAATTGCTCTATCTTTGGGAGTTTGGATACATGGTAGCTGGTATCTGTTTTTGCTTATTCCACTCTCATTTTTTATCGCTGGGGAAACAAAGAAATCATTAATATTAACAGGCTTGGTGCTTGTATCAACGGTTATAGGAGCTATGCTTACCGGAGATTTTCTTCATTTCCTTTATTATCATTTCAATGTAACACTTTCAATTTATTCAGAAAAGACTTATAGCTGGTTATTAGTTTCTGAAAATGCACAAGGCGGGCAAAGTATTAATTGGATACCTTTTACTGCAATAATTGTTTTTCTATGCATGAAAAAATGTGGTTATAAATTAAGTAATATTGCCTCTGATCCAATATTTATGATGGTTCTGTTGTGCTGGTTGGGAAGTATTTGGGTTATAAGATTTTGGGTGGATTGGGGAAGAATATGTCTGATACTTTGGTTATCATATAGAATCCATGATCTGATTAAATGTTCATATTCTTTAAAGAAACCAAGAATAAGATACTGTCTAACTCTTTTTATAATAATTGGTTTAACTCTTTCTTTTATAAACGATGGAGGAGGAAGATATACTAAGGAAGCTTTTAATCAGGCCATTGATTTTTATAATGAATCAACATTAGATAAATTAAAGGGTTGGGAACCTCAAGAAGGTGGAATAGTTTATTCCGATTCTATGTATTGTTTTTATCAACATTTTTATCAATATCCAACTGCAAAATGGAAATATATTCTTGGTTTTGAATCAGCTATAATGAAAAAAGAAGATAGATTAACTCTTAGAAATATTGGTTATAGTAGTCATGAAGAAGAATTTGCTCCTTGGGTAAATAAAATGACAGAAAAAGACAGGTTGATTATAGCTTATAAACTGACAAACGCTCGTTTCCCTCAGTTAGAATGGCTTAAGGGGAACCGTAACTGGTGGATAGGGAGATTAAAAAAGAAATCGGAATCTGATTCAGAGTCGGAATCAAAACCAGAATCTGATTTAAAGTCGGAATCTAAGCCTGAATCCGAATCAAAGTTGGAATCAAAAACTGAATCCGAATCTTTATCCAAAACAGAAAATAACTAAAATAAATTATAATTAACTAACCTTTACACTCTTAGAGGTTGCTAAAAATCAAATAGATTGCTATCATTAAACTATGTACATCTATAAAATGTTTTGATGTTACGTATTTAGGAGCATTGTTATGACTAAGTTAAAAAATAAAAAACGTGGTTTAGCACTGTTTTTTACTATATGTGTCATTGGTTTAGTAAGCCTTATTGTCTACGGTATGATGCATTTTATGAGAGGTGAAGTTCATCTCTCTGAAAACTATGTAGATGGCACAGTGGCTTTGCTCTTAGCTGAGTCTGGAGTTGAAGAATGTCTTTTTAGTATAAAAAGTCAAATGACTTCAAAAGACAATGTCATTTATAAAATGATAACCACTCAAGATTCCGGCACTATAGATGTAGATCTTACCCGGTTGGCTAAAGGGGAAGATAAAGTCGAACCTGTTATGAAAGGCGGAGATATTAAAGCTACCGTTACCTGGGAATTAAATAAAAGAACTTCTCAAGAATTGGCTAATCAGGGTATTCCTCGTGATTTAGCAAGAGAAGGTACTATTACAATTAATTCTATGGGTGTTTACAACAATACCAAAAAGCAGGTTGAAGTTAAAAAGACAGTTAAAGCAGTATTGCTCAAAGGTGGTATAAATAGTAATTCTGTTGGAATGATAGCACCAGGGCATAGTTTTTATCTTAATGAAGCTACTAGAGATTCTTTTAAAATAGATACTTTTGACTTTTGGGATCCATGGGAATTTATCGTTAAGGGTGGCAAGACCTACATGAAAGATGGGGTTATTGTTGACTTGCCAAAATGGTTGATGTTAACCGCAATGAAAAAAGAAATGGAACATCCATGGCTCGACATGGGCATGGGTTGGACTGGCTGGACTGGTGGTGCAAATTTTACTGAAACACAGCTTGAATATTCCAATGATCCAATAACTCGTGAATATTATAAATGGCAGGGTGTTTTTTCTTACCCATGGTGGGAAAAATGCAGCAGTGAACTTTATCATTCAGAAACCAAAAAGGTTGAAGAATATTCTGATAAACAGGTTCAAGCTTATCCTGCTTCTGTTTATAAGAAAATAGCAAATCGTGTTATAGACCCTGAAGATAATCCAACAATGGGTAAGTATTTCCAGGATGTAACTTTTGTTGAAGCTTTTGAACGCAATAAGGTAACTTATAATAAAGTATTGCCTCTTTATGGTTGGGGCGATTGGAGAAATGTTTCCAATAAATACAATAAATATTTCGGTAATCCAAACAAGGCTCACGATACCAGTCATGCTGTAGAAATCAATGGCATAACCTATGTTAAGGGTGATGTTTTCCTTGAAGGCTGGGTAAAAGGTCAGGGCTTGCTTGTTGTTGAAGGAAATGTTTATGTCGGTGGCGATGTATTGACACTTCCTGATGATAAGGGTTGCGAATCCTGCTTAGGTGTCATTGCTCTTCGTACTGAAACAGATAAATCAGATGATGAGCCACGCACAGGCAAAATTATTTATGAACCTCATCATGACAGCGATTGGTCTAGATTTGGTTTAACAACACCTTTCAGAAACTTGAGCCCTCGTCTTGAAGGCAGTTTCCATGCTGAAGGCGGTATGGAATTCAAGACAGATTCTTCTATGAAGAAGCTCTGCAATATGGATATAGTTGGTAATCTGTCTGTTGACCGCTTTGATAGACGCAAAATGCCAAACGATGTAAGAATAACTTATTATGATTGGCAGAGTATTCTTGAAAAGAGCGGTTATGATTACACTATAGACAAAACTATTGATTATACAAATCTTTATGATTTGGCTATGACAAAAGAAATAATGAGCTGGCGTGAAGTTCCTGCCAGTCTTTGAGGTCCTTTTATAAATATGATAACTCCGTTGGAATCGGCTAAAAAAGCCTTGAATTTTGAAATTGAGGCTTTAAAAGAAGCCGTCAATAATCTTGATGATAATTTTACAAAAGCAGTTAAACTTATTTTAAATAGTTCTGGTCGTTTGATTGTTAGTGGAATGGGTAAATCCGGCTTAATAGGCAGTAAGATAGCCGCTACTCTTTCAAGCACAGGTACTCCTTCTTTCTTTTTACACCCTGCAGAAGCTTTGCATGGTGATTTAGGCATGGTTAAAGAAGATGATGTGGTTTTACTGCTTTCAAATTCTGGTGAAACAGATGAAATTATCAGAATAGTACCTTTTTTAAGAAGAATAGGCACCAAGATTATTGCGATGGTTGGCAATGTAGAATCCTCATTGGCAAAGAATTCAGATATAGTTCTTAATTCTTTTGTGGCTAGAGAAGCCTGTCCTTTGAATCTTGCTCCAACAAGCTCTACAACAGTAAGTCTTGCTCTTGGCGATGCCTTGGCTTGTGCTTTAATTGAAGCCAGAGGTTTTAAAGAAAAAGATTTTGCCAGATTCCACCCATCTGGAAGTCTTGGACGCAAGTTTATCTCTGTAAAAGACTTGATGCATTCCGGAGATTCTATTCCTTTGGTTGCTCCAGATGCTATTTTGCGTGAAGCTGTTGTTAAAATGTCTCATGGCGGCTTTGGAGCCTTGGTTATAACAGACTCAGATAATAAGCTTTTAGGTGTATTTACTGATGGCGATTTGAGAAGATACTTTGAAAAGAGTAAAAATGTCGATTTAGATATTCCTATAAGCAAGGTTATGACAGTAAATCCAAAACGAGTTACTTCAAATCGTTTGGCAATGGAAGCTCTTAAGACTATGGAAGACAAAGCAATTACTTCATTGCCTGTTGTAGACCTTGAAGACCATGTTGTTGGCTTCTTGCATCTACATGATATTTTAAAATCTCGTCTGGTTTAATTATTTATCTGTCTTTAAGCCATAATCATCAATTTAAAATTAGCCAAAATTCTTGACTTTACTTATTTTTAGTAATTAAATGAACCTAATATAAATAAAATCAGGAAGGAATGTTTTTTGATATGGCAGTAAATTTAATTGGTCGCAGTTTTTTGACTCTTAAAGATTTTACCCCAGAAGAAATCAGATATATGCTTGATTTGGCTAAGGAACTCAAGCGTTTAAAAATGGCTGGTATAAAGCCAAGAAATCTAGAAGGCAAAAATATAGCTTTGATTTTTGAAAAAGCTTCTACAAGAACTCGTTGTGCTTTTGTTGTCGCTGCTTCTGACGAAGGTGCTCATGCAGAATATTTGGGAAAAGACGATATACAGTTAGGGAAGAAAGAAACTGTTAAAGATACAGCAAGAGTTTTGGGCAGAATGTTTGATGGTATTCAGTTCAGAGGTTTCAAGCATGAAACTGTTGAAGAATTAGCTAAATATTCTGGCGTTCCTGTTTGGAACGGTCTTACCGATAAATTCCATCCAACTCAAGTTTTGGCTGATTTGATGACTATTGAAGAACATTATGGTCATCTTAAAGGTATTGTATTCGCTTTTGTTGGTGACGGCCGCAATAACATGGCTAATTCTTTGATGATAGGCTGTGCTAAGATGGGTTTGGATTGTAGAATCGTAGCTCCTAAGGGCTTACACCCAGAAAAAGAACTTGTTGATGAAGTTAAGAAAATCTGTAAAGAAACTGGTGGAAAGATTACTATTACTAATAATGTGAACACTGGTGTAAAGGGTGCAGATGTTCTTTATACTGATGTTTGGGCTAGTATGGGTGAAGAAGCCAAGATGCAGGCAAGAATCAAGCTTTTGAAACCATATCAGGTCAATATGGCTATGATAAAGAAAACCGGAAAAGAAAACCCGATATTCTTACATTGTCTGCCAGCTTTCCATAACAATGATACAACAATGTCAAAAGATATTGGTGAAATGGAAGTTACTGACGAAGTTTTCGAAAGCAAACATTCTAAGGTATTTGATGAAGCAGAAAACAGACTTCATACCATCAAAGCCGTTATGGTAGCTACACTGGGAGTGAAGTAAGAGAATAGTATTATATTTTTTGTAGTCTACACATTGTCATAAACGTATAGCTTTCAGGGCTAAAGCCCATACGCTATACTTTTTATGACAAATGTGTAGACTACAAAATCTGCTACGCTACCTCAAAGCTTCGCTTTGCAGCCCCCTCAGTCACTTGCGACTCGCTCACATCCTGTTGCTTGCTTGCATACCGCCATCCTTGGCGGTTATCGTGACAGCTCCCCCACTTCATTGGGTAGCATCTCGACTGCTCGCGATGACGGTAATAAAACAGTATAAAAAAAGCCTCGGTTTTAAACCGAGGCTTTTTTTATACTGTTTTATCCTAAGATTATCTTATGGAAAATCTTTTTGCCTTTTTTGATTTTGGCACCGGTTTTCAGCATTTCTTCAGTAAATTTGAAATCCTGAGTTTCAACTTTATTGCCATCAACAGTGATGCCGCCCTGTTTTACAAGGGTGCGTGCATCGCCTTTGCTTTTGGCAATACCAGTTTTTACTAAGGCATCAAGAATACCTATAGCACCATCTGTTAATTCAGAAGATGTTACGGTAGTTGTAGGCATGTTAGCGTCATCGCCATTTCCGCCGGCAAATAGTGCAGCAGCTGCTTCAGCAGCTTTTTCTGCTTCTTCTTTACCATGAACAAGAGCAGTAAGTTCGTAGGCAAGAATCTTCTTCTTTTCGTTGATTCTGCTGTCGTCCCACTTTTCCATTTCATCAATCTGTTCTAATGGAAGGAATGTAAGCATTCTGATACATTTCATAACATCAGCATCACCAACATTGCGCCAATATTGATAGAAATCGTATGGAGAAGTCTTGTTCGGATCAAGCCATACTGCGTTACCAGCAGTTTTACCCATCTTATGACCTTGAGAATCAGTAAGAAGAGTAATTGTCATTGCATGGGCATCTTTGCCTAATTTTCTGCGGATAAGTTCAGTACCGCCAAGCATATTGCTCCACTGGTCATCGCCGCCAAACTGCAAATTGCAGCCCATATTCTGATATAGATAGTAGAAGTCATAGCTTTGCATAATCATGTAGTTGAATTCTAAGAAGCTAAGACCCTGAGCCATTCTTTGCTTGTAACATTCGGCACGAAGCATGTTGTTTACAGAGAAACAATGACCAACTTCACGAAGCAGATCTATATAGTTAAGGTTAAGCAGCCAATCAGCGTTATTAACCATTATTGCTTTGCCTTCGCCAAATTCAATGAATTTTTCCATCTGGCGTTTGAAACATTCAGCATTGTGGTTAATGTCTTCACGAGTAAGCATTTTACGCATATCTGTGCGTCCGGATGGATCACCAATCATTGTGGTGCCGCCGCCGATTAATGCTACTGGAGTATTGCCAGCCATCTGAAGTCTTTTCATCAGTGTTAAAGCCATAAAGTGACCAGCAGTAAGGCTGTCTGCTGTGCAGTCGAAACCTATGTAGAACTTAGCTTTACCAGAGTTTACCATGGTTCTTATTTGTTCTTCATCAGTTACCTGAGCTATCAGGCCTCTGGCTTTTAGTTCTTCGTAAATACCCATCGTTAATTAATCTCCGTTCACTAAGTTTAATAGGTAGCGATTATAACAGTGTTTAATTAAAAAATCAATATGACTTGTTATATTGAATACTATTGTTAGAGGTTAAATAGATGAGCTTGTCTTTGCTTTTATCTGTATATACAGAAGCAGATTCCAAAATTCCTGTATAGGTTGTATTGGCTTCTAAGTTAGCTTTGCCAGCTTCTGTTATAGTAAAGAAGAAATTATTTCCTTCAGATGTAATTCTATACATATCAGTGTACTGACCTTTATATAATACTTTAGAATTATGACTTTTATTAGATGTAAGGCGGATTTGCCAGTTATAATAATCGGTTACATTTCCAAGTTCACTTGGAACAACGGCTGTAATAGTATCGCCTTTTATTGATAAACTGACATATCCATCGACGTGCTGAGGTTCTTCTTCTGTAACGCTAGGTTTTTCAACTACTGCACCATTTCTTTCGGCTTTAATGATATTAAAATTCTGATCAAAGGTCAAAACAGCATTAGGTTGGCTACCTTGAGAAATGTTTACAAAGGCATTTTTAAAGAAATTACTTTCAACATATAATATTATAGAATCAATTTGTAACCTTAATGATATGGCATTCTGATAGATAGTACTCTTAGGAAGATATCCTGAATAAAAATCTATACCACTTAAGTTTTCTACAAAATTGAGAGGAACACCACCTATAACAACTGTTCTTCCTGAAGTGGCAGCTCTAATATCTTTTACGGCGTTAGAGGGAATACCTATTTTCAAAAGCACAGAATTAGATTCACTTGTTTTAACCCAGCTTGAATAATCATCGTTGTTATTGCAGCCTGTAATAAAAAGAGAAGTAACTGCAAAAGTTAATGCCAAAAATAATTTGAACAGCTTTTTCATAATACTATCCTTATTTTTCTTTCTATAGATTTGTATTATTCATCGGCTTGTATGTCATATTAGGTAATGATATACTTTATAAAATTTAAAGAAGTAAAATGATTTAGGTATGTCTGAGCTATTAAACAACGATTTTAACCGATTAAACGACCAGCAAAAAAAAATAATAAAAAGTTTTAGTAAAAACTCCCTTGTTATAGCAGGACCGGGAACGGGAAAAACTAGAACAATTTCTGTATTAATAGCAAAACAGCTTGAAGCTGGTGTTAAATTAAAGGAAATATTAGCTCTTACTTTTTCAGATAAAGCTGCTACAGAACTAAAACAAAGAGTCTTAGAGTATTATCCTAGAAGTTTTGACCAATGTTGGATATCTACATTCCACTCATTTTGTGCAAGAATTTTAAGAGAGCAATATTATGAAGTAGGAATAGCACCTGATTTTAAATTGTTGAATGCTTTTAAAGAATCTCTTTTAATGAGTTTTATTTGTAGGAAAATGGCTCCGGAGGCTTTTTCTGAATATGGAAAGGTATTGAGCAAAAGAGGTTTTCAGCAGGAAGTTTCAACCTTGATTGGTATTTTAAAATCAAATCTTGTTACTACTGAAGAATTTGAAGATGCTATAAAAAATACTCCAGATTTGAACAAAAGAACTCAAAAAAGATGTTTTGAATTACTGAATATTTATCAGCAATATGAAAAGGAAAGAAAAAAAGATAACTATTTAGACTACAGAGATTTGATAGCCCTTTCCATACGGGTATTAAAAAATCCTAGAATAGCAGAAATATACAGAAAAAGATTTAAAGTTATTCTTGTAGACGAGTTCCAAGATACAGACCCTGCTCAGTTTCTGCTTTTATCACTTTTGAAAGGTGAAAACACAGATATAAAAACAGCAGTAATTGGAGACCCTCGTCAGAGTATATATAGATTCAGGGGTGCAGACCCGTCAATGATGACCCCAAAGGGTTTATTCAAGCAAAGATACAAGGCTAGTGTGTTCCCATTAAGTCAGAATTATCGTTCTGCTAAGAGCATAGTAAAATCTGCAACGATGCTTAATTGGTCAGAAAAATTCTCTACAGATGGTCTTTTAACGCCTAATAGCACAGAAGAAGGCTTTATTAAATATTATAAAGTTAAAAATGAAATCGAAGAAGCCAGAGTTATAGCAAGACAAATAGCAAACTATCTGATTTATGGCAATAATGGTAAGAGATATAAACCTTCTGATATAGCAATTCTTGTAAGAAACAACTATCAAATAGATTTGATAGCTGAAAATCTGCAAACTATGTATGTTCCCTATCAAATTGCTGAAGATATGAAGTTTTTTAAAGCAGGGGAGATCATTACTCTTGTTTCTTTGCTGAAAATAGCTGGGGCAACCGAAGAAGATG
>JAEEGL010758709.1_pt1 | contig 11888 bp, 9 predicted proteins | sample 9134231 | NCBI WGS metagenome assembly JAEEGL01 (sample SAMN16246548, study PRJNA631951) | gut metagenome | biome: gut microbiome; feature: rumen; material: fiber-attached | host: Bos | place: Iran: Karaj | collected 2018-10 | reverse complement strand
TTCCGCCAAAGAGTACTGTGTCGTCAAACACGCCGCCGTTGGCATAAAGCGTATAGCCCTCCAGGACGTTTTTTGTCCAATGGGCATAAATGCGAATTGTAGCGCCGCTGTCAAGGAACTCCACAGGAACCATTCCCATATAAACGCCCAGGCAATTACTTATACCGCCGTAACTTCCATAGTAAGTAGCGTGAAGATGCTCCTCACTGTCACCAACGGTCACGTAGTCAAGCACGCTGTTTGTCACAAACGGCCACATCTTAAGAAGCACATCCAGGTAATACACTTCGTCACTGTATCTGGCGGCATCTATTTCATATGCATCCTCTCCCTGCTCGGCGATAAAAGCATCTGCTTCATCTCCAAAGCCGATAAACTCTACAGTAAGATTTACTTCTGATTTATTTCTTCTTGAGGAACCCAGAAGCGCTGAATCTTCTGTCTCTACAGGAGCCTTTTCAGGAAGCTCCTCAGCTTCGCCGGTTTCCTCAGCTGCGATGTCCTCAGTTTCGTTGTCCTCAGATGCTATGATTGCCTCTGCCGCGCCATCCTCGGATGCTTCATCCTCAGACTGTTTCTCCTCATCTGATGCGGCTTCTTTGGGCTCTTCTGTTTCTATAACCTCTACCGTCTTTTCCTCGTCATCGGCTTGCGCTTCTTCTCCTGTCTTTTCCTCGCCGGCAGTCTCAACAGCTTTCGCATCTTTAGCGCAGGCAGTGTTCTCAGCTTCTTCAGCCTCTTCGGCGCTGGCAGAATTCACAACCACCGATGAATCTTCAACTTCTTCAACCTCTCCTACTGCAACCGGAAGCCCCCCAGCTTCCTCCTGCGCAAAAGCCGAAATGGGCGTGGAAACACCCATGATAGCTGCCAGGGTGATCCCCAGCACTCTCCCCACTAGTTTCTTTTTCATTTAACACCTCTTGTAATTCTCAGTTTTTCTGCCCCTTCAGAGCAGCACAACTATTCTAATCCCGCGTGGAATCTAAGTCAACGGAAAAGTTGATATACCTCCGCCCTTCTCTAAAGCCAGAAAAGATCCAACTCATAGCAGATTGATACTTTTATTGCTATTGCCAGAATTTTTAAATTTTGTCAGCAATCCGTTCTGGCATAGGATACTTCAGACAATATTGATAAAAATACCTCTATAGCTAGAATTTCCAGGATGAATCTACCTTCTGGAGTAGGATTTTCCAGGTCAAATTGATAAAAAATCCTCCATAGCGAGAATTTTCAGGCCTTATCCGCCTTTACGAGTAGGTTTTTCCAGGTCAAATTGATAAAAAATCCTCCATAGCGAGAATTTTCAGGCCTTATTCGCCTTTACGAGTAGGTTTTTCCAGGTCAAATTGATAAAAACGCCTCTATAGCGAGAATTTTCTGACTGAATCAGCCTTTTCGAGATGCTTTTTCCAGGTCAAACTGATAAAAAAGTCTCTATAGCGAGAATCTTCTGGCTGAATCTACCTTTTCGAGATGCTTTTTCCAGGTCAAACTGATAAAAATGTCTCCATAGCGAGAATCTTCTGGCTGAATCAGCCTTTTCGAGATGCTTTTTCCAGGTCAAATTAATATAAATGCCTTTATTGCCAGAATTTGTCATCAGCATAGAAGAAGGGGCAGACATTTGTCGCTGCCCCCTTCCAAAATCCTTGGTTTCTTACCATATTCACTTCGTCCAGGCTGCAAACTCCTCATCGGTGCACTTCACGTAGTGGCTCCCGTCCACCAGGTGCTCTGTGCCCTTTGTGTAATCAATGCCTGAAGTTTTGTACTCATAACTGATCGCTTCCCGGTTCTTCTCCAGCTCCGGATTAGGAATCGGAATCGCTGACAAAAGACTCTTCGTATAGGGATGTATCGGATTTGAAAAAATCTCATCCGTGGTTCCTGTCTCCAGAAGGTGTCCCAGGTGCAGTACGCCGATCCTGTCAGAGATGTACTTGACCATGGACAGGTCGTGGGCAATAAACAGGTATGCCGTGCCCAGCTCCTCCTGAATGTCCTTCATGAGGTTCACCACCTGAGCCTGGATCGAAACATCCAGCGCAGAGATACACTCATCGGCGATGACCAGCTTGGGATTCAGAATCAGGGCCCTTGCAATGCCAACCCTCTGCCTCTGTCCGCCGGAGAACTGGTGCGGATATCTGTCTGCGTGCTCCTTGGCAAGACCCACCTTCTCAAGGATCGCGTCAACAAGCCTGTCTCTCTCTTCCTTTTTATTGTAGAAGTGATGGATGTCCAGCGCCTCTCCGATGATATCCTTGATCTTCTTTCTGGGATTCAGTGAAGCCATGGGATCCTGGAATATCATCTGCATCTGGACCCTGAGCTTTTCCTTTGTATCCTTTGACATCTTCCCGGAAATGTCCATTCCGCAGAAGTTGATGGTTCCTTCCGTGGGATTGTAGAGCCTTATTATGCTCCTTCCGATGGTGGACTTGCCGGATCCGGACTCGCCTACAAGGCCGTAGGTCTCGCCGGGGTAAACCTTAAAGCTGACATCATCAACAGCCTTCACCGTGTAGGTGCTGCTGATGGGAAAGTACTGTTTAAGTCCCTTTACCTCCAAAAGAGGCTCTGCATTATAATTCGCTGCCATTTGCCTGCGCCTCCTTCTTCATTCTCTCGATCCTTGCCTTCAGCTCCTTTGGCATCTCAACCTTTGGTGCTCTCGGGTCAAGAAGCCATGTGGCTGCTGAGTGGGTCTCCGTTATCTGGAACATAGGCGGCTCAAGCTTGTCATCGATCTCAAGCGCAAAGGCATTTCTCGGTGCAAAAGCATCGCCCTCTTTTTCATGCAAAAGATTCGGCGGCGAGCCGGGGATCGTATAGAGCCTGTCGTCGTCTGTTCCAAGGTCGGGCATGGCCGACAGAAGTCCCCATGTATAAGGATGCCTTGGATCGTAAAAGATCTCGTTGATATTTCCTACTTCTACGATCTTGCCGGCATACATTACGTTCACATAGTCAGCAACCTTGGCAACAACACCCAGGTCATGAGTAATGTAGATAACCGCAATATCCCTTTCCTTCTGAACTTTCTTAATGAGCTCAAGAATCTTAGCCTGAATATTAACGTCCAATGCGGTAGTAGGCTCATCGCAGATAAGAAGATCAGGGTTACATGAAAGAGCTATAGCTATAACCACTCTCTGTCTCATTCCGCCTGAGAGCTGATGCGGATACTGCTTCATTCTCTTCTCCGCATCCTCGATTCCAACTTCCTTAAGAAGCTCAACAGCTCTGTTGTAGGCGTCCTTCTTATCAATCTTGTAGTGCCAGATCATGCCTTCCATGATCTGCTTTCCGATGGTCATGGTGGGGTCAAGGCTTGTCATGGGATCCTGGAAGACCATGGCGATCCTTCGGCCGTTGATGTGCTTCCTGATCCACTTCTTGTCCATCTTCAGGATATCGGCCTCTTTCCATACCGCATTGGCATCGTTCTCAGGGTTATAATCGATACCTCCAACATTGTCACGGTATCTGTAGATGATCTCTCCGCTGTTTACCACGGCGTTCTTGGCAAGGATGCCCATCGCAGCCCTCATGGTAACGGATTTTCCCGAGCCGGACTCACCAACGATGGCTACAGTCTCACCCTGATAAAGGTCTATATTCACTCCTCTGATGGCGTGGACCTTGCCGGCCGTCGTCTCAAAGGTGATGTCCAGATTTTTGACATCAAGTATTTTTTCTCGCGTTTTCTTTTCTTCACTCATCCGGGTTACATCTCCTTTAACTTGGGATCAAGGGCTTCCCTCAGTCCGTCAGCCACCAGGTTAAAGCTCAGCATCAAAAGAGCCATCACCACGATGGGCGGTATTATCTGATAGGGGTGAGTAGTAAAGCTGTTGAAGCCCTCTGAGATCAGAGATCCGAGGGAGCATCTGGGCACCGGAATTCCAAGACCCACAAAGGACAGGAATGCCTCTGTGAAGATAGCTGTAGGAATTGAGAACATAACCTGGGTTATGATGGGTCCGATGATGTTGGGAAGCACTTCACTGAAGATGATGTGCATGCTTCCTGCACCGAGGGTCCTGGATGCAAGGACGAACTCCTGCTCCTTGAGCTTTAACATCTCCGCTCTGGCGATACGGCTCATGCCCACCCACTCCGTCAGCATCAGAGCCACGATGATGGTCAGCATTCCGGGCTTGAATACCAGAAGAAGGAGGGTGACGATGACAAGTCTCGGAATTCCGTTGGCAATCTCCAGTATCCTCTGCATCACCATGTCCACCTTGCCTCCGAAGTACCCGGAGATCAGTCCGTAGCTCATGCCGATGATCATGTCGATGACGGCCGCTGCCACAGCGATGATAAGTGAAACCTGAGCACCGGACCAGGTCCTGGTCCAGATATCCCTTCCGAAATTGTCACTGCCAAACCAGTAGAAGACGTCTGTCAGCTTGTTTTCAAAGTAGTAATTTACTGTCTTTGTTCCCTTTGTGGTGGCAATGTTCTCGTGTCCGTCAAAGAATCCCGTGTACTCAATGATGGGAATTCTCGGTGCGAGGTTCTTTTGCGAAAGATCCTGTCCCGAATAGGTATATTCGTTCATGGACGGTCCCACAAAGGCAAAAAATGTGATTATCAATACAAATATCAGCCCGAAGACCGCGCTCTTTTTCTTTTTGAACCTGGCCACAACTTCTTTCCAGAAGCTCTGGGAAGCGAAGTTGGAATCCACCAGGATGTCGGCAGTGTTTTCTTTTAACTTGAAATCTTCGTCCGTAGGTACGTAGGGTTCTTTTGTAAGTGCTATGTCTGCCATATCAGTCACCCTCCTTTGCCACACGGATCCTCGGATCGATCACGCCGTATAATATGTCAACCACCAGCATTATGCCGATGTACATTGCCGAATATATGAAGCTAAGGGCTATAACCACGTTATAGTCGTTAGACTGGATTGCGTTTACAAGAAGTGAGCCGACTCCGGGGATGGAAAAGATCTTTTCCACCACCAGTGAACCTGTCATAAGATCCACAACAAGCGGCGCCAGCACAGTGATAATGGGAATCAGGGCGTTCCTTAAAGCATGGGAAAAGATAAGCTTGTTGCCCGAAAGTCCCTTGGACTCAGCAAGGAGCATGTAATCGGAGCCAAGAACCTCTATCATCTCCGCCCTTGTGAATCTGGCGATGGAAGCCATGGTGAACATGGACAGTGAGATTGAAGGAAGGACGCTGGATCCTATCACGTCTTTAGCTGTGAACAGCATTGGGAACCATTTGAGTTTGAAGCCAAACTGGTAAGACAGCGCCAGAGCGAACACGTAGGAAGGCACTGACACTCCGATAACTGAGATGATGGTTGCCAGAGTATCAAGGAAAGTATCTTTCTTGAATGCGGCTATCAGTCCCAGAATAAGACCAACCAGAGCGCCTATCATAACTGCCGCGAAACCGATGCCGATTGAGATCGGAAGGCGGGAGGCGATGAGCTGGGTTATTGGTGTGTTCTTGGAAATCTTATAGCTTACCCCCAGATCTCCCTTGAACATGTTGATAACATAGCGGAAAAACTGGATAACTATAGGCTGATCCAGTCCGTATTTTGCATACAGCGAAGCTCTCTGGGCATCGTTCAACTTCTCGTCGTTGAAGGGCGAACCCGGCATGAGCTGCATCAGTATAAATAAGATGAGAGTTATTGCAAGAAGTGTGAAAAGAGCTGTCACCACTCGCTTGATTACGTATTTTTTCATGACTACCCCAATAGAGAAACTGCGCGGGGACGAATAATGTGTCCACTACCCATCCTCGCGCAGCACATTCTTTATTTTAAATTATCAGTTCTTTACAGCGTTCTTGTAAACTCTGTTGAGAGCTACAGGGTGGAACTCGATTCCTGAAACTGCTGTTGAAAGAAGCTCAGCATTGCACTGTGTGTAAAGAGGGAAGATAACTGCCTCGTCCATAACGATCTTCTCTGCATCGTAGAGAGCTGCCCAACGTGCTACCGGATCCATTGCTGTAGCGCCGGTTGTGCAATCGTCGATGATCTTGTCGTACTCAGCGTTGCTCCAGAAACCGTAGTTGTTGGAGTTGTTTGTTACCCACATTCCAAGGTAGGTCATAGGATCTGCGTAGTCGGGACCCCAACGTGTGAGAGCGATCTCAAACTCGCCGTCCTGCATACGCTCTACTCTCTCCTTCTTGGGCATCTGCTGAAGTTCAACAGTAAGTCCGGGAAGTGTGGTCTCGAGCTGCTCCTTAACAACCTGTGCAACCTTGATAGGTGCATCGTCTGCGTCGTGGATCATTGTGAGTGTGAGCTCTGTGATTCCGAGCTCCTCAAGGCCCTTAGCCCAGTAGTCAGCAGCAGCTGCTGCGTCATACTTACATACATCGCTGAACATTGCCTGGTCAGCTGAGAAATCTGATCCGTCGGGACCTGCTGCGAAGTCCATGGGAACTGCTGTATATGTAGGAGCTGAACCGTCCTTAAGTACGTCTGTTGTGATGGCCTCTCTGTTAAGAGCCATTGTGATCGCATAACGAACATTGAGGTTATCAAGCTCTTTTACATCCTTGATGTTAGGGCTGATGTACCACATGTATCCAGCACCGATTGCCTGGAAAGCGGGATCATCCTTAACCTGGTCAACCTGCTCGCCGTTTACAAGTGTTGTATCGAGGTCGCCGTTCTGGTAGCTCATGAGAGCCTGCTGTGAATCCTGGATAACCTGATAGTTGAGGCCGACAAGCTTAACTCTTGAAGCGTCGTAGTAGCCCTCGTTCTTTGTCAGGTGAATTGTTGTAGCTGCAGGCTGATAGTCATCGAGAACGAAAGCACCGTTTGAAAGAGTTGTCTCAGGGCTTGTTGCGAATGTATCGCCAACGCTCTCATAGAAAGCCTGGTTTACAGGATAGAAAGTAGGGAAGTACATAAGGCTCAGGAAGTAGCTTACAGGAACGATGAGCTTAACCTCGAGGGTCTTGTCATCAACTGCTGTAACACCGAGCTCTGACTTGTCCTTTGCTCCGTCGATTATATCCTGTGCGTTTACGATCTGGCCGATGTCGCTGAGCATGTAAGAATACTCTGAAGCGATCTCGGGATCAACTGCTCTCTGCCATGCAAACACGAAGTCATTTGCTGTTACAGGATCGCCGTTGCTCCAGTTAGCGTCTGCACGAAGGTGGAATGTGTAGGTAAGACCGTCATCTGAAACGTCTACGCTCTCAGCGATGGCGTTTACTGCCTGTCCGTCTGCATCCATCTGCATAAGGCCGTCTGTGTAGTCAGCGATCACTTCGAATGATGTTCCGTCTGTTGCCTGCTGGGGATCAAGTGACTCAACGGGTGTCTCAAGCATTACGTTGAGGTCCTCTCCTGAACCCTCGCCTGTTGCTTCTGCTGCTGTAGCGTCTGCTGCAGGTGCTGCGTCTGTGCTCTGGGTAGCATCTGTAGTCTCGGCTGTCTGTGCAGGCTCTGACTCAGTTACTCCGCTTACGGCTGAGCTGCCGCATCCGATCATGCTCATGGCCAGAACTGAGGCCAGCATGACTGACAATAACTTTTTCTTCATAATTTTATCCTCCTGGTGAATTTAATGCATATACATGTATACAATTGATGTATATTAACCATAGTAATGGTTAGGGGCAGTAAATGTCAACAAAAACTTTAGTACTTTAAACCGTTTTCCCTTCAACGCGCCTAATGAGCAAAGCGGATCCGGCAATAAAAAGGGGGCTGAAAGCCCCCCTGTCTTTACAAATAGCGGAAAAGAACCTCCAGGTCCTCCTTCGTCGTCGCCCAGTCGGTGGCGAGGCGGATTACTGTGTGGGTCGCGTCACCTTTCTGCCAGTAGCTGTAGCCGACATGGGGCTCGATCTCTTTTAGCTTGTCGTTGTCGATCATTATGAATTGCTGGTTTGTGGGGGAGTCCAGAAGGAAAGTATAGCCCTTCTCCTTCAGCCTATTCCTCAAAATCTCGGCCATCTCAATGGCATTCCTGCTGATTTCAAAGTACAGATCATCAGTAAACAGAGTGTCAAACTGAAGTCCCAGAAGCCAACCCTTGGCAAGAAGTGCGCCGTGCTGCTTGATAACAGGAACCGGGTGCTTTGTGGGACATCCATGCGGGAATACCACAGCCTCGCCAAACAGCGTGCCAACCTTGGTTCCTCCTATGTAAAAGACATCCACAAGAGCGGCAATATCTTCCAGGGTGACGTTAGTTCTCTTGCTCATAAGACCATAACCCAGGCGGGCGCCGTCAAGGAACAGGGGAAGCTCATACTTCTTGCAGACTGCTGAAATGTCTGTCAGTTCCTTCTTTGTATAGAGAGTTCCGTACTCTGTGGGGTGGGAAATGTATACCGCCCCCGGGAACACCATGTGCTCGTGGTTGTCATCGCTATAGAAGGCTTCAATATAGGCCTCCAGCTCTGTTGCTGAAATCTTTCCAATCTCTGAGCCGAACCTGTCCGTGTCTGTTTCTTCACCGGCAGGAGTAAGAGTCAGCACCTTGTGGCCGGAAAACTCAACAGCGCCTGCCTCGTGGAGCGCTATATGTCCGGTGCCTGCTGCCACCACACCCTCGTAGGGCTTAAGCAGCATGTCGATTATCGTCTGATTGGTCTGGGTTCCACCCACAAGGAAAAAGACCTCTCCCTCCGGACATCCGCAGGCCGCCTTGATCTTGGCCTTGGCTCTGTCGCAGATCTCGTCCGTGCCATAGCCGGGCATCTGTTTGAAATTGTTGTTTGAAAGAGCCTCAAGAATCTTGGGATGGGCTCCCTTTGTGTAATCGCTTGAAAAAGAAATCTCCATTACATTTCCCTCCGACTAAGATAGTCTCATGTTGTCTCGCATCAAATCACAGCGTAAGTCCCGAGAAATCAGTGCACTCCTCAATGACCCTGACAATCTCTTCAAGTCCTTCCCTGTCGTCTTCATCAAACCTTCCAAGAACAGGGCTGTCGATATCCAGCACAGCCACCACTTTCCCACCGCTGTGAATCGGCACTACGATCTCCGAGTTTGATGCACTGTCGCAGGCAATATGCCCTGGGAACTGATGAACGTCTTTTACCAGCTGCGTAGCATCCTCAGCCACTGCAGTGCCGCAAACGCCCTTGCCGACTTCAATTCTTATGCAGGCCACCTTTCCCTGGAAGGGTCCCAGCATCAAAGAGCCCTTATTCATAAGGTAGAAACCCGCCCAGTTAAGGTCCGTCATGTTCTCGTATATAAGGGCCGACGCGTTGGAGAGCACCGGGATATAGTTGGGCTCGTCCTCAGCCAACGCCTTGATCTGTTTCGCCAATAAAGTATATTCTGCCATAGCTTTTTCTCCTTAGTAAAAATCGGGAGTGAGCACTGTGTCTCCTACCAAAAAAATTGGTGCAGGCTTTCGTCCACACCAACTATACTATCACTCACTTAATTTGCGCACAATCTTTTTAAGTTCCGCATCTTCTTATGTGAGCAAAACCTTTCTTAATGGGGTTACACTGATTACAGCGTTAATCACCAATGCTATGACATAAACCATAATTCCGCCGACAATTCTATAGCATCCATGAAAATCAGCGATCAGCGGCAGAAACAGCGGATGTACCAGATAAATTCCCATGCCCAGTTTAGCCCATCTCGGGATTACCTTATTCACGCCTTCTCCATACTGCTTATCTGTTAGAGACATCAATGCGATAAAAAACGACACTGCCAGAATGACCCCAAGAATTGAGAACGCGGAATAATAATACTGAATATCCTGCCCTATGTCAGCAACTTTCTGCATACACATGATCTGACAGATGCAATATGACGCCACAAATACAAAAAGGCTTATGATGGTAGCTCTTTTATCCAATTCCAGACTGCTGATGTAATAGCCTGCCAGATAGTAGATGATGTACCCCACCACAAAATGCATATTGAAATCGTCCAGAACGGTAACTATCCTGTCATCCCCGAGCTTTTCTGCATAGGGCAAAAGAACTGTGAACAGGCCGGAGAGGATCAGAAAGTATCCCAGCAGCTTCCGGTCATATACAAACTCCTGAATGAGCGGGGTTATTAAGTAAAGACCGATAAGTGTCGCAATGAACCAGGTATGATATCTGCCAAAGATGACAGACTTGATGATCGCATTGACAGCAACTCTGGGCGATGATGCACTGATTGCGTCGATGACGCCATAGACAAGCATCCATATAGCATAGGGCACAAGAACGTGCGGCAGGCTTACTGTCAGAATTTCCTTTATGCTGTGTTTTCTTCTGAACATGGTAACTCCGCTGCACATGAAAAACAGCGGTACTCCCATCCTCGAAGCGATAAAAACAAGATTGATGACCTTCCACTGTGTATCGCCCACAGCCATTCGTTCAGTCCATTCAGCAGCCAGGCTGTGCTGCATTACTATTAGAAAAGCCGCCACTATTTTAATTATGTCAATCCAGACTAATCTCTTAGCTTTTTCCATACTATACTCCAAAAACACACATCCCCATTATAGCATCTGCGCTATATGCGTGATTTTTACATTATCAAAGCTCGTCGCAAACCTGGAAGATGACGAATTTCAGGTAATAGGAAGCGGAGCCTCCCCAGAGGATCGGGTGATCCATGGCCTGCTGCCTGAACTCAACCTGGCGCAGGCGCTTGTGGGCGTCTCTTGCCGCATCGGCTATGGTCTTAAGGAACAGCTCCTCGTCCATGAAGTGTGAGCAGGAGCAGGTGGCAAGATAGCCGCCGTCCTTAACAAGGCGCATTCCCCGGAGATTGATCTCTTTGTATCCTGTTACAGCCTTCTTTATAGAAGCCCTGGACTTGGTGAAGGCCGGTGGATCCAGGATCACAACGTCAAACTTCTCGCCCTTCTTCTCAAGATCCGGCAGGAGCTCGAACACATCGGCGCACCGGAAGGTTGCAATATTCTCAAGACCGTTGAGCGCAGCATTTTCTCTTGCCTGCTCGCAGCCAAGATCTGATGCATCAACGCCGAGAACTGAAGTCGCACCTGCTGCCGCTGCGTTGAGGGCAAAGGATCCGGTGTGGGTAAAGCAGTCCAGAACCTTCTTGCCGCTGCAAAGCCCTCTGATGGCCTGCCTGTTGAACTTCTGATCCAGGAAAAATCCCGTCTTCTGGCCATTTTCCACATCCACGTAGTACTTTACGCCGTTCTCTTCTATAAGAACTTTCGTGTCAAAAGAATCTCCGATAAAACCCTTGGTTCTCTCAAGGCCCTCCAGTTCTCTGACTTTGGCGTCGCTTCTTTCGTAGATGCCCCGGATTGCAACGCCGTCTTCGCCGAGAACTCTTTTGCAAAGATCAATTATCTCGCTCTTCATTCTGTCTGTTCCAAGCGCCAGGGACTCAATGACCAGAACATCCGCAAACTTATCTATCGTGATTCCCGGAAGAAAGTCCGCCTCGCCGAAAACAAGCCTGCAGGACAGTCTTGTAAGAGCGTCTGCCTTCTCTTCTGCAGTTGCGCTAGATGCGTCTCCTCCCGCAAGAAGATATTCCTCTATATAACCTCTCATGATGTTCTTTCTGTGGTTCCAGGCATCCCGCACTCTCTTTTCAAGAAGCATAAGATCCACAGGATTGTCCTTTTTCCTGGACATCATTCGGACTCTGATCTTGGATCTGTCGTTGATAAAGCCATATCCGAGAAAATAGCCGTCAAAGTCATGAAGCTCTATGATATCACCGTTCTCATAGCTTCCTTCTGTCCTGTCTATCTCGTTGTCATATATCCAGAGCCCGCCGGCCTTAAATTCCCTGCCCTGACCCTTTGACAAAACAGCACTTGCCATACCTTACTCCTCTTTCTTAACCGCTTACAGTCGCTAATCCTATTGTAACTTATCAGGCGAATAAAATGTCTAAAAATCCATAAACA
>JAEEGL017424989.1_pt1 | contig 11889 bp, 9 predicted proteins | sample 9134231 | NCBI WGS metagenome assembly JAEEGL01 (sample SAMN16246548, study PRJNA631951) | gut metagenome | biome: gut microbiome; feature: rumen; material: fiber-attached | host: Bos | place: Iran: Karaj | collected 2018-10 | reverse complement strand
TTGCCCCTGAAATGAGCGAGAATGTCAGACAGAAACACCCGTTTGAGCGAAGTTGTCTTACTTTTCTTAAAATGCAGGCTACAGACGGAAATATCATTTGTGCGCATCCTTGTGTTCATGCGTAAGCCCTGGTTCGCAGCCATTTCCCCCTTGCCCCTTGCCCTCCGCCATTGTATAATATCCGCATGAAAAAGCCCAAGTCACTCAAAACCAAGATAATAGTCACAGCGGTTCTGGTGGTCCTGGCGGGGTTGTCCGCCGGGGTGCTGTTCCTCACGCGCCGCACGCCCGAAGCCGTCACGAAGTTGTATACGCAGGGCGTGTTCAAGTACATATCGTTGCCCGTCAAATGGCTCGAGAACCTCATACCGTATTCCGCGGGCGAGCTCGCGCTGTTGACATTGTGCATAGTGCTGCCCATAGCGCTGATAGTATCCATCATTCGCTGCTTTACAAGAGGCTCCGCGAAGCCGATCGCCCGGTACGGGTTAAATGTATTGACCCTCGCCGCGCTGGCCGTGATACTGTACGTGTGGTTCGGGGGGCTGAATTATAACGCGTTGACCTTCGCCGAGCGCTACAACTACGAGCTGCAGGAATCCACTGCTGCGGAGCTGATGGAGCTGTGCGTTGACCTCAGCGAGCGCGCCGCCGCCGAGCGCAACAAGCTGGCACAGGACGAGAACGGCCTGGTGACCAGCGATCTGACCGTGTTCGAGCTCTGCACCATGGCGCAGGCCGGATACGACGCCATTGCCGACCGCTTCCCCGAATTTCAGGGCTTCTATTCGCGGCCGAAACCCGCGCTTACATCTACGCTGATGTGCTATTTCCAGATCTCCGGCATCTATCCGTACATTTCGCCGGAGGCCGTCGTCAACGCCCGCACGCCCGTATACGAACTCCCCCACACTATCTGCCACGAGATGGCGCACCAGCGCGGCGTGGCGCGGGAGGACGAGGCCAATTACGTCGCCTACCTGGCGGCGGTCAACAACCCCGACCCGCTGTTCCGTTATTCCGGCTATCTGGAGGCGTTGTCCTACAGTCTCGACGCGCTCAGCCGGGCGAGCGGCGAGGCGTACCGGCGCGTATTGCCCCTGATCCACCGCGGCGTGCTGCGCGACCTGTCCGCGGCCAGCAAATTCTGGAAAAGCTTCGAAGAAAAAAATGAACTGCCGGCGAAAGTCTCGTCGACAGTTAACAATACCTATTTACAAGTTCAGAACATCCCCGACGGAACCCGGAGCTACGGGCGCATGGTGGATCTGCTGCTGGCCGAATACCGCGCGGCGCATTGACCGCCCGGCATTTCGCGGCGCATTAACCGCCCAGCATCTGGCTCCATTTCTCGTTGGCCTGCGCCTCGATCTTGGCGAGCGTGTCTCTGAAATCCGCCCGGCCGGAGAAGTAGTTGGAGAAGATCGACGCCGCGTTGTTCTTGAGGATCGACGCGATCTCCGGCGGCATCAGGCATTCGAATTTACCTACGACATCGTTGTCCGGATAACTCACGAACGCGTCGTAGTTGGTGTCTTCATGACCGCCCACGCGCCAGAATTCATCTTCCGCCAGTGAGCGCACATTGGGTACGGAACCGCCGATCTGGCCGTTGTACGCGCGTTGCCCCTCTTCGGTGTAGAAGAACAGCGCCAGCGCCGCGGCGGTATTCGGGTTGGCCGTGCGGTTGTACACGCCGAACCCGGTCGCACCGGCGCCAACTGCGTGCACCGGATACGCGAACCAGTCGCACACATCCCAGTCAACGCCCAGGTCGTCATACGCCTTACCTCTCGTGGCCAGTTCGGGGAACACCATGTCGTGGAAAACAACTCGCGTGGTGTTGCCGCTGACCCGGCTGTAGCGCGCCGCGATCTCGCCGGAAGCGCCCGTGGGGATCATATACCCCTGATCCATCAGCCCGATGATCTCCTCGATGCCCTGCACCACTTCCTGCGATGTCAGGTCGATGTGCTTGTTGCGCGTATCCACCCATTTGCCGCCCCAGCCCTGCAGCACCGGGATCAGCGTAGGCGCGTAGCTGAAATCGATCTGCGCGCCGACCTGGTCGTATTTGCCGTCTTCCTGGTTGATTATGGTCAATTTCTCGCAGTACTCCTTGAAATCGTCCCACGTCCAGCCTTTCGGCGGATCGGACAATCCGGCCTCTCTCAGCGCGTCTCTGTTATATATCAGCGCGATGTGGGTGTGGTCGCGGGCCACCATGTAAATGTAGCCGTTGACGCGCCCCAGATCCATCGTGCCGGAGTAAACGTTGCCGATGTCAATATTAAGCGGCGCCAGATACTGCGTCAGGTTCATCAGCGCGTTGTGCGTGATCGCGTATTTATACGTGTCCTCTTCCCAGAAGAAGAACACGTCGCCGATATCGCCGGAAGAGATGCGGGTCGCCGTGCTGTTCTGATCGGTGATGGAAATATCCACCTTGACCTTCGTGCCCGGATACTTGTTCTCAAACGCCTGCGCCAGCGCGCGGATCGAGGTCTTGCCCTCTTCCCCGGCGGAGTTGTACGCGGAGATCGTCACGGTGCCTTTGACCTGCACCTCCGCGCCTTCCTCCACCACGCCGTACTGGATCGGCCGCTGCTGTTTACAGGAAAAGCAGGTAACAGTGATGATGATCACGATCACCAGCAGCACGATCTTTTTGATTTTTTTCATTTTGAACACTTCCTCGCGGGGTCAATTCAGCGGCGGCAGATAATCCATCGGATCTCTGGTCTCGCCGTCAATGCGGATCTCAAAATGCAGGTGATTGCCCGTACTGACGCCGGTGCTGCCGACGAGGGCAATGCGCTGACCGCGCTCCACATAATCCCCTTCGTGTACCAGGAGTTTGGAGCAGTGGCCGTAAAGCGTCGTCATGCCGTCGCCGTGATAAATAAGCACATAATAACCGTACGAATCGTTCCAGCGCGCCTTGGTCACCGTACCGCTGAGGGCGGCAACGATGTCCGTACCGTAGCACGCGGCGATATCGATACCGTTATGGAATTTTCTGGTTTTATATACCGGGTGGATCCGCCAGCCGTACGGCGACGAGATGCGGATGCCTTCCACCGCCGGAAACACCATATGGTTGGGATCGCTGAGCCACTCGTCCTGCTGCTGTTGCTGTTGCTGCTGTTCCTGCTGCTGACGCTCGCGTTCCGCCTGCTCCGCGGCCTCGCGGGCCCTGCGCTCGGCTTCTTCTTTCTCCTTGCGCTGCCGCTCCAGGATCGCGTCGTACTCGGCGCGCAGTTCCTTGATCTCTTTCGCCAGCTTGTTGGACTCTTCCTCGAGCTTGTCCTCTTCGGCTTCCAGCTTTTCGATGGCTTTGCGGCTGGCCTGCATATCCGCTTCCAGGATCTCCTGATCGTTGATGATCTTCTCGATGATCGCTTCTTTCTCGGCGATCGCGGCCTGCAGATCCAGCGTGGTGAGTTCGGTCAATTCCTTCTTCGCCTCGATATCCTGCTTCATCAGCTTGAGGCGTTCCATCTCCTCCACGTCGTTCTCCAGCATGTTGGACACGAGGCGCGTGAGGTTGGTATAAGTGAAAATGCTGCGGGATTCGGTGAACAGCTTGAGCGAGCTGTAATTGGAGTATCTGCTGGTGATGGCGGCACGCTTGAAGAACAGCGCGAGCGCGGCGTCGTACTCAGCTTCCATCTCGGCGATCGTCTCGTTCAGTTGGGCAATAGACGCATACAGCTCTTCCAGATCTTCCAGCTGCTGCTGGAGTTCGTCGGTGTTCTGCTGCTTTTCGCGGAGCATCTCCGTGTAGCGGCGCGTGGACTCATCCAGTTCCTGCTGGCGGGCGGCAATTTTGTCGTTGACCTCGTCGATTTGGCCGGCAATATCATCCTTCCGGTCCCCGGCATTTCCGATCTGGTTCTCTATATCTTGCAGCGACGACGAAAAGACCCTGCTGCCCTCGAATATAAACGAGGCCAACAGCGCCGCCGTAATAGCTAATATTAAGATAACGTATCTTTTTTTCATTTGTATGCCCTCCAAAACTGACGTATCGGAAAGATTGCCAAGCCGCCCGTAACTGCCCGCGGACAACTTTTCAGTTTATTATAACACGCAAGGGCGGAGAGTGCAAACTTTTTTTGGGCTCTTTTCTTGTTTCCGTGATAATACAACAAAAACCGTCAGGAATACTGCCGGCGCCATGTGCAGTATCCCTAATTTTGGAATATTGAAAATTGGGATACTGCCAGCATCATAAAAAGTATCCTGATTTCGGATTGTAAAAAATAGGGATACCGCTTACGCTTCGAACGATATCCTGAATTTCAGATACTGTAAAATAGGGATACCGCCAGCACTCCAAGCGGTATCCCAAATTTCAAATAAAACAAAACGAGGATACTTCCGGCGTTTCAGGCGGTATCTTAATTTTTAAAAATGGAAAATTGGGATACCACCAATGGATTCCTGCAAAAGCAAGACTGTTTTTGCCATAATCAAATTTCACGGAAACAAGAAAAGAGCCTTTTTTTAGCGGCGCTGATGTTTTGTTCGCCGCGTAGGCCGAAGCGATAGAAAGATGGCGGTTTCGGCCTACGCTCCACCCTTTTCCGTAGGCCGAAGCGATGGAAAGATGGCGGTTTCGGCCTACGCTCCGCGGCGTTGGCCGCAATATCCTAATTCCCTATCCACGGAAGATGTGTATCCGCTGTAGGAGTAGGAGCGTCTGAGGGCGGCGTAACATCGGGCGTCGCGTACGGCGTCGGTGTCAGATCATCTGTAGCCGACGGCGTCGGTTTAAGTTCGGAAGTGGTTGCCGGCGTCGGAGTCACCTTCAACGAGTCGGTCTTCGAAGGTTCATCCGTCTTAACAGGCTCGTCAGTCTTTGCAGGTCCCGCGGTAGCGGTCGAAACATGACCCGCGGTCGCGGTAGCCGCTCCGGCGGTCGCCCCGGAAGTCGCCGTCGTCTCGGGCGTCGCTGTAGCCACAGGCACAAGCGTTGCCGCCTCGGCAGTCGCCGTCGTCTCGGGCGTCGCCGTAGCCACAGGCACGAACGTCGCCGCTTCCGGGGTCGCGGCAGCCAATTCAGGCGTTGCAGTTTCGGGAGCGCCGGTCGACTCCCCCGGGGCTTCACTCTCCGTCGCGGTTGTCACCGGCGCAGATGTCGGCGAAGCGGCCGTTGTCGGCAACGCCGTCGCCACCGGCTCCTCCGTCCGCCTCCCGCCGCAACCGGCCAGCGCCCCGATCAGCGCGAGCATCAATATTACAGCTATGTACCGATTTCTCTTCATGGTTTAATAAACGTTTTACACTTCCAGTTTTTCCCACCCATTCACCGCCAGGCGGAAGAACAGGTACGCCAGCCCCGCGAAAAGCAGGAACGCGAAGGGCAGCACGAGCAGAATTGCCTGCGGGAAGAAGATGCAGAGCGGTATTGACGCCCCGGAAAGCACGGCGAGCACGAGCCAGGCCCCCAGCGTGGCAAAGAGGACGTTGAGGTTGTTCTTTATTGCCGCCGTTTCGTCGGTCCAGTTCAGTTTCGGGCGGTGCGCCTCCAGGCACAGGCCGAATGTGCCGGTGAGCGCCGCAAACGCCACCACGGTGAGCGGTACCAGCAGCGTCGTGAACAGATCCGTTCCCCCGGCCAGGCAGATGCACAGCGCCGTGAACAATCCGGAGACCCCCGAAAACAGCATGTGCGGCGTCAATTTGGCCAGTATCACCTGCTCCGCGGGCACGGGACTGACGAGGGGGATCCAGATGCGGTTGCCCTCCAGGGACACCGCCGCGGAGGAGATGGCGCTCATTGACGACACCAGACAGATGATGAACGTCACGATGGCGATGAAATACGTGTTGTATTTCGGCAGCAGCGCAAAACCGTATGCGCCTTTGATGCCGGCAACGAGTTCCCGCAGCACCGGCGCATAGATCAGCGCCGCGATGCCCGCGGCAAATACGAATATCACGCCTAAAATGCAGTTCACCAGGTACAGCGGATCCGTGAGGAAGCGGCGCAGTTCGAGGCGCGCGAGGGCGCCGTACGCCGAGTTGGCGCGGGCGGTCTTTTCAACGTATTTTTTGGCTTTGCGCGACTTTTTGGTGGTGATCAGCGCGATGAAGCTGCGCGAGAGCAGCCACACCGTAAGCGCGAACAGCACGACGGACAACGCTCCGAACAGCACCGCCTCGACCCACTTGCCCGTGCTGCCGCAGCCGTACGCGTAGAATGGCCACAGCCATTTTTTAAAGAAATTGCCCGCGCCCGCCGGGTCGCTCATGACCATTTCCGTGATACGCTGCCGCCCGAAGTAGAAGAAGAAATACGCGCCGAACGTGACGATGATGGACACCACAGTGACCGCTTTCTTGCCCGTTTTGGCCGCAATGACCGCCAGCACCCAGCCCAGTCCGCACGAGATGGCCAGCAGGAACAGCGTCATCAACAGATACATCAGCAGCTGCAGCAGCAACAGCCCAATATTGAAGCCGCCGAACACCTGCGCCAGCACGATGGCGGGCAGCGCGGAGGTGGCGGTGTACAACAGGATCTGGATCCACGCAAACAGCATGCGCGCGATCAGGATCGCGGAGGGCGGTATGGGCATGGCGAGGAGGGCTTCGTTGTCCTTGGGACAATATATCACCCCGTACGTCACGAACATTCCGCCGATCAGTCCGATCATCGCGGTGATCACGCCGGTAAACGCGAAATAAACGTGCCCGAAACCGGTATCAAACAGCGGTTTGGCGAACAGCATGTACATCATGGTGAAGGACACGGCCAGGCTGAGGCCGATGACTATCAGCAGGATCGCGTACAATATCAGTCCGCCGCCGGTGCGCTGCTTGCCGGTGCGGCGGTTGCGGGAAAGGCTCGCGAGGAATTCCGCGAACTGCTTTTTCAGCAATATTTTAAGCATGGCGTTGACCTCCCCCGCATCATTCCTCCAGCTCGAGGAACACAGATTCCAGCGATTTGTCGCCTTTGACTTCCTCCATCGTGCCGGAGCAGACCAGCTCGCCGTTTTTGATGATGGCTACTTTGTCGCACAGCTTTTCGGCGACTTCGAGCACGTGCGTGGAGAAGAATATCGCGGCGCCGTCGTCGCACAGCTTGCGCATTATCCCTTTTACGGTATGGGCGGCAACCGGATCCAGCCCCACGAAGGGCTCATCCATCATCAGCAGCTTGGGCTCGTGCACGAGGGCGGCAATGATCGCCAGCTTCTGCTTCATTCCATGCGAATACTCGGATATGTTCTGGGCCAGCGCGCCCGTCAACTCCAGCGCGTCCCCGTACTCGCGTATCAACTGCTGCCGCCGCTCCGCGCTGACGCCGTATACGTCGGCAACGAAATTCAGATACTTTATCCCGGACATGAACTCGTACAGGTCGGGGTTGTCGGGTATGTACGCCATCACGCGCTTGCACTCGAGCGGCTCGTCCTTGATGGAGTGGCCGCACACAAAAATGTTGCCGCTGTCAAATCTCAGTATCCCGGAAGCGCTTTTGAGCGTGGTGGTCTTGCCGGCGCCGTTGTGCCCGATAAACCCGTACACTTCGCCGGGGGCAATATGCAGACTCAGCTCCCTCACCGCCGCCTTGTCTCCGTACATCTTGGTCAATTTCTCGATTCTCAGCATATCCGTTTCCTCCTGTGTGAGCCGCGCGGTGCGGCCGCTGCCGCAGCACGGTGCGAGTGTAATTATAGCACCGCGCAGAGGATAAGTAAATGCGGCGCCATCACTCGGTTCGCAGCATTTCCCCCTTGCCCCTCTCCCGGCTTCTGTGGTAATATGCGGACGAGGTATTGACCATGGACGATTCGGACCGCAATCAAATACAGCAATCGCCGGAGGCCGCCGCGGCGCGCGGGGCGGACAGAGGCAGCGGCGTTGACGCCGCCCGGCCGGCCGCTCAGCTCGCAGCCTCCGCTCAACCTGAAGCGGCCGCGGCGCCGCTCATCTGGCACGCGCCGAAAAAACAGCGCCGCGGGAAGTCGAAGCTCCTGCGGGCGCTGTTGTTGACCCTGTATTGGCTGCTGCAGTGGACGTGGGGCATTGTCCAGAATGTAGCGGGGCTGGTGATGTTCGTTGCCGCCGGGCGCGGAAAAGCGCGCGGGTATCACGGTGCGGCGGTGCGGAACTGGAACCTCTCCGGCAGCATGACGCTGGGCATGTTCATTCTGATGGACCGCGGCCACGGCGACGACATTCTCGCGCACGAGTGGGGGCACACGATCCAGTCGATCATACTGGGGCCGCTGTATCTGCTCGTGGTCGGATTGCCGTCAATAATCTGGGCCGGCCTCCCCGCCTTCGACCGCTACCGGTCAACTAAACACGTCCCCTACGACCGCCTCTACTGCGAGGGCTGGGCCACGCGCCTCGGCCGCCGCACTATCGTATCGAAAAGGCAGAAGTAAATTACTTCCACTTTGGGATCTCGTCCTTGAACAGCCAGTAAAACTCGGAGTTGGTCACGATCACGATGTCCTCCGCCTCGGTGATCATCTTGATCAGTTCGTCCAGCTCGTCCCAGCTGTCGTAGTAATCCAGCTCGTAGCCGTGGCCCCAGACGTAGAACAGCATATCCGACTCGCAATCGGATTCGATGAATTTCTTGGCCAGCGTAAGCGCCATTTTGCCGTCGCCGAAGGTGGTCGTGGGCATCCATTTGAGCCAGTATTTGGGCAGATTGAACTTGTTGGTGCCGCTGACGCCGCGGGAGAAGCAGATCGTGGTCTGATTGCTGACAATATCCACCGTTTTATTCGTATACTCCGTATCGCCGCCGGGCCACGCCATGCCGAGCGGATAGATCCCGGTGAGTTCGTAAATATCGTCCGCGTTCTTCTGCACTTCATTGATCACGCCGGCCTCGTCGTAATTCTTGAGGGAGCCGTGGTTGACCGTGTGGCACGCCACGTCGAAGCCGTCGTAAATACCCGTCTTGAACTGCGCTTTGGTCCAGCGCTGGTGCGTCAGCGACGGCATTCCGAGCGTCTGGCCGACCCAGGTCCAGTTGGCGCCGAACAGGCCGGTGTTTATGAAGAACGTGACGCCCTTAAAGTTGTACTTGTTGAAGATCTCGATGAGGTGCTCGTCCTGCGTGATGCCGTCGTCGAAGCTCATAGTGAAATACTTCTTCGGCGTGCCGTCGCGGACAACTTTCGTATCCGACCCCGCCAGCCGTCTCCCCTGTTCGTCAACGCTCCACGGCACCGGCGTCGGCGCCTCGGTGGGTTCTTCCGTCGGGGCTTCCGTGGGCAATTCCGTGGGCACTTCCGTTGCCTTCCCGTCGTCCGTCCCGCCGCTCGTCTTGCACGCGGTCAATCCCGCCGCCATCGTCAATGCCATCACTCCCGCCAGCAACACCGCCAGCAGCCTGGTCCGTCTATTCTTCATCGCGTTTTTCATCGTTGTCGCCTCCTGTAGTGCGCCGGTCGCCTGCTGCGCCGGCTGTTGCCCGAGCCGTTATCTACAATGATTATATAACAAGCAGGGGCAATACTACAACAATAAAATGACTTTTGTGACTTTTCACATGAATAATCACCATGCTAAAAGCAGCGAACAATGAGTTTGAGTTGGCTGCGTCTATGAACCTCAGCTCAGCAGACAGCGCTCGCTCATTTATAGCTCGCAGGCGCCTTCTCCCTGCTTTTGAAGAAAGCTAAAGACTACAGATGTCATAGTAAATCGGCAAAAAAACAAAAATGCTATGATGAGGGTCCCTTCTTTTCTACAACCAAAAGACAGAAGTAGCATTTAAAATCATAGCAATATCGCAAAAGAATCGGGTTGCTATGATAATTTCAGCCATAATAAGCTCGATCTACATTAGGCCCGTATAATTTGAAAGGAACAGAAGGCGCCTAAGGCCCAAAAACGGACAAACCGGACCGAACGAGTCATAGCAAAAATGGAAAAACGGCAATTTGCTATGACCTCGGCAGTTCATTGACTTAAAAATGAGCGAGCGCCGTGTGTCACGCGGTTTTCCCCCGCCGTCACAGAATCAAAGTTGCAAATTCCGCCGCTTTGCGCTATTATTATAAGGTTAATACTCAAAACTGCGGCGGAAACGCAGGAAACGGAGAGTATTGACGCGAAAGGGTCTGATGGGATGACATATAAAAGTACAAGAGGCGCGGTTAGCGGCGTGAGTTTTTCGGAGGCGGTGCTGAAGGGTATTGCCCCCGACGGCGGCCTCTTTGTACCGGAGCAGAACGTCCGGTTCGATTCGCTGGCGCTGGCGGAAATGTGCGAGATGGATTACAAGACGCTCGCCGCACACATTTTCCGGAAATACGCCACGGACTTTACGGACGGCGAGATCGAGTACTGTGTTGACCGCGCGTACGGCAGCGGCAGCAGATTCGACGGTCCGGATCCGGCGCCGGTAACGCACCTCAACGGTACGCTCAGCGTGCTGGAACTGTGGCACGGACCTACGGCGGCGTTCAAAGACCTGGCGCTGCAGGTATTGCCGGCGTTCATGTCGGTGGCGCTCCGGAAGCGCAGCGAGCAGAGCCGGAAGATCGCGATATTGACCGCCACGAGCGGCGATACGGGCAAAGCGGCGCTGGAGGGATTCCGGGACGCGGACGGCATCGACATCATGGTGTTCTTCCCCGAAAAAGGCGTCAGCGAGATCCAGAAGCGTCAGATGATCACGCAGGAAGGCAGAAACGTGCGCGTCGTGGCCGTCAGCGGCAATTTCGACGACGCCCAGACCGGCGTGAAGCATATATTCGGCGACCGCGAGTTTGGCGAGCTGCTGTCCGAGCATGGCTGGCAGCTGTCCTCCGCGAATTCCATCAATTTCGGGCGGTTGCTGCCCCAGATCGTGTATTATTTCCACGCGTATTTCGCACTGGTGCGGTCTGAGCGGATCAGCATGGGTACGAAGGTAAATTTCGTTGTCCCCACCGGCAACTTCGGCGACATACTGGCCGCGTACTACGCGTTCAAAGCCGGGCTCCCCGTGGGCAAGCTCATCTGCGCGGCCAACTCCAACAATGTGGTCTCCGACTTCCTGCGCACCGGCTTCTACGACGCCAACCGCGAATTCAAACTCACCATCTCCCCCGCCATGGATATCCTGATCTCCTCCAACCTGGAGCGGCTGATCTACGACATATCCGGCGAAGACGAGAAGGCCACGGCGCGGCTGATGATGGAACTGGGCAAACAGGGCTGCTACAACGTTTCCCGCAGCACGCTCGCGGGCATCACGAGCCTGTTCTGGTCGGACTGGTCCTCCGAGGACGAGACCCGCGCCGCCATCGCGGGCGTCTGGAAAGAGAGCCGCTACCTGATCGATCCGCATACCGCCGTAGGCATCGACGTATACGACAAATATGTGATCTCCACCGGTGATATGACGCCGACGGTGGCCGTTGCCACCGCCAGCCCGTTCAAGTTCAACCGGAGCGTGGCGGAGTCAATTGCCGACGCGAACGATCCGGCGCTGCGCGACAAACTCGCGGCGGTCAACGAATTCGAGTTGCTGCGCCTGTTGTCCGACTCCACGGGCTGCCGCGTACCGGCCTCCCTCGCCACCCTCGAATCCCGGCCCGTATTGCACAACCGCATCTGCGCCACCGCGCGCATGAAGGAGGAAGTGCAGAACTTCCTCACCGGCAGTCTCGGCAGCGAGCCCGCGGCATTCTGAAACGGACGGGCACGGCAGCGAGCCCGCGGCGTTCTGAATTAGTTATTTCAAGCAGAAAGGATCTGGCTTTTATGTATAAAATAGCAGTTTGCGGCTGCGGTGTCGTAGGTTCCGGCGTATGTGACGCCCTGCTCGATCAGCACGAAAAGCTCAGCCGCCGCTTTAACCGGAAAGTAGCGCTCGCGTACGTACTGGACATCAAGGACCTGACCGGTACCCGGTACGCG
>JAEEGL017379767.1_pt1 | contig 11889 bp, 13 predicted proteins | sample 9134231 | NCBI WGS metagenome assembly JAEEGL01 (sample SAMN16246548, study PRJNA631951) | gut metagenome | biome: gut microbiome; feature: rumen; material: fiber-attached | host: Bos | place: Iran: Karaj | collected 2018-10 | reverse complement strand
CTTGTTTGTCCTTTAAGTTTTTTCATTACATTTTGTAATTTATCTGAAAGACTGTCAAACATTATATATCATCCTCACTTTTTAGTAATTTCTTAAGTTTGTCTCTTTGCTTATTTAAGTCTGCTTCATCACATAAGTCATATGCTTTGTTCATTTTTTCTCTAAGCTCTAATGTATGAGTTACAGCTTCAAAATTTTCTAGTGCTGTCTCACTTGCTTTAATACTATCTCTTACTGCTTGGTATGAGATTTTTTTATTTTCAGCAATTTCTCTTAGAGATAAATTATATAAATAATATTCTTCAAATATTTCTTGTTGACGACTAGTAAGAAGCTTACCATAAATATCATACAACATAGAAATTTCAATGTTTTTATCCATATTATCACCCATAAAAAATGTGTAAAGCTTTAAAACTTTACACATATTATACATTGCCATTGGCAATTTGTCAACAAAAATATTGAAAAAATCTAGAAAAACTGAATCTTTTATGCTTCAAAATTTTTCTTTTTCTTTAAATACTCTATTGCCTCTTTAAGTCTTATTTTATAATCTTGAATTTCTTTTTCTTGCATTTGAATTACTTTTTTAAACAAATCGCCTTCTAACTCATATGCATAAGCAAGAGCAACATGTTCAGCTTGATTTAATTCTTCTTCTTTAATTAAGCCTTTTTCAAAATCTTCTTTTAATCTAAAAAGTTCATCTACATTAACTTTAATTTTGCTATCCATCACTCTTACCTCCTATATTATGAAATCATCATCTTCAATATCATTTTTTTCGTTTCCATCACCTAAAGATAAAGGTTCTTGTCCCTCTATTTGCTTAGGTTCCTCTACTTCAGTATATTCTGCTTCGATTACTTCTTTTCCACGTTCTTTATCTATAGCATTTAGCTTACTAATTGTATCTGGATCTTTCATCTTAGTAACTTTAATTTCTAATTCAATAGAGTTTTTTACTCTAATTTCAATTGTCTCATTTTCTTTTTCTATTTTCATGCTATTTAATGTTTCATATTTGCCATATAAGTCTACAGTTTCTCTTTTATCTACTCCTATTTTTTCTATTTCAGCATCTGATTCATTAATAGTTTTTTGCTCTTCATCTGAAAGCTCTGGAATACCGCCAACTTCTAGATTTTCTCTTAATTGAAGTACATTTTCAGTTGCATCTTCTTTTGATACTCCTTCATCTATTAGTCTTTGTAATCTTTGTCTATAGATTTTTGCATCTCTTACGCTTAGCATTTTCGTAATTAATTCTTCATGTGAATCTCTTGCTATACGTTCATTTATTTGTCCTCTTACACTAGTTAGAGCTTCCATTATTTCTTCTTTGTGTTCTTGTACAAATTCATCTTCGTTGCTAATAGCGTATGATTCTTCACCGTCTTGTGTAATAGTGAATATATTATAATTTCTTGTTTGTGATTCTTGCACAACTGTATTAGTGCTACTGTCCACATATGTTTGGCTATTATCTACATTGTGAGTGCTGTTATCTACACTACTATGTGTACTATTGTCTGTTTTTACGTCTCCATGGATTTCTACATGATTATCATTGATAATAATTGTATCTCCACCATCTTTTTGTTTATCTTCATCTATTTCTGTTTTATTTGGATCATCTGGATCAGTTGGCTTTGGATTATTAGAACCACCTGTTCCATTTCCATCACCTTCTCCTGTTTCTATAATATGAGTTTGAGGTTTTGGAACATCTATAGTTGGATCGACAATTATTGGGTCTTCATGAGGTTCTCTTTCAACTGGTTCAACATCAACTATATGATCATCTGGTTTATGTTCTGGTGGCATTGGCTCATCTGGAATATCCTTTTCATCATAGTCATCATAATAATTGTTAACATTATGTACTGAATGATCTGAGTGATCAGAATGATCTGAATGGTCTGATCTATCTGAATGATCTGATTTATCTATATTTTTATTTACTGTTTTATTAACTGTTTTGTTTTTTGTTTTATTAACATTAACAAATACAAATGTTACTCCTTTTCCCTTTTTATCTTTTCCTTCGTTATCATCTTCTATTACTTGAGAAGGTTCAGGCTCGTTTTCTACAACGATTGGTTCTTTTTTCTTAAATACATTTAATTTTCTTAAGTAGTCACCTAGAGTTTTTACTTCTTTATCTCCTTCTACTGTAATACTAGTATTTAAGTAATCTCCATTTTCTATTGCTTTTATTGAATCATCTTCCATAGCTTGAGCTTTTGCTTGGTTTGTTGGATTTTCTATTGCAATTTTATTTGAGGCATCTCTAACATCTTCTTCTTTTTCTTGTCTTCTTCTATCAAAAGCTGCCCTTGCTGTATCAATATCATCTTGAAGCATTTCCATTGTATATTTGTCATTTATATTTTCTTTTAGGAATTGTTGCTCTTCGCCACAAGCAATAGCGTCTATATATAAACTAACTTTTAGTTGTGCTGCCGCTTCTTTTAAGAAACTCATTTCTTGTTGTCTTATATCTTCATTAGTATAATTTTTATTCTTAGCTAAACTGTTTATTTTTTTATTTGTAAAATCTGTTATTTCTTTTAATGTTTTTAAAGAACAATCATCATTTAATGCAAGTTTTAAAACTCCCATAGGGGTATTGGTATAGCCTAACTCTGGATCATTGTTTTCTGCAATAAATTTTTGAGACAATTTTCTAAGTGATACATAGTTAGTTATTTTTTCATCTTTTGCGTATTCACCAATTTTTTGAATAGATCTGTCAATTTCACCTTCAACAATCTCATCTTTGTTTATTGATTTATCTACATATTTGTTATTCTTTTCGTTTAGTTTTTTCTCTGCTGCATTTGTAAAATATCTACTTGTATTGATACATGCATCTCTTTTAGCTTTTTCATCTAAAGTTAGATAATGTTCGCTATAGTAATGAGCAGAATCTTGAATATCTTCAAATAATGATTTGTTATTACCTGAAAAGTTTTCACTATCTCCTTTGTTTCTTGCATCAATATAATTTAATTTTGCATCTATATTTTCAAATACATTTTTTGCAACTTCCATTCTCTTTTGAGTAGTGAATTCTTCCATAGCTGGTAATAATTGTTCTTTAAGATCAGTAGCAATTATAAAGCCATCCTTACTTGTATCCCCAACTTTAAAAGATGTTAATTGTGGTTTGTTTGCATCTTTTTTATTTGTTAACGCCTTATATATAACCTTCTTTTTTGTTGTTTTGTCCGCATTTACTACATTATCTATATAGGCTCCAATTTGCTTAATCATATAGTTTTCAAATTGAGCTTTATTTATATCTGACCTAGATATAAATTCTACAAGTTTGTCTATTGTTTCTTGTGCTAATCTTGGCATATTATTTTCCTCCTTTTAATATGAGTTTAAAAACATAACAATTCAAACATATATTATCTTATTTTTAAACTTTATTCAATTATTTAATATTTATATAATATTATTGTAATAAAAGGGTACAAAAAGGACGCACTAGTCTAGTGCGCCCCTTTATTTTCTTTTTCAACTTTTTCTATTATTTCATCTATTTTATCTTTTTTAATCTTAGATTCATCTACTCTAACTTTTAGATTATTTACTTTATTTATATATTCTTTTCTTTGTTCTTTTGTTTTCATGTCTACAACTCCTATTCTTTATTATTATCTTTTTTTAAGTAGTTTATAGCATGTTGCATTTGTTTTTTTATTTCCTCTAATTGTTTATCTTTTTCTTCAATTTCTAATTTCAATTTTTTTATATCCAAATCATAAAGCATTGCAATCGAATCAATATCTTCTTCAGGTATATCTTCAACACTCATTTGATTATTATCTAATGCATTTATCATATCTTGAAGTCTTTTTAAATTATTAATTTTTTCTTCTTTATTCATACTAGCCTCCAATATTTTCCTTGTTTTGAGTTTCAATTTCTTGAGGAACCATTTCTTCTTTTTCAAGCAATTGTTTGCTTCTTACTTTAGCAATTAGAGGAACAACGTCTTCTTTTGCTTGTTCTAATTTTAATGACTTTTCATCAAATTCTTTTTTAAGTCCAGCTTTTTGGTTTCTTTTTTGTTCTATGTCTTTTCTTGAAAGCTTAATATTTGGTTTCATATGGTCTGGCATTTGGGGTTCTTCTAATAGATATTTAGATTTTGGAGCAAATGTTTTTAAGAATAATTGTTTCATTCTAAAAAATGGATTTCTCATCTTAACTCTATATTCTCTTTCTTTAGCAGAATATTCTATTCTCTCTTTTTGTTCTTGTTGCTCTCTTTTAATTTGTTCTTCTTTTTCCCTTTTTTCTTCTTCTATTTTTTCTATCTTATGTCTTTCGTCTCTTTTTTTGTATCTTTCTATGCATTTATCTTTTTCTTTTTTACTTGCTTCTTCAAGTCTAGCTATAGCTTCTTGTTTTTCTGTTCTAGTTTTATATTGTTCAACAGGTTTAGCATCTGCTTTTTTAGCTAAATCTATGATACGTTTTAATGCATCTGAATCTTCAAAATTCATATATGGTTCGCCATCTTCTGTAAATTCTTTTACTGGCATAATTTTTCTAATTGCTGTTAAATATGCTTCTTTTAGGTTTTCGTATTGTTCTGGAGAAAATCTTTCTTTATTATCCTTTATAAATGCTTTAATTTCTCCTAATTCTTCTCTTTTTTGCTCATATTCTCCCATTATTCCTTTGTACATATAAGCAATTTCATCACCTAATCTATCATCTCCAAGAACTCTTCTTATATCTGTGAATTCTTCATCTGAGCATCTAATTAGGCAATTATACATTATTCTTCCATAACCACTTTGAATTCCATTTTTCATGGCCTCTTTGTTTTCCTTAGTAAATTTAACGTTATTGTCTATCTTTTCTTGTATTTTATCTTTATAGTTTATTACTTCTAGGAAAGTTCTTCTTCTACCATCGTGATGATACTCTTGTAACAAAGCTTCATAACCAGATTGTTGTAATGCTTTTGGATGAGTAGCAATATATTCATCTGTATATGCACTTAAAATGTTTTCTCTATCATAAAGTTTTCCATTATCAAACTTAATTTTACCCATATCATCAGTACGTTCTTTTAGGGTGTCAATCATGTTTGAATATACTATTTGAACTTGTTCTTTTGACATATCTGGGAATATTCTGAATAATTGAGATGCTGTTTTAAAGCTTCCTACTCTGTTTGCATCATTTTCTACAAATACATCTCCATAATTTTCTCTATAGAATTTTTTAGGTTCAGTTTCTAATGCAGCATTTTCTCTTAAAACTTTCATCATATCCGAAAAGCTCATACCTTTTTCTGTAATTGAGAATTCTTCTGCATATTTACTTTGAAAGAAATGTTCTGTTTCATGATTTAATGTATCTATAAATTCTCTAAATCCTCTAAATCTTGCTTTAGGATCTTTTTCTGCTATACCATATCTTATTTTTTTCTTATTTCCGTTTTTATCTTTTATGTTATGAGAGTCATGAAGGACATAGTTAAAGTTAATAGTTAGTTTAGAGTTTTCACCTTTATCTTTGGTATGCATACTTCCATATACATCTCTATTTTCCTCATCTACAACTATCTTGTCTTCTTCAAATCTAGTATTTTTCTTTACCTCATCTACGTAATTTTGAGCAAAGCTCATAGCTTCCATATATAACTCTTCCTCAGTAATATCTTCACGGCAAATAACATTGTAAAATTCTTTGATTAATTTTTCTTCATTTGTTAGCCTCATAAACATCACCTACTCTTTATCTTCGTTACTATCTATAATAGCTTGAGCAACATCTTTTAGAGTATATACTTTATGCTTTGCTTGCTCTTGTTCCTCTTTTCTTATATCTTCTTCACTTAAATTTTCAATCATATCTAAAAATTTGTTTTGTTCATCTGTTAATTCTATTAATTCAGATAAATCTACTTTTTCTTCATTAGATTCTTTTTTCTCACATTCGCCTTTTACGTATGCTTCTATACTAAATTTTTTCTCCTCCATAATCAATCCCCCACTATTTTGTTTGACATAATTTAATTATATCTTATTTTTTCATATTTTTCAATACAATTAACTATATTTGGTTTACATATTCTTTAAATAAATTTCCTCTTACTTCAAAGTTTTTGTATAAATCAAAAGAAGCACTTGCAGGTGACATAGCTACAACATCGCCATAGCTTGTGTTATCTTTTGCATAATCTACTGCCTCTTTAAGAGTGTTAAATTCTACAATCGGCATAGTATCTACACCACGTTTTTGAGCCTCAAGTTGTGCAGCTTCACGAATCTTTGGCGAAGTTGTTCCAACAAGTATTAATAGTTTTACTTTATCCATCAAATATGGTCCCATAACGTCATATGGAATGTGTTTATCATAACCACCAGCAATTAAAACTATAGGTTCTTTGAAAGATTTAAGTCCAGCAATAGTTCTGGTTGGGCTTGATGCAATAGAGTCATTGTACCATTTAACTCCGTTTATTTCACGTACAAATTCCATTCTGTGTTCTACTCCACCAAATGTTTCACATACATGTACGATTGGCATAATTCCTGTTATATCTATTACTAAACTTGCTGCAGTACATACATTTGCAACGTTATGCATTCCTACAATCTTAATGTTTTCAGCGCTCATTATTCTTTCTTCTACGCCAGATACTCTAGAATAAATTGCTCCATCTCTGTAATATACAGCGTTTGTTTCTTTTTCTAGACTAAATTTTCTAACTATTCCTTTGGCTTCAGCTTCATATCTTGGAGTAAATTCATTGTCTTCATTTAATACAAGTATTCCATCACTTTCTTGACAGTTAAATACATTAGATTTAGCACGAATGTATTCTTCATAATCATGATGATAATCTAGATGGTTTGGAGATACATTTGTAATTGCAGCTCTATCTGTCTTTTCATGCATTGTCATTAATTGGAAACTACTTAGTTCAAGTACAACATAATCATCACTTGTTATTTCTTCTACTTTATCTAAAAGTGGTGTACCAATGTTTCCTCCAACATATACATTTTCTCCAGCTTCTTTTAAGAAAAGTGAAGTTAAAGTTGTAGTTGTTGTTTTTCCATCTGAACCAGTAATAGCTATTACTTTTGCATCTGTTAGATGTATAAAAGTCTCCATTTCAGATGTTAATATAACGCCTGCTTCTACAGCTTCAACAATTTCTGGAGTCCAAGGTTTTACTCCTGGAGATCTAAATATATAGTCTGATTCTTTTAATCCTTGTAGATAGTTTTCTCCAAGTACAAATTCTATATTTTCTAGTCCTTGAAGTTTTTCTGGTATTTCTTCATTTTTATCTCTTGCAATAATATTTGCTCCTAATTTGTTTAAATAAATAATTGCCGGTATGTTACTTACCCCTAAACCAATTACAGATACTTTTTTTCCGTTTATTTCTTCTTTAAATTTAACTATTCTATCGTTCATAATCTCGCTCCTTTTTTCTACTATATTATATTCTAATATATAATTTTTTTCAACCCAAAAAAATATATAAATTTAAGGATTAATTTAATTATCTTAGTTTACATAATGCATAAAATGTGGTATAATTATACTGTAGATTAATTTTAAAGTCCTCAAAAAATAATTTATGAGGCAGAAAGAGGGAATATATATGGAAATTTTAAAGAAGAAAGCTAAAAGCTATACTATCTACAAAGAGGAGTACAATTATGGTGTTCCTAAATATTTTATGATAGACAATAATGCTCAAGACAGTAAAATTGAAAGAATCAACTTTGATGTTGATGCTCGTGGAGGAATTATAATTGTTAGATTAAATGAGACTGTTAAAAAATTACCTGAAAGTGCTACTTTATTCCTTACAAATATTACATCAGATTTTATTCCTGTAAATGTTGTCAATGATGAACTTTTTAAAGACACACCAGATTTAGTGTTTGATGATCGAGATGAAATCTTTTCAATACTTGAAAATAAGTATCTAGTGCATAAAGCTAAATATGTTTCATGGGATGGTGTCATTGTAAGAGTAAAATTTACAAAAAATGTCGCTAAACTTGACAGAGACTATGGAGATATTGGTACAACTCATCATTATTGCCTTGTAGATGACATTAGTAAAGACTCACATTAATTTGTGAGTCTCTTTTTTAGTTTCCACCAAGTATTTCTGACCTATTTAGATTTCCCCCATACTTATATGAACCACATGCAGTTTGATCTTCTTTCATATTGCTTTTTTTATCATTTAAGCATTCACATACCATTATACTATCTAATCTACATGTTGAATCTTCTATACAATTATGCATGCACTTTGAAACATTACATTGAATTTTTGGTGTTACTTCTTTATATATCATTTTATCATCTCCTACTTTTATTTTTATCTTTATTTCTCATTTTATTCTCTTTATTTGTTAAATAATTTGTATTTTATGTAAATTTTTGCTATACTATAGTACATGGAAAGATATAATCATTTAAACTCATATTTAAAAGAAAAATTTGGAGAAAGAACATTAAAAATATGCGTTGATGCAGGATTTACATGCCCTAATCGTGATGGTACAAAAGGAGTTGGTGGATGTATCTTTTGTGGTGAACGTGGTTCTGGCGAACATTTAAAAAATATAGATATAGCAGAACAAGTTAAAAAGCATTTAGAAAGTTACAGAGGTGAGCGTGCAAATAAGTTTATTGTATATTTTCAAAACTTTACTAACACTTATGATACAATAGAAAACCTTAAGAAAAAATATGACTCTGCTCTTGTGGATGATAGAATTGTTGGGATACAAATTGCAACAAGACCAGATTGTATTAATGAAGAAATTGCTAAGCTATTATCTTCATATGCAAATCGTTATTACGTTTGTGTAGAACTTGGTCTTCAAACTGTCAATGAAACTACAGGAAAATTAATAAATAGATGCTATACAAATGAAAATTTTAAAAATGCAGTTAACATATTAAGAAAGTATAATATAGACATAGTTACACATATTATGGTAGGACTTCCCGGAGAGTCTCATAAAGATATAGTTTCAGATGTTAATTTTATTAATAAATTAGATATTCAAGGATTAAAAATACACTCTACATACGTTACAAGTGATACTAAATTAAATAAAATGTATGAAGATGATACCTACTCTCCTATCTCTTTAGATTATTATCTAGATGAACTATGCTACATTATTACTCATATTCGTAAAGATATTATTCTACATAGAATAAGTGGGGATGCGCCTAAAGATATGCTAGTTGCACCATCTTGGAACTCACATAAAAAACTTGTTTTAAATGGTATAGATAAAATACTTAGAGAAAGAGATTTATACCAAGGGATGTATTATTCGGTTGAAGAATAATGTCGTTTTATGGTATAATGTTTTAGGTGATAAAAATGGATAGACCAATAATTGGTGTTAGTGCAAGACCATATATTACAGATAATGGTAGAAATGCACTAGTAATACTTGAATCAATAAGAAGAGTAATAATAAATAATGGTGGTATTCCACACATCATACTTCCTACACAAGATATGGTATATATGAATAACAGAGAAACTCCATTAACAGATAAAGACAAAGAAATACTTGATGCACAAATTAATATGTGTGATGGCATACTTATGCCAGGTGGAGATTTTATGTATTTTTACGATAACTATATTTGTGAGAAAGCGAATAAAAAGGACATGCCTCTACTTGGAATATGTATGGGTATGCAAGTAATGTGCAACTATAACAATGATAATAAAAATATATTTATTGAAGGACATAAAGATTTACAAAAAGAATATGTTCACTCTGTAAATATTATTCCAGGTACCAAACTATATGACATTATTGGTGAAGAAAAAATAATGGTAAATAGTATTCACAGAACTAAAGTACCAAACTCTGGAGACTACTCTATCAGCGCTAAAGCTGAAGGAGATATAATTGAAGGAATTGAAAAGAAAGATAAATTATTTAACATTGGAGTTCAATGGCATCCTGAACGTACAGATGATGCACCAAGTAGAAAAATTATTACTGCTTTTATTGATGCATGTAAACAATATAAAGAACTTAATAAGTAAAAAGAAATGAAAAAACTAATTAATAATAGATAAAAAATAAGGAGCATTAAGTGCTCCTCTTTTTTTAGTCTGTTATATCATCATCTATTATTATATAGAAATTATATTCAGAATAATTTTCTTTAAGTTTCTTTTCAATCTCGTCCTTTACTTCTTCTCTATTCTTGCATTCAAAGCCAATGATAAGATCAAAATATACAGCTTTTTCTTTTTCATCTACAAAAAAGCCATGAATTTGTTTAATATGTTCATATTCTTTTATTATTCTTCCTATTTCTTGTTTCATTTCTTTGTATTCTTTGCTATCATTTGCTGCATATATACCTATAGTCATTATTATTCCAAATTGATTAAATATATCTACTGTAATCTTTCTAGTTAAAACGTGTATATCTTGTGCAGTCATATCATCTGGAATTTGAATATGTGCTGTACCTATTGTTTTTACAGGTCCATAAGTGTGTAAAGACAGGTCATATACACCTTGAACTTTATCATAAGCATTTATTGCTTTTTTTATTTCATCAGTTAATTCTTTATCTGCACGTTGTCCCATCATCATGTCTATTGTTTCTTTTAACATTTCAATTGCAGATTTTAAGATTACTAGAGATATTACAATACCTATGTATCCTTCTAAACCTAATCCAAAGAAATAATTAATTAATGCTGCAACAAGTGTTGAAAATGATAATATAGAGTCCATTAATGCATCTTCACCAGAGGCAACTAAACTTTGTGAGTTAAGTTTTTTACCTGTAGCTTTAACATATCTTCCAAGAAAGAATTTTGTTGCAACTGCAACTGCAACAATTACAATTGAAACAATTGAATATGTTGCTACTTGCTTATTAATTATTTTATCTAAAGATTCTTTAAATGCTGTAACACCTGCAATTAAAACGATTGCAGATACTATTACAGATGTAAAGTACTCTACTCTTCCATGTCCGAATGGATGCTCTTTGTCTGGAGCCTTATTTGCAATTTTTGTTCCAATTATTGTTACTACAGATGATATTACATCTGTTAAGTTGTTTACCGCATCTAATACGATAGCGATAGAATTTGTAATCAATCCAATTACTGCTTTAAATGCAACTAGTATTATATTTACTATTATTCCTAATGCACTAGTTTTAATTATTTTCTTTTCTCTTTCCAATTTTTTTCACCTTTATATTTTAGAATACGCTAATTTAGCGCTTATATTTAATTATATTACATTAGTAAATTTTGTCAACAAAAAAGAGTATAAAATTAATTATACTCTTTTTATTATATTTATTCTTCAAGCATTAATGCTTTAAATTCATCTAAATCTTTTTTGAAGCCTTCGAATGCCTCTTTATATAGATTATCATCTAGAGGATCTACTCCAGCAAGTCTTAGTAATTCTACTGGTGACATAGAAGATCCAGATTTCAAGAATTTCTTGTAATTTTCTATATGTTCTTTATTTCCTTCAAATATTCTTTTAGCAATAACAGAAGCTACAATATTTCCAATTGTGTATTTATATACATAGTATGCAGAATAGAAATGAGGAATACCAAAACAAGAATATTTAGAATACTCATTTGCAGGTATTAATCCTCCATAATACTTAGTATTTAAATCTTCATATAAATCTGTTATTGTTTGCATAGATACTCCTTCATTTGCTGCACTCATTTTATGAAGTGCGTCTTCAAACTGAGCAAATAATGGTTGTCTGTAGCATGTTCCTATGAAATCATAAAGTTTTCTGTATAGTAGATATGCTTTTTCTTCTTTTGTTTTTGCTTTAG
>JAEEGL016886358.1_pt1 | contig 11889 bp, 10 predicted proteins | sample 9134231 | NCBI WGS metagenome assembly JAEEGL01 (sample SAMN16246548, study PRJNA631951) | gut metagenome | biome: gut microbiome; feature: rumen; material: fiber-attached | host: Bos | place: Iran: Karaj | collected 2018-10 | reverse complement strand
TCTGGTCGTTCCCTGTCGGCCTGACATTCGCCAAGGACATCACCCTGGACAGCGGCTGGTATGTGAAGCCGAGCCTCGACCTGCGCGTGACGCCGAACGCAGGGGACATCAAGGCCCGCGGCGACATGCGTTTCACGGGCGTCGGCGGCTCGGCAACAATGGAAACCCAGACCATGGACTATCTGACATACGGCGGCACGGCCGCTCTTGAATTCGGCAAGGATAACATCAAGCTGGGCCTGAACTACAATCTGGAGGCGGGCGCGCGCAGCACGCAGCACGGCGTGTTCGCGACGTTCAGGTACGAGTTCTGACCGGAAGCGGAAGCGCGGGCCGTGCGCGGCCGGTTTCGGCGACGGCGCGGCTGCCGGCGGCTCACCGTTTCTTCACGAGAAGGGCGAAGAACGGCCCCCCCAGCAGCGCGGTGACGACGCCCACCGGAATCTCCTGCCCGCCCGCGAGCGTTGTCCGCGCGATGAAATCCGCCCAGACGAGGAGAATCCCGCCCCCGAAGAACGCCCCGGCAAGCAGCGGGCCGTGGGCCGCCCCCAGCAAAAGGCGCAGGGTGTGCGGAACGACGAGGCCGACGAAGCCGACGACGCCGGCGACGGCCACGCAGCCCGCCGTCATGCAGCCGACCGCGAGGAGAATGAGAAAACGGTTTCTGCCGACGTCGATGCCCATCTGCCCGGCCTGCGCGTCGCCGAAAGCCAGCACGTCAAGCGTGCGCCACCGGAAGGCGAGGACGAAGAGCGCGGGCAGCGACGCCAGCGAGAGCAGCGGCATGCTCTCCCATCCCCTGCCCTGGAAGGAGCCGAGGATCCAGAAGACGATGCTCGTGACGGATTCCTCGTTCAGGGCCTTGACGAGGGCGACGAGGGCGCCGAAGAAGGTGGAGACGGCGATGCCGGCGAGAATGACGCGCCCCCGGTCCAGGCCGTTCCGGCTGCGTCCCAGCCAGAGCGCCGCCAGGACGGCGGAAAGCGCTCCCGCAAGGGCTGAAAGGGAGACGAGCGCGGCGTGCTGCGGCATGTGAGCGACGGCCGTGAGGAGCGGGATTTCGCCGAGGGCGATGGCAAGGCTCGCTCCGCAGGCCGCTCCGGCGGAGATGCCGAGCGTGAAGGGTTCCGCCAGGGGATTGCGCAGGACGCCCTGCAGGCAGACGCCGGAAGTGGCGAGAATGCCGCCGCAGAGCGCGGCGAGGCATACCCGGGCGAACCGGACGTCGGTTATGACGAGCCGCTGCGTGTCGTTCGCGGCGTTGGGAACGCCCATCCCCGCGAAATTCGCCAGGGTCCGCCAGACCGTCTCCCCGTCAAGGGGAAAGGGTCCGCCGAGGCAGGCGAGGGGAAACGAGAGGAGCCAGCCCGTGACGATGAGGGCGAGGAGGAATGCGTCTTTGCGGCCCATGGAGGTCATTGCCGCGCGCGTCCGGCGCCGCCGGAGGCGTCTATCCAGATAAGGCTGCCCTGCCGGCCGCTGTTCCTGTCGCGCCGGTGGGAGAAGAAATTGCCGTTTGAAAAGGTGCAGAGGTCTATCCCGAAAATCTGCCGTTCGGGAATGCCGGCCGCGCGGAGCTGCCGGCGCGTGAGGCTCCAGAGATCCATCGTCCGGGTGCGGGGGTCGAACCATTCGGCGAATTCATCGCCCCATTCGCTTTCAAAATTGACGAATTCGGCTTTCGCCGGGCCCAGGCTGGGGCCGCGGACGGCGACGAGCTCCTCCGGAGAAAGCCCGTAGCGCTCGCAGAAACGCGCGACCGCCGTCTGCGGGAAGGCGCACCTGCTGCCGCGCCAGCCCGCATGGACGGCGGCCACGGCGCGGCCGCGGCAGTCGGCGATGAGAATGGGCTGGCAGTCGGCCGTCTTTATGAGAAGCCCCTTGCCCGGGCACGCAGTGGCCATTCCGTCGCCGTCCGTCTGCGGGGGAAGGTCCGTTTCCGCGTCCGCCGGTTCGAAGACCATGGCGTCGCCGTGCACCTGACGGAGCTCCGCCAGGCGCGCGAGTCCCCTCCCTGAAAGCCTTGAGAGCATTTCAGCGCGGTTCTTCCGCGTCTGCGCGACGTCCCGCTGCAGGTCAAGCGAGACGTTGCCGCCGTCGAAAGGGGAGCGCAGGTCGCCTGAGCGCGTCTGAAAGGCGCAACGGACGTTCGCGACCGCGGGAAAGGAGAATTCGATGAAGTTCAGAGCCATAGAAGCCTTTCCTCCGTGCAGAGGGAGTGAACCGGCTGGTCCAGTCCGGTATGCGGTACGGAATCGACGAGCTGGAACGCAAAGCAGAGGCCGATTCGCACGGTCCCGTCGAGGTTCGTGAGAAAGCGGTCGTAATAGCCGCCGCCGCAGCCAAGGCGGTTTCCCGCCGCGTCAAAGGCGAGGCCGGGAACGACGATGAGATCGGGACGGAAAGCCGCGCCGGCGGATTCGGACGAAAAGCCCGCCAGTTCCGGAGGGGGTTCCCGTATGCCGAAAGCGTTCCGCGCAAGGGGCGTCCCGCGCGCGCAGGGGACGAATTCCATGATGCCCCGGAGCCCCGGGCAGATCCGGGGCAGATAGGCCGTTGCGTTCCTGTCCCAGAGGTCCGCGAGAAGCAGCGCCGTTGCGATCTCGCGCGCCGCCGAATGGAACAGGGCGACGGAGCGCGCTTTTTGCCATGCCTCCGACGCCATGAGCCTGCGCTGGGCCTTTTCGCCCCATGCCGCCATGTCGGCCGCCGTCTGGCTGTTTTTCAGCTCCCGCATTCTCCGGCGCAGGGCGTCCTTTTCGGAGTGCGGCGGCCTGGGCGCATTGCGATGAGGACCGGCTTGCATGGGCGGCTCTTTCCTTCCGGTGTGAGTTGTGGCAGAAAGAAACGAACCTACTTATGATACAGACGATCATTGTGTCTGCCAAGCGGCGGACGGCGGGCAGCGGACGCATCCTCCCGCAGGGGAAATGCGTTGCGGATCCTGCCGTTTCAGGTGAGCGGAGCGACGGGGGGCGCCGGCTTCCCGCATTCGCCCCGCATGCCGCCTGCGCTGATTTTTTCAAATATTTTGAACAGATAAAGGTTTTTTATGTCTGAAAATGAAAATTTGCTGGAATCTTCCGCCGAAGAATCCGCCCCGTCCCGGGAGGGCGCCGCCCGGAAAAAGACGCGCTCGCAGGCAGCCGGCAAAAAAAACGCCCGGCGGTCGATGCGGCGCTCGTCTTCCCGCAAGGATGCGAACCCCTCAAAGCAGGACTCTGAAGCGGCCGATGCCGCCGCTGAAATTTCCGCGGGCGGGGCGGAGGCCGGACGGCCCGTTTCCGACGAACTTCCCGCAGGTGCCGGCGCGGACGGCGGCGAAGGGCCGTCCGGGGGAGACGAGGGGGACGCCGCCCCCCGCAGGAGCCACCGCGGTCGCCGCGGAGGACGCGGACGGAGACGCAGGACGCCTGCGGCTGCGAAGAGCGATGAGGAGCAACTTACCGCGGAGACCGCCCCGGACGTGGAGAACGGGGTCCCGCCGGACGTGGAGCCCGTTTCCGATGCGAGAGGGGGGGCGGCGGATGAAGGATTTGAGACCGCCGGGACGGAAAGCGAAGCCGGGGGCGCCGCTTCCGCCCCCGGGCAGGACGGCGCCGCCCGGGGGAAAAGCCGGGGGAGGTCCGCCGAGGCGAAAGGCGCCGCATCCCCTTCCGCGAAAGGAAAGAAGGCCGCGTCGCGCGGCCGGCGGAAAATGTTTTTCAGCGTTCTGGCCGGGGAGCAGATCGAGGTCGCCCTCGCCGAGGAAGGACGCCTGCTTGAGTATTACCTCGACATGATGCACCAGCAGAAAATGAAGGGGAATATCTACAAGGGGGTCATCCATAACATTGACGCAAACCTGCAGGCCGCCTTCGTGGATTACGGGGTCGGCAAAAACGGTTTCTTGCAGATCGACGAGATCCATCCCGAATACTGGCTCGCCCATCATGAGCCGGCGAAGGGAAAAAAGTTTCCGCCCATACAGAAGGTGCTCAAGGCCGGTCAGGAAGTGCTCGTTCAGGTCGTCAAGGAACCCACGGGAAACAAGGGGGCCTTTCTGACGACCTGGCTTTCTCTCGCCGGGCGCTTTCTCGTGCTCACCCCCGGGCAGGAGCAGATCGGCGTTTCCCGCAAGGTCGAGGACGAGGCGGAACGCTCGCGCCTGCGCGAAATGATCAACGGGATCGAGCCCGGGCAGGGCATGGGCGTGATCGTGAGAACCGTCAGCGCCGGCACGACGAAGACCACGCTGAAGAACGACCTGCAGTATCTGAAGCGCCTCTGGAAGGACATCCGCAAAAAGGGGACGGAAGAGAGCGCCCCGGCTCTCGTGTACAAGGAACCCGGCCTCGTGGAGAGGGCGGTGCGCGATTACCTGACGGACGACGTCGCCGAGATATGGGTCGACCAGGAGGACGTCGCCCGGAGCGTCGAGGCGATGGTCAACCTGCTCTTCCCGCGCAAGAAGGGGCTCGTTCATCTCTACTCGGACGCTCGGCAGCCGCTCTGGGACCGTTTCAGCATGCGCGGGCAGATAGAACAGCTCTATTCGCGCGAGGTCGTACTGCCTTCGGGCGGCAGGCTCGTTGTTGACCAGACGGAAGCCCTGACGGCGATAGACATCAATTCCGGCAAGATATCGGGAAAGGGCAACTTCGAGGCCATGGCTTTCAAGACGAATATGGAGGCCGCGGAGACGATAGCCAGCCAGCTTCGTCTGCGGGACATCGGCGGTCAGGTCGTGATAGATTTCATAGAGATGCGCGAGAAAAAGCACGTGCAGGAAGTGGAGAAGACCCTTCGCCAGGCGATGAAGTCCGACAGGGCGCGGCATGACGTGGAGCGGATGAGCTCCTTCGGCCTGCTTGAGCTCGTGCGCCAGCGGACGGGCGTTTCGGCGCTTTCCCTTGCGCAGGAGCCGTGCCCGTTCTGCGGGGGAACCGGCCTGCGCCGGAACATGGAGGGGCAGGCCCTTCAGGCTTCCCTTGAGATTCGCAGGCAGATGCGGCTTTCGAGCCGCGAGGTCTACGTCTATGAGACCTCGCGCGAACTGGGGCTGTATCTGCTCAACCGCAAGCGGTCCATGCTTCAGGAGATCGAGAGGGACATGGGGCGCCGCCTGGAGATCGCCATAAGGGGCTAGGGCGATGTCCGCCGGAAAACTGCTTCTGCACGTCTGCTGCGGCCCGTGCTCCATCATGACCGTGAAACGCCTGCGGGACGACGGCTACGACCTTACGGCATGGTACATGAATCCGAATATCCAGCCGCTTGCGGAGTACCTGCGCAGGCGCGAAGCGGCCGGGGAGTGCGCGGAGCGGCTCGGCATTCCCATCCTTTACGACGACGAAACCTGGGATATCGCGGCCTGGCTTCGCGGCGTGCGCGGGCGGGACGAACCCCCGGCCCGCTGCCGCTGGTGCTGCGCGGGCCGCGTGCGGGCGGCTTTCGACAAGGCTCTCGCGCTGGGTTTCGAGGCCGTCTCGACGAGCCTTCTGTATTCCCGGTATCAGCCTCACGATTTCATAGCGGAAACCGGACGGCGCTGCGCCGAAGAAAAAGGACTTGCGTTCGTTTACAGGGATTTCCGGGAGTACTGGCAGGACGGAATAGACATCTCCAGGGAATGGGGGATTTATCGCCAGCCGTACTGCGGCTGCGTGTACAGCGAGGCGGAACGCTACGCGAAAAAACTGCGGAGGCTGATACGCGACGGCCGGCCGGCCGATCCCCGCACGGAGGGGAGCTCCGCCGGCGACGGAGACGGAAGATGACGGCCTGTTTCCGGACCTACGGCGACGTGGCGGCCTACCTTGACGCGCGCGGCTGTTTCCACATGGACATGAGCCTCGGGCGCATGGAGAAGGCCCTCGCGGACCTGGGCCTGCGGCGTCCGCCCTTTCGCGTCGTCCAGGTGCTCGGCACGAACGGCAAGGGCTCGACCTCGTCGTTTCTCGCCTCGATCTGCAGGGCCCACGGGCTTGCGACGGGCCTCTATACCTCGCCGCATTTCGTGGAGCCGACGGAGCGCATACGGATAGACGGCGTTCCCGTTTCGGGGCGGGACTGGGTTGAACCTGCGAACCGTTTGCTGAACGCGGCGCAGGACCTCACCTATTTTGAATTCCTGACGGTTCTCGCCCTCATGCTCTTTCGGAAGGCGGAGGTCGACGTCGCCGTGCTTGAGGCCGGCCTCGGCGGCAGGCACGATGCGACGACGGCCGTGGATGCCGATCTGCTGTGCTTCACGCCCATCGCGATGGATCACTGCGACGTCCTCGGGGATACCCTTGAAGCGATCGCCCGCGACAAGGCGGATGCCATGCGGGGGGGGAGGGCGGTTTGCTCGGCGCGGCAGACGCCGGAAGCGGGGCGGATTCTGCGGGAAAAGGCCCGTGAGGCGCATGCGCCCCTCGCCTTCGCCGATGAGCTGCCCGAAGGCGCTTTCCCGAGAATCGGCCTTGCGGGAGGGCATCAGCGCGTGAACGCCGGCCTCGCCCTTGCGGCGTGGCGCGTGCTGGCGCCGATGCTCGGCCGCGGCATTGCCGATGCGGATTCGCAGCGGCGCGGCATTGCCGAAGCTTTCCTGCCGGGCCGTTTCCAGAGGGTTCCCGCGGGCGGGGGCCGTCCCCCGCTTGTTCTGGACGGCGCGCACAATCCCCACGGGACGCGGGCCCTCGCGGCGGCGCTCAAGGCGGAGCGCATCGCCCCGTCGGCCGTGATCTATTCGTGCCTGCGGGACAAGGACTGGCGTTCTTCCGTCGCTGTTCTCAAAACCGCCCTCAATCCCGGCACCGCGGTTTTCGTTCCGCAGATGGACAATCCCAGGGCCGAGGATGCGGGCGTCGTCGCGTCGTTCTGGAATGAGGCGGGATGCCGTGCGGAGGCCGCGGCGGGCTCGCGCGCCGTTGCCCATGCCGTGAAGGCGGCCTTCCCGCAGGCAGGCGGGGGCGGGGACAGGCCCGTTCTGATAACCGGCTCTCTCTATCTGCTTTCGGCGTTTTTCGGCCTGTACCCGGAGTTGCTGTCGATTTCTTCATGCGAGGGATGAGAATGAACAGCGCGTGTTTCCGCGCCATACCTTCGGCGGACGTCTGCATGGAAATGCTGCTCGACGCCGACGCGACGCTTGCCGGCCTTCCCCGGGCAAGCCTGCGCGATGCCGTTTCGGCCTATTGGGATGAGCGGCGGAACGGAATCCGCCGGGGCGTCATCGCCGACCCGGAGGCGCTGACCCTTGAAAGCAATCGCGCGGGCCTGCTGCGATTCGTCCGGGAAAAGCTTTCCCCGAATTTCAAGCGGGTTTTGAACGCGACGGGCGTCGTCGTCCACACGAATCTGGGCAGGTCCGTCTTGTCCGAGGATGCGCGAAAGGCCGTGGCGCTGGCGGCCGGCGGCTACTGCAATCTTGAGTTGGACATGGAGACCGGCGCCCGCGGCAGCAGGAACGACCTCGTCGAGGACATGCTCCGCCGTCTGACCGGCGCCGAAGCCGCCGTCGTGGTGAACAACAATGCGGCGGCGGTCATGCTCATGCTGGACACCTTCTGCCATGCGGGCGAGGTGGTCGTTTCCCGGGGGGAGCTCGTTGAAATCGGTGGGAGTTTCCGGATTCCCGACATAATGAAAAAGAGCGGGGCCGTTCTGCGCGAGGTGGGGGCCACCAACAGAACCCGCTTGAGCGATTACCGCGAAGCCGTCAATGAAAGCACGCGCGCCCTGATGCGGGTGCACACGTCGAATTTCCGCATGGTCGGCTTCCATTCGTCGGTTGATCTGTCCGATCTTGCCGCTCTGGCGCATGAGAAGGGCCTGCTTCTCATCGAGGATCTCGGCAGCGGCAGCCTGATTCCCCTTCATGTCAGGGGCCTTCCCGACGAACCGTCGGTGCCGTCGGTCGTGTCCGCGGGCGTTGATCTCGTCTCCTTTTCAGGTGACAAGGTCCTCGGCGGACCTCAGGCCGGCATCATCGTCGGCCGGAAGGAACTGGTGGCCCGGCTTAAGAAGAATCAGCTCATGCGGGCGCTGCGCTGCGACAAGCTCTGTCTTTCAGCCCTTGAGGCGACGCTTCGGCCGTATTTCGATCCCGACAGGGCCATTCGCACGATACCCACCTTGCGGTGCATCGCGATGCCGCCCGGGGAGATTGCCGGCAGGGCCCGCTCGCTTGCCCGGCGATTGAAGGCGCATTGCGGCGGCGCCTGCCGGGTGAGCATCCGCGACGGCGTGTCGCGCGTCGGCGGGGGGGCTTTTCCGCAATACGATCTCCCGACGAAACTCGTCTGCCTGTCCTCGGCGACGCTTGACGCCATGACCGTGAAAATGCGTTTTCTCAAGGCCGGGACGCCCCTGATCGGACGCATCGAGGACGACGCTTTCTGCCTTGACGTGAGAACCCTTGAGAGGGAAGATTTTTCTCTTGTCGCGCATCTGGCCGGGAGCGTTTTTTCCATGACCAACGAAGAAGGATGACCCATGAAAGATGAAGTGATGTATTCCCCGAAGAGCGCCTGGACGCTCTATCGGGATGAGGCGCGGAAAAAAGCCGTTTTTGACTTCGCCGAACGCTACCGGCAGTTTCTGGGGCGCTGCAAAACCGAGAGGGAGACCGTTCTCTACGTCGCCGAAGCGTTGCGCGAACACGGTTTCTCGGAGGACCCCGCGGCCCCGAAGACCTTTCGCGTCCTGCGCGACAAGGCCGTTTTCGCCGCCAGAAAAGGCGACAGGCCGCTTGCGGAGGGCCTGTCCCTGATCGCCGCCCATGCGGATTCTCCCCGCCTGGATTTCAAGCAGCGCCCTCTCATAGAACAGGCTGACGTCGCCCAGGCGAAGACGCATTATTACGGCGGGATACGCAAATACCAGTGGCTCTCGCGGCCTCTCGCCCTTCACGGCGTCATCGTCCGGGAAAACGGCGAGCGCATTGCCGTCCGCGTGGGTGAACAGCCCGGCGAACCGGTGTTCTGCGTGGCGGATCTGCTGCCCCACCTCGCGCAGAAGCAAAACGAGCAGACCGTCAAGGAAGCTTTTGAAGGGGAAAAGCTCAACGTCATTCTCGGCCACACCCCCGCCGCCGCGGAAGAGGAAAAGGACGAAAGCAAGGAACCCGTGAAGCGGGCCCTGCTGGAATTTCTGCATTCCGAGTACGGCATTTGCGAAGAGGATCTCATAACCGCCGAGCTTGAGGTCGTGCCGGCGGGCCCCGCGCAGTACGTCGGTTTCGACAGGGGCCTGATAGGGGCCTACGGCCACGACGACCGCATTTGCGTCTTCACGGCGCTCGAGGCCTTTCTGGAGAGCGGCGACGAAGGCCCGGCCAAGGCGCTTGTCTTCTGGGACAAGGAGGAAATCGGCTCTGACGGCGCGACCGGAGCCTCGTCGCGCTTTCTGCAATACTGCGTCGAGGACCTCGCGCGGGCGTGGGAGCCGGAAACGCCGGCCTCGCACGTTCTGCTGGCGAGCCGCGCGCTTTCATCGGACGTGACTGCGGCTATCGACCCCGATTTTCAAGATTTGCATGAGAAGCAGAATTCCGCCCGTCTCGGTTACGGCCCGTGTTTCTGCAAGTTCACGGGATCGCGGGGGAAATACGGGGCGAGCGAGGCCGACGCCGAATTTTTCGCCTCCCTGCGCGGCCTCTTCAATGCCAATCGGATTCCCTGGCAGGTCGCCGAACTCGGCAAGGTCGATACCGGCGGCGGCGGAACCGTCGCCCTCTTCCTGGCTGCGTGGGGCATGCGGGTCATCGACCTCGGGCCGGCGCTGCTTGCCATGCACAGCCCCTTTGAGCTGGCCAGCTGCGCCGACGTCTATGCGACGAAGGAGGCATACCGGCTTTTCCTGTCATGGGCCGATGAGCCCGTTTCCACCCGCCGCGCCGGGCTGTGAACGCGGCGGGGCCGTCTGACGACCGGGGCCGCCTCAAGCCCGCGTAATCCGCTTATGCGGGCGGATTGCCGAGGCGCAGGCCGATCCCGCTATTGACGGTTAAAAAGGAACGGTATATATTCAATAACATGCCGGGATGGTGGAATTGGTAGACGCGGCGGACTCAAAATCCGCTACCCGCGAGGGTGTGAGAGTTCAAGTCTCTCTCCCGGTACCAGAAAATCAACGGGGCGGGCGCAATGCCCGGCCCCTTTTTTCAGGTCCGGCGGACGGGCGCCGGTTTTCAGACGCCGACACGATGAAGTCCGTCGCCGATTCCCGGAACGATGCCCAATGAAACTTCTCTTTTGCTGCCTCGCTGCCGCGGCCGTCATCCTCGGGTTTGCCCCGATGAATCCTTTTGCTAGGACCAAGACGGTCGGAACGGACGTCGGCATAGGAGACGTCACGGAATTCTATTACACCTATTCGACCTCGACCAATCCGCCTGAATATCAGCGCTATCGCTTTTACCTGAAAGAGGGGAAACCCGCTTTCCATCACGAAAGGCGCGAGGGCGACAGGTGGCCCCTGACGGAAAAGGACGTCACCGTTTCAGGCGGCAGGCACTTGAGCGGGCAGGAGTGGGCCGAGTTCTTTGACACCCTGAAAGGCGGAACGGTCAGGAACCGCGAGGAGCATACCGAATCCGGAGATTCCGGGCCGTGGCTGTTCCTATACTGGAAGGGAGACCGTTCCAAATGCCGGGAGTTTTCCTTTGCGAATTACGGCTCCAGGCTGGCATTCGAAGCGTTATGCTCGCGGCTGAAGGGAGAATGACAGGCCGCCAGCCTGCCTACCCGCCCGCGGCCTTCGCGATGGCGACGGCCCACAGCGAATAGCCGATCGCCGTGTAATGTACGCCGTCGCATTCGCGTATCCGCCAGCCGTCCATGAATTCCTGATAGGCGGGGCCGGGCCACGGTGGAAAAAGCAGGGCGCCCGCGCGTGACGCCGCGTTTCGGATGACGGCCCGGCGCTGCTCCACGAAGAATTCCAGTCCGGAATCTCCCATTGCCGGCGGCAGCAGCCAGACCAAACGCGCCGCGCCGGCCTGCCGCATTATGGCATGCAGGCGCTCGGCGTAGCCGGTTTCCCAGCCCTCCGGGGCTCTTGCATCCGCGTCATTGGTTCCCAGTGAAATGATGACCAGCGCCGCGTCGGCGGGGATATGCTGCTCTTCCCAGGACTGCCGCCCGTCCCGAGCGACGCAGGCGAGCCCCGGCCAGATGCGCCGCAGCGGAGCGGCAAGGCCGACCGCCAGCGAATCTCCCGCGAGCACGCGTTTCATAAATGGCTCCCTTGTTCCATGGGCTTCTTCCATGCCGTTCTCTCATCTGCCGGGCGGCGAAAACGGGCACCGTTTGCCGATGCAGTGATTATTCCGTGCGGAATCGTTACTGACAGCGCCGCGCGGGCTCACTCTGCGCGCAGGAAGGCAAGCGTTTCGGGCTTGTCCATGAGCAGGGACGCAAAGAGCTCATTGCCTTCGGGGCCGGGGTGGATGCCGTCGGTCAGCATGCCGGCGAAGCCGCGGTCCATGAGTTCGGGAAAGAGGTTGGCGCAGGGCACGCTGAGCTTCCTGCAGACCTCCTGGGCGAGGGTCGCGTAGCGGCCGAGACGGGCGCAGGCCTGCTCGTCGGCGAGCGGGGGCGGGCAGATGAAGAGGGTGGGGGCCATGTCCACGGCTTTCGCGAGCAGGGAGGAGAGAGACTCCGCCGCGCTCTTGGGGTCGGCGCCCTGCAGGGCGTCGACGGTGCCCGTGCAGAAGGCGAAGCGGGACCGTATGCCGGGCATGAGACGGGCGGCGTATTCCGCTTCGAAGCGGGCCGCGACGTCCGCCAGCTTCTGGCGCCTGGCTCCGAGGTTGTAGAAGGTCGCGGGCGGGTACTCGTAGCAGCCGCGCTCCGCGCCCTTGAGGACAAGGCGGCTCACCCAGCCGCCGGGCATGGCGCTGTCGTTGACGCCAAGGGTGAC
>JAEEGL016850673.1_pt1 | contig 11889 bp, 9 predicted proteins | sample 9134231 | NCBI WGS metagenome assembly JAEEGL01 (sample SAMN16246548, study PRJNA631951) | gut metagenome | biome: gut microbiome; feature: rumen; material: fiber-attached | host: Bos | place: Iran: Karaj | collected 2018-10 | reverse complement strand
CAGTTGGGATAGCGTTGTGACAGCTCATCACAGCGGTTCAGGTCCTCCTCGATGATTTTGATGTCGATCGTCTTGCCCAGTCGCTTGATAAGCTGTTCGGCAATGTCGTTGCCGCCCACGATGAGCACATTGTCGACGGGCGTCTGCACCTTGCCGCAGGCATCGCGCACCTCATCGATGTGGTCGCGTGTGGTAGCTATATATATAATGTCATTCTCCAGCACACGGTCATCGCCGCGAGGGATGATGATCTCGCGGTTGCGTTTGATGGCCGACACGTGCAGGTAGTGACTGATGTTGGACACATCCTTGAGCATCTGGTTGACGATGCGTGCGTTATTGCGGATTTTCACGCCCACAACAATCAACTCACCATCAAACAACTCAAACCAGTTTCTGGCCCAAGTGCGCTTCAGGGCACTGGCGATTTCCTTGGCGGCGAGCATCTCGGGGTAGATGAGGTGGTCGATACCCAGGTAGTTGATGTGGTCGCGCCATTTGGGGTTGAAGAACTCGTCATTGTCGAGTCTGGCCACGGTTCTCTTGGCGCCAAGCTTTTTGGCCATGGAGCAAGCCAGGATGTTGCGTGCCTCACTCTTGGTCACAGCGATGAACAGGTCACATACACCAGTCTTGATGGCATTCAGGTCGCTGAAGGAGATGGCGCTACCCTGATGGGTGAGCAGGTTGTAGTTCTCCAGGGGCTCGAGCTTCCTGTTCTCTACATCCATGACGATGATGTCCTGCTCCTCATTACTGAGCATCTTGGCAAGATGGGTCCCGACTTCTCCTGCGCCGGCAATAACGATTCTCATTGTCTCTTTATTTGGTTAAAGTCTTTATTCTTCTAATCGTGAGGATCAGGACTTGGTAGCAGCTTCTAATTCCTCGTTGATGGCGGCTTCGAGCGATTGGGCATCCATGCCGCATCGCTCATAGAGCTCGGCGACTGTGCCCTGGTGTACAAACTCGTCCTGCACGCCCAGCATCCTCAATCGGTTGGTCTTGTGGTGACGTGTCATCCACTCGGCGACAGCCGATCCCAGTCCGCCCACTACAGTGCCGTCCTCGATGGTAATCAGGCTATGGTAACGAGTGGTGGCTTCCTCCAGGATTTTCTCATCGATGGGCTTGAGGTAGATCATATCATAGTGGCCCACCTTGATGCCGCGTTCGGTAAGCCGATTGACCACCTCGATCACCTCGTTACCGATGTGTCCGATGCTCAGCACAGCAACACCGTTACCTTCGCTCATGCATCTTCCTTGTCCCACAGGCAATACCTGCATCTCGTTGTGCCAGTCGGCAATGACGCCCTTGCCACGCGGGTAGCGGATGGCAAACGGCCCCATGCCTTCTTGCTGGGCGGTGAACATCAGGTTGCGCAGGTCATGCTCGTTCAACGGTGATGCGACGACCATACCGGGGATGCAGCGCAGGTAAGCCAGGTCAAACAGGCCATGGTGGGTTACACCGTCCTCGCCGACAATGCCGCCGCGGTCGATGCAGAAGGTCACCGGCAATCCCTGAATGGCGACATCATGGATGATGGAGTCGTAGCCGCGTTGCAGGAAGGTGCTGTAGATAGCACAGAAGGGGTGCATCCCGTCCTTGGCGAGTCCGCCAGCAAAGGTCACTGCATGACCCTCGCTGATGCCCACGTCAAAGGCACGAGCAGGCATCGCCTCCAGCATCAGTGACATGGAGGTGCCGCTGGGCATAGCCGCTGTGATGCCGACGATTTTGTCATTCTTCTCAGCCAGTTCCACGAGCGTTTTGCCGAAGACGTCCTGGTACTTGATGGGACCGCCTTTGCCGCCCTTGACGCGTTCACCGGTCTCCTCGTCAAATTTGCCAGGAGCATGCCACGTGGCGGGATCGGCCTCGGCAGCGGCAAAGCCTTTGCCCTTGACGGTGCGGACATGCACCAACTTGGGACCGGTCATCTCCTTAATCTCTCGGAACACCTTGACCAGTCGTTTCACGTCATGACCGTCATACAGGCCGAAGTAACGGATATTCAAACCCTCAAAAATGTTCTGCTGACCCGAGAACAACGACTTCAACGCATTGCTGAAACGCATGATCAGTCCCTTGCGGTTGTCGTTGATGACATTGTGGCGGCGCAGGAACTGATAGGTCTTATAGCGCAGCCTGTTGTAGCGGCGTGACGTGTGCAGGTCACTCATGTAGCCACTCAGTGCACCCACATTGGCGTCTATCGCCATATCGTTGTCGTTGAGGACAATAATCAGGTTATTGGGATTGGTGGCGGCATTGTTGATGCCTTCAAAGGCCAGGCCACCGCTGATGCTTGCATCACCGATGACAGCAACGACCTTGCGCTCATGGTTCTGCTGCAGTTCGGCGGCAATCGCCATACCCAGGGCAGCCGATATCGAGTTAGAGGCGTGACCGGCGGTGAAGGTGTCATATTCGCTCTCGGCAGGGTTGGGGAAACCGCTCAAACCGTCGAGCTTGCGGTTGTCGTCAAACTGGTCGCGGCGTCCCGTCAGGATCTTGTGGGCGTAAGCCTGGTGTCCCACGTCCCACACCAGACGGTCGTCGGGTGTGTTGAATACATAGTGCAGTGCCACCACAATCTCCACGGCGCCCATGCTTGAAGCAAAGTGGCCCGGATTGCTTGACAGCTCGTGTATCATGTATTGTCGCAGTTCGTGGCACACCTGCGGCAGCTGTTCAACGCTGAGCTTTCTCAGGTCGGCTGGACTGTCGATTTGTGCCAGTAGCGGACAATGTTCTTGTATATATGGTTTTGTGGTCATGTATCAGTCTTTTTTTCTTACATATTTTTTGTACAGCGGTACAAACACGATAATGCCAGACGCCACGATGGCGAAAATCACCATGAAGTCAATCTTTGCTGCTCTGGTGAGCAACAACCAGCATAGTCCCACCCACAGGAGGAGGATGCACGCAAATCGGATTAAATTGCCTGTCGTCATAGCACTCTATTCTTTACAATCTTTATAACCTGCAAAGATAATGATTTTTTCCTAAACAATTACCATTTACATTTTTTTTGTTGCTATAGGGTAAAACTAAAGGCGGATGCCATGACTCTGGCACCCGCCCTAAATGTATGATAGAAAGTCTATCTTCTAGTGTATTACCATTGGTTTGTCAGCAAATAGTTAATCAACGTAGTTACATCATTGATATTATTGCCAGCACTTCGAGTGACGTCATAACGAAGATTTATCACGTCAGTACTGGAAAGCAAATAGTTAATCAAGTCAGACACGTCACTGATAGTGGCTTTGCCATCATTGTTCACATCACCACGAACGAATGTACTAGCGGGAAGGACGAATGTCCTCTCAGTTGTTTCGCTGGTGCTCATGCCTTCCTCCTGGGCTGTTGCGGTTACGACAACAGTCATATCAGTAGCACCAAAGTTCATCGTATAAGGAGATGTAACTTCTTCTCCATCGATGTACATGTGAATCTCACCAATGCCTTCTGCGATAAATGTAACACCATTATTGGCCCAAATGTAGCTGATAGTGGGACTAGGAGTGACTGATGTTCCGGGGATAACATAACCATCATAGGGGTATACGTTGATAAGCATCTCATTGCCCATGCTGTTACTGCAGCTGAAGTCCCAGTACTCATCATCGCCATAAGGGTAGAAACCGAAGGCACCAAACTCGAACCAACCATCAAATCGTTCAAAGAAACCCCAGTTCATGTGAAACTTGCCATCGGCATCCACACCGTCAAGCACCCAGGCGTGTCCCATATCGAAGTCTGAATTGTGATAGGGAATGGGATGACCGGCTTCAAGCTCAGAATAGATGAGCTCTTTCCATGCCTGTTCAGTGTATTTATTGCTGTTGTCACAGTAATAAGAAGGATCATAGCCGATCAGCTTGATATTGTCGTTGTAACCGAAGGTCTTAAAAGCATCGCGCTGATCATAGGTGTAAGTACCTGTCGAGGTGCCTGAATTGCCATAGCGAGCTTTGCAAGCTTGACCAGCATAGCGGCACAGCTTTGCTACTTCATCGGCCTGCTCATCAGTGTAAGGCAAGTAATAAGGATTACCTGTTGACGGGTTGATAGCAGTATAGGCATCAAGTATCAGGTCGTAGTCAAACGTGGTTTCGGGAAGAGTGGGCACAGACTGGCTCCAAGAAATGGAATATCCAGGGAGTGATTGGATTTGATTGGGATATTTCCAGTAGTAGACGACCTGGGACATGGCAAGGGGACCGCAACCCACTGCGGTGCGTTCGGTTCCTGCCATCGGGCACAAGCGGTTCATCGGTTCCTGCTGGCCCCAGTTGGTCTTGAGCATCGGTGCGATGGGGGTTACACGCATGGGAGCCTTTACCGTGTAATCTTTACCCTTGTAGTTCTGCATAGCCTCAATCTGCTCCTTGTACGTGTTGAGCTGTCCTTTCATGTTGTCCGGCATGTTTTTCATGTCGATGTAGCCCTTGTCGCTATAGGCGAGCACTTGTTTAGCGTGGTCGTAGCCAGCAACGATGACCCAACCGCCACCCTCAACATTGAATACATAATAGGCGTTACCCTCGACGTTCGAAGCCTCGGTGTAGGCCAACTTGATGTCGGCAACACTTGCGGTAGACTTGAATGTACCCTGGGTGTTAACACGTTCGTTGATGAAGTTCCTGGCTGTCATGCGTGCTGCATTGGCATCGATGATACCTGCGTTGGCATTTAAACCAAACAAAGCGAGTGCTGCAATAGCACCTGCTGAAAGTAATTTCTTCATTTTCATTTGATTAAAGATAAAAAGTTTATAGTTAAAGGTAATAAGACTTTCTTAGGCTGCAAAAATAAGTAAAATTATTCAATAAAAGCAAGTTTATTGAAAAAAAACATGAATTGCTACTGAAAATCAGCAAGAATAGCTGGGCTATTAACCCTTTTTGAATCGCCAGATAGCAGCGGAATGGGCCCCGAGAGATATGGGGAATGTGCTGTCTCCTTGAAGGGACGTTTCAGCATCCGTTGCTGTTAGCAGTTCAGTGCAAATGTACTTGCCTTGTGGCATGTGGGCGCAGTCAAGGGCATGTTGAGGAATGCGAATGGCGGTGGATACAGCCTGATTGCTGAAGTTGGCGACAATCAGTGCCATTTCTCCATCACAGTGGCGCAGGTAGGCATACTGCATCCTCGTGTCAAGTGTGTCCTGGTTGACGTACATCAGGTCGAAGAATTCACCTCGGGACAAGATCTTCTCGCTGTTGCACAAGTGCAGGAGTTTGCGATAAAGCGTGCGCAAGCGGCGCTCGTCGGTAGTCGGCTTGCCCTGGTGCCAGCGGCGCAGGGTGGGGACGCTCCAATAGTCAAAGATGGTGGTGCGTCCGTCCTTACCGCTGTAGCCCTCAGCATCGTCTGCGGGCTCTCCCAGTTCCTGCCCCGCATAGAGCATGAACGGGCAACGCGACATGGTTGCGCTCACGACCAGTGCGGGCAACGCTATCCACGGGTCACCGCAGAACTGCCGTGAGGCAATGCGTTGCTCATCATGGTTCTCGAGGAAGTTAAGCATGTGATCCCCGATGCCCTCTACCGTCTGCCAGCAGCGGCTCAGGTCACTGGCAGACCAACCGTTGCACAGGATGCCACGCAGGGTATCGTAGAGCGTCACCTTGTCATACAGGTAGTCAAAGCCACCGTCAAAAATATAGCTGCGGTACAGGGAAACGTCATAAATCTCGGCAATGAAGACCATGGCTGGATACCGGGACTTGACTTGTGCAATCGCCCAGTGCCAGAAGGCTACCGGAACCATGTGCGCCATGTCGCAACGGAAGCCGTCAATGCCCTTCGCAGCCCAGAACATGAGGATGTCGAGCATCTTTTCCCATGTGGGTGGGATGGGGGAGTAATGGGTGCTGCCGTTCCACGGGTCAATGCCATAGTTGAGTTTGACGGTCTCATACCAGTCGTCGCGGTTGGGCGAGGCGGTATAGCAGTCGTTGCCGGTGGCGCGTGCGGGAAATTCGCGGTAGGCATTCTCTCCTTGACCTAAATCCACACCGTGGGGTGCAAATTCCTGTCCCGTGAGGTAGAAGAAGTTGTTCCTGGGGTCAAAGAACATCATGGGATTGTCACCCTCTCCCAGGTCCTGAACGCCGGCGGGCTTGGCATCGCTCTCATACTCGCGTGCCACGTGATTGGGCACAAAATCGATGATGACCTTGAGTCCTGCACAATGGGTGCGCTCGACCAGCGCTTCAAACTCTGCCATGCGATTTTTCACCTTGACGGCAAAGTCAGGGCAGACGTCGTAGTAGTCGCGGATGGCGTACGGTGATCCAGCCTTGCCCTTGACCACGTGGGGATTACAGGGGGGGATGCCATAACGGGAATAGTCGGTGGCGGTAGCGTGCTCGATGATGCCCGTGTACCAGACGTGGGTTGCACCCAGTGACTTGATGGACTTCAAGCACTTCTCGTCAATGTCGTTGAACTTGCCACAGCCGTTCTGGCGGATGCTGCCGTTAGGTGTGCAGTTTTCGCTGCAGTTGGTGAACCATCGCGGCATGAGTTGGTAGATAATTGCCTTTTTCTTCTCTTTCATGCTGCAAAGATAGTGTTTTTTCCCCTTTTTTGAACTACCTTTGCAGGATAATTGATGCGAGCATAGCTCGCAGATTAAAGTTTATATGCGAGCACAGCTCGCAGTTTAGAGTTTATTGTTTAGAGTTTAGAGAGGCATCCGCATTCTGACAACTGACAACTAAAAACTGAATTATGATTTCATTTGAGAGTGATTACAACAATGGTTGCCACGAGGCCATCCTCAGGCGACTGATAGAGACCAACGACGAGCGTGCAACGGGCTATGGCCTGGATGAATTCTGCACCGCTGCCAAAGAAAAAATCCGTACAGCCTGTGGCAAGCCTGAAGCCGACGTGTTCTTTCTCGTGGGCGGCACACAGACCAACGCCACCGTCATCGATTCGATGCTGCATTCCTATCAGGGTGTGCTGTCGGTTGATACTGGCCACATCAACGTCCACGAGTCGGGTGCCATTGAATTAGGTGGCCACAAGGTATTGGCTCTTCCTTCCCACGACGGTAAGATGGATGCTGGCGAGCTGCGAGAGTGGCTCGAAGCGTTCTTCGGCGATATTGCCTACGAGCACATGGTCTTCCCAGGCATGGTCTATATCACGTTTGCCACCGAGATGGGCACCATCTATACCCGTGCCGAACTTGAGGCGATTTATGACGTCTGCAAGCACTATGAGTTGCCGTTGTTTATCGACGGTGCCCGCTTGGGCTACGGCCTTATGGCCGAGGGCTGTGATGTTACCCTTCAACAGTTGGCTAGCCTGTGCGACGTGTTCTATCTGGGCGGCACCAAGTGCGGCGCGTTATGTGGCGAGGCGGTTGTCTTCCCGCACCACAATGCACCTGCCCATTTCTTTACCATCGTCAAGCAGCATGGTGCCTTGATGGCCAAGGGCCGTTTGCTGGGCATCCAGTTTGACACGTTGATGACCGACGACCTGTACTTCAAGATTGCCCGCCATGCCGTCGAACAGGCGATGCGACTGCGTGACGCCTTCGTCAGCAAGGGTTATAAGATGTATAGCAATTCCCCGACAAACCAGCAGTTTGTTCTGCTTGACAGCGAGACGATAGCGCGTCTGGAGAAAGACTTTGTCTTTGAGCAGTGGTTCCCTGTCGGTGATATGATGAATTGCCGTTTTGTCACCAGTTGGGCAACGCTTCCCGCCGATGTCGATGCCCTCATCGCTGCCTTGTAGTTTCCGGTCCCTGGGTGTTAGGTGATAGACATTGGGCGGTCCCCCTAATTCCTGGCGCCTGATGCTGTCCGTTTCGTCCATTTCGTCCTGCGTGTGCGTAGTTTTTAATGGCATTTAATGGCTATGTCAACAATTTTGACTAATTTTGCACGTTTTTTAGATAGAGTAAGTGGCGAATATCCTGAACATAGAGACTTCAACCGACGTGTGTTCGGTGGCTTTGACCAGCGAGGGACAGGTGCTGGACCATCGTGAGAATTACGAGGGTCAGACCCATGCCACGCTGTTGAGCCAGTATGTGAAGGAGATGCTGGATTATGCCCGCTCACGCGAGTTGAAGCTGGATGCCATTGCCGTGAGCATCGGTCCCGGTTCCTATACGGGACTGCGCATCGGCTTGAGCGAGGCCAAGGGGCTTGCCTTCGGTCTGCAGGTGCCCCTCATCGGAGTGAATACCTTGCAGTTGATGACAGTGAGCACGATGTTCAACCACTTCATTGAGGAAGACAAGGTGCTCTATGTGCCGATGATTGATGCCCGCCGCATGGAGGTCTATACCGCAGCCTATACACCTGCCCTCGAAGCTGTCGTGGAGCCTCAAGCCATGATTCTTGACGAACATTCGTTCGAGTCGCAGCTTGAGCAGGGTTACACGCTAGTGTTGATGGGTAACGGTAGCGACAAGGCGCGTCAGGTGCTCAGCCGTGACGGTGTACGCTTTATCGAGGGCATCAAGCCGGTGGCTGTCGATATGCTGGCTCTTGCCGAGAAAGCCTATCGTGCCGGCGAATTTATCGATGTAGCTTACAGCACGCCACTCTATCTCAAAGAGTTCCAGGCCACAAAGCCTAAGAACCCGCTTTGATGCTCGCGGCGCTCGCAGTTTAAAGTTTAGTGTTTAATGAGGCATCCAGAAAACTGACGACTGCCAACTGACAACTGAAAATAGAAAAAACTCAGATTATGCTGACATATAATTCACAACTCAAGACCCTGGTGCTGCCTGAATACGGGCGCAACATTCAACAGATGGTGGACTACTGCCTCACCATTGAGGATCGCGATGAGCGCACCCACTGCGCTTACACCATCGTGCAGAACATGGCGAACATGTTTCCCCAGCTGCGTGCCGAGACTGATTATCTGCACAAACTGTGGGACCACCTCATGATCATGAGCGATTTCCAGCTCGATGTGGACTTCCCGTTTGATGACATCATCAGGGAAGAAAACCTTGAGACCAAGCCCGAGCCCATCAGCTACGAGCTGCAGCCCATCAAGTTCCGCCATTACGGCAAGAACATCGAGCGCATGATTGCCCGTGCCGCCGAGTATCCCGAGGGTGAGGAGCGTGATGCCCTGGTGATGCTGCTTGCCAACCACATGAAGAAGCTCATCTTCCAAATCAACAACGAGGATGTGGAAGATGCCAAGATCTTCAAGGACCTGGCCTACTACAGCCACGGCGTGATCAACCTTGACCCCGAGACTCATCATCTGCATGAGTATCAAGTGGTGAAACCCGCTCAGCCTACCGGCAAGAAGAAAAAGAAGAAATGATGCTCGCGGTGCTCGCAGTTTATATGCTCGCGGAGCTCGCAGTTTAAAGTTTAGAGTTTAATGTTTAATGAGGCATCCGCATCCTGACGACTGAAAACTGCCAACTGAAAACTGAAAAAAATGATACAACGAGAGGAACTCATAGCAATAGGTCATTACAACAAGCCGCATGGCGTCGCTGGCGAAATTTCGGCGACTGTCGATGTGGACATTGACGTGTTGCAGACCCTCACGTGCCTGGTCAGTGATATCGACGGCATCTTTGTGCCCTTCTTTATCAATGCCTGCCGTCCGAAGTCTGCCGAGACGGTGTTGCTCACCATTGACGGTATCGGCAATGAGCATGAGGCTTCTAAGCTGGTGAACCGTGAAATTTATGCCCTCAAGCGTGACTACAGTTCTGCCAGTGAAGATGTTGATGCCGACGGCTATCCGCTGGACTATTTCATCGGCTTTGAGTTGCAGGACAGTGATGGAACCAGGGTGGGAGAGATTATCGATGTTGACGAGCAGACCGAGAATGCTATCTTCATCGTGGAGCGCGGAGATTCCGAACTCATGGTGCCCGCCAGCGACGACCTGATTGTAGAATTTGATATTGACAAGCGATTGATGGTCATGGACTTGCCTCAAGGGCTCCTTGACCTGAATGACTAACAATAAATGCAGTAACGACAATATGCGACGTGCAACACATATCATACTGATGACATTGGCAATGCTGTTCCTGGCAGGGCAGCAACCGCTCAATGCCAAGGACGACTATGACATCTATGAACTCTCGCTGGACGAGAACCTCCTCTTGCCCGAAATCAAGAACGAGAAGCATGCCGACAAGATTCAGGAATTCCAATATGATATGGCAGTGGCTTTCAAGAAGTCAAACTATGATGTGGAAATCATGCGTGACGACGAGGTCATCGTCATCACCATTCCCGCTAGCCAGCTGTTTGATGCCAACGATACGGTGCTGAACAGGGTGGGAGAGGAAAGGCTCAAACCGTTCCTGAGGATGATCAAGAATCCGGGCTTCTACAAGCTGCTGCTGGTCATGCACAGTGACAATACGGGCAGCGAGTTCTATACCCTCAACCTCACGCGCCAGCGTGTCAACGCCATCTTTGACTGGTTTGACGAGAACGGCAGCGTGGACTATGTTGTCCCCTATGCCTTGGGTGATACTGACCCCATCGTGGACAACAATTCTGTTGAGAACCGCAAGCGCAACCGCCGTCTGGAGATTTATCTTGTCCCCGAGAAGACGATGCTGCAGCAGGCCAAGAAGGGCACCATCAACATCAGCCACATCGCTAAGAATTAACCCTAAGGGCTGACAACCAAGAAATAACGTGTAACAATATAATATAATGGCAAAAGAATTAAAGGATTTAACGAAGAGAGCTGACAATTACTCTCAATGGTATAATGAACTGGTAGTGAAGGCCGACCTCGCCGAGCAGTCGGCAGTACGCGGCTGTATGGTCATCAAGCCCTATGGATATGCCATCTGGGAAAAGATGCAGCGCCAGCTGGATGACATGTTCAAGGCCACCGGCGTGCAGAACGCCTATTTCCCCTTGCTCATCCCCAAGTCGTTCCTGAGCCGTGAAGCTGACCATGTGGAAGGCTTTGCCAAGGAATGTGCCGTAGTCACCCACTATCGTCTGATGAACGATCCCGGTGGCAAGGGTGTCGTTGTCGATCCCTCGGCCCGTCTGGAGGAGGAACTGGTTATCCGTCCCACCAGCGAGACCATCATCTGGAACACCTATCGCAACTGGATCAACAGCTATCGTGACCTGCCGTTGCTCATCAACCAGTGGGCCAACGTATTCCGTTGGGAAATGCGCACGCGCATGTTCCTGCGCACCGCCGAGTTCCTGTGGCAGGAGGGTCACACCGCCCACGCCACCAAGGAGGAAGCCGAGGCCAAGGCTATTGAGATGCTGAACGTCTATGCCGAATTTGCCGAGAAATATATGGCATTGCCCGTTATCAAGGGTATCAAGACCGCTAACGAGCGCTTTGCCGGCGCCCTCGAGACTTACACCATCGAGGCGATGATGCAGGACGGTAAGGCCCTGCAGTCGGGTACCAGCCACTTCCTGGGTCAGAACTTTGCCAAGGCCTTCGACGTGAAGTTCATCGACAAGGAGAACAAGCTGCAGGATGTATGGGCTACCTCGTGGGGTGTATCGACCCGCCTGATGGGTGCCCTCATCATGACCCACAGCGACGATAACGGCCTCGTTCTGCCTCCGCATCTGGCTCCCATCCAGGTGGTTATCGTTCCTGTCTATAAGACCAACGACCAGCTTGACGAAATCAATAAGGTGGTTGAACCCATCGTCAAGAACCTGCGCGGTATGGGCATCTCGGTGAAGTATGACAACGCCGACAACAAGCGTCCGGGCTTCAAGTTTGCCGACTATGAGCTGAAGGGTGTTCCCGTGCGTCTCGTGCTCGGTGCCCGCGATATCGAGGCCGGAACCGTTGAGGTAATGCGCCGCGACACGCTCGAGAAGAGCAGCGAGCAGCTTGCCGGAATTG
>JAEEGL014486744.1_pt1 | contig 11889 bp, 5 predicted proteins | sample 9134231 | NCBI WGS metagenome assembly JAEEGL01 (sample SAMN16246548, study PRJNA631951) | gut metagenome | biome: gut microbiome; feature: rumen; material: fiber-attached | host: Bos | place: Iran: Karaj | collected 2018-10 | reverse complement strand
TATGTTGTTTCATAAAATTATATGTTTCCGGGGCTTTTCAACCGTTCTTAATGATACGGCCCTCGCCGGTCTATCAGCCATCGACGATATCCTTCAGCGAAACAGGATATACGATATCAAGGTCATCCTTGTAGCGGCGGCAGAATGAGTCATACAGGGAATCAATATTGAAGTAAGTTTTATTTTTTTTAACCGACAATTTCAAAATTTTTAACGAGTCATGTTTATCTTTGCTGAAAATTGAACTGATATGATACGAAAACTTCTGGCCATTACGGCAGTTTGCCTCGCCTCAATCTCTATTTCCATCCCGGCAAGGGCAGCCAAGGATACGAAGACCGTATATCCTTTCAAGTTCGCTCCTTCCGAAGGACTTGTGAACCGTACCGAAGCGGCATTCCGTCAGGAAATATGCCTCAATGGATATTGGGACTTCCAGCCGCTTGCGCTTCCCGAGTCGTTCCGATACGGAAAAGGATCAGCCCCGGAACTACCTTCACCGGACAAGGGTACATGGAGCGATGTCCGTATCAAGATACCTTCTCCGTGGAATGCAAACAACTTCTCCCGTGAAAGGCTGGTCGGACCTGACCACAGGGCTTTTCCGTCCTATCCCGAGGAGTGGAATGACGTCCGGATGGGATGGCTGAGGAAAAAGGCCTCGATCCCTTCAGACTGGAGCGGGAAACGTATCCTCCTTCATTTCGAGGCCGTTGCCGGACACGCCATCGTACTGGTGGACGGAAAGAAGGTTTGCGAGAATTTCGACAATTTCCTTCCTTTCGAAGCTGACATAACCGACGCCGTAACCCCTGGAAAAGAGATCGAGATCCTGGTCGGTGTGAGAAGCCAGTGGCTGTTCGAGGACAACAGTACGGTAGGCCGCAGGATCATCCCCGCCGGATCGATGTGGGGTTCACACATCAACGGCATATGGCAGGACGTTTTCCTGCTTGCAGAGCCCAAGGCCGGAATCGAAGACGTATATGTCAAGCCTCTGGTATCCAAGGGTTTGCTTGAATTAGACGTAACCCTGCGCAACTTCTCGTCCGAGAAGGCCGACATGACTCTGGAAGGAGATGTGATGGAATGGATCAACCTTGCTGGCAACTCCGTCAACGAAGCGCCGGTCCCGGCCTGGGATCTCGGGAAAAAGGCCCTGCAGGTAAAGTCCGACAAGATAACCCTCGCTCCCGGAGAAACGAAAACCATAACCCTTTCGGTCCCCGTGGCCAAAGATGCCCTCAAGTTCTGGACGCCGGCCCATCCTAACCTCTATGCCGTTGTCCTGAAGGCATCTTCCGGGAAGAACGATATCGACGCCCGTTACACCAGGTTCGGCTGGAGGGAGTGGACCCTTTCCGGCACGAAGCAGTGCCTCAACGGTGAACCGTTCGAGCTCAACGGCGATTCATGGCACTTCATGGGCATACCCCAGATGACAAGGCGTTACGCCTGGGCATGGTTCTCCGCCATCAAAGGCATGAACGGCAATGCAGTGCGCCCGCACGCGCAGGTGTATCCGAGATTCTACCTGGACGTAGCCGACGAGATGGGTATATGCGTCCTGGACGAGACGGCCAACTGGGGCAGTGACGGCGGTCCGAAATTCGATTCCCCTGCTTTCTGGGAGAATTCGAAGGACCATCTCCGCCGCCTGGTGCTCCGTGACCGAAACCATGCCTCTATTTTCGGATGGAGCATAAGCAATGAGAATAAACCCGTCATTATCAACGTCGACCGCCGTCCCGACCTTATGCCGCTGCAGGAGCAGGCCTGGGTGGACTGGAGGGACATCGTACGCGAGAACGACAGCACCCGACCCTGGATATCTTCCGACGGCGAGGATGACGGAAACGGCATCCTGCCGGTCACGGTCGGCCACTACGGAGACGAAAACTCGATGCGCCGCTGGATAGCAATCGGAAAACCCTGGGGTATCGGAGAGCACGGAATGGCCTACTACGGTACTCCTGAACAGGTGTCGAAATACAATGGCGAGAGGGCTTACGAGTCCCAGCAGGGCCGTATGGAAGGCCTTGCCAAGGAAGCGTGGCAGCTGATTTCCTCCCAAAGGGAGAACGGGGCTTCATACAGCACGGTATTCAACATGGCCTGGTACGCGCTCAAACCGCTCCCGCTGGGAATGAAGGATCTTACCAAGCAGCCTGAAGTCGGCCGTGACGGTATTTTCTTCAGTGAATTCGTGGAGGGCGTTCCGGGTGTCCAGCCAGAAAGGCTCGGACCATATACCACCACTTTCAACCCTGGTTACGACCCCTCGCTTCCGGTATACGATCCCTGGCCGATGTATGAGGCCATGAGGGCTGTTAATGCTCCCGGGGGCCCTGCATGGTGCGAATATGCCTACATAGACAAGGCAGATTATGCCCCGCTACCCCCGGTCGAACCCGTCCCCTATGCCGAGGTCGTGTTCATCGGAGCTCCGGACGGCAAGGCCAAGTCCATACTGGACATGCAGAAAGTGGTTTTCTCAAAGAAGATGACAAAGCCCGCCAATTCCTTATATATAATAGATGGTTCCCGCAGGCTTTCTCCCGCCGACCTGAAGGATGTGGCGAAGAACGCGGCCAAGGGAGCGGATATCTGGATATGGGGGCTGACGCCCGAAGGCCTGCCTTCCCTCAAAGGGCTCCTTCCCGCTTCGGTTGAACTCGATGATCTCCGCCGGTCCTCTTTCCTCCCCGTACAGCTGTCCTGGACAAGGGGGCTCGCAAATTCCGACTTCTATTTCTGTGAACTGCAGAATTCCGACGCCGCCAGATATACCATCAAAGGCGACCTCGCCGACAACGGAACAGTGCTCCTGGATGCCTGCCGCACCGACTGGAGGATGTGGAACAGGCGGCCGGAGAACGTCAAGACCGGTTCTGTCCTGAGGAGCGAGCGCGAATGCACCCAGGCGACCCCGGTACTCGTCCAGTACCACAACGGTAATTCCGACATTTTCATCAGCACCCTGACGGACTTCGCCAATTCCGAAAAAGGATTCAACACCCTGTCCGCCCTCCTCGCCCACGCCGGCATAGCCTGCGGTGCCAGGGAGACTGCAGCCGACGAAGTTTTCTTCGTCCGTGACGGACAGATGCCCATTCCCTCCGGAGCAGCACGTTATCTCCGCCGTCTCGACGGAGGCCGCTTCGAGGCTGACATCTGGGTATACAGCCCCCGTCCGCTGGACGACCTGCTGATCGAGCCCGACATGCCCAAGCTCCATTTCGCCGTCGGCGGAGAGAACAGCCGTCTCTTCCTCAACGGGAAGGAACTCGAGAAAGCAAGGTCGAACAGGAATGAGACAATTTTCGAAAGCCTGCCTCTCAAACAGGGATGGAACAAACTGACCGTCAACGCTATGGGTGGCGCAAGACGGAGTCAGGGCTCCTTCCGGAGCCCCGGCCACGAGGACTTCCTCTACTCGCTCAAGTGCAGGTTTACGCCTCCCGGAGACAATTAAATCTTCATTAATTAAAAGTCTTAATCGATACTTAAGCCGCATTTTATTATCTATTAATAAGTGCGGCTTTAATTTGTGTTGTTTTTTAGTGCGATAACACTACTTAACCAACACAATAAATCATTATGAGTGTAAAATCAACATCTGTGTCCCGCTTTTCCAGAATCTGGAAGAGTGTGGTAATCTTTTGTGTGGCACTTATCTTCGCAGTCTCCCCGGCCGCAAATGCCCAGAACAGGCGCATTACGGGTAAGGTGACTGACGAAAGCGGCGCCCCGATGCCAGGTGCTGGTGTGAGGCTCGTCGGCAGCAATACGGTTTATGCGATAACCGATGTCGACGGAAACTTCACCCTCAGCGTGCCTGCCAAGGGACAGTTGGAAGTCGCTTTCACAGGTATGGCCACGAAGATCGTCAACCTAGACGGTTCTTCCAGCTATTCAATCGTGCTCGAGGAGGATGTCAATCTTCTTGATGAAGTGGTCCTCGTCGGATACGGATCCCAGAAAAAGGCAACCCTGACCGGTGCCGTATCTGCCATCAAGGGTGAGGAACTTACCGCTACCAAGAACCAGAATGCGCAGAACATGCTGACCGGAAAGGTAGCTGGCGTCCGTGTCGTGCAGCAGACTGCAGAGCCCGGTCAGTTCAACAACCATTTCGACATCCGCGGTTTCGGTTCTCCGCTCATCGTCGTAGACGGTGTCCCGAGAGGGAACATGGAAAGGATGGATCCCAATGACATCGAGTCCATCTCCGTGCTGAAGGACGCTTCGGCTTCCATTTATGGAATGCGCGCTGCAAACGGCGTCGTCCTCATTACCACCAAGAGTGGAAGCAGGGAAAGGACAACGGTCGAGTATAACGGTTATTATGGTCTCCAGACCCCTGCCGACATCCTCCGTCCCGTTGACGCAGCCGGCAGGCGTACTCTGTTCAATGAAAAGCTCTACCGCCAGAACATCGAGAATCCTACCCACCGTTACACCCAGGATCAGATCAAGGAATACCTCGACGGCACCAAGCAGTCCACAGACTGGTATGACGCGGTCCTCCGCAACATTGCGCCCCAGCAGGCCCACAGCCTGACGGTCCGCGGCGGCGGCCAGAAAGTCGATTACTTCGTCAGCTTCGGATATACAAACCAGAAAGGTTTCTTCCAGAAGGATGCTCTCGGTTATGACAGGTTCAACGTCCGTTCCAACATCAACGCCAACGTTACCGACAACCTCAGGCTGTCCGTCAAGCTCGCAGGCACCATCGACAACCGTAAGTCAGCGTCAATGAGTTCCTGGGAGGTCTACAAGAACCTCTGGCGTTCCGCAACCGACGATCCCATCTACGCCAACGACACCGAGCCGTACTACCAGAAACCTATCAGTGCCGACGACAACCCCGTCGCGGTCATCGACCCTTCCGTCACCGGTTGGAACAAGAACCAGAACAACATCATTACGACCACGTTCGAGGGTGTTTACAAGATTCCGTGGGTGAAAGGACTCTCCGCAAAGGGCATGTTCACCTTCGACAAGAGCATCGGAAACGACAAGAACTTCCAGAAGGCCTACAAGTTCTACAACTACATCGAGGCTTCCAAGACATACGAAGGCCTTACCAGGCGCGGTCCAACCCAGGCCAACGTCTCCAGCAGCCAGAGTTCATCCAGGCTGTGGCAGGTTTCCCTCAATTATGACAATACATTCGGCAAAAACCACATCGGAGCCCTGATGCTTTATGAAGAGACCTACTCCCAGGGCTTCAGGATCTATGCCAAGAGGTATGTCCCGATGGAGATCCCCTACCTCTTCACAGGTGAAAGCACCGACCAGGTCGGTACCGAAGACAACATTTCCGAGTATTCCGCAAAGGGTCTTGTCGGCCGTCTCAACTACGACTATGCAGGCAAGTACCTCGTCGAATTCGCATTCCGTTATGACGGTTCCTCCAAGTTCCCGGTCGGCAAGCAGTGGGGCTTCTTCCCGTCGGCTTCCGTCGGCTGGAGAATCTCCGAAGAGCCTTTCATCAAGAACAACGCCCCGTGGATCAACAACCTGAAGATCCGCGCATCCTACGGTATACTTGGTGACGACGGTGCTTCGCAGTATCAGTTCATTTCAGGATATGACTATCCGAACACTTCCGGTAGCTACCAGAACGGATCCCCTACCGGCTATATGTTCGGCGGCAACTACACCAACGCTCTCGGTTTCCGCGCCATCGCGAACCCCAACATCACCTGGTACACCGCCCGTACGGCCAACATCGGTCTCGATGCTGAATTCTGGAGAGGACTCTTCGGATTCACCGTTGAGGTATTCCAGAGAGACAGGGAAGGCCTCCTCGCCTCCCGTATGGTCACCCTCCCCGGAACATTCGGATCGACCATGCCCCAGGAGAACCTCAACAGCGACCGCACCAAAGGATTCGAGATTGAACTCCGCCACCACAACAAGGTCGGCGACTTCACTTACAGCTTAACCGGAATGTTGTCTCTCACCCGTGGAATGAGGGTGTACTATGAGACCAACCCGGCCGGAAACTCGTATGACTACTGGCGCAACCGCAACCTGAACCGCTACAATGACATATTCTTCGGATATGGCAAGGGCGGAAGGTACACCAGCTACGACGACATCTACAATTCCATCTATGCCGGCAGCGGCACCCTTCCCGGTGACTACTGGTATGAGGACTGGAACGAGGACGGTGTCGTAGACGGCAGCGACGTTCATCCTATCGCCACGACGACCAACCCTGGATCCAGCTGGCAGGACAGGCGCAATTATCCTCTGATGAACTTCGGCCTCACTTTCGCAGGAGAATGGAAAGGTCTTGACTTCAACCTCCTGTTCCAGGGTGCTGGAATGTCCTATGTAGCTTACGGTGAGCAGCTTACCGCTCCCCTCGCCTGGGACGGAAACGCTCTCGAACTCTTCATGGACCGCTGGCATCCCGAAGATCCGCTCGGACTTCCGTACAACCCTGCCACAAAGTGGGTGGAAGGACATCAGATGTTCGGAGCCGCGACTCCCGAAGCAAGCTCTCTCTATATGATGCAGAGAGGTGACTACCTCCGTCTCAAATCTGCAGAAATAGGTTATACCTTCCCTTCAAAGTGGACCTCCAAGGTTAAGATCAAGGCTCTCAGGATCTACTTCAGCGGATATAACCTGTTCACTATCACCGGCGTCTATTCCGTAGACCCCGAGCGTCCTTCCAACCTGTACGGTTATATGTATCCTCTTAACAGGACATTCAACCTGGGTCTCAACATCAAATTCTAAAGGAGGAATGCACTATGAATAATTGGAATAAAATTATCGCGATATTATCGGCAGGCTGCCTCTTCGCCGCTTGCAACACTCTCGACATCCCGCCGAAGAACATCCTTTCAGGATCCGACATCTACAATGAAGCCGGTATCCAGGCCTATATGTCCGGAATGTACAACCACATCCCGATGGAAGACTTCAAGTATGTCGAGTCTGAAGGTGGACACGGCGGATTCTACTACTGGTACAGTTCCAGGACTACCCTCGGAAACTCCGGTGAGTTCTACAACGCAGAAGTCGGCAACTCCATAAAAAGCGGTCAGGCCGGCTACTGGAGTGAAGGTTACCAGGTTATCCGCAATGCGAACGTCCTTATCAAGGACCTTCCCAACTATTTCGGAAAGCTCCTCGGAGCCGAGGAATGGTATGCCGAGGCCCGCTTCATCCGCGCCTACACATACTACGCTCTCGTAAAACGTTATGGCGGCGTTCCCCTCATCAGTGAGCCCCAGGAGATGGAAGACTACCTTCTCGTCGCCCGTTCAAGCCACCAGAAATGCGTCGATTTCATTCTCGAAGACCTCAAATATGCCTCTGAGAATATGTCTGCCAGCAAGGTCAGGGGCCGTGGCAACAGGTTCGTTGCCGCCGCCGTTCTCGCAAGGGTTGCTCTCTACGCCGGCTCCATCGCCCGCTATGGCGGAGATTTCATGTACACCGGCCCCGAGTCTGGAGAACTGCTCTGCGGTATTCCCGCTTCTGATGCTGACAAATATTTCAGGATGGCATTCGAAGCTGCCAAGTTGGTTGAGACAGGCGGCTATAAGCTTGAGACCTCAAAGGAAGACAAGCGAGAGAACTGCTTCCAGGCACTCAACAACATCAACTCCACCGAGAACGTTTTCCTCCGCGAGTATTTCTACAATAACTATCGTCACAGCTGGAACGTTCTGATGGCTCCCGAAAGGTGGACCACCACTTACGGAAACCGTTATCACGTCCCGCTCGACTGGGTGGAGCTCTTCGACGGACTTCCCATCGATCCTGATACCGGTCATCTGAAGACCACAGACGATGCAGGAAACTATGTCGTTTATGATTCCCAGGGAGGCATCTTCGACAATGCCGAGCCTCGTCTGAAAGCCAGCATCCTGATCCCGGGAGAGACGGTCTTCAAGAAGTGGGTCACCGACCTCCGTGCCGGCGTCATCATCAAGGACGTCAGCCCCGATACTCCGATCCAGAAGACCACCAAGGACGACGGTGTCACCACCTACAGCTGGGACAATGGAGCCAAGAGTTTCCAGGTTGACGGAGAGCCTGTCGTGGTACGCCCGAACAGCAATCCGAAGAACGGTAGCCCGAAGGGTCTCCTCAACGGTAAGGATTATACCGTCACCGACAACAGCGCCGACCACAGGCAGTTCCCCGTATCAGGTATGGACGGCCCGGCTTGCCAGGGCTCTAATGTCTGCCTTACAGGTATTTACGGTGCCAAATGGCTCGATACCAAGAATGACCTTCCGACCGCCATCATGCAGGACACCCATCACTGGGTTGACATCAGGTACGCAGAAGTCCTCCTTATAAGGGCCGAGGCAGCGGTTGAACTTGCCCAGAACGGTGCTAGCGACGCTTCCGAGTTGCTGGATGATGCATTTACTTGCATAAATACCATCCGCGACCGTGCCGGTGCTGACCTGCTGACTTCCAAAGATCAGCTCGCTGACACCACTCCTTGCGAGAACGTCCACGGCAGCGGCCAGTATTCACTGGTTTTCGCCCCTACTAAGGGACTCCAGCTCGTAAGGGTCGAGCGCTACAAGGAACTCGCCGTCGAGCACAAACTCTGGTGGGATCTCCGCCGCTGGTTCACAGGACATCTCCAGATGTACCAGCTCCGCTACAGGGAACTTGCTTCCTATATGTTCGAGAGCACTGCGGTCGTCGATCCAAAGACCAACCAGGTCTCCGGCAAATACATCTTCGATACCCGCGTCTGCGACAGCTACGGCGGCCAGCACAACTGGGATTCGAAGCTCTATTACGAGAAGATTCCGGATGGACAGCGTTCTGTCAATCCTCTGCTCGAACAGAATCCCCGGTATTAATCTAAATACGATAAGTTATCATGAATAAAATAGTTAAAATCACACTCCTGTCGTTTGCCGCACTTGCCCTGTATTCCTGCAAGATCGACAACTATGAAGCTCCTTCAGCAGGTATCGAAGGCCGTATTATCGACAAGGTGACCGGGAAGAACATGGAAGTATCCCACGGAACGGGCAATCTGGCCCTCCGCGTCCTGGAGACCTCCTGGGCAAACGGGGATGAGTCAGTCCTCACCACGTACCAGACCCTGAATGTCAAGCAGGACGGTACATACAGGAACACCAAGCTGTTCGAAGGTGAATATGACATATGGCCCCACGAGAGCGCCGTTTATGAGAATGAGGCGACGAGCAAGCAGCACGTCGTCCTCAAGAAAGGCAAGGTAACCACCCTCAATTTCGAAGTCACTCCATATTTCGAGATCGAGTGGGTCGGCGATCCCTGGCAGGACGAAGAAGGATATGTGCACGCACGGTACAAGTTTACATGCAACCCCGTTCCTGAAGGACATGCTCCCGCTACCCCCCAGAAAGGACAGCTGTTCACTTCGACGACAGTCAAGGTTGGAACGAGTTCTGACAGCCGTTATGCCGCCAACGAGATCAATGTCACCAGCGCAGACGAGGGCAATGTCCTCGAGGTCAAGACAAAGAACCCGATCTATTTCTCCCAGAAACTCTGGCTGAGGGTAGGTGTAAAGGCCAACGTCAACGCCACCAACTTACTTTGGGACAAATACTGCCTCAGTTCTATCAAGACCATCGATGCCAAGGGCACGAAGGACTGATATGAAAAGGATAGTATCCCCGATACTGTTTATCCTCTTACTCCTCGCCGCGACGGGATGCCGGAAGGATCCCGCCGGCGGGGAGTCCGGGGATAATACGGAACCCGAAATTCCGGTGACGCCACCGCCTCCTCCGGTGGATCCTGCCGTAGTTCCAGCGCATGATTTCATAATGGGATTGCTGCTCGGGATAGAAGGCAGCGTCCGCAGTGGGAAAACATCCGCATCGGACGGTTCCGAATCCACGACGTATTACAACAAGGCTCTTTTCGATGCCTTCGATTTCGAGTCCGACGACTCGGACTGGTGGGACGACATCGTTGAGGAATACGAATACGCAGGGTTGGATTACATCATGCCAAACTGCCGCGGGCGCCTTCCAAGGGCATATACGGACAAAAGGTATTTCACCGACCACGGCGATCCCGCCCAGATAATGAAGCTTCTGGATGCGATGAAACGCCGCGGTACTGAGAACCTTAAAATCGCCATTTTCGACGATGCGCCGGCCTCCTGGGCCGCTGCAAGGAACCTGGACCTGTACAACAGTTATGTTCCCACTATGGGTAACAAAGCATCTGACGCCTACCCTATAGACGACCTGGATGCCTTCTACAAATATGTATGGGACTACAACATCAAGCTGGCTTTCGAGAACTTCTACGGCGAGAACGCCGAAAACGGCAAGTATCTCCTCAGGATAGACGGCAAGCCGCTTCTCGTTATCTGGAGTCCGAACGGGTTCGTGAACGTTGAATACGGCGGAGTGAGGCCCGACTGCACCGGGCATCTGAAGGCTGTCCTTGACAAGATCCACCAGGATTTCCTCGAGACCTTCGGGGAAGAGGTGCACATATGCGTCGACAGGGCGTTTGCCGACAGGGACAACACTGTGGACAAGCATGTTACGAACTCGATGAACAGCTGGTTCAACGTGGATCCGAACAGTTCGTTCTACGCCCGCTCGATGCACACCATGAACAATCTCACCGTCGGAGTCGCCGTGCCGGGCTTCTCGGTCAACGACAAGAAAGGCAACCGGATGTTCATCGATGCCGACCATGGGAAGAGGCTTACGAATTCGCTGAGGGATATGATCAACTACAAGGCCGGCCTTGTGATCCTCGAGGGATTTTCCGATGTACTCGAGAATGCCGCCTATTGGAGAAGCACCGATACGAAGTACTATGATTTCCCGAACCAGAGGCTGAACATCCTCCGTAAATACAGCAGCAAGAACGCCTGGCCCGAGGAACTAAGGGTCGAAGTTGAAGCCTGCGACTATTACAAGGACAATACAAGCGGCAACAGCGGCCGCCAGTATCGCAAGGGCGACCTGGACGTCAAGCGCTGCGTCGACGGATTCAAGGGCTGGTGCGTCACCGACACCGGCGAGGGAGAATGGCTGAAATGGCACGAACTGCCGTATCAGGAAGGGACGACGTCCGTCATCCTGCGCTATCTCTCCTCCGCGGAATCCAAGGTCCGTCTCGACGTGGACGGAAAGGAAGGCACGGAAGTGACACTCCCCTCTACCGGCGGGAAATGGGCCGAGACGGAAATCGCAGCGCCTTCATTTGAGAAGTCCGCATGGAGGGAGACCATCCTGAATTTCATCTCCGGATCCATCGACGTAAACTGTTTCATCCTGAAGCACAGTTAGTTCCATATCCGTCATCGCCGGCCGTGCCGGAGATCTCACGGAAACGCTGACCGTCCCCGGAATCTTTTTGGTTTCCGGGGACTTGCTTTATATCCTAAATCTTCGATTTTTTCGCCTCCGTTTGCGTTTTTTTAGTACTTTTGTGTTTATTAAAATGAGCGATGATGGAAAAACTGACTTTATTCGACAAAACGTTCGTCCCTTACATCAGCAGCGACACTCTCCAGAAGGCAATCGACGGTGTCGCCGCCAGGATCAACCAGGATTTCAAGGACTGCGAAGACATCCCCATCCTGCTTTGCGTTCTGAACGGCTCCATTATGTTCACGGCCGAACTGATGAAACGCCTCAAATTCAACTGCCAGATAGTCTCCATCAAGCTTTCCTCATATGAAGGCACAAAGACCACCGGAATCGTCAAGGCAGTCATGGGACTGACCTCGTCCGTCAAAGGCCGGAGGGTGATAGTGGTCGAAGACATAGTCGATACCGGAAACACCATCGTGGAACTCCGCCGCCTGCTGAAGGAACAGGGCGCTGCAGAAACTTACGTCTGCACGATGCTGTTCAAGAAAGAAGC
>JAEEGL013188912.1_pt1 | contig 11889 bp, 9 predicted proteins | sample 9134231 | NCBI WGS metagenome assembly JAEEGL01 (sample SAMN16246548, study PRJNA631951) | gut metagenome | biome: gut microbiome; feature: rumen; material: fiber-attached | host: Bos | place: Iran: Karaj | collected 2018-10 | reverse complement strand
GCCGCAGAACGGGCACTTTTGCATACTGGATCATGGCGACGAGCACCGAGATCACCAGGGCCAGAACGCAGGAGAGCGCCGTCAGCGGCAGGGTCACCTTCCGGCCGTAGCTCGGAAGCCGCGGGAAGGAACTGATCAGGATATCCCACAGGCGTTCATTCATGGTCGATCCTCCTGAGTAGGAAAGTGTGTGGAAAAGCCGAAAAACAGTCTGCCGGAGATCCGGCAGACTGTTTCGTCCTGCAGGAAATAATTACGGATTGGTCAGATCTTCGCCGAAATACTTGAGCGAAAGCTCCTTGAGCTTGCCGCTGGAGCGCAGATCGTCCAGGATCTTGTTGATCTCGACCATCAGGCTGTCGCTGTCCTCGCCCTTCGGCACCGGATAGACGACCGGATCGCCCTCGAGCACGCAGGCCACCTTGATGGCGGCGTCCGGATGCTGGGAGAGATAATCGTCGATCGAGCCCTTGGCGTTGATGGTCGCGTCGATGCGGCCCTGCAGCAGAAGCTCAATGGTCTGATCGAGCGTGTCGACGCTGGTCACGGTCGCGCCGTATTCCTCGGCGAGCAGCGCGTATGTGCTGTTGGGGGAGTTGGCGGTGGTTTTGCCGTCGAGATCCTCGAGGCTGTGGATATCGTCGTTGTCCGCGCCGACGACCAGCACCTTCTGGGTGTAGACGTAGGGCTTGGAGAAGTTGTATTTCTGCGCGCGCTCCTCGGTATAGCCGACGCCGTTGCAGGCGATGTCGAAGCGGCCGGAGTCGACGCCCGCGAGAATGGCGCTCCAGTCGGTCTCCTGGAAGTCGGGCTTTACGCCGAGGCCTTCGGCGATCAGCGTGCCGATCTCGATATCGAAGCCGGTCAGATTGTCCTGCTCGTCATGATAGGTCCACGGGGACCAGTTGCCCTCGGTGGCGATGATGAGCGTGCCGCGTTCCTGGATGCGCGCAAGATGATCCTTGCTGCCGGAATCGGCGGAAGTCTTTTCGCTGCTGCAGCCGGTCAGGAGCAGAGCCGTGACGAGCAAAAGCGCCAGGATCGTAAGTAAACTGCGTTTCATGGGGATCCTCCTAGGTTGTTTTTTATTTGATTTTAGTATAACATACTTTGTCAATAGGTGATTCGCCGCACGCCGTTTCCGGACGCGCTTCGCCCCGTCCCGGCGCTGCGGCGGGAGGATCAAAAGATAAAAAAGGAAAATACAGGTAAGACCTGTGTTTTTTTGATTTCAACCAGAAGAAGACGTGCTTATTCCGGCGTTTCCGACAGGCCCTTTCTTCCCGCGCATCGGCGCGGACGGGCGCGCCTTTCCCGCGGTCTTTATGGACAACGAACAAAAAAGCGGCGCACACGCGCCGCTTTTTCTCTTTAATTCCTTAAAACTGCGGATCGGGTCAGTTCCTCAAACTGTGGATCGGGGCCGGGATGCGTCCGCCGCGGGAGATGAGCTTCGCGGGCGAGGACGTGCACAGATCCATGACCGGCGCCGCGCCGAGCAGGCCGCCGAAGGAGACCTCGTCTCCCGCCTTCAGGCCGTAGGCCGGGATCAGGCGGCAGGCGGTGGTCTTGTTGTTGGCGACGCCGATGGAGATCTCATCGGCGATGACGGCGGAGATGACCTCCTCCGGCGTGTCGCCGGGGATGGCGATCATGTCGAGGCCGACCGAGCATACGGCGGTCATCGCCTCGAGCTTGTCGAGCTTGAGCACGCCCGCGCGCACGGCGTCCACCATGCCCGCGTCCTCGCTGACCGGGATGAACGCGCCGGACAGGCCGCCGACGTGGTTCGACGCCATGACGCCGCCCTTCTTCACCGCATCGTTGAGCATGGCGAGCGCGGCGGTCGTGCCCGCGCCGCCGCAGCAGGCGAGGCCCATGGCTTCAAGGATGTGCGCGACGCTGTCGCCGACGGCGGGCGTCGGCGCAAGGGAAAGATCGACGATGCCGAAGGGCACGCCGAGACGCGCGGAGGCTTCGTTTGCCACGAGCTGCCCGACGCGCGTGATCTTGAAGGCGGTGCGCTTGATGATCTCGGCGAGGGTGGCGAGGTCGCAGTCGCCCGCACGCTCCACCGCGGCGCGTACGACGCCCGGGCCGGATACGCCGACGTTGATCACGCTCTCCGGCTCGCCGACGCCGTGGAACGCGCCTGCCATGAAGGGGTTGTCTTCCGGGACGTTCGCGAAGACCACAAGCTTTGCGCAGCCGATGGAGCCGGAATCGCGGGTCAGATACGCGGTCTTTTTGATGACCCTGCCCATCTCCGCGACGGCGTCCATATTGATGCCGGCCTTGGTGGTGGCGACGTTGACGCTTGAGCACACGACCTGCGTGCTCGCAAGCGCCTCGGGGATGGAGGCGATCAGCGTATGGTCGCCCTGCGTATAGCCCTTGTGGACAAGGGCGGAGAAGCCGCCTAAAAAGTTGACGCCGACGGTCTGTGCCGCGCGGTCGAGTGCCTGCGCGACAGGCACGAAGGACGGCGCGCGGCAGGCCGCCGCGACGATCGAGATCGGCGTGACGGAAATGCGCTTGTTGATGATGGGGATGCCGAGATCGCGCTCGATCTCCTCGCCCGTGCGCACGAGACGCTCGGCGTTTTTCGTGATCTTGTCGTAGATGCGCGTGCACAGCGTGTTTATGTCGTCGCTCCCGCAGTCGAGAAGCGATATGCCCATGGTGATGGTGCGGATGTCCAGATGCTCCTCATGGATCATCTGGATCGTTTGCAATATATCGCGGCTGGAAATCATTTTCTGTGTTCCTCTTTTTTTAGATTAAACAGATGCCGAAGAAGGCCAAACGGCGAATTGTCCGCCGTCTGCCTCAGATCTCGTGCATTGCCCTGAAGATATCCTCGTGCATCGCATGGATCACGAGTCCGAGGCTTTCGCCCTCCTGGGCAAGCTGCTTCTGCAGCTCGGCAAAGGGGACGGAGCTGTCCGTGATGTCCACGAACATGACCATCGCGAAGATGTCGTCGTAGACGGACTGGTTGATGTCGAGGATATTGATGTTGGAGCGGGCGAGGACGGCGGAGGTATGGGCGATGATGCCCACCATGTCGTGCCCGATCACCGTGATGACTGCTCTCATATTATGCATTCCTTTCTTCGATTGCGCCGAAAAGCTCGGCGAGGATATAATCGGAAACAAACATGCCCTTCGGCGTCAGCGCATACCGGCTTCCGTCGCGGCGCGCAAGGCCCGCCGGGACATATTTGTCGAGGATCTTTGCAAAGGGCCGCGCGTCCAGCCCGTTTTCTTCTGCATAGACCGCGAGGTCGAGCCCGCGTGTCATGCGAAGGGGCAGCATGAGCCCTTCCTCCGCGCGGTCGCGCGCGGTCAGCGCGGCGTATTCCTTATACCGCCGCTCGCCGCGGATATAGGCGCCGGTATCGTCCGCCCAGGCGTAGCGCACGCTTCCCGTGAAGCCGTGCGCCGAGGGGCCGAAGGCGAAATAGGGGTCGAGCGTCCAGTATTTGACGTTGTGGCGGGAGAAAAAGCCCGGCAGGGCGAAATTGGAGATCTCATACTGCGCAAAGCCCGCTTTTTCGAGCCGTTCGACCATGGAAAGGTACATTTCGCTCTGTACGTCCTCGTCCGGGATCGAATCCGAAAGTGTATTCAGGCGCGAGGCGGAGGAGAGGGTCAGCGCATAGCAGGAGATGTGGGTCGGTCCGAGCGCGAGGATCGCGTCCACGGACGAGAGCCACGCGTCCATCGTCTGCGCGGGCAGCGCGTACATCAGATCGAGCGAGATGTCGGAAAAACCGGCTTTTTTCGCGGCTTCCACGGCTTTTTCCGCCTGCGCGAAACCGTGCCGCCTGCCGAGCACGGCAAGCTCGGCGTCATGCGCGGACTGTATGCCGAAGGAAAGGCGGTCAAAGCCCGCTTCGCGAAGACGCGACAGCGTTTCCGCTTCGTCCGCGCGCGCACCGGCACGCAGGCAGATGTCGCCGGGATTGGCCTCGAGCGTGATCTGCGCGTTTTCGTCCAGCGAAAAGGCGCCGCGCACGGCGCCCAGGATGCGGATCAGGTTTTCCGCGCCGAGGAAGGACGGCGTCCCGCCGCCGAAATAGACGGTGTCCGCCTCCGGCCTTCCTTCCGTTTCCGCGATATGCGCGCACAGGGCGCGGGCACAGGCGTCCATGGTCTCGGGTACGGCGGGCGCGGAATAGAAATCGCAGTAGAAGCACTTGCCCGAGCAGAAGGGGATGTGGATATAGATCCCGGCCTTACTCATCGAATTTCAGCACGGCCATGAAGGCCTCGTGCGACACCTCGACGGTGCCGATCGAGCGCATCTTCTTCTTGCCTTCCTTCTGCTTCTCCAGAAGCTTCTTCTTTCTCGTGATGTCGCCGCCGTAGCACTTGGCGAGCACGTCCTTGCGCAGGGCCTTGACGGTCTCGCGCGCGATGATCTTGCCGCCGATGGCGGCCTGCACCGGGATCTCGAAGAGCTGGCGCGGGATGTTCTCCTTGAGCTTTTCGCAGATGCGTCTGGCGCGCGGATAGGCCTTGTCGCGGTGCACGATAAAGGACAGCGCGTCCACGATGTCGCCGTTTAACAGGATGTCGAGCTTGACGAGCTCGCTCTTTTTATAGCCCTCAAATTCGTAGTCGAGCGAGGCGTAGCCGCGCGTGCGCGATTTGAGCGCGTCGAAGAAATCGTAGATGATCTCGTTGAGCGGCAGCTCGTAATGGATCTCCACGCGGGTCTTTTCGAGGTATTTCATATCGCGGAAGATGCCGCGTCTGTCCTGGCAAAGCTCCATGATGTTGCCGACGTAGTCGGTCGGGGTCATGATGCTGGCCTTGACGAAGGGCTCCTCGGCGAAGTCGATCGAAGCGGGATCGGGGTAGCGCAGGGGGTTGTCGACATAGACGACCTCGCCCGAGGTGAGCGTGACGCGGTAGACGACGCTCGGCGCGGTCGTGATGAGCTCGAGGTTGAACTCGCGCTCGAGCCGCTCGATGATGACCTCCATATGCAGGAGCCCCAGGAAGCCGCAGCGGTAGCCGAAGCCGAGGGCGGTGGAGGTCTCCGGTTCGTAGGAAAGGGAGGCGTCGTTGAGGACCAGCTTGTCCAGCGCGTCGTGCAGATCGTCGTAGCGCGCGCCGTCGGCGGGATAGACACCGGAATAGACCATGCTCTGCACCTTGCGGTAGCCGGGCAGCGGATCGTCCGTGGGATCGGCGGCGAGGGTGACGGTATCGCCGACCTGCGTATCGACGAGGCTTTTGATGGAGGCGGTGAAGTAGCCGACCTCGCCCGCGGAAAGCTGCGGCGCGCTCTCCAGCGAGAGCGGGCGCATATAGCCGCAGTCGACCAGCTCGAACTCCGCGCCGGTCGCCATCATGCGCACGCGGTCGCCGACCTTCAGCGTGCCGTCGAAGACGCGGATATAGACGATGACGCCGCGGTAGGGATCGTACTGGCTGTCAAAGATCAGCGCGCGCAGCGGCGCGTCCGGATCGCCCTCCGGCGCGGGAATGCTCCGCACGATGCATTCGGGAACGGCCTCGACGTTGATGCCGTTTTTCGCGGAGATCTCCGGCGCGTCCTCGGCGAGGATGCCGATGATGTCCTCGATCTCGGTCTTGACGCGCTTGGGATCGGCTGCGGGCAGGTCGATTTTGTTGATGACCGGCACGACCTCGAGATCGTGCTCCAGAGCAAGATAGGTGTTTGCCAGAGTCTGCGCCTCCACGCCCTGCGAAGCGTCCACGACCAGCACCGCGCCTTCGCAGGCGGCAAGCGAACGGCTGACCTCATAGTTGAAGTCGACGTGGCCGGGGGTGTCGATGAGGTTGAAATGATAGGTCTGCCCGTCGCGGGCCTTGTAATCCAGGCGCACGGCGCGGGCCTTTATGGTGATGCCGCGCTCCTTTTCAAGCTCCATGTTGTCCAGAAGCTGGCTCTCCATGCTGCGCGCGTCGACCGCCTGACACAGCTCGATGAGCCGGTCGGAAAGCGTGCTTTTGCCGTGGTCGATGTGCGCGATGATCGAAAAATTCCGAATGTTTTCCTGCTTCATGTGTTTTCTCCGGGAAGTTCGCGTTTATAGGTTTCGCACTGGGCAAGCATTTCCCGCGCGGCCTCGAGCGCGGCCGGGGTGACGCTTTCGCCCGCCGAGATGCGGGCAAGCTCGCCTGCGCGTGCGTCTGTATCGAGTTTTGTGACGCTGGTGTAGGAGCGTCCGTCCTTTTCGCCCTTTTCGATGAAGAAATGCGTGTCCGCCATGGCGGCGATCTGCGTTAGATGCGTCACGCACAGGATCTGCCGCGAAACGGCGAGGGACGCGATTCTTCGCGCGACCTTCTGCGCCGCACGGCCGGATATGCCGGTATCGATCTCGTCAAAGACCATCGTGCCGACCGGATCGCCCGCGGACAGGACGTTTTTCAGGGCGAGCATGATGCGCGAAAGCTCGCCGCCGGAGGCGACGCGCGAAAGCGGCTTCGGCGCTTCGCCCGGGTTGACCGAGATGAGGAAGACGGCTCTGTCCATGCCGTCCGGCCCCAGTTCGTCCCCCTGCGCACCGAGCGGACGCAGCTCGGTCTGGAAGACGGCGCGCGGCATGTCGAGATAGGTGAGCTGCGCGCGGATCTCCTTTTCAAGCTGCAGGGCATGCCTCGCGCGGTGCTCGGAGAGCGACTGCGCGAGGGCGAGGGCCTCTTTATAATACGCATCTTTCCGCGCTTCGAGTTCGGCGCGGCGTTCGTCGGCCGATTCGATGTCGGCAAGCGAGCGCCTGCTCTTTTCCAGATAGGCGAGCATCGCGTCCACGCCCGGGCCGTAGCGGCGGCCGAGGCGGGTGAGCACGTCCAGGCGCGATTCGATCGCGTCGAGCTCGCGCTCGGAGAATTCTATGCCGTCAAACAGCGCTTCCACCTCGTTCGCGGCGTCCGAAAGCGAGAAACTGAGCTCGGAGAGCGTCTGCGCGGCCTTTTCGATGTCGGGGCTGACATGCGCGACGCGCCGCAGCGCGTTCGCCGCGGCTTCGACGGCCTCCGCCGCGCCGGCCGCCTCATCGTCCCCGCCGGAAAGGAGGGAGACGGCTTCGCCGAGCGCCTTGGAGAGCTTTTCGGCGTTGGAGAGGATCGAGCGGCGGGCGTACAGCTTTTCCTCCTCGCCCGGAGTCAGGTGCGCGCGTTCGAGCTGGGAGATCTGAAAGCGGAGCATGTCGATGCGGCGCGCTTTTTCGGCCTCGTCGGTATCGAGGTCCTCCAGCGCGCGCCGGGCGTCGGTATACAGGCGGTATTTTTCGCGATAGGCGGCAAGCAGCGCCCCGGAGCCGGCATAGGCGTCCAGAAAGCGCAGATGCGCGGCTTCGTTGAGAAGGAGCTGGCTGTCATGCTGCCCGTGGATATTGACAAGATACGGCGCGGCCTCGCGCAGGACGGAGGCCGTGGACGGTCTACCGCCGATGCGGCAGGCGGAGCGTCCGTCCGGCTGGATCGTGCGCCGGATCAGGAGGCAGCCCTCCTCGTCCGGCTCCGCGCCGACGGAGACAAGCAAAGCGCGCGCCTCCTCCGTAAAGCCGCCGAAGAGGGCGCAGATCTCGGCGCTCTTCGCGCCGGTGCGCACGACGTCGCGGCTGACGCGGCCGCCGAGCACGGCGGAGATGGCGTCGACGATGATCGACTTGCCCGCGCCGGTCTCGCCGGTCAGCACGTTGAATCCGGCGGTGAACTCGATATCCGCCTCTTCAATGACCGCCATGTTTTCCAAATGCAGAGCAAGAAGCATAATGATCCCTCTCAGGAAGGATGATCAGGCCGGACCGGGTCCGGCCGGCGGGGTCAGTCCAGCAGCGAGCTGGCTTCCTCGCGGAAAGCGACGGCTTTTTCGGTGCTGGTGATGACGACGAAAACCGTATCGTCGCCCGCGATGGAACCGACGACCTCCGGATGATGGATCGCGTCGATGGCGTAGCCCGCGGCGGAGCCGAGCCCCGGCAGGGTCTTGATGATGACCAGGTTCTGCGCGCTGGCGATGCTGACGACGCATTCCTTGAAGATGTTGCGGATGCGGCCCATCATGCTGACTTCGTTCTCGGTCGACGCCGCGGTGTACTTGTAAGTACCGTCCGGGGTCATGACCTTCACAAGGCGCAGCTCCTTGATATCGCGCGAGATCGTGGCCTGCGTGGTCGTGAAACCCCACTCCTTGAGCCGGCGGGACAGCTCTTCCTGGGTGTCGATCTTTTCCTTTTCGATCAGCTCCAGGATCTTCGACTGACGCTGAAACTTCATTTTCCGGTCCTCCCCATTTCTCTCTATGCAGACGCGTGCGTCTGCTCAGGTGTAATCGTAATTGAGTTTATCGCGGATGATTTCGAACACGTTCTTGCCCTTGATGCGGACAAGGCGCGTGGTATACGGACTCTGGGCGATCTGGATCTCATCCCCGGCTTCGATGGAAAAGCCCGCGCGGCCGTCCGGGGAAAGGGCCGCGCCGTGGCTGTCGGTCAGCACGAGGCGGATATGCCGCTGCGGCGCGAGAACGAAGCTTTTGGCATACAGGCCGTGCGCGCAGATCGGCGTGATGGTCATGTTTTCCAGCGTCGGCTCGATGATCGGGCCTCCGGCGGACAGGGAATAAGCGGTGGAGCCGGTCGGCGTCGAGATGATGACGCCGTCGGCGCGGAAGCGCGCAAGGAACTGCTCGTCCGCGAGAATATCCATGGACAGGATCTTGCTTCCGGCGGCACGGTTGACGCACACGTCGTTGAGCGCCTGCGCCTGGTATACGCACTGGCCCGCGCGGCGGATGGAGACCGAGAGCATCATGCGCGTCTCGATCGAGTACTGCCCGTCGATCAGCTTGGAGAGAAGTCCGGTCTCGTCGGGCTCCAGCTCGCTGAGGAATCCGAGCCTTCCCATATTGATGCCGAGGATCGGCACGCCGAGCGGCGCCGCGAAGTAGTTCGCGCGCAGGATGGAGCCGTCCCCGCCGATGACGAGGGCGAGATCCGCGCCTTCCATGCATGCGTCGTCGTCGACCAGCGCGACGCAGCCGGGAAGCGGGACGGATCTGGAATATTCGCGCGGTGCGCACAGCGAGATGCCGGCTTTATCCAGCAAGGCCGCGCTTTTCTCCGCGACCTCCTGCGCACCCGCGCGGCGCGAGACAAAAAACACAACGCGCGTAAGCTTCATGGTTCCGACCGCCTTGTCAGTTTAGTTTTTCAAGGAATCCCGCGGCGCTTTCCGCGATGGACGCCGCGTCCAGCCCGCACAGCTTCTGCAGCTCGGCGATGCTGCCGCAGGGCAGGAAGCGGTCGCCGCAGGAAAGGGTGAGGACGGGCACGCCGGAGCCGGAAAGCATCGCGCGGATGCGCTGTCCGACCGAGCCGGTCTCTATGCATTCCTCGGCGACGAGCATGCGTCCGGCGCGCGCGGCGGCTTCCCGCAGCGCCTGTTCGGGCAGGGGACTTATGCAGCCGAGCTTTAAAACCTCGGTCTCGATGCCCTTTTCGTGCAGGATCCCGGCGGCGCCGAGCAGATTGTCGGCAAACGGCCCGTAGCCGACCAGCACGAGCTTCGGCTCGGCCGCGCCGCGGATCACGGCGGCGTCGGCGTTTTCGCGGCTGTCATGCAGCCTTGCGGGGATGTTTTTCGGGTAGCGGACCGCCACGGGACCGGTTTCCTCGTACAGCGCGCGGCGCAGCGCGGCGCGCAGCTCGTAGGCCGAGGCGGGGGTCAGGACGGTCATGCCGGGGATGCCGCATAAAAATGCAGCGTCGAATAATCCCTGATGGGTCTCGCCGTCCGCGCCGGAGATGCCCGCGCGGTCGACGGCGAATACGACGTGCAGCCGGTCTATGGCCACATCGTGGATGATCTGGTCGTAGGCGCGCTGGAGGAAGGTCGAGTAGATGGCGGCGACGGGCAGCAGTCCCTGCCTTGCCATGCCTGCGGCCGTGGCGACGGCATGCTCCTCCGCGATGCCGACGTCGATGAAGCGCGAGGGAAAGCGCGAGGCGAAATCGGAAAGGCCGGTGCCCGAGGGCATTGCGGCGGTCAGCGCGAAGATGCGCTCATCCCTGTCCGCAAGCTCGCACAGCGACGCGCCGAAGGTGCCGGAGAAGGTGGAAAACTCCGCGCCGTTCGCCCTTCCGGTCTGGGAATCGAAGGCGGAGACGCCGTGGAAGGATTCGGGGTTTTGCTGAGAATAGCGGTAGCCCTTGCCCTTGACGGTTTTGACATGCACGACGGCGGGTTTCCCCAGCGTTTTCGCGGTATGCAGAAGCTCGCGCGTCTTGGCGATATCGTGCCCGTCGACCGGGCCCAGGTAGGTAAAGCCCATATCCTCGAAAAACAGGCCGGGCAGAAAGGTGTTCTTGATGCGCCGCTTGAAGTTGTGAATGAAACGAATGAACTTTTCACCGCCCGGGAAGCGGGAAAAGAGACTTTTTGTGCGGGTTTTCGTACGCGAATAGGACGGACGGATGCGGATGCGCGACAGGACCCTGGAGACCGCGCCAACGTTCGGGGCGATGGACATGCCGTTGTCGTTCAGGATCACGACCAGGGCTTCGCCCGATCGGCCGATATCGTTGAGCGCCTCGTAGGCGAGGCCGCCGGACAGCGCGCCGTCCCCGATGAGCGCCGCGACGGCGTAGTCCTGCCCCAGCGCGGTGCGCGCCCGCGCCATGCCCGCCGCAACGGAGACGGAATTGGACGCATGGCCGGAAACGGCGGCGTCGTGGACGCTTTCGGAGGGCTTGGGGAAGCCCGCCATACCGCCGAACCTGCGCAGGGTATCGAAGCCCTCGCGGCGGCCGGTCAGGAGCTTGTGGACATAGCTCTGATGTCCCACATCGAAGACCAGACGGTCGCGCGAGGTGTCGTATTCCAGATGGATGGCGACGGTGAGCTCTACGATGCCGAGGTTCGAGGAAAGATGCCCGCCCCGCACGGAAACTTTATCGATCAAAAACTGCCTGATATCCCGACAGAGCCCGTCGAGCTGTTCATCGGTGAGCCCGGAAAGATCGGACGGACTGCGGATCAGATCAAGATAGGGATACAAAGGAGTACCTCCGAAGACTATGCCGGACGCCTGCGCGCATCGACATGTATAGAGATAATCTATTCTAACCGATTTGTTTGAATATAGCAAGAGCAAATACGGATAAAAATACGGTTTTATTTCAAAAAATGACAGGCAGACCCGGCTGCGCGGAAAAAGATCCCCTGCCGGATCCGGCAGGGGATGCGGATTCAGTTTTCGGCCGCGGGTTTTTTCATGCGGCGCATCGCCGCGAGGCAGAAAAGCATCAGTACGGGGAACAGCATCGCGGCGAAAAGACCGGCTTTCAGTCCGAGCTCTTCCGCGGAAAGCGCGGGGAAGGCGGAAAAGAGCGCGCCGGACGCGCGTACGCGGTCGGAGACGAAGCCCGTCAGCCACGGGCCGAGCGCGCAGCCGATATCGCCGAACACCGCGAGCATGGCGAACATCCGCGTCCCGCCGCCGGGAAAGCGCGAGGCGGCGAGGGACAGCGTCGTCGGCCACATCAGCGCGATGGACAGGCCGGTCATCGCGCAGCCGAGCAGCGAAAACACGGGAAGCGGCGAAAACACGGTCAGCGCATAGCAGCCGACGCACAGCGCGGCGCTGACGGAAAGAAGACGCGTGAAATCGTATTTTTCCGACAGGCGGCTGCCGAAGGCGCGCGTAAGGCCCATCAGGAGCGCGAACAGACAGGGCCCCGCGAGGTCGCCGATCATCTTCGGCACGCCCAGCGCCTTCTCCGCGAACAGCGAGGCCCACTGCGCCATGGAAAGCTCGCTCGCGCCGGAGCAGACCATGACGATGAAGCACACAACGAGCATCGGCGCGGAAAACAGGCTTTTCAGGCTCGCACCGGTCTC
>JAEEGL010076040.1_pt1 | contig 11889 bp, 8 predicted proteins | sample 9134231 | NCBI WGS metagenome assembly JAEEGL01 (sample SAMN16246548, study PRJNA631951) | gut metagenome | biome: gut microbiome; feature: rumen; material: fiber-attached | host: Bos | place: Iran: Karaj | collected 2018-10 | reverse complement strand
GTATCCTCAATAGATATAATCTTTTCATCTTCTTTAGTATTACTAGCCAAATACTTAACTAGCTCAGTTTTACCTGAACCAGTTTCTCCGGCTACCATAATATTACAATGTCCCCAAACGCATTTAATTAAGAAATCATGCATTTGTTCAGTAATATATTGTTCGTCTAATAATTTTGCTTTATTTAATCTGATTTTAGCTGGTGTTTTACGAATCAAACAGGCTATACCATTGGTAGCTATTGAATCGTGAACAAAGTTCATACGAAGTTCAGCACTCTCAGCATCCAAGAAAGGATGAGCCATGTTAAATGTTTTACCCATTACGTTAGCACATTGGAATGCTAACTTTTCCATAAACGCATTGTTAATGGCAGGTCGCTCAACTTGATAGACACCTTTAGATAATGTCTTCAACCAGACTTGACCACTATTACTGTATGAAATATCTGTTACATCGTCTTGTTCTAGAAACTCAGATAAAGGACCGAAGTCCATCTGCGAGAAGACATTTTTCTCGTCCATACAAACACCCTCTTTATTTTTTTATTCTAATCATTTTTAACTACGATATCAGTCTCTTCATCAGGAAGATGAACCGTCTTAGCAAGAATGAATTCTTTTAAGAATACACTCTCTACATTTTTACCAGCTGCTGAAGATGCATAAGAAGCATTTCTTGGTACAGGAACTAATTCTATACCACCTAACCTCTTAGCTTTCTCTAACAATAAGAAATATTGTTCAGGAACTGAGAATAGTAATACTGCCGGTTTACCAACATTTGAACTATCAGCAAATACATTATTACCTTCACTGTCTTTAACAGCTAAAACTTTAATAGAAGAAATAAATCTACCAAAAATCAATAAACCTTCGTCATCCAATGCTGTCATATATAGATCAATTTTATTACCAGGGAAAATTGAGTTACCATAAGTTGAATTATTATCAACAGGCAACCAGAAAATTGTTTCTCCATCAGGTATATTTGAGAAGATTGAATCTGGTTTATCAGATTTCTTCATAACATTTTCTTTAAAGAAGAAACTATATACAGAAATCTTTGAATCATAAGAAACTAATCTACCAACTATACAACTATTAGCATCCTCATTAGGACAATTAACATTAGTAATAACTTGATCCCCCATACTCTTAACTAAATCACCAGGTACTTCAGTTAATCCAACTGCATCTTCAGTTATAACTTCACCTGCTTTTAAAGTTCTTTTAGCAAAAGGAAGATTGGTAGGTTTTAATGATTGATTAACTCTCCATGTATAACCTAAATAAAGTACCACAACACCAAGTAACACACCTATGATAGTTACTGTATTTTTGTTGCTTAAAAACTTTTTGAAAGGTGTTAATAAATTTCCCATTCTTATTCCTTCTTTCTATTAATCAGTGTAGTAACTACATCTACCACCAGTTAATGATTGATATGTTTTACAATTTTCACCCTCACCACAATTTGGTGTAGCATTATCCAATTCTAATATTAAATCGATACTATTAGAAACATCTAAGTCCGTTGTATCTTTACCAATTACAAAATTAGATGTTTTTGTAGTAATTTTTACACTAACTTTCGGAGGAGATTCATATAAATCGTAAAAATCGATTTGATATGTATCTGTTAAAGATATGGATTGAGAGAATCTCCTTAGGAAATTCTCTACAAACACTTCTTTAATAATTCTAATTTGACCAGTTTGAGCGTAATAAGCATAATCTACTGAATCATTCAAAGCTGCTGAAGCAACTTCTTTTAAAGCATAGTAATCTTGAGTATCAGTTGTTGTAGCATCGTTAACTAAGAACATAACTGCTATTACAAATATACCAAGTAATATAATCCAATAACCCCAATATGACTCTTTCATCTCTTATTCGCTCCTTTCTACTTAAACGCCAATCTTGAATAACTCTTAACGCCGCTTACTTCTGGTTTATTAGTTGTTTCTTGAACGTAGTCAATCCATCTACAATCTTTGAAATTAGCACTTTCGCCATTTCCTTTATGTAGCTTAGTTGAACTACCATTGTATGCTCCTTCACTTTCAATCATGTAACATACAACTTTATCACCATCTAATCTAGTTAATACTGAATCTTTGTATTCTGTAGTAACATATGGTGCCACATTCTTCTCTAGGAAGTAACTTCCATAGTGTGAGAAGTGAACATCACTTACAGAATCACCTTTAGAATACATCTTACCTAACCATTTATTTGGTGAATCACTTTGATATAGGATAGAACCATACATCTTCAATGTATTAGCATTAGGTTGATATCCATAAGCTTCATTATATCTTCTAATACTTGACATTGCAGAAGGAGTCAATGTGTAAGAATATTCAGGTGTTGTTTCATAAATCGTATTAGCATTCTTTTGAATATAATTTCTTAACATATCACCTTGTTCTGTAATTTGATCCACACCAGAGACCATATATACAGATTGTTTAGACCAAATAGAACTTACTTCATTTTCATTTCTATTAGCCATAATATCAGCCAATGTTACAGTAGAATCGAAGTAACCTAATCTACCTTCACTACCAACTGATGCCGAACTGAAGTTAGATACTTGATAATCATATCCAGCTACTGCTAAAGCTTCAGCAGTATTGATTTCTCTACCATCAGTACCATCATTATTGAATCCTGAAATACCACTTGCTGTAGTATGTGTATCAATTTCATCAGCACAACATCTACAAATTTGTTCAACAACTTCATAGAAGCAGATACGTTTGTTATTAGCAAACACTGATGTAGGGCCGCCCATCAAACGACCAACGGTAGCATCAGAATACATACCTATACCAGTTAAAGTATATTGATACTTATACATATTTCTTGGAGTCTTAACCATTACTGGGAAGACAGATTCTTCAACTTGACTAGTTCCGAATGCAGACCACTTATCAATTTGATCAGCGCCTGAACTAGGATGTAACCTAGCATATTCACTTAAAGTACTTGCATATATTTTAACATCTGTAACTTTGTTAATATACCAAGTATATTTACTCTTATAATAACTTGATTGTTCAATAGAACGTTTAATAAAGTGAGCATTAACATATTCGAATCCTACCATTGAACATCCGTCTTCACTAGACCAATGAGCAGAGTGTCCAAATGATTCTTTTGTAGCACCAACTATAGTAAATCCTTCACCACCAGATGAACATACAATCGCTTCGAAGCCTGTCATCCAGCTATCAGGAATGTTTTCATCCCCACTACCTGAGAAACCAACTTCAATTTTATTACCGCAATCATATGAAGCAGGATCAACTTGACAATTATATAATGTTGTATGTCTTTCAGCTTTCTTAGCAACTTCAGGACATCCCTCTTTAGCAGTTCTACAAGCTTCATTTAAAGTTTCGTTTTCAACTAACTTATTATTTGAACCAATTTCTTTCATGTATTCTTTCTCATCATATTCGAATGAAATAGATGGTGAGAAGTAAGTCATGACTTGAACACCAGTTCCACCTTCAGATTTATTAGTTACCATTTGGAAATGGTCACAAGCTTTTATCATCTTAGTATCTTCAGAAATACGTCTTAGAGCCGCTAACATTTTCATTTTATGTTCATCAGGTTCTTTAGCGTCAGCTTCTTCAATAACTTTTTCTCTTATCTTTTCTTCTGTTGGATCATCCATATAACAATTTCCAGCATCAGAATCAGTCATTTCAGAACCAGTAAACTCTTGTCTCTTAGGTTTTTCGCCATATTTAGGATCAGAACACCATCCACCTAAAGTATCACAATCTATTGTTTCATAATCATATTTATATTCAGCAGCATAGTTGCTTGGATCAATTGTAATATTTCTACATGTAGCTGTAGTATCACATGAAGCAGGAGTACTCCAAGTTTGCCATGTTCCACCAGCATCAGAGCAAGTTTCTTCAGATTGACCAGAAATAGTACCACCATTTCCATCAGAACAATAAGCACCAGAATCAGCAGCTGTAAATCCAGATTTACAATAAGTATAATCTTCACCAACTGTTACATCTGCATTTTCATAAGCTTCTTTAATAGCGCCTTTAACTTGCCAGTGATTGAATTCTTGGTGTGATGTCTCAGCATTATCTTTAGTTAGTTTTTCATATGTACCATGTCCTATTTTTGAAGTAACACAAGTACGTTTACCACCAATAAAGACATTTTTATCTTTAACTACGAAGAATGAACCTGCTCTAACAGCATTCTTACCAACATAGTTATTTAAACTTGGGAAATTAAATTGCCAATCTTCTTTACAAGAAACCTTACAGAAGCGGTTTTCTTTAAACATATCTAAAGCATACCTATTACCAGCAGGGTCTTTAAATAAGTCCATGTTAGGATGCTCACTAATAACATCAATAATACGGCCATAGTTTTCTTGAGTTTCACTTTCGTGTGCTTCAAGAATCTTTGTTACATCATATCCTGTTTTATTTGATTCATCAAATGTACATACAGGAATAACAGAACTAAATACACCATTAGCAACACAATTCTCTTTATAAACTTGAGAAGTATGATCAAATACAAAACTACAACAACCAGCAGCTTTAAATAATGCTTTATCAAACTTAGGATTATTTGGCTTTTTATAATTGAATATATCATTATTAATATCACAAGCTGGTAATAAAGTACCAATCTTGTAGTATCTATGAATCATAACTAATCTAATAGGAATAGATTCACCATCAACATCAGTTGTTAACTCAACTGACCAATCGCCACCTTCTTGATATGGTTCTGGAGGAAGGGTTTCATCATCACCACTACCAGATCCAGGGCCAGTTCCACCACCAGGGCCAGTATTACCTTTATGACATTTGTTATCAGAAGATCTATATTCATATCCATTAGGACAACACATAGCGCCAGTTTTGTAATATCCTTTAGGACATCCACCGCCAACTTCGCCATGGTCTTTAAATAAAATCATACTTTGAATATTAACACTCTCCATAGGAGAAGTCTTAATAACATTACCAGAGGCTTCTGGACTAGCAAAATTTGTAGAAATTACACTATCAAATGGTCCGCCAGAACCGTTTCCGCCTCCGCCGCCGCCTGAATTAGGGCCAGTCTTAGCAGCAACCTCAGGAGATAATTGAGCAACACTTATAGGACCAATTACCATCTTATAATATAAGTTACCAGATCTATCCATATATGATTCATTTTGGAAATAATTAATACTATCACTATAAGCATCAAATTGTTGAGTTTCCAAATTCTTAATAGATAAATGACATTTTCCAGCAAATACACCTGAACAATTAGGAGCCATCTTTAAAGCAGCTGTAGTAAATAAGTTCAAGCCACTTATTGTTCCAGAAATTGTCTTAGTATATGCTGTCTTATCTTCATTCCATTCAGTAATTGTATCGTTAGCTGTGAATTTTAATTCACCGCTACCAGCTTCATAAGTTACTGATTTAGCAAGATATCCTGCAGCAATAGTTGCATATTTATCAAAGAAATAAATATCACCATTCTTTAACATATCTGGCGTTGTTTTTTCAATATTTCCTTTAGTCTTTGATTTAATATTTTCAGCAACAGACTTATATGCAGCATAATATCTATCAAGACCCATACCATTATTATTAGCATCTTCATTATATATAATAGCTCCTAAACGAATAGCAACTGTAGCAGATACTAAATGATCAGCACTTGGTTGTGCAGCATTATCATGATATGAGTTAATATCTTGTAAGAAGCCAGGATCTGTATAAATATAAGATATCAATCTATCAAATTTATTATTTTTAGGATCTAAATCACGATCTTTAATATAACTACTTCCGCCTGGTTCTGGGCCATTACGTCCTGGATCCATACATACACCAACGAAATGTTCATTTACGCCATCGCAAACAGAAGTACCTTGATAGTAGTGAACATATAAATCAACACCCTTAGCTTTACCTACAGGAACACCCTTAGTAACTACAGTTGCAGTATTTTCAGTTACATGGAATTTACCACAACCAGCACCAAATACATCTTCACGATCACCATATAAATCATCATCTATTTGAGCACCTGAACTAGAATCTAATGTATAATCATCCCAATCGAATACAGGCATTTCAGCTTCAGTAACTACTTTTACTCTTAAAGTAATTTGTTGACCATTACGAGATGTTGTTACCTTAACCTCAACATAATCATCACTATCAACATTAGGATCTTTAATTCCAGTAGTACTCTTAACACCAGTAATAATACACTTATTATCAGATTGAGTAGCCATTACATATTTTGTATCTTCACTGACACAACCTTTAATATTGGCTCCATCCATCATAAAGTCTTCTGTATCACCTTGTTTAATAGTCTTATCTAACACTCCACCTAAACCCATTGTATATTTAACACAGGCAAAATATGTTTGACCATTTTCTGCTTTTTCACCAGGTTGATGTAATGTTCCACTACAAGAACCATTAGTAGTAGAATATCCAATGAATTCTACATCTGGATTTAAAGTAGAAACTCTAGGAGTAGCACCAGGTAATATAGGATTTTCTGTTTTATTTATATAATACCCGAAGCTTGTTTGACTCCAATTACTATCAGAAATAGTAGCTTCTACACCATATATAATTACACCTTGCATTGTAAAGCAAGAACCATATAATTGTTGTTTACCAGCTTCATAAGTAACTGTAGTATGTTTAGGGAATTTATTACATACATTTATTGCTTGTCTATCTGTACCATCATTAGTTAATTCAACCCATCCAGCAAATTTAACAGGAAGTGGATGAGAACCTTTATTTTCATCTAAAGTACAACTTGATGGTAATGTAACAGAATCACCAACACCTTTGAACATATACATTTTTGTATTGCCTTTAGCATTGCTAGCTGTTGTTCTTAAAGCATCTTGCCATCCAGAACCCCAGTTACACGTTCCATCTCCACCATAAGCATAAACACCTTTATCCATTTTTCCGTGTAGATAAACTTTAATAGTTCTTTCTAAACCATCAGAACCTTTAAATTTAATTACGTAAGCACCGTCTACACCTTCAGCTGGTAGAGCAACGCCATCTATCAACTTAAATGTACAAGTTTTTGAACCAGTACATACACTAGTTTCACTACCAGCTTCAAAATACTTAGTAGTTTGACTCATTCCACTCATAACTTGAGGTTCAGTAGTAAATGTTTGACCTTCTTCCAAAGTCAATGTATAAGCTGGAGCATCAAGTGTCAATTCTTGACGTTCTTCAATAATATCAGCTGTACGATGTATGATTGTTACTTTATAATCATATGTTACATTTTCTCGATTATTTCTTCTTTCATAAGTACAAGAGAAAGTCTCAGTTGTTTGATGCTGAGCACTTTCATTAGGATAGTACTTAATAGCACCATTTGAACTGTATTGTAAATAACCATAAGTCAAATTAATTCTTGGTGTACCTTGTTGACCATCCATTCTTATATCATTACAAGTAACAGAGCCTTGATAATGAGTACCAGACACAATAGTAGTTGGACCAACAACATTCAATTCAGAAGTTGTATTAGCTTTAACTACTGAAATTAAAGAGAATGCAAATAATATAAAAGACATTGCAAGTTTTGAAATATAATTGCTTTTCATTATAATACACTCCTTTTTCTTTTAATAATTAGTACAGTAGCAACAATAGCAGCCACTAAAACAATTCCTATGATTAAACCTTTATTTTTAGAAACAACTTTAGCTGTTGCTGCTGCCATGCTAGTTTTTCCTTCTTCGACTTGTGCTTTTCCTTCCTTTTCAAGTTCTTCTTTATAAGAAGTAACACTGCTTAAGAATTTAGCACTATCAATATCATATGATACAAACGTTTTACACATATAATATTCAGGAATGTCAGCACATAAAGCCCTCTGCGAGAAAGCATTATACTTTGGTACAGACAATTTAATAGTTCTCAATGTCTCACCATAGCATTCCTTTGTTCTAGCCTTAATCGTAAAAGTATAGTTAACTATTTCTGATGTATCCTTTTGTCTTAATCTAATAGCTCTATCATCATTAGTTACACTACTATCAATAGTATAAGTTTGACGGCTTTTGCTATTATAAACTTCTACGTATACTTCATCAGGAATATTGTATACGGTGATATCAACATAATAGAATAACCTATTCGTCCCATCTTTAGGGTCGTATTCTAAAGGTTCATAAGCAACTTTTACGTTCGAAGCCGCTTGTAAATCTTTAGATTTAACAGATGATCCGCATTTTACATTTTGCAAATCATCAAACTTAACCACCTTTTCATCCGTTTGCTCATCTGCACCTACTATGCCATAAAAAGCAAATAGACACAAAAAAGCCATTAAAAAATAACATACTTTTTTCATCATAAAACACCAATCCTATTTTCTACTTATAATTTTACCATTGTCTTACAAAAATAACAATAAAAAATTGCGAAATAATAGCGATTATGATATATTTATTATGGTGATTTGGAATGAAAGAAAATATTATAAAATGTGCCATAATAGCAGTAGTTATTGCTGCCATCGCCGGTCTTATTTTTGCTGGCGTAACTATCAACAAAGAAAAAAAAGAAAAGGATAAACACTTAGTTCAAATAACAATCTCTGAACTGCAAGAAAAAATTAACAATAAAGAAACTTTTATCTTAGTTGTTACAAAAGATGGATGTTCATACTGTGAAAGTTATAAACCAGTCTTAAAAGATGTTTTATCAGAACACGATATTGTTGCTTATGAATTAAATCAATCAACATTAACTTCTAAAGAAGATCAAAACACTTACGAAGAACTAGTTCCTAATGTTACAGGAACACCTACTACTATCTTCTTTAAGAATGGTGAAGAAACAACAATTTCTAACAGACTAGTTGGAGCCTTAAAAAGAGATAAAGTCGTTGATAGATTAAAAGCATTAGGTTACATTAAATAAAAAGAATAAAAGGTGATTTTTAATGAAAAACAATAAATTTGATTTCATTGAACTAATTAAGGGATTGCTAATAGTGTTTTCTTACTTCTTGTTAGGAAACCTATTATCAGCCCTTTTTTCAGTTCTTATTCAAAAAGGAATTATACCAAGCAAACATTATATAGTAGTTATACTTAACTTCTCTATATACCTTATATTAGCTGTCTTCTATATCCTACTATATCGTAAGCAAATAATAGCTGATTGGAAAACCTTTATAAAAAAACCTAAAGAAGTTATTAAACACGGTTTTAACTATTGGTTAAGAGGATTATTTATTATGTTAATTAGTAACTTCATCTTAGTAGTTTTACTTAAAGCTGGAGTAAGTGTTAACGAACAAACAAACGTTGATATGATAAAAGATTCAATGATTGCTCAAACAATATTAATTATTTTAATAGCTCCTATCATTGAAGAAATCGTCTTCCGTTTAAGTTTTAATAAGATGACTAATAACAAACATATCTATGCTTTTACAACAGGACTTCTATTTGGTTTTGTTCATATAATCAGTTCTTTAAGTAATCCATTAGGAATCTTCTTCCTAATACCATATTCTGCTTTAGGTGTAGCTTTTGGTTACCTTTACAAAAAAACTGACACTATTTTCTCTTCTTTGATGATGCATATGTTCCATAATACAGCAACTATTGCTATAATAATCTTATCAATAGTAATGGGAGTATATTAATATGAGAGAAGAAAGACGCTTAGCTCGTGAAAAAGCATTAGAAGAAGAAACAAAAGTAAAAAGCAAAGTAGAGAATAAAGAAAAAGATCTTGAAGACGAAGAAGAAACTGAAGAAGAAGGAAAACATCCTTTTTTAAAGAAAGCTATTATTATTTGCATTCTTCTACTAGCTTTAATGTTTGTATATGTAAAAGAAATTGGTACAAAACATTTGGAAATAAACGAATATAAAATAGAATCAAAAATAATACCTGAATCATTTGACGGTTTAAAAATAGTTCATTTTAGTGATATTCACTATGGTACTACCGTTAACGAAAAAGAATTAACTAATATCGTCAATAAAATAAATGAATTAAAACCAGACATTGTCTTCTTTACTGGAGATCTATTTGATAAAGATATTACTTTAAATGAAGAATCAATTAATAAAACAATTGAATTATTATCTAGTATCAACCCTACCCTTTATAAATATGCAGTTTATGGTGATATGGATAATCCTGATAAGTTCGCAGAAATAATGGAAAAATCAGGTTTTACTATTCTAAACAACGAATCAAAACTATTATATTGGAACGATAATACACCAATAGTTATAACAGGTTTAAATACTTCAAATGATTATAGTATTTTAACCAATGTAGTTGATGAAGTAGATACAACAAACCTTTATAAAATTGTTCTAGTTCATAAACCAGATGAATATAACAAAATTCAAGATTATAAACCAGATTTAACTCTAGCTGGACATACTTTAGGTGGTTTAGTTAGAATTCCTGGTTTAAGACCACTTTACTTACAAGATGGTGCTAAAACATATTACAAAGATTACTACAAAATAAATAATAAAGATTTCTATATATCTAATGGACTCGGTACTACTAAATTCTTATTTAGAATTAGTAATCACCCTTCCATAAACTTCTATAGAGTTTATAAAATCAGCTAATTAAAGCTGATTTTTAAATTACTTTTAATTTCCTAAATTATATAGTATAATAAACTAACAGGTGATGAATATGGAATGGATACAATATATTGTAATAATCGTTGTATTACTTATAATTGCTTTAATTGTAATAAAAGTTAATAAAAAAGATTTCAGTGATGAAATAAATAAATTATTAAAATATTTGGGTGGTAAAGAAAATATCATTAATGCCGAATGTAATATGTCTAGATTTAAAGTTATCTTAAAAGATATAACAAAAGTAGACAAAGAAGGAATTCAAAAACTTGGTGCTAAAGGCATTGTTGAAATAGACAACCAACTAAAAATTGTCTTTGATAAAGACTCTAAACAATTAAAAGAATATATTAAAGAAATAATAAGATAGAGATTCATTTGAATCTCTTTTTTATTGAATAAAAAAAGAGTAATTTAATTACTCTTATTCAAATATACCAATATATTGTTTTTTCTTACCCTTGCGGATAATAATTACTTTCTTATCTATTGCTAGATCTTTCTTAATTACTTCATTTTCATCAGTATGTTTTTCGTTATTTAAACTAATAGCATTAGCTTCTAACATTTCTCTAGCTTCTCTCTTACTAGAACAAATACCATTATCAACTAACATATCAATTAATTTAACATCTTCTTTTAAAGGAATATTTGGTACTTGTTTAGCAAGTGGAATTAAATCATCAGCACTCAAACCATCTAAATCTCCACCAAATAAAGCTTCACTAATCTTAACAGCTTTATTATATTCTTCTTCACCATGAAGACCAACAATAATATCTTTAGCTAAAGCTTTATGTGCAATTCTTAAATGAGGAGCTTCATTATGTTGTTTCTCTATTTCTTCTATTTCACTAGGAGTTAAGAAAGTTAACATTTTTAAATATTTAATAATCATTGAATCTTCAAGATTAATTAAGTATTGATACATTTCATAACTACTTGTTTTATTCTTATCTAACCATAAAGCATTACCTTCAGTTTTACCAAATTTTTTACCAGTTGAATCAGTAACTAAAGGCATTACCATACCATAAGCTTCTTTATCTAATTTCTTTCTAATTAATTCGATACCAGAAGTTATATTTCCCCATTGATCGCTACCTGCTACTTGTAATACACAATCTCTATTTTCATATAAATATAAGAAATCTAATGCTTGTAAAATCATATAACTAAATTCAGCATATGTAATACCAG
>JAEEGL015401267.1_pt1 | contig 11890 bp, 8 predicted proteins | sample 9134231 | NCBI WGS metagenome assembly JAEEGL01 (sample SAMN16246548, study PRJNA631951) | gut metagenome | biome: gut microbiome; feature: rumen; material: fiber-attached | host: Bos | place: Iran: Karaj | collected 2018-10 | reverse complement strand
CAAGGCTCCGGACAAGGTAATGCAGCACCTCCGCGGCAACTTCGTCTCCATGATATTCCAGGAGCCGATGACCGCTCTCAACCCGATCTTCCGCATTGGAGACCAGGTCAACGAGGTAATCGAACTTCACGACGGCGAAGGAAAGACAAAAGACGAGATCGAAGGCCGCACCATAGAACTTCTCAAGATGGTCGGCATCGCCAACGCCGAAGGCGTTTACAAGATGTATCCGCACGAGCTGTCCGGCGGCATGCGCCAGCGCGTCATGATAGCCATGGCTCTGGCCTGCAACCCGAAGATCATAATCGCGGACGAGCCCACGACTGCCCTTGACGTAACCATTCAGGCGCAGATACTGGATCTGCTGCGCCAGCTTAAGGACAGGATCAACTCCTCCATCATGTTCATTACGCATGACCTCGGAGTCATAGCCGAGATGGCTGACTACGTCGTGGTAATGTACGCGGGCCGCATAATCGAAGCCGGCACCGCCGAGGAGGTATTCCTGCATCCGCTGCATCCGTACACCCTCGGACTCATGGCCAGCAAGCCGGTCGTAGGCAAGGAGGTCGACAAGCTCTATTCCATTCCCGGAAAGGTGCCTAATCCGATCAACATGCCCAACTACTGCTACTTCAAGGACCGCTGCGAGATGTGCGTTGAGAAGTGCGACGGCGCGTATCCTGACGAGATATATGTAAGCCCGACGCACCGCGTGTCATGCTACAGATACTATGACCAGGCCATAGAAAGGGAGGAGAAGTAATGAGCGATTATATACTTCAGGTAAAAGACCTCAAGAAACACTTCCCGATCAAAGGCGGAATGTTCGCCAAGACCGTCGGCTGGGTCAAGGCCGTCGACGGGGTTACCTTTAATCTTGAGCGCGGAACCACAATGGGCCTGGTAGGCGAATCCGGCTGCGGCAAGACCACCACCGGACGCACCATTTTAAGGCTTTCCGGCGAGAAGACCGCGGGCGAAGTCCTGTTCAACGGCAAGGAAGTCTATGACTTTACGGACAGGGAAATGCGCGACATGCGCCCGAAGATGCAGATCATCTTCCAGGATCCGTTCTCGTCCCTGCAGCCCAGAATGCCGGTCTCCGAGATAATCGGGGAGGCAGTCCGCGAGCACGGAATAGTTCCGGCAAACGAGTTTGAGGATTATATCGAGCAGATCATGGACCAGTGCGGCCTCCAGCCATTCCACAAGGACCGCTATCCGCACGAGTTCTCCGGCGGCCAGCGCCAGAGGATATGCATAGCCAGAGCTCTCGCCCTCAACCCGGAATTCATCGTCTGCGACGAGCCTGTATCCGCTCTTGACGTATCCATTCAGGCGCAGATCATAAACCTGCTCAAGGACCTTCAGGAGAAACACAAGCTGACATATCTGTTCATATCTCATGACCTTTCCGTCGTAGAGCATATTTCGGACCAGGTCGGCGTAATGTACCTCGGAAACCTGGTCGAATATGGAAAGACTAAGGATATCTTCAGCAATCCGCTCCATCCGTACACAAAGGCGCTGTTCTCGGCTATTCCGGTCCCGGATCCGACAGTCAGGATGAACCGCATAGTGCTTGAAGGAACCATTCCTTCTCCCGCAAATCCGCCCAGCGGCTGCAAGTTCCACACCCGCTGCCCGTACGCCACGGAGCAGTGCAGGACTCAGGAACCGGTACAGAAGGAGATCGAACCCGGCCACTATGTAGTCTGCCACCAGTTTAATTAGTTAAATAAAAGCGATGAAAATCCCTCTGAGTAGTAGTATAATGACTTATATATACACTACATACAGGGGGATATTTATTTGGGCAGAACTATTCTGAAATACCTGGGGCGCCTGCTGCTGGTGCTGTTTACGACAATAGCATGGGTGGCGCTCATTCTGGTCATCAGCATACATATGTTTGTCAACGGGCCGTCAAAGGAAGCCCGCAATCTTTTTGTCACGACGCTTCTGGAGACCGGCAAGCTTAAGTTCGTCGTGGGCATGTTCGTGCCCGACGACGTGGTCCAGGGCATAGTGAATCAGAATTCCATGGTCGCGATGGAACAGGACACCGACGAGACCCTTATCGAGGTGGCCGATCCCGTTGAGGTCGAAAAGACCGAACCCATAACCGTCGAACACATAGAGGGCGACAATTTTACCGCGGTCCTGATGACCGTGGCTGATCCGTCGCGCGTGTTTGTCGGAACCAGTTCTCCGTGGACCGAATACGGCAAGGAGCTGGACAAGCTGGTCAACGACTACGGCGCGACAGCCGGCATCAACGGCGGTCTTTACAATTCCGACGCAAACAAGGGAGGAAGGCCGATAGGCCCGGTCGTCAGCGAAGGCCAGATACAGAACATGAACGGCCTGGGCTACACAGGCATAATCCTTATCGGCATGTCCGAAGACAATATCCTCAAGATAATCGACATAAGCGGCAAAAGCCAGAAACAGGTGGAACAGCTTATCGCGGACGAAAAGATACGCGACGCGATCTGCTTCCAGGAGGAGGCAAGCGACTCCAACAACCACTTTGTAAAGCTCGTCATAAACGGCGAAAAGAGGGAACTCAACGGCCTCGGCTCCGGCGCCAACCCGCGCACCGCCATAGGTCAGACAAAAGACGGCAAGATACTTATGCTGGTCACCGACGGCCGCGGGGCTAACGGGCATCTGGGCGCCACCGCAGCGGACCTTATCGACATAATGTACGACCACGGCGCGGTCAACGCCGCAAACCTGGACGGAGGCTCATCCACCACGATGTACTACAACGGCGAATACCTGAGGACCAGCGTCACATTCTATTACTCGAATTCTTCATGGCGTATTCCTACGTCGGTTCTGGTGAGGTAGGGCTATGAGAAACAACAGAAGCAGAAGAAACGGAAGACGTTACAATTACATACCCGAGGACGGGAACCTCTCCGAGGAGTTCATCGCCGAGCGCAGGGCAAACAGGAAGGACAGGAAAAAGAGCCTTTTCTTCAGGCACTGCTACCTGCTGTATCTTGTGATACTCGCGATACTGGCGGTCGTCATCACCTTTAAGGTCAGCGCCGTCGTCGTAGAGATGAGCCAAAACGACCTGGACAATATCATAGCGTCAAACCTGGTGCGCCTGACGGACGACCAGATAGTCCAGATCTTTAAGCCGAACGCGGCATTCGAGACCGCTGCGCAGTCGGGGCAGAACATCCGCGGCATATTCGAGGCAGGGGATTACAAGGTCAAAAAATCCGAAAACGAGGGCTTTTACAATATCTATTACGGCGACAAGCGCATGCTGTCGGCAAAGGTCGATGTTTTAAGGAGCGAAAACCACTTCGGCCTGCTGCACTACAACGTCTACGAATTTGCCGGGGTCAGCCCGGTGCAGGACGTGGAGCTCTATCATTACGAGCTGACCGCTCCGGATAATTACAGGGTCACAGTAAACGGAAAAGAAGCTGAAGCGGACGGAGCTGCCGATACGGATGTGTCCGGGTTTGTCGACGCCGCGGAGTACGTAAAGCTTCCGCAGACCCTTCACTACAGCTTTGATCACCTTACCGCGGAGCCTGACATACAGATATGCGACGCGGATGCCGATATGAAGCCTGTTTCGTTCGATCTGAGCGAAGAAATCGACCTTTCTGAGGAATTGCCCGTCTTCGACTCTCTGGAAGCCGCAGGCTGCGATTTTGACGCCGTCGCCTTCGGCGAGATGTGGTCCAGGTTCCTGACCGCGGACCTGACCGGAGGGTCGCGCGGCTTCAACACCCTTAAGCCGTTCTTCATCGAAGGTTCTTCGATGTACCAGAAGGCCAGGGCGTGGGCGACCGGCATCGATATCACCTTCGTGTCCCACCACACGCTGGACAATCCGCCGTTTACCGACCAGAAGGTCAGCAACGTCGTAAAATATACTGACGACGCGGTATCAGCGGATATCTATCTCGAAAAGCATATGACGCTTTCGACACGCGCCCAGCGCACCGACGTGTTCAACAGCACTCTGTACCTGGTAAGGCACGAGGGCAGCTGGAAGGTCGTCAATATAAGGGGCATAGCGGAATAGCGCATAATATCGCCCGGAGCTCAAAAAATCCACAGGATATTGTAGCGTCGGGCGGTTTTTTGTTATATACTTTAAGTTGGAATTATTCCTTTCATTAATAAGGAGGCAAAATAATGGCAGCTAAAAAAGAACATAATTACGTTCAGGCCGACGGCAAGATCAAGGAAGATGCCGAAAAGATCAAAACCGAATATAAAAAGGCCAACGCGGTAGGAAACCCCGTGCCTCTCCGCATAGGCGCGGTCTGCTGCTGGGTGCTGGCTCTGCTCTGCGAGATCTTCGCGCTCAGGGCATTCCAGGGATATCCGCTCCTCAAGAGCGGCCTTTCCACCAACGCCCAGATGGTAGCGTTCCTTGTGATCGACCTCATCCTGGTCATCGTAGGCGCGCAGCTCTGGAAAAAGGCCAACCACATCAAGCCGATGTCCGAAAAGAACAAGACTCTGTTCTGGCTCTGGAACAACCTCGGCGTAGTGATGTGCGCGGTATGCTTCGTTCCGTTTATCATACTTGTTCTCGCAAACAAGGACGCGGACGGAAAGACCAAGAAGCTGGCTCTTATCGTAGCGATCGTTGCCTGCCTCATCGGCGGCGTCGCGAGCTACGACTTCAACCCGGTATCCCAGGAACAGCTGACCGCGGCTGAAAACGTGCTCGGTGAGCAGACCGTCTTCTGGGCTCCCCACGGCAAGGTATATCATACCCACGATGACTGTCAGGCGCTGAACAACACCGATACTCTGACCTACGGCACCGTTGCCGAGGCTGTCGCCGCAAACCGCACCAGGCTCTGCTCCTTCTGCGCAAAGCAGGACGACATCACCGGCGTAGTTACCGACGGCGAATAGGATGTCAGAAGATAAATACGGCACAGGCACAGATGAGCGCCTGTGCCGTAATTCAATATTTGGCTTAAAAAGGACGGAGCTTAACCATTATTTACGCATTGCTTCCGTTCTTTTTGTCGTTATGCTCGCGTTTTTCTGCCGACGCATAGTCCTTACGACCGGAAACGGATTTATTGAGCAGCTTGCCAATTATGTCCGTATTTTTCTGTACCTCGGCCTGTTTTCCCTGTGGGGCATCTCGGTGCAGGGAAGGGTCGTGCAGCCACAGCTGAGGCGTCTGCTTGTGCTGATCTCTCTTCTGATGATATTCTGGCTTACGCTTCGCGAATTCCGCTGGCACTTTGTGACCGGCCAGGATCTGAGCCGTCTGCTTTGGTACGCCTATTACATCCCTATACTGCTCATCCCGCTCATAACATTTTTTGTGTCGTTATGTTCCGGCAAAGGGGAAGCATACCGTCTTCCGAAATGGACGGCTGTCCTGACAGCTGTTACTATCCTCCTTATTTTGACCGTACTCAGCAACGATCTTCACCACGGCGTTTTTGTCTTTTCCGCCGGGTCTATGGAGACAGAGCTGGATTACGCTTACGGCCCGCTGTATTACGTCGTGACGGCATGGGGCATCTGCTGCATATTTGCTGCTTTTGTCGTGATGCTCAAAAAGTGCAGTCTGCCCGGAGCGGGGCGCATCTTCTGGCTGCCGCTCGTTCCGTTCGCTGCGGCAGTTATTTATGTAGTGCTGTACGCGGCGAGATCTCCTTTTATGACAAGCGTGCTGGGCGATTTTGCGGTCTTGAGCTGTCTGCTGATTACAGCGTTTTTCGAAAGCTGCATAAGCTGCGGCCTTATCCCTTCAAACAGACGTTATTTTGAGCTTTTTGAAGCCTCGCAGGGCATAGGGGCGCAGATAACCGACAATGGATATAATGTGCGTTATTCTTCGCGTGACTCCGCTTCTTTTTCTCCGGAGCTGCTCAGGCAGACGGAAAACGGTCCGGTCATACTGGAAGACGGACGGCGACTTAACAATATGCCAGTAAACGGCGGTCACGCGGTCTGGTCCGAGGACATTTCGGAGCTGCTCAATAAGCAGGAAGAATTGCAGAGCGTGCAGGAGGAACTCACGGACCGCAACGAGATAGTCCGCATGGAATACGAGCAGGAAAAGGCACGCCGCGTGATCGAAGAGCAGAATCGCCTTTACGACCTAATGGAGCAGAAGACCCGTTCCCAGCTTGCCGGCATACGAAGGCTTGCGGCGGATTACGCGGCAGCAGAAGACGCGGATGCAAAACGAAACATACTGGCGCGGATCATAGTTGCTGGCTGTTACATTAAGCGCCGCAGGGATATTGTGCTTGCCGAGGAGGGCGGTTCGCCTGTCACTTCCGAAACGCTTGCCAACGCGCTTGAGGAATCCTTCAGCGCTCTTAAACGGCTTGGTATCCGCGGAGCATTTTATATTGAAAAATGCAATGCTTTTCCTGCAAAAGTCCCCGCGACAGCCTACGATCTGTTTGAAAATATTCTTGAATCCTCCTGGGATACTGCGCATTATATCGATTTCCGTTTGAGCAGCCCCGAAGGGGCACTTCGCTGCAGTGTCGAAACTGACGGTAACCCGGACAGGGAGCGTCTTGCAAGTGCTTTCCCGTCTCTTGCCGTTTCGGACAATGACGACGGTGTAAGGTACATGCTTTCATTTGGGGGAGGGGACGGAATATGACAGCTTTCGGAATTATATCCGCGGATATCCGTCTTCTGCTTACAGGCATGCTTTTTCTTGCGGCCGCGGCCCAGATGGCTCTTTGTATTTATGAAGCCGCTCTGCATGCGGACCTGAAGCGCCGTATCCTGGATGCTGTGCTGTTTACAGCTCTGCTGCTTGCATGCTCATGGCTTTCGCAGGTCAGCAGGGCGCAGCGGCCTGTACCGTTTCCCTGGATAATCGTGCCGCTTGCCGCGGCCTGCACGGCGGTTTATACAGCAGCCGGCATAATGCGTTTGCGCAGCGTAAGCCGCGGGACGCTGTCACCGGGCTCCGTAAAGCAGGCGCTTGACGGAATGCGCAGCGGCATACTTTTCGCGGACGCAGAGGACCGGGTCATACTGAGCAACCTCGTAATGGGCGAGCTTTCGGCGTCCCTTACAGGTCTATGGCCGCAGACGCTTTCCGGATTTACAGAGGCGCTGGACAGAACGGAACGCGCGGATGCCCCGCAGGGTGACGGCGGACCGCTTCTCTACCGTTTCCCCGACGGGCGCGTCTGGCAGTTTAAACAAACATCTCTGGATGAACCTGCGCTTTCCGGATATGCGCAGCTCGTCGCTCAGGATATGACAGAACTTTACGAAACCAACCGGAAGCTGGAGGAGGGCAATGCCGAGCTTCTGGAATCCATATCAAAGATCCGGAATATGGCAAAAAGCCTGTCTGAGCGTATCCCCGTGGAAGAGGCGCTGGATCTTAAGATCCGCATACACAACGAAATAGGATCGAGCCTTATCGAGCTGTCCTCTCTGGCGGACGGAGGCAGGTCGGAGGATGCCGATGCTCAGCTTGCCGTGCTCGACCGGGCGCTCGGGCTCCTTGAGGGGCGCCTTCCGGAATCCGACCGGAGCTTCAGCAAAGCCTGTCTGAAGGCAAAGGAGATGGGGGCGGCGATTGAACTTATCGGGACACTTCCTTCAGACCCGTCATTGGAGAGCCTTATTTCCGATGCAGCCGGCGAATGCGTCACGAACTGCATCCGACATGCCGGCGGGAAACGTGTGACGGTCAGGACCGTAAGATCGGACGGCATTTGGACCGTCAGCTTTACCAACGACGGCCGACCGCCGGACTCTGCTGTAAAGGAAGGCGGAGGGCTCGGTTCGATCCGCAGAAGTGTGGAAAAGGCCGGAGGTGAGATGAAGATCACCACGGAGGACGGTTTTAAGCTTGTGATAAGGATCCCGGAAAGGAGGCCTGAGGAATGATAAAGACGATGATCGTAGAGGACAACCCCATTGCGAGGCGTTTTCTCGAGGACATGCTGACCCGGGACGGCCGGTATCAGATCGAAGAGGTCTGCGAGGATGCTTTTGAGGCGGAAAAGCATTGTTATAAAAAGGATCTCTATCTAATACTGATGGATGTGCAGACGAACCGCAACCATTCCGGGCTTGCCGCAGCGGAGCGCATCCGCGATAAATATCCTGATATAAAAATAGTCATAGTGACGAGCCTGGTCGATCCGGAGGTTCTCGAAAGGGCAAAGAACGGCGCCGCGGACAGTCTGTGGTACAAGGATCACGGCAGCGAAGAACTGCTGGAGGTGATCGAACAGACTCTGGCCGGAAAGAACATCTTCCCCGGCAGTTCCCCGTCAGTGGCTCTTAAGGACATTTTTTCCGACGAACTGACGCCGCGCCAGCTCGACGTGCTGCGCTGTTTTGTGCAGGGCTTCACTTATGACGAGATTGCCGAAAAGCTGTATCTCTCAAAAGGCGGCGTCCGAAAAGTCATCGAAAGGGTCATGGAAAAAGGCGGTTTTGAGAACAAATACGAACTCTTTATAGCGCTTGTCGAAAACAAGCTTGTCGTGACCAGCCTGCTGGACGAAAAAGAATAAAAAGTGTAGCACTTGTGCTACTGACCGGCCTTCCGGCTGTCCCTATAATTATAGATGGAAAAGTGTAATTTTCTGCTTTTCAGGGATCGTCGGGAGGCTTTTGTCATGAAAAGATGTGTGCTGATATTATTACTGCTTTTATTGATGCTGATTCCGGTTTGTGTCTACGCCGGAAACGCCGAATATCTGTATATTACAGAGAGCGTCGGAGCGGAGAGCATCACCGTAACGCAGGACGGAGCAACAGGTGCCGGATGGAGCTGGGATGCGGAAAACGCGGTCCTGACGCTCAATAATTACAACGGCAGCACAATCGAAGTGCCGTCGGGCGATATAACGATAGAGCTGAAGGGGACGAACCGGATCACGATGCCGACAGTCGGGATCGATAATTCTTCCTACGGCATACATGTAAAAAGCGGCAAGCTGACAATAAGGGCTTCTGAGAGCGACCCCGACGCTGCGCTCTGGATCGGCAACACCGATCTTTCGACAAGCGACCAATACAACACAGCTGTCAGTATTGACGGCTATTACAAATTCAATCTGGAGAGCGGTTCTCTGGAAATCGAGATGGTCAATACCGCGGCTTATTCTTATCAGCTCACGGGCATTTCGATCAGCGGTGAATCCGTCTATATCCAGGGCGATGCGGTCCTTACCGTCAATATAAATTCGGGTGCTTTTTTAGCCAATGCTTTATCGTGCGGCGTAAAATACGGAAGCAGCCGTGATATGAGTATTACGGTCACAGGCAGCAACAGCCGCAGCATAGCTGTTTCCAGTTTTACTTCAACAGAAAGCGGGACAGGCGATGTGCTTCTCTCCTGTCCGAATGGTTTTGCTTTGGGAAGCGGCGGATTTTACATTCACGAGAATGCGGGCGATATAAAGCTTCAGGGCTTATTAATGGAAGACAGCAGCTGGAGCGGCAACTATTTTAAGTATCCGTATTATTATAATATTCCCTCTAATCACCGATTTGAGACCGCGGGCGGCGAAGCGCTGGAATGCGCGTTCGCGTGGTATCAACCGGATCCGAACAAGGGCGGCGGTTTTTATCTTACCGATCCGGCCGGCGAACCCATCACGGACTGCGTGCTCGCGGCAAAAGGCGAGACCCAGCCGCTGCATTTTGTCGACAGCGTTCTGTTTGATCTGCCCTCCATGAAGACCGAGACCTCCATGGGTACGGCTTATTTCCACGGTGCTGTTTTCGGCGGCATGCGGCCTTATACGTTCTCGGTCAAAGACGGTACATCCATGCCGGACGGGCTGCAGATCAGGCAATACAGTGAAATCAATTACGGTATGTTCTACGCCAATATATACGGAACGCCGACGACCCCGGGTCCCGCGGGCAGCTTTGTGCTGGTCGTGACAGACAGCAGCGAACCCGCGCAGACTGCTGAGATCACGGTCAACTATCCTGAAATAGTCGAAAAGGAAAAGCCGATGACCGTCAACGGACTCTCATTCGATTCAAAGCTCGACGAGGACGCCGGACAGCATCCTTCATGGCACTGGGTCGCGGAGACGAGCACTCTGTATCTGACTGGTTACACCGGCGGAACTATAGTCCGCGAGTCCGGCGACATCAACATCGTCTTATCCGGAACTAACACTGTAAACGTTCCGGATGCCCTGAATGACTGCGATTACTGCTGCGGCATCAGTGCGACGGCCGGCGCGCTGACGATCACCAAATCCGGTGCAAGCGCCAGCCTCTGGGTCGGCAATCAGGCCATAAATACATATTACGCATATTATTGCGGGCTTGCCGCATATAATGATCTTTCGATCGAGGATGCAGCTGTCAGCATAGAATTTACCGATGCATCCGAAAACCCCGGGTATTATCGCTACGGCACCAATTCCAACATCGGTTCGACCTACATCAAAGGCAGCGCAGCGCTGAATATTATTCTCGATTCGGCAAATTCTGAATGCCTGGGCATTGGCAGAGGGCTTTACTTCCAGAGCAGCGGAAACGTCGTTGTACGCGCCTTGGGTGATGCCCGGAGCAGCGCCTGCAGCGGCATCATATCCTCAGCGAAAGGAACGGGCAATATTACACTTATAAGCCCCAACGGCTACACGATCAGCCCGGGCATACTTGCGCTGCACGAAAACTTCGGCACTCTCACTCTGCAGGGCTATACGCGCAACGGAACGACCAGATCTGACGGTTACATGACTACGATCAACAATCTAAACATTCCGTCTAACCACCGTTTTGAAACAAGCGGGGGAGACCCCGTCAGCGCGGGCTTTGTCTATTACGATGACGGAGCGCGCAGCGGTTATTTCCTCCTGAATGACGAAGGAACTCCGATTACAAACTGCAGGCTGGCGCCTGTCAACGGAACGAAAGCTCTCACATTCCTGGACAACAACGTCTTCGACATCCCGTCGCTGAAAGTCGGAGAATCTTATACCGGAGTTTACTTCAACGGCGCAGCGCTCGGAGGCACGCGGCCCTATACTTTCTCGATAAAGGACGGAACGGAGATGCCCGAGGGCTTTGAAATTCGTCAGAACGACCGTTTCGGAAACGATATTTACAGGGATTTCTATGCTTACATAAAGGGCTCTCCGACTACCACCTACAGCGCCGGCAGCTTTGTCCTTGTCGTGAGCGACAGTTCGGCGACCCCGCAGACTGCCGAAATAACCGTGAACTACGCGGCTTCGTCCGTAGATTATCCGGTCACGGCGGTCACGATCAGTCAGACAGATGCGGATATAATTACCGGAAACACGCTGACGCTGACAGCGGAGGTCGTGCCGGATACTGCAACGGTCAAGACTATACTCTGGACAGTAAGCGACCCCGAAACACTTCAGATTATTTCGCAGAGCAGCGGAAGCTGCACGGTCAGGGCTCTTAAGGCCGGAGAGGCTTCTGTCATCGCAACATCCAAAGAGGGCGGAAAGACAAAATCCTGCACGCTTACGATAACCGATCCGGCCCCGCAGATACACGCTGAGATCGACGCTGAGAATCACAAGATTGCGTATACCGCATGGGTGCCGCAGGGCGGCAGGCTTGCGGCTGCGGTCTATAATGCTGAAGGCCGCTTTGTAGACTTCATGTGGAGTCTGCCTTATCACGGACTGAATACAAACTATATCTACGGAGTCGATCTGAATAAGACATACAGATTTATGATAATCGATGCAGCCTTTGCCCCGGCCTGTGAGGCCGTTACGGCGGAATAGGCTAAAACCGAAGCATCGGTCGGCTATGTATTTAAACTTACTGACAGCATAAAGTACTTAAGGAGGAATGGAAGATGAGGGATGCGAACAGATGGAGGAGGATACTGTTTCCTGCACTGGTTTTGCTGATCATTGTCCTT
>JAEEGL014623604.1_pt1 | contig 11890 bp, 8 predicted proteins | sample 9134231 | NCBI WGS metagenome assembly JAEEGL01 (sample SAMN16246548, study PRJNA631951) | gut metagenome | biome: gut microbiome; feature: rumen; material: fiber-attached | host: Bos | place: Iran: Karaj | collected 2018-10 | reverse complement strand
TATCTATATACAGCTTTACATCCTTGGGATTACCTTTTCGTTCTATCCTGCTACCCTCGAAGATACGCTTGGATACTGAACCTGAGCCTAGTGCAAGGATGCTCTGTGTCTCTTCCATGGTGATTATGTTATACAGGCACATCTTGTCCCCGCGCCCATATCCTGTATTTTCAAAATTGCCGCTTATATTCTTCTGCCTGTAGAGATAATACGGGCCAAGTCCCATACTTCTGGCACCGTCTTCTGCCACTTTCATCATAGCGGATGTGGTATCCATACCTGCAAGGCCGTGATCTGCTACGTAGTCATAGAGTCTTGATGCTCTTTTAATGGCAAGCGAATGAACTGTAAGTTCATCAGGACGAAGCTTAGCTATCTCATCCATTGTGTACTGAACATCACTAAGCTCTTCTCCCGGAAGTCCAAGGATTATATCCATATTGATGTGATCAAATCCCGCTTCTCTTGCCATGTAGAAAGAGTCAATGGTCTGCTGTACGCTGTGGTGACGGCCTATAAGTTCAAGTGTTCTGTCTCTCATGGTCTGAGGGTTAACAGATATCCTTGTAACTCCGCCCTTTTTCATTACTTTAAGCTTATCCATAGTAATAGAGTCAGGACGGCCTGATTCTATGGTGAATTCTCTTGAATAAGAGGTATCATAAGAGTCCTTGATCCAGCCTATAAGCTTTTCAAGCTGATAAGGTTCAAGTGTAGTAGGAGTTCCCCCGCCTATATATATGCTGTCAAGTCGCTTATCTTTAAACAAAGGAGCAGTCTCATCTATCTCTTTCTTGATGCAGTCAAGATAGTCATCAACTTTCCCCTTCCAAAGGCCTATAGGCGATGACATGAATGAACAGTAAGCACATCTTGTCGGGCAAAAAGGTATATTCACATAAAGGCTGTATCCTTTGCCATCCGTTGTGCCTTCAAGAAGCCTGTTTTCTCTGTGCGCTATCTCGATGCTAAGATCAGTCTTTTCATCAGAGCAGATATAGGTCTTCTTCATATAATCGCGGATCTGTATGTCGCTGTCGCCGCCAAGAAGTCTGTGCATAGCGATCTTAACAGGTCTTATACCTGTAAGAGTCCCCCATGGAAGATCTTTGCCGGTCTCTTCATTAAGCACTGTATACAAAAGGCGCTTCAAGACATTCTTGGGAGAATCCGTCATATCTGCGCTGCAAGCTTCCGATTCTCTTATACAGTCCATGGAAAAAGACTTAGCAGCTCTTCCATCCCAGATAAAATCAGCATCGATATGTCCTTCATCCCAGGACAGAGTCATATCTATAGTAAGTATGACATTGGCATCTTCGGGAATCTGCCTCGTTCCCTTTACAAAAACAAGGACATCCTCCTCCGGATAGAAACTTTTGACCAGAGAATGGATGTCATAAAAGTATTTCTCTTTATCTGTATATACTATAATCATAGAACTCACCTTAAAAACGGATTGTAGAGCTTCTCATCTCCAATTGTAGTAGCACCGCCGTGCCCCGGATATACAATAGTATCATCAGGAAGATCAAAAAGCTTCTCGTGTACAGATCTAACCAGAGCCTGAGAACTTCCTCCGGGGAAATCCGTACGTCCAACAGATCCTTCAAATAGAGTATCTCCGCTTATAAGGATCTTATCATCATCAAAACTGTAGCAGCAGGAACCAACTGTATGTCCCGGTGTTCCAAGTAGCCTGCATTTAAGACCGGCAGCTTCGATTATCTCTTCATCTCTTAAGAATCTGTCAGGTTTAATCGTTATACTTTTTCCAATAAAATCATACGAAAGGTTTACTTCGGGATCTTCGCATACCGATGACTCTTTTTCCCAGCACCATATAGGAGCTCCTGAGAGCCTTTTAAGATCTGCAGCTCCGGCCATATGATCGAAGTGGCCGTGAGTTAGGAGTATGAGCTCAACCTTAAAATTCTTCTCTGTAAGCTTTTCATACAGATACTCTCCGGCGTCCGCAGGATCGAAGAAGATGCAGGGTATTGGCTCATTACTAGCACTTCTATCTTCTGTATCTTTAAAAACGAAATAACAATTGGTCTGTACGGGGCCAAGTGTTACCTGGCCAACTTTAATATTACTGTCCATTAGAATGCTGATCCAATCTTTGGTATGATGCACAGCCATGCCGACATTATATAAATAATGCCGGCATGCTGATATTAATTCTTAAACTATTAAAATGCTTGTCAATAGGTACTGATGCCGATATAACAGCCTGTTATTATCAGTCTATTATAATCAGCCTGTTATTATAAGACTATTCTTATAAAACTATTCTTATCAGACCATTCTTATCAGACTATTTTTATCAGACTATTCTTATCAGAATGTTCGTATCAGCCTGTACTTCTCTCAATATCGATGACGCTATCGATCTGTCTTAGCTTATCTGTAACTGTTACAAGCTCTTCACGGCTTGAAACCTGGAATGAAACATCCATGGTAGCAAGGCCCTGCTTACTGGTTCTTGTATTAAGAGACAGGATGCTGATGTTGTTCTCAGTAAGAATTCTTGAAACATCTGCAAGAAGGCCTCGTCTGTCGTTAGCAAAGATCTTGATGTCAGCAGTATATTTCTCAGATCCGATAATACCATCGCTCTCCCAGCGGGCTTCTATGAGCCTGCTCTTATCTTCCATAGTCATCTCTGCAACATTGACGCAGTCACGTCTATGAATAGATACGCCTCTGCCTCTTGTTACAAAGCCAACGATATCATCTCCTGGAACAGGATTACAACATCTTGAAAATCTTACTGCAACGTCATGAACGCCTTTAACGATAATGGCATTACCACTTCCATTGATCCTTGCAGGTGAGTTTGAAACATTAGCTGCTGCAAGAACTTCTTCATCAGTAAGATCCTTCTTGTGATCTCTCTCATAGAGCTCACAGAGCTTGTTGACAATACCGCCTTCTTTTAAGGCTCCAAGACCTACTGCACAAAGTACAGCATCCCAGTCGTGGAAACCATACTTGCGGATGATGATATTGATATACTCAGTTTTGGTTATATCAGAGATCTCAATACCCTTGCTCTTACAATAGTCAGCGATAAGCTCTTTACCGTGGTTAACATTCTCTTCTTTTTGCTGAGACCTGAACCACTGGTTGATCTTGTTCTTGGTAGATGTGGACTTGGCAATTGCAAGCCAGTCACGTGATGGTCCCTTGGAATTCTGAGAAGTAAGGATCTCAATACGATCACCATTTTGGATCACATAATCAATAGGAACCAGCTTACCATTAACCTTGGCACCGATCATCTTGTTACCAACAGCTGAATGAATGCTGTATGCAAAGTCGATTGGGGTAGATCCGTTCTGAAGATTCTTAACATCACCCTGAGGAGTGAAGCAGTATACATCTTCTGAGAAAAGATTCAGATCGCTCTTTAAAAGGTTCATGAACTCTCTGTTGTCACTCATGTCCCTCTGCCACTCAAGGATCTGGCGAAGCCATACAAGCTTTTCTTCTTCCTGAGTTTCAATCTTCTTGCCATCAGATGCTTCTTTATATTTCCAATGAGCGGCAATACCGTATTCTGCTGCTCTGTGCATATCAAATGTTCTAATCTGTATCTCGAATGGCGCACCGTTAGGTCCTATCAGTGTCGTATGAAGAGACTGATACATATTGACCTTGGGCATAGCTATATAGTCTTTGAATCTGCCTGGGATAGGCTTATACATCTCGTGGATTATACCAAGAGCTGCATAGCAGTCCTTGACTGATTCAACGATTATCCTGACAGCGAACAGATCATAGATCTGATCAAGAGTCTTGCCCTGATTGTGCATCTTCTTATAGATACTGAAGAAATGCTTGACTCTTCCGTTTACTTCACCCTTGATGCCGGCTTCTTTGATAGCAGCTTCAACATCTTTTGCAATCTTCTCAACGTAGGCTTCACGCTCTTCTTTTTTCTCAGATACCTTTTCCTTAAGATCCTTATAGATATCAGGTTTAAGGTACTTAAGAGACAGATCGTCAAGCTCTACCTTGATCTTACTGATACCAAGACGCCCTGCTATAGGAGAATAGATGTCCAGCGTCTCCTGAGCTATCCTGTGCTGCTTCTCAGGCGGCATATGAGCAAGTGTTCTCATATTGTGGAGTCTGTCGGCAAGCTTTATAAGGATGACACGGATATCCTTGGCCATAGCCAGGAACATCTTCCTGAGATTCTCCGCCTGCATTTCAAGCTGCTCTGCAGTCTTGTCCTTATAATCAGCAGGAAGCTGCAGACTCTGCAACTTGGTAACACCATCTACAAGAAGTGCTACATCAGATCCAAACTGCTCATCTATCTCGTCTTTGGTGAGAATAGTGTCTTCTACGACATCATGCAAAAGCCCTGCTGCAATAGTCTCCTTATCCAGCTCCAGATCTGCAAGGATAATGGACACACACAAAGGGTGAATAATATACGGCTCTCCGGATTTGCGAAGCTGATCTTTGTGAGCTTCGCGCGCTATATTATAAGCCTTCTCGATCATGGTGATATCATCAGATGGATGATACTTCTGTACCCTGGCGATCAGACCTTCATAAAGCCTTTCCGGTGGCTGAAACTCTTCAATTGATTCAATTTTACCGTCATCAAATCTTTGTTCTAACATTTTCCCTCTTGCGCCAATCTTTTAGTTTTATAGAAAATGCATATACTTAGATCAATATCTATGAAATTGATATTAATCTCTCGGAGTTAATCTTATGATTAACTCTCGGAGTAAAATATTTATGGAACATAAATATTTTACTCCCTATTACTTGCCCTCGTATACGACAGCAGAATCAAGTCTGTAACCGGCAATCTTCTGTCTTCCGTTAAGTCCTGCAAGCTCCATCATTACAAGGACACCTGCAACTTCTCCGCCAAGGGACTCAACAAGCTTGATCATAGCTTCTGTAGTTCCGCCTGTTGCGATAAGGTCATCTACGATGAGAACCTTCTGACCAGGCTTAATAGAATCCTTGTGCATCTCAAGAGTAGCCTTGCCATACTCAAGATCATAATCAATAGATACTGTCTCTGCAGGGAGCTTACCCTTCTTACGGATAAGTACAAATGGTTTGTGGAGATTATATGCAATAGGTGTTCCAAAAATGAATCCTCTAGACTCTGCTCCTACTACTACATCAAAATCAAGATCCTTAACAAGGTCCTGCATTGTATCAATAGCAAGCTTGAGTCCATCCGGATCCTGCATTACTGTAGTAATATCCCTGAACATGATTCCTTCTTCAGGGAAGTTAGGTATTGTACGTACATAGTCTTTTAATTCTTTCATTATTCCTCTTTTCCATAATCAATGAATGATTATTATAAAATGATGATAGTTTATAAAGGTGAAGGATCAAGTCCTTATAATATACCTTTTAGTTAACATCATTATTTAACATATTATAGATTGTGCAATAACGTCATAATGCGCTTTCAAGAACGTGTAATCCTCAGAATCCTTGACTTATAATGCACTTCTAATGATCATCAGTATAATTATTATCGCTTTTAAATAATTATTATAACATTTTACTGATTATATTAGACATATATTGGTAATTTTACCAAGAAAACGCTTGTAAAGCAAGATACTACGCATTTTTATTATCATAGCCTTATTCAATCACAGTCAAATAGGACCAAAAATGCACCACGAAAATATCCAAAAGATATAGTCGTGGTGCAAAGTGTTTTTTTATTTATACGAAGGATTCGCTCAAATCTATTATTGTTTATTAGCCGCTTGTACATTCTGACAAGGTGTAATCGTTATGCCTATAGTACCAACTTTATCCGAATTAAGAGTAAGGCCTTTATCCGGTTTACCAGATAATGCAAAATATACAGTGCCTTCAGATTGTCCATCGCCATATTTATAATAAGAATCACCTAAATTCAAATTGCTGATATCCATCTCCAGAAAAAGCTGATGGGTCTGCATATTAGAAACGTTACTACCATTTAAACCTTCTGCAAGTACAGCTTCAGTAAGAGCAGAGTTAGTATCAGTGAAAATACCGGTAACGCTTCCTGTAGTGGCTGATGAATTCAGCGGTTCACCATCTGCAGTATAAGCAAAATCTGCCTGCACAGGGAAATTCGAATTATTTGTAAGTGTAATTTTGTTATTAGTTCCATTAACTCCGGATGTTACCCATCCACCACTCTGTTTGCCACTTGAACCAGCTGTATAGCTATGAGTAGCAGGATTCCATACCGAACCATAGTCATAAATAAATTTCATGGCACCATATGTTATTTTAACATTATAGATAATATCAGAACCACCTTCAGTTGTTACCAATACATCTATACTAGCTGGACTCAACGGTTCTCCATCAGTAGCTCCATTCCATTTTCCACTTTCTTGTACAACCGAGCCGGTACCTTCAATAGATGTTGCCATAACTGTAGGTGCATGAGTAAATATAAGCACCCCTGCTGTTACGACAGCTAAACTTTTCATTAACGTCTTTTTGTTCATAAATGGAACTCCTTTCCTTACTTACCAAGGCTGAAGAACAAGATCCAACCTAGTCGTTCCTTCGCTTATAAAGGTCTCACTGTTTAAAGCATATATTTCTACAAATATATCCCTTTTAACATTATCAATCCTTCCCTCAGGCTTAAGTGTGGCAACATACTCTCCTGCCAGAATGCGGCCACTCTTGTATAAAACATCACCTGTTTCAGCGTCTTTCACCTTGCATAATAAATCTACTTCGCTATCTTCAGGATTAGTCAGGTATATATTCAACGAACCATCTTCCTGCATATATAAATTGGCAGAAAGATAAAAAACATACTCAAAGTCACTAACAACCCGGGTGTATATATAATTATCATCCGGGATAGGTCGTCCTTTATGAGACGTTTTATCATGGCTGGGAGGAGAATATATCCCTGCTATAACATATATAACGGCCGAAACTGCCAAAAAGATAACCAATCCAAATATAAAATTTTTCTTAAACCGCATTTTTTCAGTCGCTGCAGAACGATAGACCTGTCTTGTTTCGCTCATTATCAACCTCTCTGGACATCCTGTTATTCAATCTCTATACGAACCGGAAGACTATTGTCAATCATAGCTTTACTATCATCTTCCAGAGTGTAGCTCGTCAAAAAAACTGTAGCGCTATCAGTTCCGTTGCTTACCAGGCGATACCCATCATCATTAAGGGTCACAAAGTTAAGCCCTCTGCCGGGAAGAACAGCGCCGGATTCAGCCATAACTGTTCCGTCATCTGCCTGAATAGTAATGACTATTTTGTATGTAGAATTCGAAGGATTTTTAAAATCCATATAGCACTTTCCGTCATCAGGATCTACATGCAGTGTATGATTAAAAGAAAAAGATATCGTATTCATGCCATCTGATGCCTCATCATAAGAACTATTGTCCTCCTGGCTGATAACAAACTGATTGGCATCCTCTTTGATAGGTGCGTAAACCTGTGCGTTACCGGAAGTTGGCAATGCAAGAACTGCTGCTATACCTATTGCAATTATCCCCGCTGCTGTAATACCTATTGGGATAAACGGAATAAAAGCTCTCGACTGGCTGACTGCAGCATAACTCTTTTCGATACGTCCTCTGTTAACTCCTGCTATGCCACCCATATTCAGGTGGTCACCTGCACCATACATCTGAGCTATAACACCGCAGCACGAAACAATTCCTTCATTAATTCCGCATAATGTTCCCACATTACCTTCACCTGTAATTTCACCTTCAAGTGAAAGATTGATTACAGTTCCTTTGAGATGGCCAAAAAAGCCGGTATTACCTATATTTTTTTCATAAATCCGGAAATTAACAATAGAATGCCCCTGCCCATCAAATACGCCTCTGAAAGCATTACTAAATTTATCACCGATAGGAGAAAGCTTTTTTCCTTTACAGTCAATGTCCTTAGATAGTACGAATCTTCCGTTCAGAAATTCCTTATCACCTTTACGTACACCTTCCGAAAACTTATTAAGATCTTCAATACTTTGTATCGTATGTATCTTGGAGTTAGTTGCTTTTTTGACAGATACTTTCCATTTACTGTCTATAAATCGCAGAACAGGCTTGCCATCTTTGTACTCCCAAATCTTATCAGTATTAAATCCCAGTATATCAGCATCTTCTTTTTTCTTGATTTCTTCACCTGATTTGCGGGCATCTTTAATATAGAGTTCCTCAACATTTTTATATGTTTGGGAAAAGGAAGTCACAATTTGTCCATTATTAACACCGCATACATTTTTTCCAAGACTTCTGCCTGAGCGCACAAATGCGTAACAGTCTGTTATTTCTCCATTATTGACACCTGAAAGTGTTCCATATCTAGTTTCTGAATCAGAATTAGTTATACCCATGCCTTCTCCTCATGCCTTGTTGTTGTACTTACTTTTTTACCCCATATTCAGTTTCCAAATGAAAATAGCCATAAAGATTGATACAAGAGTATTAACCACACCAAGCAGCAATAAAATCCATACAAGCTGCTGTGTCTTACGTGTCGTACTCTGATTGGCCACCTGAAGCAGGCTTTCATCAATAGTTTGCAGCAAACGTTCATTCTGCTCATTCGATTTTCGAAGAAGTTTATCGAAATCTCCGGTGCCCTGTGATAAAGAACCTTTTTGAATCCTTTTAATTCGATTTTCCAAGAACGTCACATACTGACGACCATAAGAAGAATTCAGAAAATCAGGACTTTTTTTAATATATGTCAGTACTGTTTTCAAATCCTCAACATCGTCATAATCCACATTACATGTAACAATTCCGATTGTACGTAAAACTGCATTCTGATCATTTGCTCCCATTTTATTCTCCAATTTTAGTTTTAGTCACAATCCTTTTATTTGATATACCGTCTACACATATGCGGTATTTGTTACCGTGTTGCAATATGACATAATCTGTGTAAAAACCTTGTTCTATTACGTATCAGAATCAGGTGCAGGTTCAGGTGATGCGGCAGGTTCAGATTCCTGGGCCGGTGCCTGTTCAGGCGCAGGTTCAGGAGAAGGCTCCGGTTCAGGTTCCGGAGATGGTTCTGGTTCCGGAGAGGGCTCTGGTTCAGGAGAGGGCTCTGGTTCAGGTTCTGGAGATGGTTCAGGTTCCGGAGAAGGCTCCGGTTCTTCGGGCGTTTCTGATCCCTGCCCTGTACCTGCAGGTTGTTCGTTTGCCGGATCAATAGGATTCTCAGTATTTTGTCCATCAATACCTTCATTGCCGGCTCCTGACGAAGCATCATCACTATTTGTGCTACTTGCAGTTGTTGCATTATCAGATGTATTCTCTTCTATAGAATCGGATTCTGCCAGGTTGGCATCATCTTCTATAGAACTATCTTCCATAGATGCACTACTACCTGCTGATGAACTTTCATCAGCTGATATTTCGGTAGAGGCAGAACTTGCCGAATCACTGGACGATGCGATAACAAATTCATGTTCTATTGCAATTCCTGCATCTTCCGGAGCCATTGCAATAGATGTCCACACCATAGTCAAGTTGGGAGATGCCTCTACATTTTCCCATGCTTCTGAATAGAAGCTGTCACCCTCAAGCCACACAGAATATGAATCACATGATGCCGGATCAACATTTGCTGCACTGCAAACATACATCTGTTGTTCTTCATCATATAGATACTCAAAACTACCCTCCGGAGCAGCGTCTAACTGACGAGTGATACATAGCTCTTCATCCGCTCTCAGTGTCCAGGTGTTGCCATCACTGTCAGACAATGACATATATATGCATGGCTGATCAAGTATGTATTCTCCCGGTGTTTCACTCATAATTATAGGGCCAAGATTTCCAATTTTAATAGTTAAAGTGACCATTATCGGGTAATTGCCAAGATTAACTACCGATTGTATTTCACTTCTATGGGAATAATTATATTCTCCGTATGAGTTTCTAAAGAAAAATCCTGCGTTCTCTTCATATGATGCGCCTTCAAAATAAAGACCACCTTCAGCTGTAATATTACGATTGGGATCAATAAAAAAATCAAGAGTACCATTACTGTCGCCAGTCGGAAATACGACATTATCAACCAGCGGAGGATTCCCCATTTCCCTATTTCCTTCACCAGCAAGTACGCTGATGCTATAGATTATGAGAGTCAAGCATACAGCCAGACATAAACTCGTAGTCAGGATAGCTGTAACCTTTGATTTAATTTCCATCATGTGCCTCCTGATTCCATTTCAAAAAACAAAAACAGAACAAGGCCAATAGCTTTCAATTGTTTATCGGAGAATAATTCAGAAAACTTTAACAAAAAATTTTATCGGTCATTTTAAATACACAAATACGATATAAAAGCAAAAAACTGCACCAAAGGGATTTCCCAATGGTGCAGTTTGTATATTAAATATATAAATGTAATATATTTAGTTGAACTCAGCTAATTAATACATTCCTGGCTGAGGAGCTGGAGCTGCCGGTACAGGCTCTTTGATTGTTGCTACAGCAGCTTCTGTTGTAAGGAATGAAGAAGCAACTGATGTAGCATTCTGAAGAGCTGATCTTGTAACTTTAGCAGGATCAAGGATACCATCCTTAACCATATCTACATACTCTTCCTTATATGCATTGAAACCAACTCCAACTTCAGACTCTTTTACCTTATTTACGATAACGGATCCATCAAGACCTGCGTTAGTTGCGATGCGGAAAAGAGGAGCTTCAAGAGCTTTAAGAACGATCTTAGCACCTGTCTTCTCATCACCTTCAAGGTTCTCAAGAGACTTGGCAGCTTCCTTAGAAGCGTGGATGTATGCGCTACCACCACCGAAGATGATACCTTCCTCTACAGCTGCACGTGTAGCATTGAGAGCATCTTCCATTCTGTACTTAGCTTCCTTCATCTCTGTCTCTGTAGCAGCACCTACGCGGATAACTGCAACACCGCCAGCGAGCTTAGCAAGTCTTTCCTGAAGCTTCTCTCTATCAAAATCAGATGTTGTATCTTCGATCTGCTTCTTGATCTGAGCAACTCTTGAATCGATGTCAGCCTTGTCGCCTTCACCATCAACGATTGTTGTCTTCTCCTTAGTAACCTTAACACTCTTAGCACGTCCAAGGTCATCAAGTGTTGTATCCTTAAGTTCAAGACCAAGGTCAGATGAGATAACCTTACCACCTGTGAGGATTGCGATATCCTGAAGCATCTCTTTACGTCTATCGCCATAGCCAGGAGCCTTAACTGCAACTACATTGAATGTTCCACGGAGCTTGTTAACGATAAGTGTTGTAAGAGCTTCACCTTCAACGTCTTCAGCGATGATGAGGAGCTTCTGGCCTGTCTTAACAACCTGCTCAAGAAGAGGAAGGATGTCGTTGATGTTAGAGATCTTCTTATCTGTGATAAGGATTGCAGGCTCTTCAAGGTTAGCTTCCATCTTGTCCATGTCTGTTGCCATGTAAGCTGAGATGTAACCTCTGTCGAATTCCATACCTTCAACAAGGTCAAGCTCTGTCTGCATTGTCTTGGACTCTTCGATTGTGATAACGCCGTCGTTGGAAACCTTTTCCATAGCGTCAGCGATCATCTTACCGACTTCATCATCACCTGATGAAACAGCTGCTACTCTTTCGATCTGCTCTTTGCCGCTTACCTTTGTAGCCATCTTCTTAACAGCTTCAACTGTAGCGTCTGTAGCCTTCTTCATACCTTTACGAAGTACGATTGGGTTAGCACCTGCAGCGAGGTTCTTCATACCTTCGTTGATCATTGCCTGAGCAAGAACTGTAGCTGTTGTTGTACCGTCACCTGCTACGTCGTTAGTCTTTGTAGCAACTTCCTTAACAAGCTGAGCACCCATGTTTTCATATGGATCTTCAAGCTC
>JAEEGL012278302.1_pt1 | contig 11890 bp, 22 predicted proteins | sample 9134231 | NCBI WGS metagenome assembly JAEEGL01 (sample SAMN16246548, study PRJNA631951) | gut metagenome | biome: gut microbiome; feature: rumen; material: fiber-attached | host: Bos | place: Iran: Karaj | collected 2018-10 | reverse complement strand
CGTGTAGATAATGACATCTGTGAGACCCTTTTCTCTGTGCGTCTTGACATCAATGGCTCACCCCTTCAATCACTGACAGTTTAATTCATTCACAATAATGCAACACGTCATTCATCTCTCTTTCAAACCGCTCATCAGCCTGCTCAATAGCTGGTTCGGTTCTATTCCTCGGCTCATAGCAGCTTTCGTCGGCATGATATGGGCCTATCTGCAACCCACCTTCCCCTACGCCTTGGTATGCGTTATGGCCGTAGTCATAGACTGTATCACAGCAGCCCGTCTCAACCGCCGTATCAAACGCCACTTCCCCAACTCCAAGGCCGATGGTAAGATCAAGTCCGCCCGCATGAGTAAGATGGTTCAGGATCTGCTTGTAGTATGGCTCTGCATCCTCCTGGCTACCGGTGTCGATGAAAAGCTGCTTGGTCATTTCGGGGGGCTCCACCTGGGTCAGTACGTAGCAGCCATCTTTGTGGTCTGCACTGCTGTCAGCATACTGGAGAATGAGAGCAGTTGCAACGGTGCCGCTTGGGCACGTCTGACACAGAAGATAGTAGCTAATAAGGTATCCCGTCACATAGACATCCCCGAGGATGAACTTGACCGCATCCTCCATGAGCACGCCAAGGAGAAAGAGAAATCCGCTTCCAAGGAAACTCCGGAGACCTAACTATCAACTCTTAACTGTAAACTGTAAATGAAACATCGTCTCTCAGTAATACTTGAGCATTGGGCCACCCTTTACAAGCCAATCTCGCATAAGCCGGGTAAGGGTGGCAAAAAGGCCTTCTACCGCATACACACCATCAATGACAATTCGGAGTTTATGCGTAACCAGAACGTCTGTGCATCACCCTGCATGGCCTATTCCATCCTTATAGATGCTGAGAGCAGCAACAGCAAGGCCGTCAACTACGCGCACACCATCTACTTCCTCTCACGCGCCGTAAGCAGCACCCTCGCTACCACCGCCCGTCAGGATGACGAACTTGCTGAGGATATCCATTCAGAACTTGACAACTACGCCCAAGACCTTCTCTACTACCTCTCACGGGTAAAGGCCACAGGACTTTGCCCCGTAACAGACCAACCTTTCCCAAAAGATGTAGTAGCCGCTCTTAACGGCCTTAATATAGACAAAGCCGAATGGGCCTCCATTCCTATCAAATACGGAAACTGGAACATCCTCGGCATTCAGATAGAGCAGGTAGTACCTCGTGTCTCCTGTATTAATCCCAGTGACTATAACATCCCGGATCCAAAACCTTGATAATTATGGAACAGATTGAATTTCAAGAACCCTGTTGTATAGAACGTAACCTGCCGCGTCTCTTGACTCCCGGCAAGGTTCTCGTATGGCATACTAATGGAGATATTCTCTTTAGCCATATTATGAAATCTCTGGCCTGTCTGGCCGGTAACGCTCTCCATGTCACCATTGCCACTCCGGTACTTGACATGCCTATGATCAATGACCTTATGTGGTACCAGCGTAACGGCTGGCTCAAGCAGCTTACTGTCCTTACCAGCATAGACCAGAGTAACCTCATCAACGGTGCCTTCCCCATTGACTTTCCTCGTGCTGCCTACAACCACAAGAGCATAGACAGTAGCCTGCTTCTCATAGAGGGAGAGCAGAGCACCGTAGTGGTTCAAGGTCCGCTCCACGGCAAGATAACCGGATTCCTGGAGTCCTTCACCTCCTACCGAGGCTCAGACCCCGACCAGATAAACCAGTTCGCCGCTCCCGTCCGCTCCCGTATCAGTATGCTCCAGAAAGCGGCTGCACGTAAAAAGAAGTAGTAGCTATGGCCGTTCAGTTGGAAGAGCCGCGTAGGCCCATGAATGTAGTGTTAAGGTCGTTCGCTCGTCAGGCCGTCCAAGCCCTTGAGCAGAACTTCCGCACTCAGCATGTCTTTCCAACTGAGATATACCCCGGCTTTGCTCAGGTCAATGCCGAGCGTAAGCGCAAAGGCCAGTGGTACGCTACCGGTCGTGGCTCCCGCAGTTTTACCTATGAGGTAATGTCTGCCGATGAAGGTAATGAGACTATCCGCATAGAGTACAATGACTACCTCCGATTCGTCGATATGGGCGTAGGTCAAGGCCGTAAGTTTCAGGACGTGGAGCACGCCCGTAAGGCCCGTTACCGCCGCCGTTACGTCTCCATCTGGGATTCTGAGAAAGGTGATACCCACCGCCCAGCCATAATGATGGAAATGCGCCACCTGCAGTCCCGTATGCAGCGTTACATGGAGGACTACTATGGCCGAGAAGTCACCGCTACCATCTACCGCACCTTCTCAGGCCTCCACGCCATTAATCTTGATGTCTAACTTTCAATCTAAAAACCTCGCTGACTATGAGTATTTTTAATAAATTTCAATCCCGTCGCGCCGACCGTAAGAACCGGGCGCGTCTGCAAGAGCTTTCAAAAGCCTTTGCCACCTTTGATAACTTCGTCCAGTCCAACCTTCTGTACTGGGATCCCCGCAACCGCCGTCTCTTTATAGCCGAGCCGTTGGCTATCGTCTATATAGGTCAGGGTCTCAAGGCCTGGCGCAATTTCCTTAACAACGTCTTTCTCTGGGAGACCAATAAGCTCCAGCAGCGTCAGTGGCAGGAGTATATAATGTCCGCTCAGGCCAAAGCTGTCCGTGAACGTCGCTCCACCGGTTATCACCCCAATAAGGCCGAGGTAGAGCGTATCCGCCGTGCCGTATCAGATAATATCTCCTCCACCAGCGTAGAACTCCCGCCTATAAAGCCCTTTGAGTTCTTTATCATCTGGGATTCTACCAATGACCCCAAGCGTAAGGATATCCTCTGGGTAGGCCAGTATGACCCCGATACCCAAGCCGTCGATATGGCCGAGTGGAGTGACGTACAGGCCGCCGTTCAGCAACAGCAAGCCAAAAAAGAGAATAACGCATGAGTGATGAGCGATACATAAAGAAATCCAAGCAGATCGCCTTAAAGATTCTCGGTCAGAGTAACAACTGCCTCGATTCTCAGGCCCTCTTCAATGCTGCCAGCACCGTCCCGGAGTTGGCTGCCGCATGGATACGCTATTGGGACGGTGTGGTACATGAGGTCCCCACTCAGGTCATCGCCGCCTTCGCCCGTCATTACAAGCAGTATCGTGCTGACCTCAACCTGGCCGGTCTCTACTATAACGAGCAGCCGCCCCAGCACGTCAATAACTGTATCATCCTGGTAGGTGATACCGTCAGTATGCTCCGCCTCACCGGTCAGCACCGCGTCTATATCCTCGGTAAGAGCACCGTCCAGTGCTCAGGCCGCCTCTCCGTCATCGTCAACTCCCCTGATGCTGATGTCACCCTCAATGACACTGCCCGCGCCGTCATCGAGGCCGGCTATATAGAGTGCTTTGACCGCACCAGCGTAGTAGGCAAAGGGACCGTCACCTGTCACGACTGTGCCACCCTCAACGTCACCGGCGGTCATGTCACGGACCACGGCCATCTTCGTATCACCGCCTTTGGCGATGTCACCATAGACACCTTCACCCGTCGTGGCATCACCCTCAACGGTAACGCCCAACTTAATCTCCGCCAGAAATGAAAAGCCACGTAGCCATAACCCTCCTCAAAAACGGAAAGCAGCACCCATTGGAGTTGCCGCAGGATTTCTCCATTGACATAGATGATCAGAATCCTCTGTTCAATGACATAGAGATGTTTTCATACCCCGTCCGTATGCCCCTCAATGGCAACCGTTTCATTCTGGGTAATATGGATGACCCCGCCTCAATGGCTCGCCCCGTTTCGCTTGAGCATACCAAGGCTCGCATTCTGGTCGATAATATGCCCTTCCGCTCCGGAACTCTCGTCACCTCCGATGATGAGATTATCGAGGGTGCCCTCACCATGAACATTGCGGCCTCAGACCATAGCATAGATGACCTCATAGGCAACCTCACCTGTCGTGACATCCCCCTAAAAGACCGCATCCCTATCGGAGAGAAGGTAGGTAACGTCAAGGCTAAGATATCATTCCGGTACCGCGTAAAAGTCACCTGGGACGGCAAGAAAGAGGATACTGACATATCAGTAGCCAGCCCCTCCGTATCTGAGACCGAGTTCACTCCTCAGGCCCTTGGCTTTTCCTATCCCGGAGTCTGTGAATGTCAGCCGGGCAGTAAGGATGTAGCCATTCTGGATCGTGAAGTCAGTTATGGTGATAAGAACGTAGTCAAGAAACCCCGCGTCACCACCTCCTTTATCAATGTGGCCGATGCCTATCCCTACAAGCCCTACTGTAATGCACGTGTCGCTTACATGCACCATGACGTAGATGAGGACGGCAAGACCTCATCCTCCGTCTCAGATCCCAAGAATAAGAACAAATACGGTCCTGCCGACCACTGGCCCTACTGGGTTCTCGATGCAGACCGTCCCCAGTCCGGAATCTGCTTCTACGTCCTCTACTTCCTGGATTGCCTCTTTGCACACCTCGGCGTATCGTTTGATAACTCCGCGCTCATGGCTGTCGAGGATATGCGTCACCTTTGTTTCTTCACTACCCACTGTAAGTATGATGAGGAGGTCAAGTATGACATGGGTTACTGGCTCAAGACAGACCACACCACCAGCATTACCACCGCCGATTATAACAACCTCCCTGATGAGGACAAGCCTCTCTACGAGCGTCGTCCCTTCTTTGAGAATATCAACCAGGTCAATGACTGGCTTAACAGCCGTGGTACCGGCGGCTCTCTTGCAATGGGAGAACCCAAGTCTCTCAACGTCGAGGAGGCCGATTTTACAGACCTCGTTCATGGCTGGAGCAAGCACGTCAAGGTAGGTCAGGATGGAGTCCGCTCCATCACCGTAATCCCTGCAGGCGTTGATGCCCTCACCCTCTATGCCGATGTCATGACCATGTACGCCAACAGTGACAATTTCCCCGAGGCCAGCGTACAGACCATCCTTGACTCCCTCTTTGCCAGCTTCGGCATCAAGTTCTACTATGACTATGAGAAACAGCACGTAACCGCCTATTTCGTCCGTGACGTGTTCCGTTCTCAGCAAGCCCCCATAGAACTTCTGGGCGAGGTTATCAGCATGAATAAGGTATCAGAGAAGATAACCGGTGTCCGCGTCTGCTATGCCGAGGAGTCCAGCAGCAAAGAGCAGCGTGAAAACATCCGTCAAGGCAAGCGTGACTACAACACAGATTATGACTACATAGACTATCCGCAGGATAACACCATAACAGATAAAGTCTATAATCAGATATATCGTGCCCCCAAGCAGGCCGGCGCAAGCAATAACCGCACCTGTTACATAGACCTCACCACCGGTAACGCCTACCGTATCAAAGTCAATGCCGATGCCCAGTCCCTCTCCGAGTGGCATCCCGTCCTCTTTGAGGTAGGCCAGTTCAAGGGAGTAGAGTTAGGTGATTGCTCAGATCTCAATGAGGACTTCGTAGTAGAACTCTCCTCAGACTTTGTACCCCTTATATGCAATGACGTAAACTATCAGACCGAGATAGACCTTGCACAAGGCTACTATGAGAATGAGCAGTATCAGGTCAGTGTCAATGATGGTGTCATAGAACCCATCCTCTGCCCCTACATAGATGAGGATATGGAGCATGAGTTCCTTGAGCAGCGTATCCGTCAGACCCTCGCCTCTGACCTCGTAGAATACTCACTTGACCTCGTGCTCCACCTGATAGAGAACTATGATCCTACCAATACCGATGACGGCAACTCTCCCCTGCAGTCAATGGATTGGGGCCTCACCATAGCCGTAATGCGGGGTGGTGGCACCGATGCCAACATCCAGACCTATGACCCCAACTATGACGGCTTCGGCAACAGCAAGTGGCGCATGGTAGCCGGTCAATACGCCCTCACCAGCGATTCACTTGACCCCTGGGGCCGCGAGTTTGACTACAACGGCCAGCAGGAAGGCATAGGTGCCGGCGAGCGTTTCTCTCTCAAGATCCGCAGTTGGAAACAACCCTCCTGGGCACCGGAGCCTCTCATCAATCCCGACGTAATAGACCCCGATACCCACCAAGTAGAAACCAAGATAAAGTCCCGCGGCCTCTTTGACTCTTTCCTCTCAGAGTACGCCAACTTCATCCTCTCCCGCCGCAAGTACCAAATCCAGATGCGCTGTACCGCCGCCCAAATCGCCTCCATCCCCGAGAACTGGACCCGCCGCTTCCGCATCAACGGTCTTACCGGCTACATCAACAAACTCTCCTACAGCCTAACCGCCGCCCAAGGCCTCCGCGACCTAACCATAGAATTCTTCGTTTTCTAAATACAACCGCTATGAAAGAGATTGATTTCTGATTATGGAGTTCATTATAGCTGCTGCCTACAAGGTAAAGCCAGAGTTTCGCTGTCCCAAGGCCCGAGTCCTCAAACATGAGAACGGCCGTCAGGACGACCGCGATGCGGATGACATCTACAACCTCCGCATCGCCCGTCATCACGCTGAAATCATCCACCTCTACGGCCCTCAGATAGACCATGACACCGACGGCTTCTACACCTCCTACGGCCGCTACGTTACCCGCCGCGAGGCCGCCCAAATCGCTCTCGCTGCCAGTCAAATCACCGAGTGTCACTACTGGCCCGACCAACTTGACAGTTCCGACCTCTTTGACCTCCCCGAGTTCCGTGCCCCCACCTCCGAAAATTAACCTATAAGTTTATTTTTCTATGGAAAAGTATTCAGCTAAAAAAGAACAACTATGACTCTAACGGAATTCAAACGTAAGTTTATAAAGACGTATGCGGCAAGTATATTCCTTTTCGCTTCTAATCCCCTATCGGAGATTCAGGCTCCGGATCCTAACAATGATTCCATTCTGTCTGGTATAACAGCCTCCACGGATTGTATTAATGACAAAGAATAACCTCCTTTTCCTCTGCTGCTCCCTTAACCTTATAACCAATTCCAACAGCTTATGTCTCAGTCTCCATCCATACTTTTAGCCTCACATAACAGTTTCTCTTATTTGCGTCCCCGTCGCTGGTGGATGCGCCCCTTCTTTTGGATGGCCCGCTGCCAAAAGGTTGATATAGCTGCTCAGGAATTGCTGGGAGTCCGGATGTATGACCTCCGCGTAAGGTTTGACCGCCACAAGAAACCAATCATCTGCCACGGCCTAATGGAGTATGAATCCATAAACCTTGACAGTTGGCTCGAACTCATGAACCGCACGTATGATCATTACATGCGAGTAGTCCTGGAAACCACTCGTCCCAATCAAAAGCAGGAGATAGAGTTCATCCTATTCTGCGGAACCTTGGAGCACAAGTACCCAAACATAAAGTTCTTTGGCGGAAACAACCGCACCGACTGGTCCTGCCAGAACCCCATCTATGACTTTAAACAGAAACTACCCCAGATAGACCACAAATACTCCAGCACCACCACACTCTTCCCCAACGCTCCCGCCTGGCTCACCCGAATAGACGACCTCTGCCCCTACCTCTACGCCCGCCTCCACAACAAACAAAACTACGCCAACCCCACCCCAAACCGCTGGTTAATGCTCGATTTCGTCAACCTCCGCTAACTCAAAATCCAACCCTAACTCCTTGATATACCCCAAATTACCCCCCCCATTCAAAAAACTGTCCCGCGCCCCTCGCCCCGATTCTCTTATTTTACTCTCACAAAGAAATTTAAAATAACACCCCACGTTATTTTACTTTTCCCCGAGAAACCTAAAACAAGAGACTGCTGACTATTATGAAAGAGAACCTCAGAATGTTCCTTTGGGAGTCCATCTTCATTCTTTTCATACTCCCCTGGTTCTGGCTCCCCTGCGTCCTCGGAATCTGGGACCAATATGAGAAATGTCCCTACTGGCTCCGCTGGGTCATAGACCGATGCAACGGAGACTCCCCCAACTTCCGTCAGTAACCTCCCACCCTAACCTAATTCATCGGACTATATGCTATCTAAACTCCTAAACCTGATATTCCCCAAGCGTCGAACCGACTCCCCCGTCCACTACGACCGTTCCGAGCGCACCCGTCGCTACGACGTTGACTCCTCACCTCGCCGTAAGGAAAATGGCCGCCCTTGGACTCCTTCTGAGATTCTCCGTCAAATTCCACCACCGCACTGTCTGGAACCCGAGCACCCCGCCCCATGTCTCATTCATACCTGTCTTAACTGTTCTCACTGTGATATGATAGGTCGTGGAGAATTCAGGTGTACTCATCATTACTCAATAGTAAAGCCCGATGACACCTGCTCTGATTGGGAACATGATCTTTGCCCCGGCTGCGATGGTCCCCGCTACGGAAAGCTCATCCAAACACGTCCCGAACTATCCTCAGTCTGCCGTGACTGCCGCCACTGTCGCGCCGACGGAACCCGTTACCTGTGCACCCTAATGATTATTGAAGTAGATCCAGATGAAAACTTCTGCTCTTATTTCAAAAGTCACTGCACTCACTGCAAAGGCCCCTGGGGCTAAAAATTAACCTATAAGTTAAGTTCAAACTAAACCGCTATGATATTCCTGCTGATTGTAATAGCCGTGCTACTTTTCTTCATCCTGCTCTTCCTCCTGAGCATAGATGACCGTCTCCTCAACATCGAGACCTACACGCGCCTACTCAAAGACTACCGTTCCGAGCTCAACTCCCTTTTAGAAAAACTTCATAAAACCTCCAAGTAATATGAAACTCGTAAAAGCCTATCCCCACGACCCCGACTACGACGACATGCTCAAACTCTTCTGCCCCGCCTGTCAGGAGTACCACGTCGTCAGCGTCGGCCCCAAGTCCTTCTGGAAAATCCGCTGGACTTTCAACGGAGACTATGACAACCCCACCATCAGCCCCAGCCTCCTGGTCGAGCACCCCCGAGCCGACCGCACCACCATCTGCCACTCCTTCATCCGCAACGGCCAGATCCAATACCTGACCGACTGCACTCATCCCCTCGCCGGCCGAACCGTCCCTCTGACCGATATCCCCGCCGAGCTCGCCGACTGCCTCCCCGACCACAGCGTCTGCCCCGGTACCGATTGTCCCATCCGCGACACCTGCTACCGCTTCAAGTCCTATGGCACCCCCGGTCCCCACTGGCAGAACGCTCCCGCCTACACCCTCGCCACCGGCCATTGTCCCCTCTACAAACCCTAAACCTCTACAACTATGGATGACGATACAATAAGAGACCTCTACAAACAAGGTTACACCGCGTCTCAGATAGCCGACCTGCTCGGCCTGTGCCAATCCACAGTCCTGAACGCCCTAAACAACTAACAACCCCCAAACCCGCCTGACTATGAACAATTACAAAACCAGCAAAGACTACCCCCACCTCAAGCAACTCTTAGATGAGGGTCATGAGGTAGTAATCATTCACCCCGTATATGGAGTAGGTAAAGCCTACAAGTACGTATCCTACAATCACAAAATCGTCAAGTATGATTTTGATTCCTTCACCATATTCAGTGACCGCCTCCCACGTCTCGAAGAGATTTTGACTGAGCAAAATATAGAGTACATAGAACCTACTCTTCCTGCTGCCGTGCCTGAGCCTAATCGTCCCGCCTATTCCAGTCTGGTAGTAGAGTTGAAACAATACCTCGCCATCACGCCACCCGAGCAGCAACAGAGTGACTGGAATAAAATCTGCGCCGAGTTCCCCTATGATGAAAACTTTACAGTTTTCTTTTACGGTTTAACTGGCCTCACCAGCCACGCCAGCACCACACTGGAACCCAAAGAAGTCCGCATAGATCCCGTTAGGTATATAGCCGAATACAAATTTATGGAGAGAGCGCATGTATTCTCCTCTATTGACGACATCAACGCTCTCTTAAACTTCAACCAATTTCTCGAAATGGCCCGCTACTTTGCTGCCTGGTCTCTTAAAGGAGTTCTGACGGAGATAGAGCGGATGCAAGCCGAAGAGCTTGAAAACTTTATGTCTGCCGCCAAAGACGGAGACGAACCCAGTCCCAGCGGCCCCATGGTCAAACTGAAACTCGAACTTCTAAAGAACTACATTCAAACCAACCTCCTCTCTCCAAACGACCCCGCCCCGCAGGAACTTGCTCACTCAGTGACCAAGAAAACTGACCAAGTTCCTCAGGATCCAGACCTGGAGAAAGAAATAGAAAGATACTTCTCAGAGGGAGTCCCCGTCTCCGGTGGAGGCTTAAAAGCCCTCTGCCGCCATTTCGCCGCCTACGGCAAAGACCAATTCATAAAAGCAATGAAAGAAAACCACGTCGATACAATATGAATGCAATGGATATTATGATAGCAACGGTATGTTGTATTGTGTTTATGGCTATCGTTCGCCTGATTTTAGACTCTGACGAAAAAGATAAAAACAATAAAAAGAAGTGATATGAAACCATTAACAAAAGAAGCGCAGCAAGCCAAAGAGTCTTGCAAAAACATGGGAATCAAAGACGGCTACCAAAACTGTTGGGTGGTAAACTTCCAATCCCACCCCACTGAATTTGTAAACCATTCTACCCGCGAAATTATAGTACTCAGTTCTGGCTACGGCATCAAAAGATACTACCCTCACACCAATAAAATCCACATCGAGGCTGACGAAGATGCCAACGGCCGTCCCATTCCTTACAATTCCTATTGGGAAGCCCTCTCCCATTTAGGCATTAGACATCTATAACGTCCATCACTATGACAAAAGGAGAATTTTTAGACTACCTCACCAAAGAGGCCAAAGACCTTAGAAACGCCCCCGATTTCATTACCGTCAATGAACATCTTACGGGAATCAATGAGGCCAACATGCCCAGTGCCGCTCAAATAGACGGCATACTGGTCGCCTTCATAAACCGCATAGGAATCCACCAAGGCATAGACTACGCCCTAAAAACCTCAGACCTGGAATAATATCGAATACACTAACAAAACGTATTGAGATATGAAATATCAAGAATTAATGGATGCTTGCTCTAATATATGGAGAAAGTATGGAGAACAAGGCAATTCTTTCTTGGGGCTTGTAGAGGCAAGAAAGTATTGTGTTAGACATATTGCTGAATGTTCAGATGCAACACAAGAACAAATATCTAAGATTCACGGATGGGATGAATACAAAGAGTGGCAAGATGAAATTCAGCGAGAGAAGCATAATGCGGAAATTCTGAACAACCAAAAAGAAAATCCAGAGGAATATCAACAGTTCCTTGAAATGAAGAAAAAGTTTGAATGAATTATGGAATACATTTTAGAAATCCCATTTGAAGGAAATGTCAATAGAATAAATGGTAATGAAACTATTAAAAGCATTGAAATGGTTCTGGTATGAACTTGGTATTATGGGACTATTGATAGATGACTATGGCGATGTTGAAGGTGCTAAGAAGAGGAGAATGGAACTCTATAAAAAACAAGATGATTTGAAAAAGAAATGAAAGAGGTTTTTGTCATAGAGAAACTGGTAACAGTTGGATTCTGGGAGTTGTTTTCTGACAAATTCTACACAGATGAGAGAAAGGCCATAGACGACTGCATTGACCTAATGAAAAAGATACAACAAATCAACCCCAACTTCGCCGCCCGTGTCACGAAACTTGAATTGGTAAATTAGAATACGCAACTATGATCATAGAATACAAAAATGGTGAGCAAATCATCAGTCACAACACCCTCGCCGACCGAATAGCCGACGCGAACTATTATCTGGGCGTAGCCATGGCCACCGGTAACACCCGGAATAAACGCAAATGGCTTAAACGCTTAAAAGAACTCGAAGCTCTTGCAGATCAACAGACTAATTCAAATACATAAACCTATGAAACTGTCAATAGAAACAAGGTTCAATCCAGGCGATAAAGTCTGGAGAAAGAATCTGGTCACGAATGAGGCCTATCAGGTCGAAATAGATCG
>JAEEGL010900443.1_pt1 | contig 11890 bp, 9 predicted proteins | sample 9134231 | NCBI WGS metagenome assembly JAEEGL01 (sample SAMN16246548, study PRJNA631951) | gut metagenome | biome: gut microbiome; feature: rumen; material: fiber-attached | host: Bos | place: Iran: Karaj | collected 2018-10 | reverse complement strand
TGCGGCGGAGAGCCATGTCGACCGCTCTATCGAGACGCCCGGGCTTTTCCTCCAGACGAATATCATCGGCACGCAGGTCTTGATGGACGCTTGCAGGAAACACGGCGTCCGTCGTTTTCATCAGGTGTCAACTGATGAAGTTTATGGCGACCTGCCGTTGGACCGTCCCGATCTTTTTTTCACGGAAACCACGCCGCTCCATACGTCCAGCCCGTATTCGGCATCGAAAGCGTCCGCCGATCTTCTGGTGCAGGCATATCAGCGAACTTACGGGCTTCCGGTCAGTATCTCGCGGTGCTCGAACAATTACGGGACGTATCCTTTTCCGGAAAAACTGATTCCGTTGATGATTTTGAACGCGTTGGCGGATAAGCCGCTGCCCGTTTACGGCTCGGGGGAGAACGTGCGGGATTGGCTCTATGTCGAGGATCACTGCGCCGCCATCGACCTGATTATCCGAAAGGGGAAGGACGGCTGCCTTTACAACGTCGGCGGGCACAACGAGAAGCGGAACATCGACGTGGTACGGATTATTCTGGACGCGCTGGAAAAACCGGAGAGCTTGATTCGTCATGTGGAAGACCGAAAAGGCCACGATCTTCGCTATGCCATCGATCCGTCAAAGCTGCCGGCGGAGCTGGGCTGGTCGCCTGCGACAAAGTTTGAGGACGGTATCCGCCGTACGATCGAATGGTATCTTTCCCATAGGGCTTGGTGGGAACATGTCATGAGCGGCGAATATGAGGCCTATTATGAAAAGCACTATGGCTCCGTGCAGTAAGAAAATTTTCCTTTTTTAGGGTTGCCAAACGAAATCGTTTTTAGTATAATGGCAAAGTACGTTGAACGGGGGCGTAGCTCAGCTGGGAGAGCGCCTGCATGGCATGCAGGAGGTCAGGGGTTCGATCCCCCTCGTCTCCACCATCGAAAATTAGTGAAAGCTGACGGATTTTCCCGTCGGCTTTTCTTTTGTTATAGGAGGTTTTGCTTGTGCGCTGGCGGGGGAACGGATGCCTTTTGCTTGCGGCGTTCATTTGGGGCACGACGTTTGTCGCCCAGTCCGTCGGTATGGAAAATCTCGGGCCGTTTACATACGGGGCGGCGCGTTTTTTCCTCGGGGTATTGGCTTTATTCAGTCTTTGGGTACTTTCGGGCGGCCTGGGACGATGGGCGACGTCGTCTCGGAGCTTTGCTGTCGGAGCGGCGGCGGGATGTATCATGTTCGTCGCGTCCGCGTTTCAGCAGTACGGCATGGTTTATACGACGGCGGGAAAGGCTTCATTCCTGACTTGTCTCTATCTGATCCTCGTACCGCTCACCGGCGTTTTCCTGCGTCAGCACATTCGCGCTGAACATTGGACGGGCGCGGTTCTTGCGGTGACGGGACTTTATTTCCTTTGTGTGAAGGAAGGGCTTTCCTTAGGGTTGGGTGATTTTTTGGAAATCTGCGGCGCGTTTTTCTGGACAGCCCATATCCTGTTTATTGACCGTTTTGCCGCGAAGATTGAGGCGATCGCCATGTCGCTGGCGCAAGTCGTCGTCGTGTTTTTGTTGAATTTGGCGATGGCGGCCATCTTTGAGACGGCGCAGGCGGCAGACATTACGGCGGCTTGGGTTTCTATTTTTTATTCCGGCGTGTTTTCCACCGGCGTCGCGTTTACGCTTCAAATCATCGGGCAGCGGGAAGCTGACCCGGCGCCTGCGGCGGTCATCATGAGCCTCGAGTCGCTCTTCGGCGCGTTGGCCGGCTGGCTGCTCCTCGGCGAGACGCTTTCTTTGCGGGAAATCATCGGGTGCGTACTGATGGGCGCAGGTATGCTCGTTTCACAGGCGGGCGGATACGCGATCAAGGCGTGGAAAAAAAGACGATGATTTTGAAGGAAATCATAAGCAAACGGCGAATAAAATAATTTTAGGATATATGTAGATAAAAGTTCCGTGAGGGAGGTTTACCCTGTGGAGACTTTAGCGGCGGATATACGAAAAGCCATCATCCGGATCAAGGTCATCGGTGTGGGCGGCGGCGGAAACAGCGTCCTGCTCAGGCTGGCAGAAGACAGGATTCCGGGCATCGAATTGATTGCCGTCAATACGGATATGAAGCAGCTTTCGGTTTTGAACGATGCGGGCGTCGATACCGTGCAGATCGGCGATAAGATGACGAAAGGACGCGGCACGGGCGGCGTTGCCGAGCTTGGGGAGCGAGCGGCGAAAAGCGATATCGCCAAGCTGGAACGGGCGATTCGCGACGCCGATCTTGTGTTTGTTACGGCGGGCATGGGCGGCGGCGTCGGGACGGGCGCAGCGCCTGTCGTTGCGCAGACCATCAAGCGGCTGGGCATCCTGTCCATCGGCGTAGTCACGGCGCCGTTTTCCTTTGAAGGGAAAAGGAAGATGCGCATTGCCGAGGACGGTATCGAATCGCTCAGGGAATATTTGGACGCGCTCATTGTCGTGCATAACGACAATTTAATGAAACTGCCGGAAAACAAGAGAATGTCGCTGGTGGATTCCTTCAAAGCGGCGGACGGTATTTTGCGGCAGGCGATTCTCTGTATTTCCGAAGTGATTTTGACGACGGGCGTCGTAAACGTGGATTTTGCCGACGTGGTTTCTATTTTCCGTCAAAGTACGTCCAGCGACGCGCTTCTCGGTATCGGCGAGAGTAAGAACGGAAGCGTCGTCGAGGCCGTGCAGCGTGCGATTGAGAGCCCGCTGGTCGAACGCGAGCTGAGAGGAGCGCGCGGCTTGATCTTGAATATCAGCGGCGATTCCTCGCTTCCTCTTTTCGACGTCAACGAGGCGATGGAGTACGTGGCGGCGCATACGCATCCCGACGTCAATGTTATTTTCGGCGTTATCGAGGATACGACATTGAGCGGCTCTGTGCGTGCGACGCTGGTCGCGACCGATTTTGTCGACAGCGCCGATGCATATCGTACGCCGAAGGTAAAGGCGGAGCAGTCGACTGTGGCGCGACGGCAGCCGCTAGGGAAACGGCCGGCGGCGTCGAAAGCGGCGGCCGCTCCGGAAGAGACGCAGGTACAGGAAAAACCTGCAGTGCAGGAACTGGATATCCAACTGCCGGATTTCATTCAACATCGACGGACGGAAATTCCGCCGCTCATCATGCATACGGACGACGGCCGAACGATACCGCCGTTTCGTCCGAAAGAGTGAAAACAGAATCCCAATAGAGGGAGGCCGCCGCAAGAAGTGCCAAGGATAAGGTCAGGGACTTCAGCGGCGGTTTTCGTATCGAAAGGGAAAGGACGGGAGAACGGGAATGGAGTATGTGGCGCTTTATCGCAAATGGAGGCCGCAGGGATTTTCGGAGCTGGTCGGGCAGGAACATGTGAGCCGGACAATCGCGCAGGCTATTGAGAGCGGCCGTGTCGGTCATGCATATCTCTTTTCAGGTCCGCGCGGTACGGGCAAAACGAGTACGGCGAAAATCCTTGCGAAAGCGCTGAATTGCGAAAAAGGTCCAAGCGCGGAGCCTTGCAACGAATGTGAGAGCTGCCGGCGGGTAAACGACGGGACGTCCATGGACGTCATGGAGATTGACGCGGCTTCGAATCGCGGAATCGATGAAATCAGAGAACTGCGGGAGACGGTGAAATTCGCTCCGGCACTGGGACGTTACAAAGTCTATATCATCGACGAAGTGCACATGCTGACCAGCGAGGCTTTCAACGCACTCCTGAAGACGCTGGAAGAACCGCCGCCGCGTGTCGTTTTCATTCTTGCGACGACGGAGCTGCAAAAGGTTCCCGCGACGATCCAGTCGCGCTGTCAGCGCTATGATTTCAAACGGATTGCGGCGAAAGATATAGAGGAACGTCTTCGGGAAGTAGTGCAGGCGTCGGGGATTGCGGCAGACGATGCGGCGCTTGCGCTGATAGCGCGGGAAGCGGACGGCGGCCTTCGGGACGCACTTTCGACGCTCGATCAATGCGTTTCTCTCGCAGGGGAACGCGTGACGGAAGCGCTTGTACGGGAGATTTTAGGTCTTGTCGGTCGGGAAAGTTTGCTCAGGATTCTGCGCGCAGTCGCGGCGAAAGATGCGAAAGATGCGCTGTCTGCGGTCGCTGAGCTGCTCGCGGAAGGAAAAGACGCAAAGCAGCTCGTGACGGAGCTTATCGCAGAACTGCGTGCGGCAATGGTATATCAGGCGGCCGGAATTCCGGGGGGCGTGGAGCTTTACGAAACAGACGAAGCGGTGCTGCGGGAAACGTCGTCGCTTTTCCCTGCGGAAGCGTTCCTTCCGATGCTTCGTTCGTTGCATGACGCGCTGACGGAGCTGCGATGGACGACGGAGCCTCGTATCGCGGTGGAAACGGCGTTGCTTTCGCTTTGCCGGAACGACGCTGCGGTCGTCCCTGCAAGTCCGGCAACGGGCGGCGCTGCTTCTCTTTCCGTGGACGCGGAGGCGGGAATACGAGCCCTTTCCGCGAGATTGGAAGCGATGGAAAAAAAGCTGGCGGCCGGTGCTGCGCCTGTTTCTGTTCCGATTTCGTCTGCGGGACAGGCGGCAACGCGCTCTGCACAGTCTTCGAAACGTCAAAGTGTTTCGTCGTCGTCAAAACCAAATATTGTGTCGACAGATGCGGCTTTTGTACAGACGCCGGAAGGGGAAGAGCTCTGGAAGCGGTTGCTCGCCGCATTGGAGGCGGATCCTGAACGACAGGTCGTCCGAACCTGCGTCGGCAACGGTGCTTTTGGAGGGATGACGGCGGAGCGATTCTGCGTGCGTTTTACAAGCGCGTTTCTCGCGAAAAGACTGGAGCGGGACGACTATCGGAATATCCTTGAGGAATGCCTTGAGACGTTGTCAGGCAGGCCGCTTCGCTTGGTGGTGGAAAGTGGCCCCGCTTCCGGAGCGAAGGATAAAATTTCCGAAAAGAAAAAAAAGCCGACGCAAAAGAAAACGACGGCGGAGGTCGTCGCGTCTTTACCGGCGAACGATCGGAAAGAAATTGAAAAAGCCGTGGCTATTTTCGGCGACGATACGCAAATCGTGCCCATGGCGGGAGGAAAACAGACCGTACGAACGTCGAAAGAAAATGAGTCGCCGAATGAAGCGCCGCCAATTACTGATGAGGATTTTGCTGGCCTTACGGACGAAGCGTATATTCCCTCAGACGAGCCATGACAAGGGGATGGATTGACGGCAAGGGCGGTCTTTGCTATGCTATAGAAGGTTTTTATAAAGGAAACACTGAACAAGTCCCATCGCGCCTTTGTCGGGCCTTTTTCGCCTGTCGTTGTCAAATACCTCTCGACGTAGCGATGCTACGCTTTCGAAGTATTTTCCTAGACAGACGAAAAAATTCCTCGACAAGGTCACGACTTGACTTATTCATTGTTTCCGGAAAAGGTTTCGTTCGCGTTATGGAAAAAGTTTCCCAAGCGCGGCGGGAGGAGGAAAACAATGTTTGGCGGAATGGGCGGCAATATGGCCGGTATGATGAAAAAAGTGCAGAAAATGCAGGCGCAAATGCAAAAGATGCAGGAAGAACTGAAAAAGCGCACAGTGGAGGTATCGGTAGGCGGCGGCGTCGTCAAGGTCGTGATGAACGGCGAGAAGCTGGTGGAATCTCTTTCCATCGACAAAGCGGCGGTGGATCCTGACGATGTGGAAATGCTGCAGGATTTGATCGTATCGGCGGTCAATGAGTGCGGCAAGAAGGTCGACGATATGATGCAGACTGAGATGGCAAAACTTACGAGCGGTCTTGGACTGCCTCCGGGGATGATCTAAGTGCAGTACATTGAGCCGCTCGCAAAACTTATCGAGCATTTTCGCGCATTGCCGGGCGTCGGAACAAAGACCGCCGTGCGGCTTGCGTATCATGTCATCGACATGGACGAGGGAAAAGCGCGGGCGCTGGCGGGCGCAATCTTGGAAGCAAAGGAAAAAATCGGTTTTTGCGGCGTTTGCTGCAATCTGAGCGATCGGGATCCATGCGCAATCTGTGCGTCGGTAAAGCGAGACCATACGACGGTCTGTGTCGTTGAGCAGCCGCAGGACGTAGCGGCTGTGGAACGGATGCACGACTATCATGGTGTTTACCATGTATTGCACGGCGCGCTTTCGCCGCTGGAGGGCATCGGACCGGAAAATCTTCGCGTTAAAGAACTTTTGTCGCGGCTTCAGGACGGATCTGTCAAAGAGGTCATTATGGCGACGAACCCGAATGTTGAGGGGGAGGCGACGGCAATGTATATTACGCGGCTCCTGAAACCGATGGGGGTGCGCGTAACTCGCATCGCGCATGGGCTGCCCGTAGGCGGCGATCTCGAATACGCAGACGAAGTGACGCTTGCAAAAGCGATGGAGAATCGCGTAGAATTGTAAATTGTTTTGTATATAATGGACGGTGCGTCCTTGGAAAAGGAGAGATCATTGTGGCAGAATCGAGCATTGTCGTTTCATTTGCCGTCGGACTGCTTGCGATTTGTCTGATTGTGCGGCTTTTGAAATGGCCGGTGGAGCTTTTGCTGAAATTCGTCTCGAACAGCGTTTGCGGCGCAATCATGTTGTTTATTGTAAATTTGTTTGGCGCCGGTATCGAGATCACGGTATTGAAAGCGTTGCTTGCAGGCGTTTTTGGAATACCGGGCGTTATCGGGCTTTTTATTTGGGAAAAGTTCCTTTGAGATTTTGTTTGCCTGTTAGGGTAGGAGCATGAAACGATTCAAGCTGGACTCAAAAGAAAGGGAAACACGCGGACGACGTGAACAGAAGCGGATCGCTCGCAATATCGGTTATGCGCTGCTGATCGTTTGGCTGGTTTTCTTGCTGTTGGTGGTACGCTATGCATGGATACAGCTTGTGCAAGGCGAAGAATTGGCGGCAAGGGTACGGCACGAGACGGGAGAAGAGCGCGTCATGCAGTCGCCGCGCGGCGCGATTCTTGATCGCAACGGGCGGGAATTGGCAGTCAGTCTGATGATGAAGTCGCTCTTCATCGATCCGAACAATGTTGAAAAAGGTAAAGAAGACGAGGTGGCTGCGAAACTTGCACCGCTGATCGGGCTGAAGCAGGAAACCATCCGGCGGGATATCGAGCAGGGGGGAGGCTTCGTCTGGGTCAAGCATTTTCTTTCCACGGACGAGGTCGCGGCCGTGCGGAACCTGATCCGCTCGGAAGGATATAACTGCTTGGGCTTCCAAGACGAGCCAAAGCGATATTATCCAAATGAGGAACTGGCGGCGAATATTCTTGGCTTTGTCGGTACGGACGACGTCGGACTCGACGGTATTGAGCAGGCGTATGACGATTTGATTAAAGGCGTCGTGGCGGAAACTTTCGTGCAGACGGATAACGTCAGCGATCGTCCGATTCTCGACTCGGTGTCATCACGCCTCAGACCGCGGAAGAATCAATGCAAGACGGTGCAGCTCACCATTGACTCGACGGTACAGTTTATGGTCGAGGAAGTGCTGGAAGAAGCGTTTGCGGAAACACAGCCGCTGTCAGTGACGGCACTTGTAATGAAGCCGAAGACAGGGGAAATACTTGCGATGGCCTCGCGGCCTTCATACAATCCAAACCATTTTGAGGACTATCCGATGGAGGTTTGGAAAAATCGTGCCGTTTCGAGCATTTATGAACCGGGCTCCACATTCAAGTCCATTGTCGCTGCGGCGGCTTTGGAGGAAGATATGGTTGCGCCCAATACTTGGTATATGGATCCGGGCTTTTTGATCGTCAGTGAGAAGCGCATCGAGAACTGGAGCGGCGACAGCTTCGGATCGGTGACGTTCACGGACGTCATGAAGCAGTCGATCAATACTTGTTTTGCGATCATCGGACTGGAACTTGGCGCGGATCGACTGAACAAGTATGCGAGACGCTTCGGTTTCGGCGAATTGACCGGCATTGAGCTGCCGGCGGAGGAAGCGGGGCTTCTCTTCGATTCGGACAAAATGTACGATTCCGATATTGCCACGATGTCCATTGGGCAGAGTATCGCGGTGACGCCGCTTCAGCTCATTACGGCAATGTCCGCCGTTGCAAACGACGGCGTGCTGATGAAGCCGTACATTGTGAAGACCGTCTATAATGAAGACGGCTCCGTCTATGAAGAGACAAAACCTCATCAGGTGCGGCGGGCAATCAGCTCGGAAACGGACAAAACATTGATCGGGCTTTTGGAGCAGGTCGTATCGACGGGCGGCGGTCAAAAAGCTAAGGTCAAAGGTTACCGTATCGGCGGGAAAACCGGAACCGCCCAAAAGATCAACACAGACGCCGTCGGATATAAGGAAGGCAGTTATATCGCTTCATTTTGCGGTTTCGCGCCGACAGAGGATCCCGAGGTTGCGCTGCTGGTCATTATCGACGAGCCATTGGGGACCTATTATGGCGGACAAATTGCCGCGCCGGTCGCATCGAAGATTTTTCAGCAGCTTTTCCGTTATCTGAACGTCGAACCGTCCAGCGATCCTTTCGAAGGAAAGCAATCTGCTGCCAGCGAAGCGCCGGTTGAAGAAAAGCCGCCGGTTGTTCGCGCTACCGTACCGAACGTCGTTGGATTCGACGTATCGGAGGCGCAGACGCAAATCGAGAGCGCGGGGCTCCGTATGCGAGCCGAGGGACGCGGAACGGCGACAAGCCAAGACGTTGCGCCCGGCACAGTCGTCGAACAAGGCTCGGAGATCGTCGTTCGCTTTGCGCCCACGACGCCGGCAACATAGTGGACAAGATGGTGACGCCCGCAAGGATTCGTTTCCTTGCGGGCGTTTTTATAAAAAATCCTTGCAAACGCGTGATTTTTATGATAGGCTACCATCTATACAGAATAAATGCGCGGAAGAGGAGCAGTAACATTCGCGAATCCTACAGAGAGCCGCCGGTTGGTGCAAGGCGGAGGAGAAACGAATGCGAACTCGCCTCGGAGCAGCTTTGCCGAATATGCGGGAAGCGTTGTAGGCAAAGACGGAAGCCCACCGTTAGAGAGGGTAGCGAACTGTTACGAAATAACTTCGCAATATGGCTTGTCTGGTTTTCCGTGTGCGTCGTTGTCGTCGGTCGTCATAGCCCGCTATGGCTTCCTTCTCCGCCTGGCACACGAAAACCTATCCTGCGCCCTATTTGCAAATTTATTTCTGCACAGTTCTTGACGAGTGCGCGCTTTCGGGCGCGAACGAGAGTGGTAACACGCAGGCAAAGCCTTCGTCTCTTGATGGGACGAAGGCTTCTATATTTTTAGGAGGGATTGCGATGCAAAATTATACGAAGTACAGGAAAGGTTATTATCTTCCGCCGGTTCTGGACCTTTCCTGGGCGAAGAAGGAATATCCGGATCATGCGCCGGTCTGGTGCAGCGTCGACCTTCGGGACGGCAATCAGTCCTTGATCATTCCGATGAGTCTTGATGAGAAAATCGAGTTTTATAAAATGCTCGTCAAAATCGGTTTCAAGGAAATTGAAGTCGGATTTCCGGCAGCTTCCGATACCGAGTATGAATTTTTGCGTCGCCTCGTGGACGACAATCTGATTCCGGACGACGTGACGGTACAGGTGTTGACGCAGGCGCGCCCACATATTATTCGCAAGACTTTCGAGGCGCTGCGCGGCGTCAAGAATGCCATTGTCCACGTTTATAATTCCACGTCCGTCGCCCAGCGGGAGCAGGTTTTCCGCATGACGAAGGAAGAAATTAAGGAGATTGCCGTCGAGGGAGCGAAACTCCTGAAAGAGCTGACGGAGGAAGCGGGAGAGAACTACCGTTTCGAGTATTCTCCGGAAAGCTTTACTGGCACGGAGCCCGAATATGCGTTGGAAGTTTGCAACGCAGTTCTTGACGTATGGCAGCCGAAAGCGGACCGGAAGCCGATCATCAATATTCCGGTGACGGTGGAAATGTCGATGCCGCACATCTATGCGATGCAGGTCGCGTATATCTCGCAGAATCTCAAATATCGGGAAAACGTCGTGCTTTCTCTGCACCCGCACAATGACCGCGGCTGTGGCGTGGCGGATTCGGAAATGGGGCTTCTTGCGGGTGCGGACCGCATCGAGGGAACGTTGTTCGGCAACGGCGAGCGGACGGGCAACGCCGATATTGTAACGATCGGCATGAACATGTTTGCGCTGGGTATCGATCCGGAGCTCGATTTTTCAAATATGCCGGAACTTACGGAAATGTACGAGCGCGTGACGCGGATGCACGTCCACGACCGCCAGCCTTACGCGGGCTCCCTCGTCTTCGCCGCGTTCTCAGGCTCGCATCAGGACGCCATTGCAAAGGGCATGAAGTGGCGTGAGGAGACGGATCCGGCGCGCTGGACGGTTCCTTACCTTCCCATCGATCCGCAGGACGTCGGGCGCGAATACGACGCCGACGTCATTCGCATCAACAGCCAGTCCGGCAAGGGCGGCGTCGGTTTCGTCATGGAGCATCAGTACGGCATCGTCATGCCAAAGAAAATGCGCGAAGACTTCGGGTATTTCGTCAAGAACGTTTCCGACCACAAGCACAAGGAACTCTTGCCGGACGAGATATATCAGATTTTCCAGAACGAATATGTCAATGTCGAAATGCCGTACAAACTGATCGACTTTACGCTGAAAAAGGAGCCGGACGGTTCCCGCTCCGGCGAGGTCATCATGCTTGTCAACGGAAAAGAGCAGACGTATAAGGCGCGCGGCAACGGTCGTCTCGATGCAGTGTCGAGCGCGCTCCAGCAAAATCTTGGCGTCAGTTACAAAGACCTGACGTACAGCGAGCACGCTTTGGAAATCGGTCAGGCGTCGCGCGCGATGGCTTATATCAGCGTCACAAGCGAAGACGGAAAGACCTATTGGGGCGCGGGCATGGACACCGACATCATCACGGCGTCGATCCTTGCACTCGTCAGCGCCATCAACCGAATGAAACACGCACAGGAATAAAACGTTGGAAAACGGCATGGCATATTCGCCATGTCGTTTTTTGTGCTTGCTTTCCTACCTTGCGTATGGTATTCTTTGACCTAGGCAAACAGATGACATCAAGGGGCTTGAGTTATACTGCCAATGCCGGTAATAAAGGACGCGGTTCGTGGGCTGCTCGGATCATATTGACCGAGACGGCAAATCATGCGGATTGCCGCCGGGGCGTATACAGGCTTCTTTGTCATGGGCAAAGAAGCTTTTTTATTGTATACGGGCGTAAAGCGACGGGTCGTTGTTTGCTGAAATTTTGCAGGAGGTGCATATTCATGTCAAACCAACCGTTTACCGTTGCTACTTTTAAGGAAAGGAAAGCCAGCAAGACGCCGGTCACGATGATTACCGCTTACGATTATTCGATGGCGCAGCTCGTGGAAGAATCCGGGATTGATACAATCCTGGTAGGCGATTCCTTGGGGAACGTCATGTTGGGTTATGGATCAACGCTGCCGGTCACGATGGAAGATATGATTCATCATGGGAAAGCCGTTTGCCGCGGGGTGAAGAACACGTTCGTCGTCGTCGATATGCCGTTCATGAGCTATCAGGTGTCGGCGGAGCAGGCGGTGGAAAATGCAGGACGTTTATTGAAAGAAACGAATTGTCAGGCGGTAAAATTGGAGGGCGGCGTGGAAATCTTGCCGGGCGTTGAAAAGATGATTGCCGCAGGAATTCCTGTCGTCGGACATCTTGGGTTGACGCCGCAGTCGGTGAACCAGCTCGGCGGCTACAAGGTGCAGGGAAAAGACGCCGCTACCGCGCAGAAACTGATAGACGACGCAAAAGCGCTGGATCAAGCCGGTTGCTGCGCGATCGTTTTGGAGTGCGTGCCTTCCCGGTTGGCGGAAAAAGTGACGGCAAGCGTCAATGCCGTGACGATAGGAATCGGAGGCGGAAACGGCTGCGATGGGCAAGTGCTCGTCGTCAACGACATGCTCGGTTTC
>JAEEGL010442916.1_pt1 | contig 11890 bp, 5 predicted proteins | sample 9134231 | NCBI WGS metagenome assembly JAEEGL01 (sample SAMN16246548, study PRJNA631951) | gut metagenome | biome: gut microbiome; feature: rumen; material: fiber-attached | host: Bos | place: Iran: Karaj | collected 2018-10 | reverse complement strand
TTTTGCACCCATCAATTGATTATCTAAAAGTTACGTAACGAAAAATTAAAATCTTATGAGCGGAATGAAAAAGTATGTAAGCACGGGATTGTTGGCTCTGCTCACTACAGCCTATTTAACTTCCAGCTGTTCTCGCGACGACTTCAGCGGTTCTATCATTGAGGCCAAGAAACAAGCCTTCAGTGATAACTTCAAAGCTGCCTATGGCACCATCAATCCTTTGCAGGATTGGGGCTTCGGTTCAGCGACGACACGAGGATGGGGCTTTACGCGTGCAGTTGATGATGGTATGCCAGAACGTCCCACTTTCCATAACGTGTCGGATATCACGGAACCTGAAAACACTTTCGTCGATCCGGCATTCTATACCACAGTATCGCAAGTAACTGACAATGTTACTTATAACGATGGCAAAATGAACAATCTGAGCGACCAGACGTTCTATGTGAATAGCGATTCTAATATTGAGGGTATGGATAGTGGAAAGGGCCTGACGATTTATGTGGTCGGTGAAGTTACGTTCACAAGTGGTACTAACGCTGAAAAAGCAAGTACTATCATTGTCACGACGGGTTCAACGCTACACTTATATGGCTTGAATAAAAACGAGAATATCTATGTGGCTCCTGGTGCAACACTGGATATGTCGCACTATAAGGACTGGAGTGATGGGGGGAGCATTAAGAGCCCGTCAAGCCTCACTGTTGATAACAACTATATCTACATGGGTGCAGGAAGTATTGTAACTGCTGGTAATTTGCTCGTGCAATACGCAAAGATTATCAACGATGGTGCAACTTTTACTGCAAACAGCATGCAGCTCGATAATTCTTCAGAATTCTGGAATTATGGTACAACTACTATTACGGAGGACCTCGTTACCAGTAATGACTATGCAACTATTTATAATGCAACCGGCAAGAAGATAACCGCTTCTAATCTTACACTGCACCAACATGTAAAATTATGGAACGAGGGCGACGTCGACATTCAGGGTACGTTGTCCGCAATCAATGAAGATGTTAAGATTTACAATGCCGTAGGGAAGACTATCGAAGTAAAGGACAGCCTTGTTCTGAGAAACAATGATGAACTGCTGGTCAATGACGGTATTATAGATTGTAAGGGAGATATTATTCTTCGTAACGCAGGAATAGACACCCCGGCTGAAATTGTCAATAATGGCACACTTGACGGCGGATCGTTGAGACTGGATGCTGGTGCCAAGTTCTATACCGAAAGCGGTGCTACAACAACCATTGATAGTTCAACAACTATTAATAATGCGAACAGTGAGTGGGAGAATAACGGCAATTATACTTCAGAATCGTTCCAGATTTTGGGCTATGGCGCAAAGGTCTACAATAACTGTATGCTGACGGTTGAAAAGGAATTTTGGCTGAATCGCGGCAAATTCGTTATGGAAGGAGGCGTCGATGGTGGTGCTTCGGTTGTTTGTAATACATTCAAATTTGAAGACACCTCAAATTTCTATATGGGAAGTAAGGCCTTATTGAAGGTTACGGGCGCCCTGACGACTAACAACCACAATAGTAGTTACGGCTTCCGCGGATTTGGCACCGACGATGCAGTCATTAAGGCTGGCAGTATCGTCAAGGGCGGTACAGATGTACAGTATAGTATGACCTATTTTGGAAACCTGTATGTTGACGCGGGTTCGCATTTCCCACAGGGATATATTGATACAGGTTATGGTCAGCCTTATTATGCCTTTGATTCTACAGTGAAGTTCAGTTTCGCTGAAGCAGGTGTTGAAGGTCATGGAGGCCACGAGGCAACTGCATCCACAGATTACAAAATCGCCCCATCAAGCTGTACTCCTGGTTATGGAGATGATTCTGGTGGTGGCGGTGGCGACGATACCACTGAAACACGAGTCGTGCTGAAGGAGTGCGGACGCATCTTCTGCGAGGATTTGGGTAATGTTTCCAATAGAGATATGGACTACAACGACGCAGTGTTCGATGCTTGGATTTATGTCAAGCAGACGCTGGTGAACGGTGTGGTGACAAGCGAGTCGCACTACCGCACCTACATCCAGCTGTTGGCAGCAGGTGGTACGATACCTGTTGATGTAGCTGGGGAAGGCGAGATTCACAAGAAATTCGGTGTGGGTCAGACTACGATGGTGAACACCTATATTCCGAATGTCAGTGAAGTACGCGAAGATTTGTGCGTCGATAAAACTACACTGCCTGCAGAGTATGAAATCAGAAACGGACTTGATTATTACTATGCTCGCGACGTAGATGGTGACGGCATTGGTGATATCTGCCTGAAAAATATTCCTATCTTTGTAGAACAAGGCACAGAGGCTACTGAGTTGGAAGCCATCCAAGGCGACGCCCCCCAGAAGTATTGTGCAACGCTTGGTACACTATGGGCTGGTGAGCGTGTTCAGATAGACTGGGCCTATACTGCATTCATGAGTTGGGTCAACAAAATTGAAAATCCTTGGGAGTCTGGTGTACCACGGAACCTCTATTCAGACAGTGGCCTGAAACGTTCCGATGGCACTGCTTACGATCCGTTGACAGCCCACGGCGATGAGATGGAATATGATCCGAATGACGATCCTTCTACGACTACGGGTGAAGGTACAGGCAGTAGTACTGGTGGCAACACTGGTGGCGGCACAAGTGGTACGAGCTTCAACAACGTGACCGGTAATGTGGTGTATCAAACCCAGACTCAGCTCTCGAGTGGCAGCGGTATTACTATTAGCTCCAGCGAATTTAACGATGCTGCGGCTGCCGACATATATATATATGGTACGGGCGATGGTAGCGTGGAAGTGAATGGAGCTTCGACGGAGGACGTTTCTGGTACATCAGGTGCTCCCCGCTTTGGCTTCACTCGCGGTTTCGGATTCACCCGTTCTGCTGAAACGCCAGTTGTCAAGAAGTGCACGCTGGGTCCGAAGCAGTTCCATGGACAGGATATCGGTATTACGGGCAACAACTTCACTGTCTATAAGGTCAGCTACGATCCGAGACTGCCTGATGTCAGGCAGCCTGAAGGCACTGTACTGGTCAGCAGCGCTAACGGCATAGAGATGAATTGGGCTCACGCGGGCCAACAGAAAATTTCTGCTGACAGGCTCACGGGTATCGGTTTAGGAACCATCATCCGCGTGGCAGGTGTAGGATATGCAGACAATATCAATAGTGGCGACAATAACACCTCTTGGCAGGTAGAGTTGGACGTCGAGGATCCTTGGACGAAGATTGATGTAAAGACCTATTGGACAGAAAATAGTGCAACAGGAGCTGTTACCCTTGCCTTTGAGTTGAGTGGAGAACAGGCCGCTGCGCTGCTAAACAGCCAGCTCGTTGTTCAGGGTGTTAACTTCATTCTGAAGTACGTCACCGTCGACAACTCTAACGTTACCCCAAGCGGCGGCGGCGGTGGTAATGCCACAGCAACCATTAATTTGGTAACAAGTACTAATACGATAACGGTAAATAATAGTAGTACGGGAAAAATCGTAGGAGACCAAACGACTGCAAGGGGTTATGCCAGCAGAATCGTTGCAGGCACCACACGCCTTGAAGGAAAAGTAAAAATCAACGCTGACGATACTAATACAAGTCAATATTGGTCTTATCAGTTGGGCGCAGGCAATAGTGGAAACGACCTGATTGGTGAAGTTCGCGGCGATGGCAATAATACTTCGAATTGGCGTACAAACGAAGAGAAGACCATTAATCTTCTGTTGACTGATAATCTCAAACAAAAAATAGATGCCGTCGTGGAAAATAGTTGGTGGGCAGGAGGAATGTTTACCTTCCAAGGTCATAATGTTACGCTGACGGAACTCAAGCTTACCAATTGTCTACCAGCAGAATAAGTACACATATAGATTATAAGATTTTAATTTGTGATTGTTTGGAGGGCATCTGCGTGAGGCAGGTGTCCTCTTTTTGTGGGCGGGCCGCTTACTACTACTAAGCAGGCAGTCCGCCGGTAGCGGACTGCGTGTTCCCAAGGTGGGACTATTTTGTTCCCAGGGCTGGGAATTTTTACGCGCTGGGCAGGCCGTAAATTTTTCCTAGGCAGGGAGCAAAAATAAGTGGCTCTTATTGGGAAATAAGTGGCTCTTATCGAAAAATAGGAGCCGGTTATTTGAAGAACAGAAACCGAGAAACCGAGAAAACGAGAGTTTCATTTTTGCACATCTGCGCGGCGGGGGCGAAGCATTAATGGTAGCAATTGTTAGCATTAATGGTAGCAATTATTATGATTAATAATAGTAATTATTATAATATATTAATACATATAATTAATTATCTATATATACTAAGATTGACCTACTTTATGTCCTGCAACGTGCGTTTGCGAAGAAATCGTTTTCTCGTTTTCTCGGTTTCTCGGTTCAGAACTCGAAAAAACGACGATTTCTTTGCACATCTCTCGGATTATTCGTAATTTTGCATCCACGAACAAATAATTTCATATACAATGAAAACAATAACGGCAGAGGAGTTGCTGAGGGCTATCGAGCACAATGTGTTCGAAGGTGTTGACCTGCAGGCAATAGCCTCAGTGGACGATGAAGACGAGCAGCGCCGTTTAAGGCTTGAACAGGTGGAACGGCTGTTTGATACCCAGCCCAACGGCTTATGGGCCATGTGGCTGAGCGACCAGTTTTACACGGCCGACCGCGAGTTGGTGCTGATCAAGGACCCCCACCCGTTTCTATATGACGAGACGATGAATAGGGACCAAGCGGACACCAACCTCAACGATACGGACTATAAGACGATGGAGTGGCTGGCGGATACGGCCTATCTGTGCCATCAACTGTATGTCCACGAGCCGTTCGCTACGGACGTATTCCTTGGTGTGGAGGAGTGTGCCCTAAACCCACGCGACAACTTTCTATACACCAACAAAACGTTGGTCGACTGGATTCGCACGACGCCGTATCGGCGTGTTGCGGCCTTGGTGGCCCGTTTGATGCTCGACATGGAGTGCGACAATGCTATCGTGTCGAATCAGGCCGTGCAGGATTTTTACGCCAATGAGTGTTACCGTGACCGTTGGGATGTGCAGAATGTGGACGAATGCGAGGACTTTATTACTCGTAGCCTGAAGGCCATAGACGAGATGTATCGCCACCATGAGCAGGGCCTGGGGATGGGACTCACTGACGAGCAGATGCGTGTGACCGATGCCCTGTGGGAGTACGTGCCTCACAACTATATCGAGGAGTATGTGGATTGTGCCCGTGAGTTCTGCGAGATGGCCGACCGGATGCTGCCCCGTCGCCCGTATATCAAGAGCGAGAACGGTGTGCGCAAGTATCAGCGCGAGACGATGGAAGCGTTGAAGAAGATTGCCGACCGCTACGAGATTGATTTCGAGCCGTACAATCCTTCGAGTCTTGCTGCCAGCTATACGGCTACTTGGCTCTACGACAAATATTATAAATAAGGTTCGCGCGCACAGGTATGATGACGAATAACGCAGACAGCCGACTATCGCAAGGCGTACAAAGCAAGCTGGAGGAGTATCTGAAGACCGCTGACACGCACTTTTCCTTAGAATGGTTGCGCAAGTTGGTTTGGAACGACCTAAGGACAGACTTGAAGGCTTCAAAGTGCACTGAATACTGCCGCAACGTCAAAAAGGACCCTTGGCGCAGGTTTGTACTCGACTATCTCAGAACCTATCAGTCGAACCTCGGTCGTTATCAGGAGATGTCAAAGGCGCTGTTTGACGGCGAGGACTTTGTGCTGACCCTGATTGATGAACGTTCAGATTTGATTAAACAGTTTGTGTCGATGAAGGTGTCGTCGTGGTGGAAGAACGTCCAGCAGGACGATAATGGTGATTCGTTGCGCAAGTTTGCCAGTCGGTTGTATACGCTTTCCGAAGAGGACCAGAGGGCTTTTTTCGACATCATCGACCATTTGGGCATCACGACTGATTTGATATGTCGTCGTGATTATCTGTACGGCATGAAGCTTAATTACGTGTCGAGCGCCAAACGCTTGGAAGAACAGAGAAAAGGAGAAAACGACGATAACAAACTGACGAAAGAGCGTCTGCGCAAGGCTGTGGATGCCTGCAAAGACCTCTTCTGGGCACAAACGGCGTGGGCGGTGGTGTATGCTGTGTGTGTCGAAGATTGGGGGTTTGAAAAGAATAAGGCCAACTTCGAGCGCTATGTACAGACTCTGAAAGTACATATAGACTATGGTTGTCCCACGGGCACCCTTGACAGCGCCGAGGCAAGTAGTCCGTTCTTCAAACTCCCCACCGACCAGTGGCACGAAAATACCAGTTCGCAGCGTGTCTTCCGACTGCTCGAAAAGCTGCGTTCCGAGCTTTCGAAAGCGTAAATTAAACCAAAGTCTAAGGATTCTTAGGCTGTTTCCTAAGGATTCCGAGGTAAATAGGGAAGGGTTCATAAATGTATTAATTTTGCAGAAAAAATCCAAGGGGAAAGTCCCTGCGGACATTAATCTTCAAAATTTTTACATTTATGCAAAACAAAACTAATTTAAAACCAACGTGCTCCATGAATCTTTATGCTCAGATGGAGCCACTCACGTCCGATTGGTTTCGCCGTGAGACTGAGAGTGAGCAAACTAGTGTATTAATCAATGGCTTTCGTCAGACGCACGACGACAGGCAGAAACGCCGTCTGCCCGTGTGCTGCTTCCAGGCCATGTTCACACCCTCTACGAATAAGAAAGGTGTAGAGGGCCTGTGGCGCGAGAATCATGCCTCGGTGCTTACCGGACTGGTCATGATGGACGTTGACCACGTGGAACATCCTGAGCAGATCGTCGACCGATGGATGAAGCGCCAGGACTTCCACGAGCTGGGCATTGTGCTCATCTACATCACCCCCTCGGGCGAGGGCATCAAGGTGGTGTTCAAGGCTCGTAAGGACTGGGGCAACCTCATCGACAACCAGTACGAGATGGCTCAGCTGCTGGGTGTCACCATCGACCGCGGATGCAAGGATGCTGCCCGTTCGTCGTTCATTCCCAAGGCCGACGACGTGAAGTTCATCAGTGACGAGCTGTTCACCTACGTCGATCCTGAGTACGACGAGCAGTATGGCCACCTGTATCGTAACAAGCCCGCCAGGACCTGTCCGACGCAGAAGAAATGGCGCGACTACGAGAAGGCACTCCGTAAGAAGCCGTCAGACGCAGTAGAGGCAGTCGAGCAGAAGACTGAGACGGAGTCTGCCAAGGAGCCTGCCGAACTCTATCATGGTGTGCCTTACACCAAGATTGTCGACGCACTTGTGGCCATCGTAGGCGAGCCAAAGCAGGGCGACCGTCACGCAACGATGATGAAGTTGGGCAACCAACTGAGTGTCATCTGTGACAACGACCCCCATCTGCTGGCCAACGTCGTGAAAAGCGTTTCGTTCGTTCAGGACATCATCAAGGAACGCGGCGTTGAAGAGGTAGAACGCTCCATGCAGTACATTGCCGAGCATCCCAGCTACATGTATCCTTCGAACGACCTGAAGCAGGCCATGCGACAGGCTGGTGTCGAGAGTCAGAAAGATTCGGACGACCCGCTGGACATGTTGCCGCTTGGCGATTGGGCCAACCAGATTGAGGCGCTGATGCCCTACTACCCCTGTCTGCGTGAAGTGTGTCACGGGGTGCCCCGTAAGGCGTGGCCTGCAGCGGTCTTCGTGGCGGCAGCCTGCTATGGCACGCTGATGACCCGTTGCACCTACCACTACTACTTCCAGCCATCGAAGGAGCGTCGTCTGAACTACGGCATCTACATCGTGGGCGTGCCTGCTAGCGGTAAGTCGTTTGCCGTACGATTGGACAACCTCATCCTGGCTCCGCTGAAGGCAGAAGCAGGACAGGCCAATGCAGCCATCAACAACTACAAACGCGAGAAAAATGCCCGTGGAACGTCGAAGAAGGCTCAGGAGAAGGCCGCCCTAAACAAACCCTCCGGCATCAACCGCTACATGCCAGCACGAACGGCCAATGGTGTGTTCATCGAAAACATGCAGAATGCGGTGGAGATTGTCGACGGGCGCGAGATGCACCTGCATCTGGTGACGTTCGACTCAGAGCTCTGCAACGCCACCAATATGCAGAAGGGCGGTTCGTGGATTGACAAGTCGGCTATGGAACTGAAAGCCTTCCATAACGAGGAGGACGGACAGAACTACGCCAACAGCGAGTCCTATACCGGTATGTTCAATGTCTATTGGAACTACATCTACACCGGTACTCCCGATGCATTGAGGGCTAAGATCAACGAGCGTACTTTCGGAACAGGTGCGTCTACGCGAATGGCTGCCATTCCCATGCCTAAGCCCGAATTCATCATCTTCAAGGGTTCAGACGATGCTGATGCCGATCTCCGTGCTGATGCCACCATCAGCCAGTGGAGCACCCGTCAGAACACCCGTTACGGTGAACTGCCTATAGGGCCACTGGTAGACTGTTGTGAAGAATGGACCAACGAGCGACTGGCCATTGCGCAGTATAACGATGAGGATCTGGCCGACCTGATGCTGATTCAGCGAGTGGGTTACTATGGTGTCAACATCTCTGTTCCTTTCATCGACATGCGTCACGCCAAGGAGTTCGACGAGACGGGAACCTATCAGATTGACGATATCGATTGTCAGTTTGCCCGACTCATCATGAACATCCAGTATCGTTGTCAGCACCACTACTTTGGTGGTTTGGCATACAACTACTATGCCAATCTGAACCGCACCATGATAGCAGCCCAAAGCAACCACAAGTCGCGATTCGTAGATTGTTTCAGGACGCTACCTGGTGAATTCACTACCGAGGAGTTTGCCAAGGTCTTCGGACTGGCCAACACCGACTCCGCTTCGGCTCAGATTCGAACGCTGGTCAACGAGAAATCCATCCAGCGAGTCAAGCGCGGACACTATCGAAAACTAGTAGCATCCATTGCCTGATAGCTATTGGATGGCGAACGACAAAGCCTGATAGCCTATGAAAAAGCGTTCTTCAACTTTTCTTGGAACCGAGAAACCGAGAAAACGAGAAGAACGTTTTTTGCAAAAACCCGCAAATTTGGGCGTTTAAATATACGAAATATATTTTTTTGCAAACGATTTCCCTGTTTTTAACGTTTTTTAAATACGATATTTTTCTACTTTCCTGCTTTTTATTTAACTTTGCACCATCGTTTCGAAAAATAGTTCAACTAAATAACGTATTAATTAATTTAAATCTTATGAAAAAGTATTTGATGATTGGTTTAGCTGCTCTTGCTTTCGCCAGCTGCGCAAAGCACGACTTCGAGACAATGACTCAAGAGCAGATTGTTAAGGCCGAGTACGACGCCAAGTTCGTTGCTCACTTCCAGCAGCCCGCCTCTAACCACACTTGGGGCTTCGGCAGCGCATCAACCCGTGCCGTGAAACCTGTTTATGCTAGTGATAACTATGCTGCTTATAGCAAGACTAAACCCAGTGGTTTTACGGATGCAATTCCTTCCTCGCGCAAGCCCACTATGCCCACAAATTTCTATAATACAAGGGCAGAGGTTATTGCTGCAGGAATAGGTTGGCCAGAAGGAGATGCAATGAAAAAAGACAATGAGGTTGTGTTGCTTGATGAGGCTTATTTTGAAAGGGAAGCTGTTCAGGCTTATAAAGAATACATTCCTGGACAGATGAATAAATATGACAATTCGGTCTTTTACATTGACGGAAATGTCACCAAGTCATTCTCAACAAAGCAAGAATCGGGAAAGGGTGCAACAATTTGTGTGACTACTGGTTCTACTCTTAAGTTGACAGGTATTAGCCAATATACTACTATTTATCTTGCTCCAGGTGCAACTTTGGATCTCACGGATCTTGACTGGACTATGGATTTCCTAAATGAATGTGCAATCTATATGAATAGTGATAGCGAGCACAAAAGTATTCTGAAGGCTAATAATATTCAAATGACCAATGGCGGCGTCATTCTGAATCAGGGTGGTGAGATTGATGTAGATAATCTTACATTAGACGGCAATTGTGTGCTTTGGAATGAGGGTTCTTTAGATGTTGAATTTAAACTGGCTACTACAAACAACGATTGTTTGTTCTACAATGGTAATGGTTATTCCGCTACAGTAGGAAGTATGGATGTATTGACAGATCGTTGCGTTGTATATAATAATGGTGACTTTACTTGTGAAGGTGCACTTGCACTCACTGATGGCGCATCAGAATTTGCAAATGGCATTGACGGCACATTGAAAGCAGCTTCTGTAGACATGGCTTCTACTTCTTTGATGTACAACGCAGGTACAGCAATCGTCTATGGAATGACAATGATTGAAAATAAGACCAATAAGTGGCTGAACGAGGGTTCTTACACTTCTGGCGACTTCGAAATTACTGGTTTTGATAAGTCAGGTACAAATGTATGGAACAACTGTAAGTTGATCGTAACTGCTACCGGCACAGGAATGACAGGCTCGGGTAACTTCCATCTGAATCGTGGTTCGATAATTCTGGAAGGTGGTGCAGATGCAGGTAGTATGCTGGTTTGCGACTCCTTCACTTGGGAAGATACTTCTGGCTTCTATCTGGGCAGCAAGTCAATGGTTAATGTAATTGGCAACATCTATACAGACAACTATAACGAAGGCTATGGATTCTATGGCATTGGTCAGGAGCGTAGTGTTGTGAAGGCTGCAAGCATTACAAAGAGTGCTGACAACCAGTATAGCATGTCTTATTTTGGCAATCTTTATGTAGACATTGACGACCACTTCGAACAGGGTTCTATCGATCCTTGGGAAAACCAGCTTTTCTACCATTGTGACGAGACTGTAAAGTTCGGTAATGAGTCAGATAGTCCCGTTTACATCAAACCTTCAAATTGTAACGAAGGTTATGGAACTGAAAAGGAAGAGGAGTTCCCCGATTCTTTCACTGGTCGTATCATGGCTGAGGACTTGACAGCAAATAGTGATCCTACAGGTCAGAAGTCTGACTGGGACTTCAACGACGTTGTGTTCGACTGGGCAATTAGCGATGATGGCTCGAAGGCTTACGTTGAACTGTTGGCCGCTGGCGGTACTCTGCAAATACAGATTGGTGGTAAGCTCGAGAATGGCGTAGTAACTGGTGGTATTGAGATTCATAGCTCACAGGGACTTGGTGCATTTATGTGTAACACCGGTTTGACAACTGTTCCTACCAAGAAGCTTATCCTTACGGCTCCCGAAGGCACAACCTTTACAAATGGTAACGACATTCTGCTTACCGTATTAAAGAATGGTACATGGATGGAGATTCCTGCTAAGAGAGGTGAGCCTACCGCAAAGTTCAATTGCTCGACTACCACTGATTGGTGCGACGAATATGTTGACATCAAGAAGGCTTATACTAAGTTTAATGATTGGGTAGGTAACGAAAGTGTTGCTTGGGAAAATGATGTTGTCACCGATCTCGTTGACCTTGAATTGGAGAACAACGCTGCAGCACTTGAAGCTTTGCCAGAGTAATTAGACATCAAATACTTTGATTTTATATAATGAGGAAGGGGCGGTTGCGCGATGCAACCGCTCTTTTTTGGGCAATAATTTTGTTTTCTACAAGAAAACATGTACCTTTGCACGTTGTATTGGCAACGAACCGAAATAAAAGACAATGGTACTGAATTATATCTGGATAGCGTTTTTCTTGGTGGCGTTTGTGATTGCTGCTGTGAAACTGGTGTTTATGGGCGACTTCGACGTATTCCCTGCGATGATGGACTCGACGTTCTCGTCGTCGAAGACGGCCTTTGAGATTTCGCTGGGGTTGACGGGTGTGCTGTCGCTCTGGCTGGGCGTGATGAAGGTTGGCGAGAAGGGCGGTGTGGTCAACGTGCTGGCCCGCGTG
>JAEEGL015405882.1_pt1 | contig 11891 bp, 9 predicted proteins | sample 9134231 | NCBI WGS metagenome assembly JAEEGL01 (sample SAMN16246548, study PRJNA631951) | gut metagenome | biome: gut microbiome; feature: rumen; material: fiber-attached | host: Bos | place: Iran: Karaj | collected 2018-10 | reverse complement strand
GTGATGTCAACTTCGACAGAAGTGATGCGAATCAGATCTTTGTAGAGACAGATACCGGCGACATCTCGGGGACACTTCTTACCAACAAGGTGTTCTTCGCACAGACGGATACCGGCGATGTGGATGTGCCGCGGACGATCTCCGGCGGAAGGTGTGAACTCACGACGGATACGGGAGATATCTCGATTCGTATTGGCTAAGTTGGAGGAAGCCTGACCGGAGCAGGCTGAAGTAACACCGGGCGGCCTTCGGCCGCCCGGTTACCATTCACGCGCCGCCCGGAACACAGTCCCGATCCATACTTGATTTTTAGTATATAGTATGGTATACTAATTGTATCCGTTGGTCATTTAGGAATGAACTCCGATCGGATAGAAAAATGAAATACAAATGTATGAAGTGAAGGCGCCTTCATACGCGGGTAATCGTAGACATACAACTATACTGACAGGAGGAAATGCCTATGATCTATACCGTAACTTTTAACCCTTCACTAGACTATATCGTGGATGTCGATCATCTGCGGCTCGGTTCTGTGAACCGCACGACACACGAAGTTATCTACCCCGGTGGAAAAGGGGTCAATGTTTCCATTGTATTGAAAAATCTCGGCTTTGATAATACGGCGCTTGGTTTTCTGGCAGGCTTTACGGGTGAGGAGATCCGTGAGCGTATGCAGAAGGCCGGCATTAACGCGGAATTTATTACGGTACGCGAGGGGATGAGCCGTATCAATATTAAGGTTCGTTCTGATGAGGAGAGCGAGATCAACGGCATGGGACCGATGATTGGGAGCGCGGATATCGAGAAGCTCTATCAGAAGCTGGATACACTGACGGAGGATGACGTACTGGTTCTGGCCGGATCGATTCCGTCGGTGATGCCGGAGACGATGTATTCCGATATCATGAAGCGACTTGAGGGGAAGCGGATCCGCATCGCTGTGGACGCGACAAGAGATCTTCTGATGAATGTGATCCCGTATCGTCCCTTTGTGATCAAGCCGAACAATCATGAACTCGGGGAGATTTTCGGCGTGGAATTAAAGACACGTGAGGATGTGATCCCGTATGCGAAAAAGCTGAAGGAGCAGGGCGCCAGAAATGTCATCGTATCGATGGCCGGAGAGGGCGCGGTGATGGTAGCTGAGGACGGGATGGAGTACAGTTCGCCGGCGCCGAAAGGGAAGGTGGTGAATTCCGTCGGAGCGGGTGACTCGATGGTGGCAGGATTCCTTGCCGGATATCTTGCGACCGGAAGCTATGAGCAGGCGTTCCGTATGGGGATGTGCACGGGAAGCGCGAGCGCTTTTTCCGAGGAACTGGCTACGAAGGAAGAAGTGGAAGCGCTGATGAAGGCAACCTTCGGTGTGTGAATCCATCCGCCTTGTGGGGGCGGTTGATATAGAGACGCAGTAACCCTGCATAATAAAAAAGGGGGTGTTGTTTGTATGAGAATTACGGATCTTCTTGACAAGAGAAGTATCAAACTGGGCGGATCGGCAGCGGATAAGCCCGATGCGATCAGCCAGATGGTAGAGTTGATGAGTGCGAGCGGCAAGATCGGGGATGTGGACACCTATAAAAATGGCGTCTTTGCCCGCGAGGAGGAAGGCTCGACCGGTGTCGGCGAGGGGATCGCAATCCCGCACTGCAAGTCGGATGCCGTGAAGGAACCGGGGCTCGCGGCCATGACGATCCCGGCCGGTGTGGAGTATGACGCACTGGACGGCGAGCCGGTTAATCTGATCTTTCTTATCGCGGCTCCGAACACGGAGGACAACGTTCATCTGGACGTCCTCTCGAAGTTGTCAACGCTACTGATGGATGAAGCGTTTACAAGCAAACTGAAGGAAGCAAAGACCGTCGAAGAGTTCCTGGCAACGATCGATGAGGCAGAGGGCGGTAAGGAGCGGACCGAAGGGATCGTCGGCAACGCGGACGGCAAACTTCTCCTCGCCGTGACGGCTTGCCCGACCGGTATCGCGCATACCTACATGGCAGCGGAGGCGCTTGAAAAGAGAGCGAAGGAACTCGGACTTGCGGTTAAGATCGAGACCAGAGGATCGGGTGGTGCGAAAAATGTGCTGACGGATGAAGAGATCGCGAAGGCGGACGGGATCATCGTGGCAGCGGATACGAAGGTTCCGATGGATCGTTTCAACGGCAAACCGGTGGTGATCACCAAGGTCGCCAACGGCATCAACAAGGCGGATGAGCTGATTGATCAGGCGCTCTCCGGCAAGGCACCGATCTACAAAGGAAATGAAGGCGGGGCCAAAGAATCGTCATCCTCCGGAGGCAGTGTCGGCGGCTCGGCCTACAAGCATCTGATGAGCGGTGTATCACATATGTTGCCGTTTGTCATCGGCGGCGGTATCCTGATCGCGCTGGCATTTTTGGTAGACACGATCTGCGGCTACGGAGAGAGCGCCGGAGGAAACTTCGGTGTCATGACACCATTGTCAGCGTTTCTGAAATATGTAGGTGGTCTCGCGATGGGATTGATGGTTCCGGTGCTCTCCGGATACATCGCGTATTCGATTGCGGATCGTCCGGGACTGGCAGTCGGCTTTGCCGGCGGACTTTTGGCATCGAGCGGAAATGCTCTTTTGGCCGGGTTCCCGTTTGCGGAAGAAAACCTGACCGGGTTTAATAAGTTCATTGCGGACTTCGGATTCCAGGGACCGAATGGCGGTAATACGGTATCCGGTTTCCTCGGTGGTATTCTGGCCGGTTTCCTGGCGGGTGCTATCGTGCTCGGTTTGAAAAAGCTTTGCTCCGGTCTTCCGGAAGCACTTGACGGCATCAAGCCGACACTGATCTATCCGCTTGTCGGGATATTTTTAATAGGTGTACTGATGTGCTTCATCTTCAACCCGTTGATCGGACTTGCCAATACCGCGCTCAGTGATATGCTGTCAGGGATCGCGAAGGCGGATATGATTGCAGTGCTGGGACTCCTACTCGGTGCGATGATGGCGATCGATATGGGCGGACCTATCAACAAGGCGGCGTATGTCTTCGGTACCGGTATGCTGGCCCAAGCGGCGGATATGGTAGCCAGCGGTGCGGCGCAGTCGGATCCGGGCGTGCAGGCCTGCTATATCGCGATGGCGTCCATCATGGTCGGCGGTATGGTACCACCGGTCGGGATTGCTTTGGCGTGCTGGGTATTCCCGAAGAAGTTTACGAAGCCTCAGCGAAGTTCCGCGCCTTCGAATATCGTAATGGGATGTTCGTTCATCACGGAGGGCGCGATTCCTTTCGCGGCATCGGATCCGCTGCATGTGATCCCGTGTACGATGATCGGAGCGGGTGTGGCAGGACTTCTGTCAGCGGTGTTCGGTTGTACGCTGATGGCGCCGCATGGAGGTGTGTTTGTATTTGCAACTGTCGGTTCGCCGCTTTTGTATGTAGCGGCGTGGTTGATCGGATCGGTAGTGACGGCGGTTCTTCTGGGACTTCTTCGTAAGCCGGTCGGAGAGGAGGTATAACAACATGAAAGAGTTTACTTATGTGATCAAGGACGAGCAGGGAATTCATGCGAGACCGGCCGGACTTTTTGTCAAGGAGGCAGCCGCTTGTGAATGTGCGGTAACGATATCCAAGGACGGCAAGGAGGTTGACGCGAAGCGGATTCTCGGCGTAATGGGACTCGGAGCCAAGCAGGGACAGGAGATCGTGCTCAAATGCGACGGCGCGGATGAGGAGGAAGCGATCGCGAAGCTTTCGAAGTTCCTGGAGGAAAATCTATGATCGAAATTGAAGGCAAAAGTGTTTTTAACGGGGTGGCGATCGGACCGATCGCCATCTTTGTCAAAGTGGACACGCAGGTTCGCAGGGAGGCGATCGAGGATCCGGAGGCTGAGATAGCGCGCTATCATGAAGCGACGGAGACCGCCAAGGATCAACTTCAGGCGTTGTATGAGAAAGCGCTGAAGGAAGTTGGCGAGGAGAGTGCATTTTTATTCCAGTCACACCAGCTGATGCTCGATGATCTCGACTATGTGGAGAGCGTGGAGAACATCATACGCACGCAGAATACCAACGCGGAATATGCGGTGGCGCAAACCGGTGACAACATGGCGGAGATTTTTGCCATGATGGATGACGCGTATATGAAGGAACGCGCGGCGGATGTGAAGGACGTGACCAACCGTGTGATCGGTGTTCTGTCCGGCAGCGGCAGCGCCGGTATGCGGGCTGACGTGCCGTCGATCCTGCTGGCGGATGACCTTGCGCCGAGTGAGACCGTGCAGCTCGACAAGTCGCTGGTGCTTTCTTTCGTGACGCGATATGGCTCGACGAATTCGCACACGGCGATCCTGGCCAGGACGATGAATATCCCGGCGCTGATCGGTGTGGATTATCCGGAGGACTGTGAGGGGAAGACGGCGATCGTGGACGGCGCACTCGGAAAGATCATCATCGATCCGGACGAGGCGACGCTGGCTGCTTATCAGAAGAAAAAAGAAGAAGAAGAGAAGAAGGCCGCGCTCCTGCAGGAACTGAAGGGCAAGGATAATGTCACGAAGGACGGTAAAAAGATCAACATCTATGCCAATATCGGCGGTGTGAAGGACGTGGCAAGCGTGCTGGAAAACGACGCCGGCGGGATCGGACTTTTCCGAAGTGAATTTCTGTACCTCGAATCGGATGACTTCCCATCGGAGGAAGAGCAGTTTCAGGCTTACCGCAAGGTGGCCGAGATGATGGGTGGCAAAAAGGTGATCATCCGAACACTCGACATCGGAGCCGACAAGCAGGTGGATTATTTTGAACTGGACAAGGAAGAAAATCCCGCGCTCGGTTACCGGGCGATCCGTATCTGCCTGACACGTCAGGAGGTGTTCAAGACGCAGCTTCGAGCGATCTACCGGGCGAGCCACTACGGGACGATCTCCGTGATGTTCCCGATGATCATTTCGCTTGATGAGGTAAAAAAATGTAAAAACATGGCGGAACTGGTGCGTCGTGAACTCGACAGTGAGGGGATCCCGTACGGAGATGTGGAACTGGGCATCATGATCGAGACACCGGCAGCGGTGATGATCTCCGATGAACTGGCAAAGGAAGTGGATTTCTTCAGTGTCGGGACGAACGATCTGACGCAGTATACACTGGCGATCGACAGACAGAATCCGAAGCTGGATGATTTTTATGACGCACATCACCCGGCGATCTTAAAGATGCTGAAGATGATCGTGGACAACGCGCATGCCGGAGGAGCGTGGGCCGGTATCTGCGGCGAACTTGGAGCGGATACCACACTCACGGAGGAGTTTCTTCGGATGGGCTTTGATGAGCTGTCCGTCTCGCCGTCGATGGTGCTTCGCGTGCGTGAGCAGGTAAGACAAACGGATCTGAGTGCAGGGGGTTAAGGTTTTCTTCCGATGATCCGATATATACTACGAGGTGCACGAGAAGCGTCTCAAATCTAATAGCAAAGGAGGGCTATGTATGACAGGTATCAATGGATTCGGTGCGTATCAGAACACGATGATGAATGCGCTGAATCAGAAGCAGAAGGCGGATGCGGACAAGACGACGAAGAAAGCGGAGGAGCAGGAAAAGATTCGTGCAGCGAAGCGTAATGAAAGAGCCGACAAGTCCGGAAAAGCCGACAAGACTCAGGACACGGAAGTCCAGCTTAGTGACAAAGCAAAAGCTCTGTTGGAAGACCTGAAAGCCAAGTATGGAAATATGGACTTCTTCGTGGCCGACTACAGTACCGAGGAGGAAGCGCAGAGTTACCTCTCCCGCGGTACGAAGGATTTCAGTGTACTGATCGATCCGGCAACTCTCGAAGCGATGGCTGCTGACGAGGAGACCAAGACGAAGTACACGGATATGATCGACAAGGCGACATCACAGCTCGCCGAGATCAAGGATCAGCTCGAAGAAGATGAAAACACCGAAGTGAAGCGCATCGGATTTACCATCAACGATGACGGATCGATGTCCATGTTCGCGGAACTCGAGCAGATCTCCGAACGCCGTAAGGAAGCGATTGCCAAGGAACGTGAGGCTCGCAAGGCTGAGGCTGAGGAAGAAGAAAAACGCGCCGAGAGAAAAGCCGAGAAGGAAGAGGAGCAGGAAAAGCTCAATGTCGGCGGACTCGAGGAAGCAGGCGGCCCGCGTCGTACCCGCTCTCTCTGGGATGGGATTCTCCCGCCGGATGAGAAGGTGAAGCGTACGGTGGTCAGCGCCAATACGGTAGAGGATCTGATCTCTCAGATCAAAACTGTCAACTGGGATGAGATTGAGGCAGTTGACAACAAGCCTCCGATAGGTGGCAAGTTCGATTTTAAACTATAATTCTTAAGTCAAAAAAACAAGCTCCCGGGGATCCGATCCCACGGGAGCTTGTTTTGTATATTTCAGTCACTTATATATCTTTATTCCGGAACCCTTTTTGTAGACATAGGTCTTCACGCGCTGCTTCGTCGGGAATCCCATTCCCATCGCCGTAGCCTTCTTCAGGATCTTGTTGTAGGAGAGCTTCTCCTTTTCTTCATTTTCTTTTTCAAGAACCTTGTTTTCACGTTCGAGTGAGTCAATCTCCGATCGGAGAGTGAAGATCTGCTTGTCTAAAAGAGTCTGAGAGTTGTGAAAGCTTACCACGGAGAGAGAGGTGGCGAAGCTAAGGATCGCTGCAAAGATCATGGCGACCACGGTTTTCTTAAACTGTTTTCTTTCGTGTTCCTTCTCGATGTCAATGACACGGATGCGGCGACCGGTGTCCACGATCCTCACCGCCGTGGTGCCGATGATGTACTCTGAAACTGCCTTCAAATCTTGTCTCCCTTTGCATTCCCTTTAACTGACGCCGGCTTGTCTGTGGCCTCCACGATAAGCATCGTGATGGCGCCGGAACGAGAGGTATAATGCTCGTCCGCGTAGCGATCAACGCGGCGTACAACCTCGTCTTCCAACGTGATGTTGATCCTCTTTTTCATCACAAACCTCCGGTGTCCCTGCAAAACATCAGTGTAACAAAATGTAAAACGTGTGTATAAATCACATACATAAACCACATAAGATATACTCATTATATACCAATCGTGTGTATAAGTCAAGAGGAAATTTTCCCTTTACAATCGGGACACAAAGTGCTAAAATAGACTACAAGTGACGATTTATTTTTATTAAGGAGGTATTGTTTCATTATGGCTAGACAAAAACAGTCAATGGATGGAAACACCGCCGCCGCTCATGTAGCGTATGCGTATACTGAGGTGGCTGGTATCTATCCGATCACACCGTCCAGTCCGATGGCTGACTCTGTAGATATGTGGTCAGCAGCAGGACAGAAGAACATCTTTGGAAGCACTGTGAAGGTTATCGAGATGCAGTCTGAGGCTGGAGCAGCCGGTACGGTTCACGGATCCTTGGCGACCGGTGCACTGACGACGACATTTACCGCGTCTCAGGGACTTCTTCTCATGATTCCGAACATGTACAAGATCGCAGCAGAGATGCTGCCGTGCGTATTCGATGTATCGGCTCGTACCGTATCGACTCACGCTCTGAACATTTTTGGTGATCACTCCGACGTATATGCGTGCCGCCAGACCGGTTTCGCTATGCTCGCTGAGACCAATCCGCAGGAGGTTATGGACCTCAGCCCGGTTGCCCATCTGGCAGCTCTCGAGGGCAAGGTTCCGTTCATCAACTTCTTTGACGGTTTCCGTACTTCACACGAGATTCAGAAGATTGAAAAATGGGATTACGAGGATCTCAAGGAGATGTGCCCGATGGATGCTGTTGAGGCATTCCGTAAGCACGCGCTGAATCCGGAGCATCCGGCAGCACGCGGTTCTCATGAGAACGGCGATATCTTCTTCCAGCATCGCGAGGCCTGCAACAAGGCATACGATGCACTTCCGGCTGTTGTTGAGAAGTATATGAAGAAGATAAATGAGAAACTCGGAACCAACTACGATCTGTTCAACTACTACGGAGCACCGGATGCTGACCGCGTGATCATCGCGATGGGATCCATCTGTGACGTGGCAGAGGAAGTTATCGACTACCTGACCGCTCAGGGTGAGAAGGTCGGACTTATCAAGGTTCGTTTGTATCGTCCGTGGTCTCCGGAAGCGATCCTCAAGGTGATTCCGAAGACAGCAAAGAAGATCGCTGTTTTGGATCGTACCAAGGAGCCGGGATCTCTCGGCGATCCGCTTTACCTCGACGTGGCAACTACGCTGCGTGAGGCAGGAATGAACGATATCATCCTTACCGGCGGCCGTTACGGTCTGGGATCCAAGGATACCCCGCCGTCATCGGTATTCGCTGTATATAAAGAACTGGAGAAGGCAGATCCGAAGCCGCGCTTCACGATCGGTATTGTCGATGACGTGACCAACCTGTCTCTTCCGGAGGTTAAGCCGGCACCGATCACCTCGGCTAAGGGCACCAAGGAGTGCAAGTTCTGGGGTCTCGGCGGTGACGGAACGGTCGGAGCAAACAAGAACTCCACCAAGATCATCGGTGACCACACCGACAAGTACATCCAGGCTTACTTCCAGTATGATTCGAAGAAGACCGGTGGTGTTACGATCTCTCACCTGCGTTTCGGTGACAACCCGATCCGCAGCCCATACTACATCAACCAGGCTGACTTCGTTGCCTGCCACAACCCGGCTTATGTTACACAGGGTATGAAGATGGCACAGGATGTTAAGCCGGGCGGTGTATTCATGATCAACTGCCAGTGGTCCGATGAGGAACTGGAGAAGCATCTGAATGCTGAGGCAAAGAAATATATCGCTGACAACAACATTCAGCTTTACACGATCAACGCGATCGACAAGGCAATCGAGATCGGAATGGGCAAGCGTACCAACACGATCCTGCAGTCCGCATTCTTCAAGCTGGCTGACGTAATGCCGATCGACGAGGCTGTAACCTTCATGAAGGAGGCGGCTAAGAAGTCCTACTCCAAGAAGGGTGACGCGGTCGTAGAGATGAACTACAAGGCTATCGACGCCGGTGTCGATGCTATCCATAAGGTAGAGGTACCGGATTCCTGGAAGAACCCGGCACCGGATGCTCCGGCTAAGGAGCTTGAAGGTCGTCCGGAGGTTGTTAAGCTTGTTAAGGATCTCCTCGGACCGATCTCCAAGATGGATGGTGACAGCCTTCCGGTATCTGCTTTCGTAGATAATCCGGACGGTCAGTTCGTAACCGGTGCTTCTGCATATGAGAAGCGCGGTACCGCCGTTATGGTTCCGCAGTGGAATCCGGATTCCTGTGTACAGTGTAACAGCTGTGCATTCGTCTGCTCACACGCAACGATCCGTCCGTTCATCCTGGACGCTGACGAGATCAGCAAGGCTCCGGGCCAGATCAAGCTGACCGAGTCCAAGCATGCGACTACAGACGGCATGAAGTACACGATGAGCGTTTCACCGCTTGATTGTATGGGATGCGGCGAGTGTATCACCGTTTGTCCGAAGGCAGACGACGCACTCAAGATGGTTCCGCAGGAATCACAGGCCGATCAGCAGCCGGTATTCGATTACCTCGTTGCCAATGTCGGCAAAAAGGAAATCAAAGAGAACTTCACGGATGCTACACCGATCGGTTCTCAGTACAACCAGCCGCTGCTTGAGTTCTCAGGCTCCTGTGCAGGCTGTGCCGAGACCTCTTATGCAAGACTTATCACACAGCTCTTCGGTGAGCATATGTTTGTATCCAACGCGACAGGATGCTCGTCCATCTGGGGTAACCCGGCAGCGACAGCTCCGTATACCGTTAACAAAGACTCCCTCAAGGGACCGGCATGGTCGAACTCCCTGTTCGAGGACAACGCAGAGCATGGTTTGGGTATGCACCTTGGCCAGAAGTACCTGCGTGACCAGCTGATCGAGAAGCTCGAGGGCATGAACGCATCCGGTTCACTCGGAGATGCTGTTAAGGCATATCTTGATACCAAAGATGATACACGTAAAAATGGTCCGGCTGCCGATGCTCTTATCGCTGAGCTCGAGAAGGACGGATCTGCTGATGCTAAGGAAATCCTCGCTAAGAAGGATTATCTGTCGAAGAAGTCCACATGGATCTTCGGTGGTGACGGTTGGGCATACGACATCGGTTTTGGTGGTCTCGACCACGTACTGGCATCCGGCGAGAATGTAAACGTAATGGTATTCGATACCGAGATGTACTCCAACACCGGTGGTCAGGCTTCCAAGGCTTCCAACATCGGTGAGGTTTGTCAGTTTGCTGCAGCAGGTAAAGAGATCGGTAAGAAGAGTCTTTCCGAGATCGCTATGAGCTATGGTTATGTATATGTAGCGCAGATCGCGCTCGGTGCTAACCCGGCACAGGCTGTCAAGGCTATCGCTGAGGCAGAGGCTTACAACGGCCCGTCACTCATCATCGGTTACGCACCTTGCGAGCTCCACGGAATCGCTAAGGGCGGTATGAACCATTGCCAGGATGAGATGAAGAAAGCTGTTAAGGCCGGTTACTGGAACCTGTTCAGCTTCAACCCGGCACTCAAGGCCGAGGGCAAGAATCCGTTCACATTCACATCAGAGAAGGGTGTAGACTTCGCCGGTTATCAGGACTTCCTGAACAACGAGGCACGTTACACACGTCTGATCAAGCCGTTCCCGGATCGTGCAGACAAGCTGTTTGCCGAGTCGGAAGAGGCCGCAAAGGCACGTTACGAGCATCTTAAGAAGTTGGTTGAGCTCTATGCGTGACGTATTGTGACGGTCACTGAAGTACAATAATTGTGCATATGGAGAGTCGGTGCCTGGGCGCCGGCTCTCTTTGTTTTTCATTTTTTAAACTCAAGTCAGTATTGCGAACAGAAGGGAAATATGCTATAATTCATACCATGAAAATGATCATCATTCCGCTGTTAGCGGCTCTCATGTCGTTCGGAGTCGCTATGGTACTGACACGTCTGATTACGTGGAAGAGGCGGAAAACAGGGCGATTGACCAAAAGAAGAAGACTGATAACATTTTTCATTATCCTTTTCTCGAGCTATTTTCTTGGAGGATTCATCTACTTCGGAATCTATACGCACGCGACAGATCATGCGCTGGAATTCATGAATGGCACGGATTTGGTTCATGTTGAGGAGATTTCGGACGGGTATTTCTTCAACGGGCCGGGAAGCCGGGATGCCCTGATCTTTTATCCGGGAGCCAAGATCGATGAAAAAGCGTACGCGGAGCTGATGGTGAAGCTGGCCGAGAGCGGTATCGACTGCTTTTTGGTAAAAATGCCCCTGCATATGGCTATATTCGGTGGAGGAAAGGCCGGTTCCGTGATGGAGAAGTACGAGTATCCGTGCTGGTATATCGGCGGGCACTCGTTGGGTGGCGCGATGGCGGCGATCTACATGGCCAAAAATCCGGAGAACTTAAAGGGGGCACTGCTCTTGGCGGGATACAGCGAGGAACAGCTTCCGGAGGGCGTGCCGATCTATTCGATTGTCGCCGAGAATGACAAGGTGCTCAATTGGGATAAGTATAACGAGTGTAAGAAAAAATGGCCGCTCATGGTAAAGGAGATCACGATCAAGGGTGGCAACCACAGCCAGTTCGGAGACTACGGATTGCAGAAGGGCGACGGGGAAGCGACTATATCTTGTGAAGAGCAGATGAAACAAGTCGTGGAGGCCGCTGTGGAAATGATAAAGCCGGATCCTGACTATGGTGTGACGGACTAAAAAAAACGCATTTTTTATTGATTTTTTCAGCAAGTTGTGGTAGAATTAACTAGTATTTTGAAAGTGGCCGGATCGGATGAGAATTATCAGCCGCTTTTATGGAAAGGAGACCGAAATATGGGTGCAAGTGAGCATGCTATTCTCTCACAGGCAGAGATCGATAACCTGATCGCCCAGCTGGCAAAGGCGAC
>JAEEGL013702785.1_pt1 | contig 11891 bp, 8 predicted proteins | sample 9134231 | NCBI WGS metagenome assembly JAEEGL01 (sample SAMN16246548, study PRJNA631951) | gut metagenome | biome: gut microbiome; feature: rumen; material: fiber-attached | host: Bos | place: Iran: Karaj | collected 2018-10 | reverse complement strand
TTGCTTCGTCGGCCTAAAGGCCTCCTCGCAATGACACGAAAGCCCCGTTGTCATTGCGAGGAACGAAGTGGCGAAGCAATCCGTTCCCCGAAATTCAACGATTTAGAAATCAAATAGTATTACTTTCTATTTCACCTGTACCCGTTTGCCCGTGTCGATGCAGTCCTCCGCGCCGTCCCCGCCCCGGAGCACCACGTACACCTTCCAAACACCTTCCTTGAGGCCCTCCGTGGTGAAGGACGCGGTGAACCCGGAGCCATCCAGCATGTCCCCCAGCTCGTTCCAGAAATACGAGGTCACGTCCGGGCGGTTCACCGCCGCCGTATCCACATAAGCCACGGCCTCGCCTCGCACCAGCGCTACCTGGAGCTCGCCCAGTGAAGCGGCGCGCCCGGGCCGGAAGGCCCAGCCGGTGACGGACACCTGGCCCTCCTTCTGTTCAAAGGCGTCCACGCACATCCGCATGCGCCCCGTACTCTTTGGAAGGCCGACGCTTTCCTCCACCACGGGCGCGCCGGTCTCTCCCATGGGCATCTGGGACATGCCGCCGGACAGCCTTTCCACGTATTCCATGATGACCACGTCGGGCTTTTCCGCCGCCACGTAGTCCATGCGCACGCAGGAGGACCACACGAACAGCACCCGGGAGAAGTTCTCCGCGAAGAAGGGTTTGAGCGCCTCGCAGAAGGAGTCCTGGAACACCACCGCCCTGGGGTACTCCGGGTGGTCCGGGTTCTCGAATATGGCAATCTGCCGGGCCTCGTCGCCGGGGTGGGTCTCGATATAGCGACTTTCCACCCGCACCGCCGAGGGATTCACCACCCGGCAGGGCACGCTCTGGTCCTCCGGCGTCTCGCCCAGCATGTTGGCCATATCCCCCACAAAGCCGTCCACCGGCTCGCCGAACTCCACGTCCGCCTCTGTCAGCGGCACGAATCCGGGCAGTATGTCCGCCAGCGTCTCCGCCGCCTTCCGGTATCCCGCCCAGGCCCCCCGGGCGTTCCAGTGGGTGTCCGTCTTGTAATACAGCGTATCCTCTCCCTTGGCCCCGATCACGCCGGGGCGCAGGTCGGCGATGTGCACGCCCCGGGCCCCCTCCAGCGCCGCGAAGGACTGGGTGAGGCGGCTGTCCCCTTCCGCGCCCTGCAGGGCGTCGGGAAGGTATTCGGGATACACCGTGTGTTTGTCAGGGCACACCATCAGCACATACTGGGCCCCCGCCTCGCCCACCTGGCGGGCGGTCTCGCTCTGGGCGTTGTATATATCCTCCCGCTGCCCGGCGGAGAACCTGATGCGCCTGAGTATGTCGTCCTGGGAGCCGTCGGCCATGTAAAAGAGGTAACCTTCCTTCCCCCGGGCCACGTTGTTCACCACCGTAAACGCCCCGCCGCCGGAGCCGGTGACTTTGCCGCTCAGGCGCACGAAGAGGCCGCGAAAGGCCAGATGGTCGCCGAACCAGTCCTCCACCGCCCCGGGCCATTTGCTGAGGCGGGTGTTTTCGTCCGGCCACTGGGCCAGGTTGCGGTTTTCGCCCTCCACGTGCTTCTCCGCTCCGGGGAGCCAGTGCCCCCACGCCGGGAACAGGCACAGCGCAAAGAACAGGACCAGCATCACCGCGGAAATCCACTTTTTCATGCCTGCGCCTCCTCTCAAAAGCGGAAATAGATGAAGGGATTGTAGGTCCCGCCCGCCAGCAGCACACAGCAGGCCGCCAGGATCAGCGCCGCCGCCAGCACGCCCGCCAGGTCAAAGGCCCAGGCCCGGCGGGAGCGTTCCCGCCGCTTTTTCACGACGTTCAGCCAGGGCACAGCGCCCAGGACGCCCGCGGCGGCGCCCAGCCATACCCGGATCCCGGCCAGGTCGCCGACGCTCACGACGCCGCCCTGCCCGGCCATGGCTTTCAAATACTCCCAGGCCGCGCCCAGCGTGTCCGCGCGGAACAGCACCCAGCCCGCCGTCACGATCAGGAGGGTGAGGGGTACGCCTATGAGCTTCGGCCTTTTCTTTTTCAGGAAGGGCAGCCTTTCCAGGGCCAGGAACAGTCCGTGATACAGGCCCCACACCAAAAAACTCCAGCTGGCCCCGTGCCACAGCCCGCACAGGGCAAACACGATCACCAGATTCAGGCAGGTCCGCGCCGCGCCCCGGCGGCTGCCGCCCAGGGGGATGTAGAGATAGTCCCGGAACCAGCCGGACAAGGTCATGTGCCAGCGCCGCCAGAATTCCCGGACACTGGAGGCTATGTAGGGATAGTTGAAATTCTCCGGGAAATCGAACCCCAGCATGGTCCCCAGGCCGATGGCCATGTCCGAATAGCCGGAAAAGTCGTAGTAGATCTGCAGGGCGTAGCAGACCGCGCCCATCCAGGCCGCGCCCGCGTTCAGCGAAGCGCCGCCCAGCTCGAAGGCCATGTCCGCGCATTCCGACACCAGGTTGGCGATGAGCACCTTTTTGCCCAGACCGATACAGAACCGGCGGGCCCCCTCGCCCAGGCGGCTCACCTCCAGGGGCTTCTGCTCCTTCAGCGTCCGGGATACCTGGGGATACCGCACGATGGGTCCTGCGATCAGCTGGGGGAACATGCTCACGTAGGCCCCGAATATCACCGGATTTTTCTCCGCCGCCGCGTCGCCCCTCCACACGTCCACGATGTAGGACATCATCTGAAAGGTATAAAAGGATATGCCCAGGGGCAGCGCCAGGCGGGCCAGGGGCAGATTCGTCCGCAGCAGCCAGTTGGCGCTGCCGATGATGAGGTCGGCGTACTTGAACACCGCCAGCATGCCCAGGTCCAGCGTCAGGGCCAGCGCCAGCAGGCCCTTTTTGTGCCATTTGCCCAACGCCAGGCCCAAAGCCCAATTCACCCCGATGCCAAACAGCATCAGCAGCAGGTATATTGGCTCGCCCCAGGCATAGAACGCCAGGCTCAGCAAAAGCAGCGCCGCCGTCCGGGGCCGCACCAGGTAATATACCGCCAGCGCCAGCGGCAGAAACGCAAAAAGAAAAATGGGGGAAGCAAACACCATTGTTTTTTGCCTCCTTTTTCTGTAAGTGGAGAAGCGTGCCTCTCCGATTCCCATAAAAAGGGCCCGAAAGCGCCGCCGTGGCGGTCCTTTTCGGGCCCTTTTCTGTGCCTTTATCAGTCGATCCGTATGCCGTACACGTGTCCGGCCTTGGTGCCTATGACGATGACGTTGTCGAACACCGCGGGGCTGGCCTCGATCTCGCCGTCCAGGGCGGTCTCTGTGATCAGCTCGCCGGAGCGCCCGTCGTAGATCTGCACCTTTCCGCTGGAGAGGGCCTGCACGATGTAGCCATTGCCCATTTCGTCGTACACCGCCACGGGGGAGGAAATGCTGTGGGTCCCCAGGTTGGCCTTCCAGACCACGTCGCCGGTGCCTTTGTCCAGGGCCAACAGCGTGCCGCCTTCGTTGGTGTGGGCCACGTTCATGAACACCAGGTCGCTGAGGCCGTTTTTGCCCAGGGCGGGGGTGGCGAACAGGCCGCCGGTGCCCTTCACGGTGATGTTCAGGTCCATGCTCCAGTTGGTCTTGCCCGTGAGGGCGTCGATGCGCCGGATGATGGTGCGGGCGTTCTTGCCCACGCTGAACAGGGTCCCGGTGTACAGCCACACGCCGTCGTCGTCTTCCTCGATCACGATGGTGGCGTCGGTGTCGTCTCCGGTCTTCACGGCCCACAGGGCCTTGAGGGTATTCAGGTCCACGCAGGTCACCAGGCCGTAGTTGTCGGCCAGGTAACCATAGTGGTTGTAGATGGCCATGGAGCTTTCAAAGCCCGCGTACATGGTCATGGGGTTGACGTAACGGTACTTGTCCACGGAAGGACGGATGCTCAGCGTGCCGGTCTCCTCGTCGTAGTCGGAATTCAGGTCCACGCAGTACACCACACCGTTCTCGCTGGGCCAGAAGAGCGTATCCGTCTCCGCGTCCACCAGGGGCGAGCTGTCGCACAGGGGATAGTTCACCACCGCGGCGTTGTCCTGGTTGTTGATGAAGTACAGCTCCTTGCCGTCGATCAGGCTGTAGATGCGCATGCCGGAGTCCACGCCCGGATTGTTGCTCTTGCTGCCCTGACCCACATACAGCAGGGGGTAGCCCCTGGGATCCACGGCGGGAGTGCCCTTCACGGGCGCGCCCACCTGTATGGCGTCCCGGGTGGGAGCGCCGTCGTCCAGGTCAAAGAAGAGTACCTCGCCGCCCAGCGTGGCCACGATGACCTCCACCAGGCCGCTCTTGGCCTTCTTGTCGGCGTACAGGTTCATGTTCTGGCGGGTGGCGTCGTCCCACTTCACCAGCAGCGGCTGGCCGGTCCAGCCCAGGCCCTTCTGATTGCCGTTGGCGGTGGTTTCCACGGTGTAGGCCACGGTCAGAGAGGTGGGCGTATCCATCAGGGCCCCCGCCGAAGCGCTGTCGCGGTAGTTGTTGCCCCGGAAGGTGGTCACGCCCTCCAGATCGGCGTACAGCTCGCCCTGGTTCATGGAGATTTCGTTTTCCCGCTCAAAGCTCTGAGTCTGCTGGCCGTTCTGCCACACGTTCTCCGACAGCTGCAGGTCGGCCCTGCCGGGCTTCACCTTGTCGTTGATGGCTTCCGCGTCGATTTCCTCCACGCCGCTCTCGATGGGCGCGGGCGTGGGAGTGGGCGCCGGTGTGACCTCCGGTTCCGGCTCCGCCGTGGGCTCGGGCGTGGCTTCCACCACTGCCACGGGCACGGGCGTGGGCTTGGGCGTAGGCGCGGGGGTCGCGGTGGGCAGCGGGGTAGGCGTGGCGCCGGTAAAGAAGGACACCACGGGATCCGTGCTGCCGAACCACATCATCACGCCGATATAGGCGCACAGTCCCAGGATAATGATGATCGCCAGAGCGTTCAGCACCCGTCCGACCCGCCGTCTGCGGCGGGCCCGGGCACGCTTTTCGGATCGGGTGAGGACCTCTTCGTCTTCATCGTCTTCTTCGTCCTCATCCTCATCCTCGGCCTCGTCGCCCAGCAATTCCTCCAGGGCGACCTTCTCCGCCTCCTCCAGGTCGGTTTTCTTGTCCATAGTATCGTCCATAGCGCGAATTCTCCTTTACATTGGCGTAGCCCCGGAGCGCGTCAACCCTCGGCGCCCGCCCCGGTTCCGTCTCCCTCAGACTCCCCGGCTTCCTGCGCCCCGCCGTCCTGGGTGATGGCCACGGGCTCATCCTCGGCCTTCTGGGGCTCGGGGAAGATCTGATTGACGAAGGGCACCACGCCGCCCACGGTATTGCGCACGGCGTCCAGGGAAATCTGGTTGTTGGCTTCCGCCACACGCAGGGCCAGTATGGTCAGAAGCAGTATCAGGGCAATGACGATCAGGCCCTTCAGGAAAGCCAGGAAGCGTTTCCCGAAGCCCATGCTCTCATCGTCGTCGTCGTCGTACTCGTCCAGTTCCATATCGTCCTCATCCTCTCCCTCTGCGTCTTCTTCGTAGACTTTGCGGGCCTTTTTCTTTTCCTTGCGGGCGGGTTTGATGTCCTCATCCTCGTCCTCGTCTTCGTCGTCCTCGTCGTACACGGGCTTTTTGGCCTTGCGGTCCTTCTTTTTCTCCTTGCGGGAGGGCTTCTTTTCTTCCTTTTCCTCTTCCTCGTCGTCCTCGTCCTCATCCTCATCGGACTCGGCGCTGCGGGACAGTCGTCCGGTGCGGGCGTCGTCCTCGTCATGCTTGCGGGACATGGTAAACAAAGCGGTGGGCTCGTCCACGGCGGGCAGATCTTCCTCGCTCTTTCCTGCCTGGGCCGCTGCCTTGGCGCGGCGTTCCCGCCTGGACATGGTGGGCTGCTCGTCGAGGTCCTCGTACAGCTGATCCGTCAGACTGGTGGCCTGAGTGCGTTCCTGATCGTCCATGTGGATTTCCTCCTTCAAATTCACCGCTTTGGCATCTTCTTGGCTTTCGCGGGTCGATTTCTTTTCAGTGGCTTTCCTTCTGTTGCGGCGGGAGCGGTTTCGACCGCCGTCCTCCCCGTCGTCCTCATCGTCCTCGTCTTCTTCGTCGTCTTCCTCGGCCTTGCCCTTTTTTCGGCGCAATCGGCTCAGGAATCCGCCGCTCTCTTCTTCGTCGTCTTCGTCCTCATCCTCGTCGGAGTCGTCGTCTTCGTCATCCTCGTCGGGTTTCCTGCGCCGGAACCAGCTCAGTAGCCCGCCTTCGTCATCGTCATCGTCCTCGTCCTCGTCGTCTTCTTCGTCCGTATCTTCGTCTTCGCTTTCATCCTTTTTCCGGCGGAAGCGGCTCAGTATGCCGCTGCTTTCTTTCCCGTCTTCCTCTTCAGACTCAGCTTTTTGAGCCGCATCTGCCGCCGCCTGTTTCGTCTCCGGCGTCAGCTCCCCGGCGGTTTCCACGTCTTCGCCCAGCAGTTCGGCGTTGGGCGTGTACTGATACTCGTACACATCGTCCCCGTCTTCCGCCTCGTCCGACTGAGGGGCATCTTTTTCGCCGTCCTCCGGTTCGTCGTCGGCGGCCTTGCGCAGGCTCTTGATTTTGGTCACGCCCTTTTTCATGAACCCGGCGGCCTTGGCGAAGGTGCCCTTGGCGGAGCGGATCATGTCGCCCAGGGTCTGCTCCGGAGCGTCGTCGTCCTCCTCCGCTTCATCTTCCTCGTCATCCTCGTCCATGCGGAAAGGCGCTTCCTCGTCTTCCTCCGGGGCGGCGGCCTTCGCGGTCTCCGCTGTGACCTGGATCGCCTCCTCCGCCTCATCCCCCGAGGCGTCGACGGTCTCCCCGACCTCCGTCTCAACGGCATCCACGGTTTTTTCACCCTGGTCCAGGATCCCTTCCGGCCAGTCCCCAGCCTGCTTCGCCGCGTCCTCGATCTTATCCTCCGCCGTTTCCGCGACGGCCTCGACCCGATCTTTCAAATCGTCCGCCGCGGCGGTAACGGTCTCTTCGGCCCGTTCCGCGGTCTCAAGCGCGTCTTCTGCCTTCGTCCTGACGGCCTGCGCCTGGGCCTTTACAGCCTCCCCGGCCTGATCGCGCACCGCCTGTTCAGCGGTCCCGCCTTGCTGGGCCAGCCTGCGCAGGCGCTGTTGCTCCTTCCGCTTTCTGTACTCGTAATATTCCCTTGCCACCTGATCGGCATCAGAGCGTCCCATCGTATATCCACCTTTCCTGACCGGCATAAAACCGGTTACAGACATAAACCCATTTTGATTCCTCTATTATACCATAGAAATCCCATTGCGCAAGCACAATTTTTGGCAAGTTTTCGTTTTTTCGCATATTATGGAGAGAAAAGGAGGAATTTTACATGCTCAGAGCGTCCAAAATCATCCAAAAATGCCAAGAGAGGGCCTTGTGCGTCCCCCCATCCGCTCCTGCCGGAACCAAAACGCCGGAGGAACCTGCCCGGGGCTTCCGCTCGCCGCAGCCCCTGCGCCCGGCCCGGACAGTTCACACCGGCCACGCCCTGTACGACCAGCTGATGAAATCCCACGACCGGGTGTCCTCCCGGCGCACCCGGCCATGACCGTCGGGGCGCTCCCGGGCAGAGCGCCCCAGTCCTCAGTTCTTTTTGAATATCATCCATTTGCTGGCGAAGTAGTTGGCCACGATCACCAGCACGTTGGACGCCAGCTTCACCAGGGAGTCGTTGAGGCCCAGCCGCTCGGCGAACAGCCACATGATGCCCATGTCCAGCACCCCGGACAGGATCCGGGCCGCGAAAAACAGTCCCATCTCCCGGAGCATGGCCTTGCCCCGCACCTCCCGGGTCCTGAACACGAAGCAGCGGTTGACCACGTAGGCGAACAGCACCGACACGGCCCAGGAGATCGCGGTGCAGACCGTGGGCCGTATGCCCGTCCACAGTCGGAGCAGCTCATAGCAGCCGTAATTGACGCCCGTGGTCAGCGCGCCGACGATGAGGTACGCCGCCGCCTCCCGGATGTCGCCCTCGCGGGAGCGGATCAGGTCCCCTATCCTGCTCATAGCCGCCCCTTGTCCGGCACGTCGGTGATGATGGCCTCCACGCCCAGCTCCTTCAGCCGGGCGATGTCCTCCGGCTCGTCCGCGGTCCAGGGGTGGAGCTCCAGCCCCGCCTGGCGGGCCTTTTCCACCGCGCCGCCGACGTACAGCAGTTTATAGTACGGATGCAGCGCCTTCGCGCCCAGTTTCCGGGCAATGCGCTCCACGTTGGGTATGGACCGGTCGTACAAAAGGGCCGTGACCGCTTCCTTTTCCACCTGCCGCACCCGGTCCAGGGATACGAAATTGAAGGAGGAATAGACCACCCTGTCCTCCATATGCCATTCCCGGGCCGCCCGGGCGCACTTTTCCTCGATGCCCTCGTAGGCGTAGACGTTGGTTTTCAGTTCCACGTTCACTGTCAGGCCCGTGGGGGCCAGCAGCTCGTAGACCTCCTCCAGCGTGGGCATTTTCGCCCCCCGGTAGGCCGGGAACAGCGCGCCGAAGTCGTATGTCTTCAGCTCGGCGAGCGTCATGCCCCGTATGGTGCCCTTTTCCCCGGTGACCCGCTGTATGGTCTCATCGTGGCACACGGCCAGATGCCCGTCCTTCGTCAGGTGCACGTCCAGCTCCACGCCGTCGGCCCCCATCTTCACCGCCAGTTCAAACGCCTCCAGGGTGTTCTCCGGCGCGTAAGCGGACGCGCCCCTGTGTGCCCAGATTTTGGTCATATCCCATGCCTTCTTTCCCTCATTGACCCCGCGTCGATATTTTATGGAAACAGTTTTCGACGTATCCCCCGAAAAGTCCTTGTTATTTTACATACCTGTGATAAAATAATTTCATCAAGCGAGGGTGGACGGTATATATGACGAAATACGACGCCATATTGTTCGACCTGGACGGTACGCTCACCCGCTCGGAACCTGGGATCACGAACTGCGTCCAATATGCATTGGAGAAGTTGGGCGCGCCGCCCCTGTGCCTGGCCGAGAGGACCCGTTTCATCGGTCCTCCGCTGTACGAGTCCTTCCGGGACCTGGCGGGGCTGGACGAGACGCAGGCCCAGCGGGCGGTGGACATCTACCGGGAGCGGTTCTCCCGGGTGGGGTGGCGGGAAAACTCCGTATACGAAGGCATACCGGACCTGCTCCTGGCCCTCCGTCGGCAGGGTGCGTACCTGGCGGTGGCCTCCGCCAAGCCCCAGCCCTTCGTGGAAAAGATACTGGAGCATTTCGACCTGCTCCGCTTCTTTCACCGGGTGGAGGCCATACGGCTCTCCGACAACCACGCCGATAAGGCCGAGATCGTCCGCCGGGCGTTGCCCGAAGGCTTTGCCCGGCCCGCCATGGTGGGCGACAGGCGCTTCGATATGGAAGGCGCTCGCCGCCGGGGCGTGGCCGCCGTAGGCGTGAGTTACGGCTACGGGGGCCGGGAGGAGCTGCTTTTCTCCGGCGCGGACGCCGTGTGCGATACGGTGGACGAGCTGGGCGCGGCCCTGGGCCTGGAGCCTTTCCGGCAAGGCGCGCTGCTGTCCCTGCCCGGCGCTTCCCCCGAGCTGCGCGGCATGGCCTGCGGATTTCTCCGGGAACGGGGGCTGCCCGCCGAACTGGAACCCGGCTCATTCATCCGCGTACTCGGTCCCCGAAAAGGAGAAGGCCCCGACGCCATCCTTTCCCCGGACACCCCGTCCCCGGGCGGCGACGCCTGGCCGGACGTTCAGATGCTTTTGAAACACTGGCTTGACAGGAGGTCATAGTTATGGATCTTTCAAACCTGTGCCTGTACTGCATGGAGGAGATCGACGGGCAGGATCCCTGTCCCTATTGCGGCAAGAGCGCGTCCGCGCCGGTGCCGGAGCATCATCTCCAGCCCGGCGACATGCTGGGAGGCCGCTTCCTGGTAGGCCGGGCCGTCAGCCAGGATGCCCGGGGCATCGTCTACACGGTGATGGACACCCGGCGCGACAACAATGTCATGCGCATCCGGGAGTATTTCCCCCGGGGCTTCGCCATCCGCAACGGCACCGACGTGGAGCCGCAGACCGGCTGTGAGGAAGAATTCCAGCAGGGCATGCAGGAAATGCTGGACCTGGTGGAGAATGCCGAGCGGCGCTTCGATTATTTCGAGCAGAACGGCACGCTGTACGTGATCCTGAAGAAGAACGCGCCCGCCGAGCCCGAACCGGAGGAAGATGAGGAGGACGACGAGGAAAGCGGCTTCATACTCTTCATAAAGCGACATCTGCCCATGGCCCTCACGGCCCTGGGCGTGCTGCTGCTGCTCATCGCCCTGGCGGTGTTCCTCATCAACCGGCACACCGGCGACAGGACCGTGGACCCGCTGGCCGTGAACCCCACCTGGGCCGCGCCTACCGCCACGCCCCTGCCCACTGCCGCGCCCACCGCGTTCCCCGGCACGCCCGAGCCCATCTCTCAGGACTGGCAGGGCCAGGAGGGCGGCATCGACATACAGGACACCGTGACGCCTGCGCCAACGCCCGTGCCCACCCCTGAACCCACGCCGGTACCTACGCCTGAGCCCACACCGGTGCCCACGCCCGTGCCTACCCCCGCGCCGGAACCCACACCCACGCCCTTCGTGACCCTGCCGCCGGACGCGCTGATCAGCCCCAAGGCCGACAGCGCCCTCATCGCCCAACTGCAGAGCCGCCTGATCGAGCTGGGCTGGCTCAATTCCACCACCGCCCCGGGGTCCTACGATTCCGGTACCCGGGAAGCCGTGCGCGCCTTCCAGCGCTATATGAACGCCAACTACGGCGCGGGCCTCAGCGAGGACGGCATCGCGGGATCCATGACCATACGCTATCTCAACCGGCAGGACATCGCCGTGAAGCCCACGCCCACCCCCCTGCCCGTGGTCACCCCCGCCCCGGCGACGGACGCCCGGGCCACACTGCCGCCCAACGCGGTGATCAGCGCCAAGTCCAGCACCGAGCTCATCGCCCAGCTGCAGAACCGCATGATCGAACTGGGCTGGCTCGCTTCCACCACCTCCCCCGGCGTGTTCGATACGGATACCCGGGAGTCCGTGCGCGCCTTCCAGCGGTACATGAACGCCCACTACGGCGCGGGCCTGGACGAGGACGGCATTGCCGGTCCCATGACCATACAGTACCTCAACCGGGAGGACGCGGCGGTCAATCCCGACGCCGTCGCAAAGCCCGACGTGACGCCCCAGCCCCAGGCCACGGACATACCCGCGAGCCAGGTGCAGGAGGTGCAGAATATACTCATCTCCAAGGGCTGGCTCAGCGAGGGCGACGGTTTCCGTCCCGGCGTGTATGACGACGCCACCCGCCGGGCCGTGATCGACTATCAGCGCTACATCAACGACCACCAGGGCGAGAACCTGAACGAGGTGGGCGAGCTGGACGGAAAGACCATGCTGTGGCTGCGCTGGATCAACGCCCCCGCCAGGCCCACGCCGGAGCCCGGCGCGACGCCTACGCCCGTGCCCACCGAAGCGCCCACGCCCGTGCCCACGGAGCAGCCCACTCCCGAGCCTACGCCTGAACCGACGCCCGAGCCTACTCCGGAGCCTACTGCAGAACCCACGCCGGTGCCCACGGAGGAACCGACGCCCGCTCCCACGGAGCAGCCCACGCCGGAACCCACCGAAGAACCCACTCCGGAGCCTACGGAGGAACCGACACCCGCTCCCACGGAAGAAGCCATAGTGCCCGCTCCGATAACGGAACCCACGCCAGAGCCTACAGCAGAGCCGACGCCCGAGCCGACGGAAGAACCGATGCCGGAACCCACCGAGGAACCGACGCCGGAGCCTACCGATGAACCCACGCCGGAACCCACTGAGGAGCCCACTCCCGAGCCGACACCGGAACCCACGCCCGAGCCCACGCTTGAGCCTACGCCCGAGCCTACTCCGGAGCCTACTGCAGAACCCACGCCGGTGCCCACGGAGGAACCGACGC